>Ga0209096_1000246_pt1 | contig 77355 bp, 67 predicted proteins | sample AD_UKC034_MetaG_FD_184407 | JGI IMG/M metagenome (GOLD analysis project Ga0209096, IMG submission 184407) | Active sludge microbial communities of municipal wastewater-treating anaerobic digesters from USA - AD_UKC034_MetaG (SPAdes) (version 2) | ecosystem: Engineered > Bioreactor > Anaerobic >... | reverse complement strand
CGTACGAGTCGCACAATGCCTTGAGCATTTCGCGCTGAGGAAAATCGAACGCCTCCACAGGATTCGTGTTGGAGAAGTTAGCAAGGTCTACCCAGTTTTCGATGGCGTGCGCGTTATCCCAAAATTCCGCCACGCCATACGGGATAAATTGTTGACCGTTGCGCTGATAGCGATATTCTTGGATCGCGGTGATGGTATCTGCCCCGTAGCCTTTTACAAAATCGTATCGAAACCCGTCGAAGCCGACATCCTCGATGAGCCAGCGAGCCAGCTTGAGCAGTTCGGCATACACATACGGATTGCGATGCGCGAGATCGGGCATGTCGCCGAAGGTCATGTTGTCCCAACTTTCGTACATGCACGGATGAAAACATTCCCAATTGCGCGCGAACTTTCCACTTTTGGGATCGAACTTCGTCCAACGCAATTGATTGATAAGCGGATTCAATTCCTGCGCGTCTGCCCCGCTATTGTGATTGAAGACGATATCCGCGATCACTCCCAGCCGATAACTGTGTGCAGTTTCGATGAGCGACTTCAACTCTGCGCGCGTCCCAAACCACGTTGGGATGCTTCCCTTCTGGTCGAACTCGCCGAGGTCATAATAATCATACGGGTCATAGCCCATCGAAGGTCCCGCCAAATTTGCGGCTTTATGTACCGGCGGAAGCCACAACGCGGTGAATCCCACTTTGGCTAACGCGGGGACTTGTTCGCGGATGTAATTCCACCATTGGAAATCTTTGTTTTCCGCTCGCGGACAATCCCAGTAAAAGGCTTGCATCATGACGCCCATAATGAATGTTCCATTTTAACTTTCATGATTTCTCCGCCTCCATTGCCGACGCCACCCTCTTCCTCGACAACTCGCAATACTTTGCGTCCACTTCGATGCCGATGGCTTTGCGTCCATTCGAAGCGGCGGCAAGGATGGTCGAGCCGCTTCCGCTGAATGGGTCAAGGACAGTGTCGCCAACGTAACTGAACAACTTCACGCAGCGGCGCGGCAATTCGAGCGGAAACGGCGCGGGATGACCGATCTTCTTTTTGCTTTCGCCGTTGAACGTCCACACGCCGTTGGTCCATTCCATGAATTCGTCGCGCGTCACGTCCGAGATTTTGCTCCCGCCGTTTTTCTTCCATTGTTTTTTGTACAACACAAGGATCAATTCCACCGGGGCGATGACGAACGGCGCGCTGGCGCTCATCCACGAGCCCCACGCGGTGCGACGCGAAATGTTCCCCTCATTCCAAATGATGGTGGAGTGATAGCCGAAGCCGATCTGTTTTGCGAGCGTGGTCAAATCCGCGCCGACGCTTTGTTGCCCGCCCTTGTTTTTATCGAGCGGAATGTTCAAGCAGAAACGCCCGTCGTCCTTCAGCCACTCATAACAACGCGTCATCCATTTTTGGCTGAACTCAAGATATTCCGCGTATGAAATATCGTCTTTGTGCGAGTTGTACGCGATGTCCACGTTGTACGGCGGCGAGGTGATGATTAGGTCCACACTGGAATCGGCGACGCAATCCGTGATGATCACGTCATCGTGGATGATCTTTACTTGTTCAGTTTCAAAAAAGATTTTGGATTCGGACATCGGATTCACTTGCGAGATTATAGCATGCGCGTTTTCCCGTCCGCTTCGCCCTACGGGTGAGTTGATTCAGTTATCCTTCAAGCGGATACTATGGGACGACCGTCAGATCAATCCCCACCACCAGCGCGGACTGCGCCCACTCGCTCAGCGAGCCGTCGGATTCGCGTTCGTTGTATTTGTCGGCGAGGAGGGTCCGGGCGGCGGATTCCTCCTCCGCGTGTTGCACCAGCCTGCCCGTCGCGGTGAAGCGGTTTTGTCCGATCCGCAGAGCGACGTTTGGATTCTTCATCAGGTTCTTCACCCAATCCGATTTGTTTCCGCCGCCGGAGAGGATGTAGAGCGTGTCGCCTTTCATCCCAAACCAGATCTCGATCTCGTGCGGGTTGCCGGTGACGCGACCCGTGGTGGTGAGGTAGCAATATTCTTCGTGGGCGAGTTCACTCTTCATCGTCGTTCTCGTTGGAAAGGAAATAGGTTTGCGCGGGCAGGAGCAGGTGTTTGCGCGTCCACGTGGCGTAGACGGTGGTGCAATGCGGGCGCGGCAGGCGTTTGATCTTCGACGAGTCGTATAAAAGTATGGAGCGGTTGGTGATGGCTTCGATGACTGTCCAATGGTCGTGATAGCCCTGCAAGCCGAGGATGATGGCGCGTCCGGGTGTGCCATCGAGAAACGTTTGCATGGATTTCCAAAAGGTGGTGAGGTCGGGGTTTGGCACGCCGCGCCACGGGATTTCGACGCTGGAGATCCTCTGCTTGCCGACGACTTTGTCGAGGATCAACAGCATTTCCGTGTGGATGATCCCGTTGATGAGAAGTTTGCGCAACAGCCGCCGCCGCGATAAGAAGCGGATCAGGTCGTTGAATAGTTGTTGGGTTTCTTCATCGGAGGAGAGGTTGATGATCCGTTCCGCGTTGATGATGCTGTACAGCCCGCACAGCGAGTCGAGACCGCCCTGTTGGAAGGGGAGCAGACCGGAGGGGAGGCGAGAGGCGCGGGGCATTGCCCCATTGTAACGCAGTCGAAAGTTACGACGATGAATGTCCGCTAGGGCTATCGCATTTAGATTTTTTATCCGCTAATCTGCGCCAATCTACGCGAATTTTTCAGAAAGATTAGCGGATTCTGAAACAAAATAACCAAAGGTTGGGCATCAAGATTTTCAAATGCGATTACCCTAGAATGTCCGCTTGTCATCTTATGGAAGTTTCATTTGTCCATTGCCAGCGGAGAAATCCGTGCTAAGATTGGGTTGAGATGAGACATATTCGAATATTTTATCTTTGGATCATCCACGCAATGCCAAGCCAAAGCCTGACGGGTACAAATGTACCTGGCGGGCTTTTTTGTTTCTACAAAGGAGCCTGAATGCAAACACCCTGGGAATATCGCTATGCTTTTCGCACCCAACAAATGTCGAGTTCGGTCATCCGCGAATTGTTGAAGTTAACCGAACAGCCGGAGATCATTTCGTTTGCCGGCGGTCTGCCGGCGCCGGAGGTTTTCCCGCTGGAGCGGTTCCGCGAGGCAAGCAATACTGTGCTGGAGAATTTTGGACCGCAGTCGCTTCAATACAGCACAACCGAAGGACACCGTCCCTTGCGAGAGATGATCGCGCGGCACATCTCGCGCTTCAGTTCGGAAGTGGGATTGGATAACATCCTCATCACCTCCGGTTCACAACAAGCGTTGGATTTTATTGGACGGCTGTTCGTCAATCGCGGCGACTTTATCGTGGTCGAATCGCCGACGTATCTCGGCGCCCTGCAGGCGTGGAATACCTATGGCGCGCAATATATCCCCGTGAGAACGGATGAGCACGGGATGATCGTGGATGAATTAGAAGCGGCGCTTCGCGTCGGACCTAAATTTATCTACGTTCTTCCAAATTTTCAAAACCCCGGCGGATCCACCCTGAGCCTCGAGCGGAGGGAACAGCTTGTGAGGATCGCGGACAAATACGGCGTGCCGATCATCGAAGATGACCCGTACGGTCAGTTGCGTTATGAAGGCGAGCACATTCCATCCATTGTGGCGTTGGACAGCGAGTATCGCGGTCCGAACGGCGGGCATTACAGCGGCAATGTGATCTATCTCAGCACGTTTTCGAAATTGCTCGCGCCGGGTCTGCGGCTGGGATGGGTGATCGCGCCCTCGGAGGTGATCCAGAAACTGGTGATGAGCAAACAAGCGGCAGACCTGCACACGTCTTCGTTCAATCAATACGTCGCGTTCGAGGCGGCAAAGGGCGGATTCCTCGATGAGCACGTGAAAATGATCCGCGCCACATACAAGGAACGCCGCGATGTAATGGTCGAGATGATGGAGGAGATGTTCCCTGCCGGCGTGACGTGGCGAAAGCCGAAAGGCGGAATGTTCCTGTGGAGCATTTTGCCCGAAGGCATGGACTCGGCGGAAGTGTTGAAGCGCGCCATAGAAAAGAAGGTCGCGTTCGTGCCGGGCGAAGCATTCCATCCCATCGGCGGAGGCAAGAACACGATGCGGCTCAATTTTTCGTATCCCTCGCCGGAGACGATCCGCCAGGGAATTTCGAGGCTGGGGATTACGTTGAAGGAATTGATCGCGGATAAATAATAGACCTTTTGCAAAAGTATTTTTTGCCACAGATTTCACGGATTTTCACTAATTTATCTAAAAAATCCGTGTGAATTCGTGTAATCCGTAGCTAAGAATTTGATTGAGTCTTTACATTACAGACTTATGCAAGAGGTCTAATGTAGGGGCGGCGCTTCGACTTCGGTCTTCGTCTCCGCTATCGCTTCGCTCAGACCTCCGCTCAGCGCGGACCCCGCCCCTACAAGTTCATAAATTTTTGATCGCCGGTATCAATTCATCGAACGATTTGATGACGGTGCAATCGGCTTCGGGGAAGAATCCGCCGGGGTCGTAGAGGACAGGTTGAAGTCCCGCGCGGCGCGAACCGATCACATCCGCGTAGTAATTGTCGCCGACGTAGATCGTTTCGCGCGCGGAAAGTCCCGCGATACGTTTGAGGGCGTGATGAAAAATTTCAGGCTCAGGCTTGAACGAATCCACTTCGCCGCCGGCGAGCGAGAAATCGAAAAAGCCGTTGATGCCGTGCGATTCGAGTTCTTCACCGAACGGTTTATCGCGGTTCGAGATAACCGCCATGACGTATCTGCGTTGTTTCAAGTCACTCAGGGTTTTCTTCACATCATCGGGGACGATGCTTTTGGGCGTGTAAAACTCTTGCATGTACGCGGAAACTTTCGGCGCGAGCGATCTTGATCTTTTAGCAGCGATACCCAATGCAGTGAGGCGGCGGTAACTGTAATTGACCCAAAACTTTTCGTTCTCGCCCTCGTGCTTTTTGAAATCATTAAGCAGGTCGGCGGAGTTTGCCCAGTACGCGAATTCCCAGCGCATGGCGCGTTGCAGGTCATCGTCGCTGAGTTCGAGTCCCAGCGAACGGACGTGTTCGGAAAAAATTTCCCCTCCACCGGGGAGGTTGTGACGGAGCGTTCCGTCGAGGTCGAAGAAGATGGCTTTGATATTCATATGGTTGAATGTTGAATGTTGAAAGGTTGAAAGGAAAAATTTGAAGGTTGGAAGATTGAACTTGTCAACTTGCAACCTGCAACTTGTACCCAGTAAATTTACCCGCCGATGTGAGACATTTCCACTTTGGGCAGGTCGATCGTATTTTCAGAGCGAAGTTCCGAGTATCGGTCGTCGCGTTTGCCCCAGATGCGCGCGATCAGTTGCGAGATCTCCTCATCCGATGCGCCGTTTCGGATGAGCGATTTCAAGTCGTGTCCATTCACGGCGAACAGGCAGGTATACAATTTTCCCTCCGCGGAAATGCGCGCGCGGTTGCAATCGCGGCAGAAGGCGTGCGTCACCGATGAAATGACTCCGATCTCGCCGCCCCCGTCTGTGTAGCGCCAACGCTCGGCAACCTCGCCGCGATAATTCGGGTCAATCGGTTCGAGCGGCATTTCAGCGGAAATAATTTTGACGATCTCCGCCGACGACACAACATCGTCCATGCGCCAGCCGTTGGTGTGCCCCACATCCATGTATTCGATGAAGCGCAGGATGTATCCCTTCTCGCGGAAGAATCGCGCCATCGGCAAAATGCTGGACTCATTCACCCCGCGCTTGACCACCATGTTGACTTTGATCGGTTCCAACCCGACGAGTGCGGCTGTGTCCATCCCTTCGAGCACTTTCGCCACCGGGAAATCCGCGTCGTTCAACGCTTTGAAAGTTTCATCGTCGAGCGAATCCAAACTCACGGTGACGCGTTTCAAGCCCGCGTCTTTCAACGCTTGAGCCTGCCTCGCCAATAACGCGCCGTTCGTCGTGAGCGTGAGGTCGAGACCGGGAATCTCCGCGAGCATTTTTACAAGCAGATGCGCATCTTTGCGGACGAGAGGCTCGCCGCCGGTCAGGCGAATCTTTCGCACGCCATGTCCGACGAATATGCGCGCCAGACGCGCGATCTCCTCGAAGGTGAGCACTTCGCTGTGCGGCAGGTAGGGATAATCGGAGCCGAAGATCTCTCTCGGCATGCAATAGACACACCGGAAGTTGCAGCGGTCGGTGACTGAAATGCGCAGGTCGCGCAGGGGGCGGTTTAAGGCGTCAGTGAGGTTCATGGTTGAGGGTTAGAGGCAAGCTTGCCCGTGGAAAGAGGCGTCTGTCCTTATCAAACTTCACGAAAGGCTTCGTAGTTGCGACTTTAGTCGCTCTTTCATCGAACGACTGAAGTCGTTACTACGCGTTCGTGATCTACCGATTATCAGTACTTCACGAAAGCGCGTATTTGGCGGTCTCTACCGCCGTATTTGCGCTAGAGAGCGCAAGTTACGCAGTATTTTCGTGATTTACCGATTATAACAATTCCACCGAAGGTCTATTTGACTAGCCATCTCTGCCGTGCTATCATCCGTCATTATTCGTACTTTATCAAGGAGTTTTTTATGAACGTCAGCGTTGAATTTATTCTGCGTATTGTTGGCATGATCTTTATCGGGATCGTCGCGGGCATCTGGGGGTACGGGTTGGGCGGAAACGAATATGAATCCATCCGTTATACCGCGATCATCGGGTTGCTCGGCGCGTTGACAGGGTTGGTGCTGACGCCGTATGTGACGACGCGCCCGGCTCGCGCGGTGCGCGTCCGCTTGGGGCGGCTCTCGGCGGAGACTCTTTTCGCCGGTCTGCTCGGCTTGATCATAGGTCTATTGACCGCCGCTCTGCTTGCCTTTCCGCTCTCGTTACTGCCTAAACCGTTCGGTCAGATCATGCCGCTGGTCGGCGTGATCGCGTTCGCGTGGCTCGGTATTTCGCTGTTCGTGATGCGGCAGGGAGATATTATGGGTCTGCTCAGCACGTTGAGCGGACGCGGCGGCGAGGGCGGCTCTTCGTCTTCATGGACGAATCTTAACCGCACCATCTTACTGGATACGAGCGTGATCATTGACGGGCGGGTGACGGATATTGCCCGAACGGGATTTTTACCCGGCACGCTTCTCATCCCGCGTTTCGTGTTGAATGAACTGCAATACATCGCCGACTCACCGGACGGTTTGCGCCGTCAACGCGGGCGGCGCGGCATGGACGCGCTGGCTGAACTGCAAAAACTTCCGAACATCCTCGTGCGTATCAGCGACATCAACGCCGAGGGCGTGCGCGAAGTGGACGATAAACTCGTCGTTCTTGCCAAGCAATTGAAATGTCCAATCCTCACCAACGATTACAACTTGAACAAGGTCGCCGAACTGCAAGGCGTGACGATCCTCAACATCAATGAGTTGGCGAACGCGGTCAAGTCCGTTGTTCTGCCTGCCGAGCGCATGACCTTGAACATCTTCCAGGAAGGCAAGGAACACGGTCAGGGCGTGGGCTATATGGACGATGGCACGATGGTGGTGGTGGAGAACGGTCACGATTACATCGGCGAATATAAAGAAGTGGTTGTCACGAAAGTCCTCCAGACTGCGGCGGGTCGCATGATCTTCGCGCGGGTGGAAGAGGATAATGGGAAGAAAAGAAAGTAAAATTTAACCACGAAGGACACGAAGGTCACTAAGGTTTTCTTTTTAAATCCTTTGTGTACTTCGTGTCCTTTGTGTTTAGAAAAGAGAATGTGATGATCCGACTCTACAACACCCTCACTCGCAAAAAAGAAGACTTCCAAACCCTCGAGCCGAACGTCGTCAAGATGTACGTCTGCGGTGTGACAGTGTACAACGATGCGCATGTGGGTCACGCCATGTCTGCCATCGTGTTCGACATCATCCGCCGTTATCTCGAATATCGCGGCTACAACGTGCGGCACGTGATGAATTACACCGACGTGGACGATAAGATCATCAACCGCGCCAACGCGCTCGGCGAAGACCCGCTCAAATTGTCACAGCGTTATATCGAAGATTATGCTAACGATCTCAAGAATTTAAATGTGCTTCCTGCCACATCGAATCCGCAGGTGAGCAAGACCATGCCGCTCATCATCGAATTCATTCAAGGGCTGATCCACAAAGAAGCCGCGTATGCCGCGTCGAACGGCGACGTGTATTTCAGCGTCACCGACGATAAAGATTACGGCAAACTGTCCGGGCGCAAACTCGACGACATGCAGGCAGGCGCGCGCATCGAAGTGGGCGAAGCGAAGAATCACCCAATGGATTTCGCGTTGTGGAAAGCCGCGAAACCCGGTGAAATTTCATGGGACAGTCCGTGGGGCAAGGGGCGCCCCGGCTGGCACATCGAATGTTCCGCGATGAACCTCGCCGAACTCGGCGAACAAATTGACATTCACGGCGGCGGCAACGACCTGATCTTTCCTCATCACGAAAACGAGATCGCGCAAACCGAGTCATACACGGGCAAACAATTTTCGCGCTATTGGATCCACAACGGCATGTTACAACTCGGCGGCGAGAAGATGTCCAAGTCGCTCGGCAACATCGTCAGCATCAAAGATTTTTTGAAAACACGCGACGCCGACGTGATGCGGATGCTCGTGTTGATGGGATCGTACCGCGCGCCATTGATCTTCAACGACGAGACTCAAGACGCCGCCGAAAAATCGCTCGACCGCCTCAAGTCCGCGCTTCGACCTGCCTCGCCCTCGTCAAGCGGACTCTCCGCCGGGACCGCCTCCGAGCTCGCCGCGCAAGCCGAAGCTATCAAGCAATCCTTTGCCGACGCGATGGACGACGACTTCAACTCCCCGCTCGCGCTTGCCGCGTTATACGAACTCGTCAAAGCGATTAACACCGCCCGCGACAACGGCGCAAACGATTCTCAACTCGAACCCGCGCAAAAAATGTTGCGCGAATTGACCGGCGTGTTCGGCTTGCAACTCAAAGAAAAGACCGGCTCCAGCGAGGACGAAGCGAAAGTTATCGCGCTCATCGCCGAACGCACCGAAGCCCGCAAACAAAAACAATGGGCGCGCTCAGACGAACTCCGCGACCAGCTCAAAGCCATGGGCGTGACCATTGAAGACAGCAAGGATGGAACGACATGGAGATGGGGATAGTTGGAAAGTTGAATAGTTCGATAGTTGAAAACTTCCGGGTTTAAGCCTCGGAAGTTTTTTATTTCGTTAGGACTTACGCAGTTGGCGCACCTGCGGCGAAACACGTTCAACTGCGTAACTCATATTTTGTTTTTTTACTATCAGTACTTCACGAAAGCGCGTAATTGACGTTCTCTAACGTCAAATTTGCGCTAGAGAGCGCATCCTACGCAGAATTTTTGTGATCTACCGACTATCCCCCACAGTAATGCCATCGCCGCTAAAATAAGAAACACATTCCCATCTCTGCCCAAGATCAACAGCGCGGCTGTTGGGATCGCGTACGAGAGAATCACCACAGCGCGTTGAAAGAACATCTTCCCTGCGGCGAGCACGACGAATGGTATGAGCAATAGCAGGAAATCGTAATTGTACAAGTAGGGGCTGACCTGCAGGGTGGCAAGCAGGCCGAACGTCAGAACGGATTCGGGAGATTTCGTCAACCTGTTGCGACTCCAAATGAAGATCCCGATCAACGCCAGCAATATCCCCAGGGCGATCCTCGCCGCAGACGCCAGCGATCCATCGAGCAACCAGCGCGAGAGGAAGACCGGTAAACTTGCGCACTCCGAGCAGGATGCCACATTGCCCTCCCCTTGATAGTTCAACAACAAAGCAGGATAACTGAGAATCCATTTGGAATCTGCGAGGAACCCGAGGATGCAAAGCAGGGCGCATGCGATCAAAACGCCTCGCAAGGCGCGCCGACCGAAGTCGTTCCGCCGCCCGATCAACCAGCCCAGCGCGGCGAGCAAGATCAATGTGCCGATGTGCGGCTTGAATGTGAGCAGAACCATGCCGAACACGGTCAGGGCGGTGTTTTCTCTGCGCAGGGAATAAATCAGCAACGACGCGCCTAACAAAGCCGGGAAATCGTACTGCCCGACAGATAACGCCCCCAACACCGGTAAAAAGAATAACCCCAGGGGGAAGGCAACCAGCCGTGCTCTGCCATCCCACCCGTCGGTCAACAGCCAAACCGACGTGAATAGCATTACGAGGTTCAATTCGAACCAGAGCGTTGCCGCGTTCTGCGCCGGCAGATAGCCAAGATAGAACACGGATAACGCATACCAGGGCGGGTATGGGAATCGCGCCAGAAAAAATTTATCCGACGGCACATTTGACGCGCGCATCGCCACCGCCTGCACCGCGTCGAGATCGTAGATCGGCACACCGTTCACCAGCGCGAGCGTCGTGTTGTAGAGCGCGCTAAAGTCCGACCGGGCGGGCAGGGCTGAGGGGATATACAACGCCACCGCCAGCATCATGCCCAGCAGGATGACAATAATAAGAAGATAAAGCAAAGCGCGCTTCACGGCCATTTCTAAATTGTATCCTCCCTCTTTCAAATTATGCTATGATGCAAACAGAATGCAAACTTCAGCACTGAGTCGTGTTCAAGGGCATTTGTCAACGTACCTCCCGCTGGTATGGGTTTCGCTCGCCTTCCTCGCGGGGATTGTGCTTGCCAGTTATTTCTCTCTGCCGGTTTGGGTTTGGGTGGCGCTTGCCGTTCTCTTTATTCTCCTTGCCATCCTCGTTCGCATCTTTCCTCTTTCCTCTTTCTTTTTTATCCTTCGCCCTTTTCCTTTTATCCTCCTATTCTCCCTCTTCCTCGGCTCAGCCCGTTACCAATTCTCCGTTCCCAACTTCGACGCGTTCCACATCGCCTTCTACAACGATCGTAATTATGATTTACTAATCACGGGTTACCTGATTGAACCTCCCGATTATCGCGACTCCTACACCAACCTCCGCCTAAAAGTGACAGCCGTAGACACCGGCGACGGCGATCTCCCAGCCGAAGGCTTGCTCCTCGTGCGCGTCTCGAACAACCAAATCTATCGATACGGCGAGATCCTCCGCTTGCGCGGCAAGCTCAAAACCCCGCCTGAAAACGAAGACTTCTCATACCGCGACTACCTCGCCGCGCAAAACATCCACTCGTACATGTCTAGCGCGGAGGTGACGGTATTACCCGGCAACGGCGGCAATATCTTCTCTGCCGCGCTCTACACCCTTAAAGAGAAATCGCTCGCCAACATCTACCGCATCTTCCCCGACCCCGAATCATCCCTGCTGGCGGGTATCCTCCTCGGTGTGGATACGGGACTCACCAAAGAATTGCAAGGCGCCTTCAAAAACACCGGCACTGCGCACATCATCGCCATTTCGGGCTTCAACATCAGCATCATCGCCGGGATCTTCTTTACGATGTTCAGCCGCTTCTTTGGTCCGCGCTGGGGCTCGGCGCTTGCCGTGCTGGGAATCGTCTTTTACACCCTACTCGTCGGCGGCGACGCGGCAGTTGTGCGCGCCGCAATTATGGGAACGTTTGCCCTGTTCGCCAGGCAGATCGGGCGGAGACAATTCGCGCTGAACACATTGCTTGCCGTGGCAATGTTGATGTGCGCGTGGAATCCGTTGTATATTTGGGATGTCGGTTTTCAACTATCATTCTTCGCAACGCTGGGTCTCATCCTCTACGCCGAGCCGTTCTCGAATTTCGTATCCAACCTCCTTATCCGCTACTTTCCAGTTTCCACTGCCCAAAAGATCATCCAACCGCTTTCCGACTTTGTCCTCCTCACCTTCGCCGCGCAACTCACCACCATCCCGATCATGGCATATCATTTTCAGCGCATCTCGCTCGTCTCGTTCATCGCCAACCCGTTCATCTTGCCGGCGCAACCGGCGGTAATGATCCTTGGTGGTCTTGCTGTGATTCTCAGCCTCATTTGGATTCCGCTCGGTCAACTCGCGGCGTGGGTGGCATATCCTTTCACGTTGTACACGATTCGCATCGTCGAACTGTTCGACCGCGTGCCGCATGGGACGATCTTCTTGGGCGACTTCTCTTTCGGATTCGTCGTCCTTTTCTACGCGGCGCTTCTTTCGCTGACGTTCGGCTGGTCTGCCCTTCGGGAGCGGATCCACTCCCTACGGGCGAAGGCAGGCACACTCGGCGCGGGAAGCGCGGTCGTCCTGTTGACCATTGCCCTGCTCCTCATCTGGCGCGCGGCTTCCTCCCTCCCGGACAGACTCCTGCACGTCACCTTCCTCGATGTCGGCTCGGCGGATGCCGTCTTCATCAAAACGCCATCGGGCAAGAACATCCTCGTCAACGGCGGACCCAGCGTAACCATCCTTTCAGACGAACTTGGCAGGCGCGTCTCTGCCTTCAACCGTTCGCTCGACTGGTTGATTATCGCCAACACGGACGAGGAACAGGTGGCATCGCTGCCGCGCGCGCTCGAACGTTACACGCCCGATAACGTGTTGTGGAGCGGCAACCGGCAGGGATCGTTTTCCTCGCAAGTGTTGTACGAGTATCTCACCCTGCAAGCCATTCCCGTGACGTTCGCGGAAACAAATCAAACCCTCGACCTCGGCGATGGCGCCACACTGCGAACGCTCACAACGGGCGCGCGCGGTTCGGTGTTATTAATTGAGTGGCAGAACTTCCGCGCGGTATTGCCCATCGGCATGAGTTTTGAAGCCATGGCTGAACTGCGCGACGGTCTGTCGGTTGGACCGGTGAGCGTGCTGTCGCTCGCCGACTCGGGATACGCGCCCTCCAACCCGCCGGAATGGATCGTGAATCTTAACCCGGAGTTGATCGTGCTAAACGTTGCCGCCGGCGACGAAAACGGGATGCCGGACGATGAAACGCTCGACGCGGTCAAGGATCATGAGTTGCTGCGCACCGACCAAAACGGTTGGATCGAGATCACCACGAACGGTGAGCAAATGTGGGTGAATGTGGAGAGAAATCAAGGAGAATGAACCATGAGCGAACTGACGATCAAAACATCGCAAGTGCAGGGGGATGTTTCGGTTACGATTTTGAACCTTGCCGGTCATCTGCACGGCGCGACCGAACATCAGTTACTGGATGCGGCGCGTCAGGCGCATGAAGACGGGGCAAGACATCTTGTACTAGACACCTCCGGCTTGGATGTGTTGTCCAGCGCGGGCTTACGCGGTATTCAAGCCGCGTTCAAACTGTTTACCCCGCCGCGCGATGTCGAAACGATCAACCGGCGCGAAACAGAACAGTACAAATCCCCATATTTCAAAATGATCTGCTCCAACCCGCAGATCTACTATATCCTCAACATTACCGGCTTCGTGCAAAATATACTGGTCTTTAATAACCTGGGAGAGGCGCTCGACTCATTCACGTAGGCGAAAATGAAGGTGCGTTGAACGGGATTATCACTTCACCGTTTGTAGCGCGGTTACAAACACATCCGCCATCTTCTCGATGTTGATCTCCTCTTTCACGATCCGAAACGACTCTTCTCCCATCCTTCGCAGGCGCGCCGCATCCGACAGCGCGTCTTTCATTGTAGCCACCAGCGCGTCGAAATCGTCGGGCGGAATTTGCCAGCCGTTTTCTTTTCTCACGAGATCATCTTGCGTGCCGTCTCCCTGCGCCACGATAACCGGCAGACCGTAACTCATTGCCTCTTGCACAGCCAAGCCCCCGGTTCCCGGCAGGACGAAGAGGTCTGCTTCGGCAAAGTGAGCCTTTAACTCCTCCCCATGCTTTGCCCCCACAAATTCCGCGGACGGATAAATTTCCGCGGCGAGTTCCTCGAACGCCTCGCGCGCCGGTCCGTCGCCGACGATGACCAGCCGCGCGTTTTGGATTTCCGCGCACGCGCCCAACAGCAAATCTATATTTTTGCGGAGTTGTAAACGTCCCACGAAAAGGATTGTGGGTTGAAGGTTGAAGGTTGAAGGTCGTTGCGGCATATCCCATGTCGGCGACGGGGAAACGGAATTATGCGCGACGAAAATATGATCGAGCGGAAAACCCAAGTCGGCGTACTCATCTGCGCCGCGTTGACTGTATGCGATCAGCGCGTCGAATTGACTGAGGAAGGCGCTCCTTCTTCGTTCACGCCATCCGCTGACCGGCGGCGCGCCGAGTCCCCAACCAATCACCGGTTTGTTCTCTTCGCGCATCCAATTCACAGCGGAGGATGTAGAAAGATAGCGCGGGTTGGCTTCCACGATCAGCGCGTCGGGATTCCATTCTTTCAGCCAGTTTGTCAATCCCTGCTGGTAACAAAGGTAAAGAGCGCCTCCGAGCAAATGAATGTTTTTTCCTAACTCGTATCTCGTAACTCGTAACTCGTCGGTCGTTGTAATTCCCTCGCTTGGGCGCGGCACGCCGGTGAAGAGACTCATCCCGCCTTCGCAAGCCGAGGCGAGCCGGTCAAAGAAGGGAGCGCGATAGTTGGGGAGCACACGTTGTTGCAGGGCGAGCCTGCCATTGAATCGATTCATGATGGGATGTGCGGAGCCTGCCACGCGGGAGATTTATGAACGTGGACAATTTTCCACGCGCCGTTGACTTTTACCATCACGCGGCTTTCGTTGTGCGAGGCGACCTTCACGCCCTCCGCAGATGCTGTACTGATGAGCAATGTGTAACTCGCAATCGCAGTCTCGCCATAATTTTGAATATGCACATTCGAGAGATCGAACCGCGTTTTAGATTTTCCCCTCGCGTCCGCGCCGAAGACCGTGCCGCGCTCGGCATTGGACGACATCATAAACTCATGAAAAGGAAGCCCGTCAATGCGATGCGGCGTGATCCACCATTCGTAAAGAGTCAACTCTTCGGCAGTGGTTTCGTTGTAGGTTTTTGTGTCGTTCTCTTGAATGGATTGCAAATGTTTTTTCAGGAAAGAGATGATTTCATCGGACATGTGAACTCCTTTTCAAGTTACCTCGGTGGTTGAGTAGGGCGAGCGACAGCGAGCCCGTATCGAAACCACCAGTTTCAAAAGAAATCTTGTTGCAAGTATTATCCTTCGGCGTAGTGATTTCTTCGGACATTGGTATCTCCTTGTATTGATCGCGCCAGTAAATTATGGAGCCGGTGACTCTACAATCCAAGCACTCTGTCGCTCCTTGATTATCCACTTGCCGCCTATTCTGTTCAACACTATATATTCGCCCATGCTGTAGATGTAAACACTGGCGTTGTCGTAACATGCTTCGCCACGGCAATCACCTTCTAAGACAAGCGCCTGTGTCATTGACGAGTTGAAACCTATCCGAGAAAACGACACCCACCAATTCAATTGTTTGCCATCTGCGGGATTGACTAATATGATATTTGCAGAATCGGATAGGTAATTCTTGATGGGATACGGCTTAGCATTTTTCGCCTGATAATCAAGCAGTGTTCCTTCTTCCAGGCTGGAAAAATATTTCAGCTCAAGACTTTCTCGAAAGAGACCTAGCCCGCTGGATGGAACGCCCGGTTGAAATTCATCAGAATTTGTAAGTTCTACTACTTGGATAGCATCCGGTAAGTCACTGTAAGCATATTTCTGTTCTTCAAGCAGAAGCGCGTATATTTCTTGCTCTGCCTGTAAAAGCTCAGCAGGAGTAGGTTCTCTAAGTTTCCAAAGCAGAAAAAGAACTGCCGCAACTATTGTTATTCCCAAGCAAAGCAACAATATTCGTTTGATTGTCATTTTTACCTTGTCAGCAACTTCATTCTAGACATCACATACGTCACAACCGTGACTTACGAGAAATCCAACAACACCTTCAAATACTCATCCACCATTGTATCCAACCCGAACACAGCCTCTGCCCTCTCGCGCGCGGATGTGCGGAAGCGTTCATTGTCGCGCAAGATTTCTTCCGCCGCCTCCGCCAGCGACGGGATGTCTGGTCGCTCCAACTTCCACGGGTTTGCCCCGTGAGCCGCGAGCCGACCGGCGTCTCCCTGTACGAGTTCGGAAAGCGAGCCGGTATCAAAGCCGACCACGGGCAATCCGCACGCCAGCGCTTCGATGACCGAATTTGGGCACGGCGGATTCACCTCCGCGGAAAATAGAAGATGCGACGAGCGTTCGAGAAATGGGATCTCCTCGCGCGGCATCGAGTCAACAAAACGGATTCGGAAATCTTTTTGTTCTCCCAATTTCTTTTTCGCGCTCGCATCCATGCGCCCGACGATGACCAATTCGATTCTGTGTTTCTTCGCTAACTGCTTTGCCAAGTCAACTGCGTAGAACAATCCCGAATCTAATCCGCCTGCGAGGCTTCCTTCCACCACGAGCAGACGATAAAAATCCGTTGGGCGTTCATGCAATCCATTTGGCGAATATTGATTCAAATCCACGCCGTTGAGAATCACGGAAGAGGGAACGTTCGTCGCGCCATACCAATCCTCCCACCAGCCTTTGACAAATTGACTTTGATAGATCACTTTGTCCGCAAAATGTTTTCGGATGAACGAGAGATTCCAATTGCCGTAGATCGCGCGGCTGGTGTAGCGCAGTCCCGCCCAGCGGACGCGGTGCACCCAGTTCAAGCCGTCCAGCCGCTGGACGATTCGCCCTCCCTTTGAGCGAGCCCGGCGCAGGCGAGTCAGGTTCTTCGTCCCGGCGAGAACGAGGACGGCATCCGCTGGCTGATCCAGATCGTACGTCACATCCACATTGCGAGCGCGGAGTCCGCTTTCAAATTTGAGTCGGAACGATGTGACGCCGCCGAGTCCCTCGACGCGGGGGAAAATGCAAATGCGAGGCATGAGGGTATTATAATTGCCGCGAGGAAATCACATGGAAAAACCCGATATTGAGTTCGTCAATTTCCTGAAAGCATATCCCACGTATCCCACCACAAAGATCATCGACGATCTGCGCGCCACCGACTATTCGCGTCTCGATCTGGGCGGGCACGTCTACCTCGATTACACCGGGGGCGGGCTGTATGCCGATTCACAATTACGACGCCATAACAAACTCCTCACCGAGCATGTCTTTGGCAACCCGCACTCCACCAATCCCACCTCGCTTGCTGCCACGCAACTGATTGAACACGCGCGTGAATATGTTCTGCATTTTTTCAACGCGGACCCAGATGAATACCTCGCCATCTTCACATCCAATGCCAGCGGCGCGCTGAAACTGGTCGGTGAGTCATACCCATTTGCAAAGGGACGTTATCTCCTCACCTTCGATAATCACAACTCGGTCAACGGGATTCGGGAATTTGCCCACGCGCGCGGCGCCGAGGTGACGTATATCCCGGTTGCGTTACCCGATATGAGCGCGGACGCTTCGCAACTCAGCCTCGAACTGTCTCGCCCATCGGAGAACGGACACAACCTTTTTGCCTACCCGGCGCAATCGAACTTTTCCTCCGTGCAACATCCGCTTGAGTGGATCGAGGAAGCGCACAAACACGGCTGGGACGTTCTGCTCGACGCCGCCGCGTTCGTGCCCACCAGCCGGCTCGACCTTGGCGCGGCGCATCCCGATTTTGTACCGATTTCATTTTATAAAATGTTTGGCTATCCCACCGGGCTGGGCGCGTTGATCGCGCGTAAATCGGCGCTGGCAAAGTTGCATCGTCCGTGGTTCGCGGGCGGCACGATCACCGTCGCATCGGTGCAGGGCGATAAATTTTACATGGCAGACGGCTCGTCCGCGTTCGAGGATGGCACGATTGACTACCTCAACATCCCCGCCATCGAGATCGGGCTCAAGCACATCGAATCCATCGGCTACGAGGTGATTCACGAACGCGTCCATTGCCTGACCAGCTGGTTGCTCGAAAACCTGACCAGCCTGAAACACGCCAATGGGGCGGGCTTGGTCCGGGTTTACGGACCAACCGTAATGGTGGGAAGAGGCGGGGCGATCACCGTTAATTTCTACGATAAAGACGACAACGCTCTCGATCATCGTTATATCGAGGAGCAGGCGAACAAATCCAATATTTCCCTGCGCACGGGCTGTTTCTGCAATCCGGGAGCTGGAGAGGTTGCGCTTGAAATTTCGCGCGTGGAGTTGGATGTGTGCTTTGCCAGCCCCGGTCACGAAGACCGCCTGACGATTGACGACTTCCGCACGTGCATCGATGGCAAATCTACCGGAGCGGTGCGGATTTCCATTGGTTTGATGACCAACTTTAAGGATGTGCAGAAATTCCTTGCCTTTGCCCGTACCCTGCTTTCCTGAACGTTGACGTAACTCTTACGCGCTAGCCTTGACTCTCCTTCTTTAACGCGTATAATTGCCCCCGTTGGATGTAAAAAACGAGTACTTACCAGCAAGCGCTTCAGAAAACACTCTGGAAGCGCTTGCCTTTGTTTGTCTCTGATACCAGCCGACTATACGCTGTATAGAGACAGTGATACTCCTTAACCTTCTTTTCTCAGGAGAGAACACGTGGAAACCAAGGGATTAACCGCACTCCGTATCAGTCTCGCCTCGCCACAGACCATCTTATCGTGGTCATACGGTGAGGTGCTCAAGCCCGAAACCATTAACTACCGCCGCCTGCGCCCCGAAAAAGATGGCTTGTTCTGTGAAGCCATTTTCGGACCCCAACGCGATTGGCAATGCTACTGCGGAAAATACAAGAACCCCCGTTATAAAGGAATCGTCTGCGATAAATGCGGCGTCGAAGTGACGCGCGCCGCCGTGCGTCGCGAGCGCATGGGGCACATCAACCTTGCCACGCCGGTTGCGCACATCTGGTACACGCGCCGCATTCCCTCCTACCTCGGCATGTTGCTGGATATTTCGCGCCGCAACCTCGACCGCGTGTTGTATTTCGCCCAGTACATCATCACCTACGTGGATGAGGAAGCCCGCACCAAAGCCCTGAAGCGAATTGAAGATGAAATTTCGGATACCGAACGCGAACAGGCGGCCGGCGTCAATGCCAAGATTGCCGAGATCAAAACCAAGCGCGACCACACCGTCGCGGATATCAACCAAAAGATCGCCAACCTTGAGCAGGGATACGACGAAGTCATTGCTGAGAAACTTGACCCGGTTATCAAGGAAGGGCAAAAACTTGAAAAACTCCTGCAAGGGCAGATGGGTGAACACGCCAAAAAGACCATCGTCTTTGAGTTGACCGACGAGAAGATCCTGGATGCTGGCGATAAGGTCGCGGCAAAACATATCACGCAGGTGCAAAAGATCGTCCAGAAGAAACTCGAATCGTTGGAAAACGAATTGAAAGACGAACGCGCCCGTGAAATGGAAAATCTAAAAATGGACGCGGGGCGCGTCAAAGCTGACGCCGACTTGAGGATGGAAGCCTTGCGCTCGCAACTCGAAGAGCAGACTTCGGTTTCCTCGAACCAATCCTCGCGCCAGCGCGACGAATTGCTCGAACTGCGCCCGTTCACCTTCCTCAGCGAAATTCGCTACCGCGAACTCAAACAACGCTGGGGACAAGTCTTCCGCGCCGACATGGGTGCCGAGGCATTCTACGATGTGCTTGAACGCCTCGACCTCGACAAACTCGCCGAAGAACTCTGGCACGAGGTGAAGACCACCAAATCGAAACAGAAGCGCAAGAAGGCGACGACTCGTTTGAAAGTTGTTGAAGCCTTCAAACGTTCCGGCAATCGCCCCGAATGGATGATCCTCACCATCCTGCCGGTCATCCCTCCCGACCTGCGCCCGATGGTGCAACTCGACGGCGGACGCTTTGCCACTTCCGATCTGAACGATCTCTATCGCCGCGTCATCAACCGCAACAACCGCTTGAAGCGTCTGCTTGAACTTGGCGCGCCGGATGTCATCATCCGCAACGAGAAGCGCATGTTGCAAGAAGCGGTAGACAGCCTCATTGACAATTCACAGCGCGGCAAAGCCCTTTCTCGTCGCGGACGCCGCGAACTCAAATCCTTGAGTGATATGCTCAAAGGCAAGAAGGGTCGCTTTCGCCGCAACCTGCTCGGCAAGCGCGTGGACTATTCCGGTCGCTCCGTGATCGTGGTCGGTCCGCAACTCAAACTCTATCAATGTGGGCTTCCCAAGAGCATGGCTCTTGAACTCTATCGCCCGTTCGTCATTGCGCGGCTTGTGCAGAGCAACTATGCCGCCAACGTGAAGGGAGCTCGTCGCCTGATCGAGCGCAACCGCCCCGAAGTGTGGGAAGCGCTCGAGGGTGTTATCGGCGATCGCCCCGTTTTATTGAACCGCGCACCGACGCTGCATCGCCTGGGCATCCAAGCATTCGAGCCGCTTCTGATCGAGGGCTCGGCGATCCAGTTGCATCCGCTCGTCACCACCGCGTTCAACGCGGACTTCGACGGCGACCAGATGGCTGTGCATGTTCCGCTTTCACAAAAGGCAGTGAAAGAAGCGCGCGAGTTGATGCTTGCCTCCAAGAACTTGCTCAAACCTGCCGACGGCGAGCCGATCATCTCGCCTTCGAAGGATATGGTGTTGGGCGTTTATTATTTGACGATGCCGCAGAAAGCCGCGCACAAAGGCGATGGACGCGCCTTCGCCGATATGGATGAAGTGGAGATGGCGTACGCTCTCGATCAGGTGGAAGTTCATTCCGAGATCAAATTGCTGGCGACTACCTGGTACAACGATAAAGGTGATCGTCTCGAAGAACCGGTAACGCGTCTCGTCGACACGACAGTTGGTCGCGTTATCTTCAACCGCATCCTCCCCCCGGAAGTGCAGTTCGTGAACGAAAAATTGGACAAAGGTGGCGTGAAAGATTTGATCGCCGAAGTGTACGAACTGTGCGGGCAGGAAGAGACCACTGACGTCGCTGACCGCATCAAATCGCTCGGCTTTGAATACGCCATGAGGTCTGGCACCACGCTTGCGGTTGCCGACATTTCCATCCCGCCGGAACGCAAGGGCATCATCGACGAAGCCCTCAAAGCCGTCGAACTCGTGCAACGCGACTTCCGCCGCGGCTTGCTCACCGAACAGGAAAAGAACGAGCGCGAGATCGAGATCTGGCAGGGCACAACCGATAAGGTCGCCGATGCGGTCAAGAAATCCATGGATCCGGACGGCAACCTCTCGACCATGGCATCCTCCGGCGCGACCAAAGGCGGATTCTCCACCATCAGCCAGTTGGCGGGTATGCGCGGTTTGATGGCAGACCCGTCCGGGCGCATCATCCCGATGCCGATCCGGTCCAACTTCCGCGAGGGACTCACCGCGCAGGAATACTTCATCTCGACGCATGGTGCGCGCAAGGGTCTGGCAGATACCGCTCTGCGCACCGCAGATGCCGGCTATCTCACTCGCCGCCTCGTGGATATTGCGCAGGATATTATCATCAACGAACCCGATTGCGGTACGCACGATGGCGTAATGATTCGCCGCCGCGACGATGTGGCAGGTCAATCGCTCAGTAGTCGCTTGTTCAGCCGTTTGCTTGCTGAACGAGTCGTCGACCCGAAGACCGGCGAGGTCCTTGGAGAATATAACGATGTAATCAGCCAGGATATGGCGCGTAAAATTGCCGCTTCTGGAATTGAAGAGATTAAAGTCCGCTCGCCGCTGAGCTGCGAACTGCAACACGGCATCTGCGCCAGCTGCTACGGGCTTGATCTCGGTCGCGGTATGATGGTGGGACTCGGCTCGGCTGTTGGCATCGTCGCCGCGCAATCCATCGGCGAGCCGGGCACGCAACTCACGCTGCGCACCTTCCACACGGGCGGTGTCGCCGCCGGCGGAGCAGACATTACCACCGGTCTGCCGCGCGTGGAAGAATTGTTCGAAGCGCGCAAACAGCCAAAGGGCGAAGCCGTCGTGGCGGAGATCAGCGGCACGGTGCGCATCAAGCAATCGGAAAAATACGCCGATCTGCGCGAAGTGATCATCGAACAGAGCGAACTTGTCAGCGATGAATACGGTATCCCCGAGGAGTGGAAGTTCGCTGTCAAAGATGAGGCGGAGGTCAAGGCGGGCGAAACACTCGCAACGTTGGACGATGCGAAGATCGTCGCCCAGCACGGCGGCCGCGTGCGCGTCGAAAAGAAAGAACGCAAAGTGATCGTCTCGTATGACCGCCGCGAGGAATCTGTTAACGAAGTGCCGACCACATCCCGCCTGCTCGTGAAAGACGGCGAAAAGATCGAAGCCGGGCGCCCGCTCACCGAAGGCTCGCTCAACCCGCACCGTGTGTTGAAAATTCAAGGGCGCGAAGCCTGCCAGATGTATTTGATGACCGAAGTGCAAAAAGTGTACCGCTCGCAAGGGCAGAACATCCACGACAAACACTTCGAGGTCATCATCCGCAAGATGTTGAGCAAGGTGCAGATCACCCGCCCCGGCGATTCCAAGTTCCTGCCTGGGGACCCGGTGGAACGGCTCGAACTCCGCAAGATCAACGAGCAGTTGCTGGCTGATGGTAAACAGCCCGCCAAGTTCTCCGAAGTGTTGCTCGGCGTTACAAAAGCCTCACTCAGCACCGACTCGTTCCTCTCAGCCTCCTCGTTCCAGCACACCATCAAAGTGCTGGCAGGCGCGGCGATTGGCTCCACCAGCGATCCGTTGCGCGGCTTGAAAGAGAACGTGATCATCGGTAAATTGATCCCCGCCGGCACCGGTTTCATCAAAGAGCCGGTCAAGAGCGAAGACCCTGTCTTTCAAGAAGGCGGCGCGTCGCAAGCGGCGGAAATTTCACCAGACGCATCCGCGGCTGACTAACAAACCTTGGGACACGGCAATTACCGTGTCCCAATTTTTTTATGTCCCATCAACGCGCCTCAAAAAAACCAGAGGGACTTCCCACTCGCGGCAAAACCGCCTCCAATCGACTCCGCCGCGTGGACAATTTCATCCTGCTCTACGAACCATCGCTTCTTTCGCGAACGGATGGCTGGTTCGCCAACTCGATATTCGTCGACCTCGGCTACGGCTTCGACGCGCGTACCACGCTCGAAGCCGCGTCGCGCTTCCGGCGCGTGAACCCCGACTTGAAAATCCTCGGCGTAGAAATTGAAAAAGAGCGCGTAAAAGCCGCATTGCCATTCGCAGACGACAAAACATTCTTCCGTTTGGGCGGATTCAACTTGCCGTTGCAGGAGGGAGAACGTGTTCGTTTAATCCGCGCCTTCAACGTGTTGCGTCAGTACGAAGAAAAAGATGTCGCTCCCGCCTATGAACGACTCGCTCAATATATTTTGCCCGGCGGGTTGATGATCGAGGGAACCTCGAATCCGTTTGGGAGTGTTTGGTGCGCGAACGTGGCGCGGCGTGTGGAGGATGCCGGGAAACAGAGAAGTAGAGAGTTGGAGACTAGAGATTGGGAACTGGAGGACTGGAGATTCGAGGCGCTGGTATTCAGCACAAATTTCCGCTTGGGCTTCGATGTGGATGAATTTCAAACCATCCTGCCAAAGAACTTGATCCATCGCGTTGTGCGCGGCGAGCCGATCTATAATTTCTTCGAAGCATGGAAGCGATCGGCAAGGGAGACCTCCGTGATGAAAACATACGGGACGAGGCAGTGGTTCATTGCGACGGCGGAATCGCTTGCAGGGAAGGGGTATAAAGTCAATTTGCAGAGGAAATTTCTCTCCAAGGGATTCCTGCTCTGGCTTTTCGAACATAGCGCAGTTGCGGAGCAAAATGGCGGCAAACAAAAGCGGGATTCAACATCTCAAGAAGTCAACGGATGAAACCACACTCTCCCCTATGCCAATCGGACTCTCGTAGATTTTCTCTATCGCTTATGATGAACATTCCCAGAACGTATTGGGCGTCGGTTAATCGTAGGGTAATCGTAGGTTTGGCGTCAAGCACGATGGAGTCGACTATGATAAATTTGACCCCGTAAGGTGATTTCTCTTCTCCTCCTTTCGTAGGGAACCGCGGTCGGCGTCCGCGGTTCTCGCACTTTAACGGGCGGGCTGTTGGAACTGCCGTTATAATATTCCTTCGAATTCATTCCAAGAGGTCAAGATGACAGTTCAAATCACTATTCTCGGTCTGGGGCAGGTAGGGAGTTCTATCGGGCTGGCTCTTGCCAACCAGAAAAACATCAAACGAGTCGGGCATGATAAAGATTACGAAGTTGCGCGTCTTTCACAAAAAGCCGGCGCGGTGGACGAGATCAAGGTCAATCTACCCTCTTCGGTTAGCAACGCGAACATCGTCGTGCTCAGCATGCCGCTGAGTGAAATACGCGACACGCTTGGGTATATCGCCCAAGACGTTCAAGAGGGCACGGTGATTCTCGACACGGCTCCCGCCAAGGGGGAGGTTGCCTCGTGGGTGGGAAAGTTGATTCCACAGGGACGTTATTATGTGGGGCTTTCACCCGCGGCTGGTGCAAATTACCTGCATGGCACGGACCTCGGTGTGAACTCTGCGCGCGCCGATCTCTTTAAAGATGGGCTATTCCTCGTCAACGCGCCTGCCGGCACGCCCAGCGAAGCGTTAGACCTGGCAAGCAATCTCGTCAGCCTGTTAGGTGCGCGCGTGATGTTCACCGATTCGGTCGAAGCGGATGGGTTACTGGCATCTGCGCACGTGTTGCCGCAATTAGCGGCGGCGGCGCTTCTTGATGCCACGGTGAACCAACCCGGCTGGACGGAAGCGCGCAAGGTGGCTGCGCGCCCGTATGCGTCGGTCACTTCGGGAATTGCCTATCATGATGAAGCGGGATCACTGCGAGAGGCCGCATTGCTAAACCGCGAGAACACGGTCCGTATGTTAGACGCGTACATGGCGTCTTTGCAGAAGCTGCGCGATCAGATCCACAATGGGAATGAGGCGGAGGTTTTATCCTATCTTGAAAATGCCGTCAAGGCGCGAGATCGGTGGCTCAATGAACGCGCGCGCGCAGACTGGCAGGACGCGCAACGATCCGAAATGGATTCGGTCACGCTTGGCGCGCGCATGAACCAGTTGTTCATGGGCAATTTATTCGGGCGCAATAAAAATAAAAAGTGAGCGTCTGCTTTTGCTACATTGTCGAATGCGCGGACGGGACGTATTACACGGGCTGGGCAATTGACCCCGAAAAGCGCGTTACCGTTCACAACAAGGGACGCGGCGCAAAATACACGCGGATGCGCCTGCCGGTGAAATTGGCGTACGTGGAAGAACAGCCGGATCGAACCTCCGCCATGAAACGCGAGCGCGCTATCAAGAGGATGAAGAGGGAGGGGAAGGTGCGGTTGATTGTGAGCGGTAAAAGGGGCAAGCGACGTAAACAAGGAAACACGTAAACAAGTACACAAGGAAAAAAAGAAGGCTGGAGGTTGTACGACCTACAGCCTTTCACGTGTATACCTGTCTATCCTGTCTACGTGTCTACTTCCTCACTCCGTAAACAACGGCAAATGCCCCAGCGAAACGATGTGCATCCATTCGGCGCGATCGCCTTCGGTGAAGATGGCCGCCTCCGCTACAACCGTGGAACCCGCTTTATCGAGGATCATCCGCATACCTTGAAGCGTGGACCCCGTGCTGATCACATCGTCCACGATCACAACATTTTTACCTTTCACCAATTCGCGGTCTTTCTCGTCAAGGATCAACGTTTGCGGTTGACCTGTGGTGATGGACAACGTCTCGGCTTTGAGCGCGTCGCCCATGTAGAGTTTATACGCCTTGCGGAGCACCACGTAAGGCTTTTTTGTTTCCACAGACAACGCATACGCCAGCGGGATGGATTTCGCCTCCGCCGTCACCAACACATCGAATTGTTTCTCTGCTAATTTCTTCGCCAATTCCTTCGCGGAAGCCTGCGCCAGTTCCGTATCGCCTAGAATATTGAGGATCGCGATCTTCAACCCGGGCTTGATCTCGAACAGAGGCAGTTCGCGTTTTAATCCCGCAATCTCAACCGCGTAAGTTTCGTGTTTAGCCATTCCATTCTCCACAGTCAAATCTCAGCTGAAGTTTATCACGATTCATTTATAATGTTCCCCAATCTCCAGTCTCCAATCTCTGGTCTCAATTCTCTAATCCTCTAATCCTCCAATTCTCCTCTTCTCCACCCTCAATTATCATTTACCAATTACCTCCATGCTCCCCAACCTCCGCCTCCACGATCACCTCCGCCTCCGCAAACAACACCCCTGCGGCTCTTACGAATGGACAGTGACGCGCCTCGGCGCGGATATTGGACTGGAATGCAAAGGCTGCGGTCGGCGCGTCATGCTCACGCGACGCGAACTGGCAAAGAGACTTAAAATCAACCTGACGGAACATGATGACACCGAAAAAAACAACTCCTAAAAAGCCTCATATTGTCTTTTTCTTCTCCGACACCGGAGGCGGGCATCGTTCCGCGGCAGAAGCCATCATCGAAGCGGTTCACATTGAATACAAAAACAATGTGACCACTGAGATGGTGGATTTTTTCAAAGATTACGCGCCGGTGCCATTTAATCATACGGCAGATATGTACCGGTACGCGGTCAAAGCGCCGCGATTGTGGAGCGCAAGTTTTTACGCCACCGATGGACGCGCCCGCGCGCGCATGATCACCGCCACCACATGGCCCCTTGCGCGTCGCGCGGCGAAAGCCCTTGTGCGCGAACATCCCGCCGACTTGATCGTCACCGTTCACTTGGGCGCGAATTCCCTTGCGCTCAAAGCCCTTGGAAATAACCGCCCGCCTTTCATCACAGTGGTTACCGACATGGTCACCACGCACGCGTTATGGTTCGATAACCGCGCCGACCTGATCCTCGTCCCAACCCAATTGGCTCGCCAACGCGCCCTCAAATACAACATGCCTCCCGAAAAAGTCCGCGTCGTTGGGCTTCCTGTTGCCAATAAATATTGCAAGCCGCTCGGTAGAAAAAGCGTGATCCGAAAAAAACTGGGGTGGACTCTCGATAAACCCATCGTGTTACTCGTCGGCGGCGGCGAGGGGATGGGACCTCTGGCAAAGACCGCGCGCGCGATCGACGCTTCCGGTCTGGACGTGGGGCTGGTCATCGTGTGCGGGCGGAATCAACGCCTGAAAACGACTCTCGAAGCGCAGAAATGGGAGAACCCAACATTCATTTACGGCTTCACGCGCGATATGCCCGACTTCATGCGCGCCTCCGACTTCATCGTCACAAAGGCGGGTCCCGGCACAATCGCCGAAGCGCTCAACGCTGAACTGCCGATCATTTTATATTCCAAACTTCCGGGGCAGGAAGATGGCAATGTCACATTTGTAGAACATGAAGGCGCGGGCGTGTGGGCGCCCAAGCCGCAGGATGTGGTCCGTGCGCTGACGCGCTGGCTATCGCGCCCGGAGGAACGGAAAAAAGTAATTGAAAATTGCCGCCGAGCAGGCAAGCCGGAAGCCGCGCGCGTCATTGCTCGCGCGATTGGCAAGTTACTGGGTTTATCGACGCGTTTGAGTGGATGATGCTCAACTACAAGATAGAAGGCGGCGGGGAGCCGTTCTTATTGATCCATGGGTTTGGGATCTCCTTCTACATCTGGGAAGACCTGCTTCCACTGCTTCGCGATCAATTCTCGTTAATACAAATCGAACTGCCCGGCATTGGTTCTTCTCCGCCTCCCAAAAAGGGGCAAAATTATCTTGACGCGGCAGTAGAGGGGGTCGAACAAGTACGCGCCGCTTTGAAGATCGAACGATGGCGCATGCTAAGTTATTCCTCCGGCACGCGCGTGGGAGAACGCTATATGAACCTCTGCGCCAACCGCGTGGAACGCGCAATTTTTGTCTGCCCCGCGAAAATCTCATCGAGAAGGGCTTGGGGGCTTCGCCTAGCCATGCAACTCGACACGATGATCCCCCAACTTGGAAACTGGGTTCTTTCTGGTGCGCGGTTGCATTGCCTGATCGGTTTGCTCGGATTCAATTCACAGCCGAACGAACGCTCTCCGCGCTGGTTTCAAGAGATCAGCTCGCAACCTGTCGAAATTTTGAAAGAAACATTACGAAGCCTTTCTCACGAAGGCGCGCAACCGTTTTTGTCGGCGGGGAACAATACCTTGTTCATCTGGGCGGACAATGACCGTATCATTGAAACGCCGCGACCATCCTCTCAAGACCATATCATCCATGCCAACCATAGCGCCGCGCAGACCGCATCCCGCCAACTAGCGGAGTTAATCCTTCCCTTTCTGGGAAGTAAACCCCTCACGGTATAATCTTCCCGATGTTTGCAATTGATTCACACACCATCGAAGTGAAAAGTCACAATCCCGAACAGACGCGCCATCTTGGAATGCGTTTGGGCGAGGCGTTGCAAACCGGCGACATGATCTGTTTGCAGGGCGATCTCGGCGCGGGCAAGACGACGTTCGTGCAAGGCATCGCGCAGGGATGGGGTTCAACCGATTCGGTTTCCAGCCCGACGTTTATTCTGGTCAACATGTATCGCCGCGCCGACGGAGGTCAACTTTTTCACATGGACGCCTACCGCCTCGATTCGACGGGGGAGGCTGAGGAGCTCGACCTCGACTCGATGCTCGCGGAAGGCGCGCTGATCGTCGAGTGGCCCGAGCGGATGCAAGGTCTCATTCCAAATGAACGCTTGTGGGTGGAGTTCACTCCATCGGGCGAAGAAGAACGCGAATTAAAATTCAACGCGCACGGCAAGCGATATGAAGCCTTGCTCGAAATTCTTCGCGGAGGCAAGTGATGTTGCTGGCTGTGGACACATCCAATGAATGGATGGGGCTGGCGATCTACGATGGCGAACAAGTCATCGGCGAGCGTGCGTGGCGGAGCAGTCAACATCATACGGTGGAACTTGCGCCGGCGATTCAAGAATTGCTGACTTCCAATAATTTGAAAATGGAAAACGTCACGGCTGTGGGAGTCGCCATCGGTCCCGGTTCATTTACAAGTTTGCGAGTCGGTCTCGCGCTGGCGAAGGGAATCGCTTTTGCGCGGAACATTCCGTTGATCGGGATTCCGACTCTCGATATCCTCGCGCGCGCATTGCCCGAGTCGAATCTTCCGCTGGCGGTGGCGATTGGAGCCGGGCGCGGGAGGTACGCTTTGGGTTGGTATAAGAGCGTCAGGAAACTGTGGCAGGCTGAGGGTCCGGCAAGAGTCGTGTCGGTCGAAGCGATAAAGGATGAAGCAGCGAGTCCGTCTGTGGTGTGCGGAGAGTTCACGGGCGAAGTTCGTCAAAAAATTGAATCGAATCCAAACGCGCAGTTAACTTCACTTGAAGAGTCGCAACGCAAGCCCGCGATGTTGGCAAAACTCGCGTGGGCGCGTTTTCAAAACGGCGACGTGGATGACGCGGCTTCGCTTGCGCCAATCTATTTGCACACCGCCGCGCCGATCGAGACATGAACATCCGCCGCATGACTCTCGAAGACCTTGCGCAGGTGATCGCGATTGATCAAGTATCGTTCAGTTTGCCGTGGCCCGAACGGTCGTTTCGATTCGAGATCACGGATAACCCCGCCTCGCGCGCGTGGATCGCGGAAGAGGATGGAAAAATTGTCGGCATGATCGTGGCGTGGCTGCTGGTTGACGAGGCGCACATCGCGACGATTGCGACGCATCCCGAGTTTCGTCGGCGAGGCGTTGCGAGCAAGTTGTTGATTCATGCGTTGGAGTATATGAGGAGCGAAGGCGCGGTGACATCGGTGTTAGAGGTGCGCGAGAGTAACGCCGCCGCGCAAGAGATGTATCGTAAATTTGGTTTTGAGGAATCGGGGCGTCGTCCGCGTTATTACAAGGATAATAGCGAGGATGCGATTTTGATGACGCTTGAAAATATATCGGTGGTCGAGTAGCGACGAGTGAAACGAGGAGCGTATCGAGACCACCAGCGCATAAAGAAAATTTTGTTACAAGTTTTTTCTTGAACATCGTTGGTTTCGACTGCTTGCGCTCAACCAACGTTATATTATGGAGAATCTATGACCGCTGAAGAAACTCTTGCCCAAATTGCCAAAGAAGTGACCGTGTGTGTGAATTGCGCGTTGCATCACACCCGCAAGAAGTCTGTGCCGGGCGAGGGACCCGCCACTGCCGAGATCATGTTCATCGGCGAGGGACCGGGCTTTCACGAAAACGAGCAAGGACGTTCGTTCGTGGGCGCGGCGGGAAAATTTCTCGATCAACTGCTCGCGCAGGCGGGAGTGACGCGCGCGGATGTGTGGATCGGCAACGTGGTAAAATGCCGCCCGCCCGAAAACCGCGATCCGCTGCCGGAGGAACTCGCCGCGTGCAACGAATATCTCGAACGGCAGATCGAGGCGATCAACCCAAGCATCATCGTCACGCTGGGACGTTTCTCGATGAATAAATTTTTCCCCGGCGCGAAGATCAGCGCGGTGCATGGGCAGATGAAGAAAGTCGGCGAGCGCTACGTGATCGCGATGTTCCATCCCGCCGCGGCGCTGCACCAAGCCGCGCTCAAGCCCGCGATTTTGGCTGATTTTGCAAAACTTCCCGAGTTGTTGGAACAGGCTCGCAAAGGTTTGGGAAAGTCTGCGCCGGTGATGAAGGTTGAGGGGTCGCAAGAAGATAATCCGAAACAGTTGAGTATGTTCTAACAACTCGTCATTGCGAGTGGCGCCTCGCGCCTCGAAGCAATCCCCAACACAATGACGGAGATTGCTTCGTCGCCCTTCGGGCTCCTCGCAATGACGGAAATTAAGGAAAAGAATGTCGAAAGAAGATTTGATTCAAAAACTAAAAAATAAAAATGCCCGCGTTGCGATTCTTGGACTCGGCTATGTGGGACTCCCTCTCGCGGTCGTCTTTGCCGAGGCGGGATTCAACGTGACGGGCATCGATCCTGACGCAGGGAAAGTTGATTCGCTAAAGGGCGGCATTTCCTACATTCCCGACGTGAAGACCGAAACGGTTGCGAAGCTGGTGAAGTCCGGTCATCTCAGCGCGACGACGGATTTCTCCGCGTTGAAAGAAATGGACGCGGTCAGCATCTGCGTGCCGACTCCGCTTCGTCAGACGGGCGACCCGGATATGTCATTCATCATCTCCGCCGCGGACGAGTTATCGAAGTACATGCACAAGGGTATGGTAGTCGTGTTGCAGTCCACGACCTATCCCGGCACGACGCGCGAGTTGTTGCTTCCAAAACTTGGAATAGATAACAACCTCAAAGTGGGCGAAGATTTTTTCCTCGCGTTCTCTCCCGAACGAGTTGACCCCGGGCGCGTGGATTTCACAACGAAGAACACTCCCAAAGTGATGGGCGGAATCACCGAAGCGTGCGGCGAAGTGGCGACGGCTTGGTACGAGGGCGCGATTGACGTTGTGCATCGCGTCTCGTCTGCGGAAGCGGCGGAGATGGCGAAACTGCTCGAAAACACCTTCCGCATGATCAACATCGGATTGGTCAACGAACTGGCGATGATGTGCGAACGTCTCGGCGTGGACGTGTGGGAAGTGATAGACGCGGCGGCGACCAAACCCTTCGGCTTTATGAAGTTCACGCCGGGACCGGGCTTGGGCGGACATTGCATCCCAATTGACCCGTTGTATCTTTCGTGGAAGATGAAATCGTTCAACTACAACGCGCGCTTCATCGAGTTGGCATCCGAGATCAACACCAACATGCCGCGTTACGTTGTCGAGCGCATCATGGACGCGTTGAACGATAAAAGCAAAGCGTTGAAGGGCTCGAAGATCCTCATCCTCGGCGTCGCCTACAAGCCCGACGTAAGCGATGTCCGCGAATCGCCCGCGCTGGATGTGATCGGCTTGTTGCAAAACAAAGGCGCGAAAGTGGAATATCACGATCCGTACATTCCTCACATCCATCACGAGACCGAAGGCTGGCGCATGGATAGCGTGAAAGACGTGATGAAGTCGGTGAAGGAGTCGGATGCGGTGGTCATCGTCACGAATCACAAGGCGTATGATTACGAAGCGATCGTCAACGCGGCGCAGTTTGTGTTCGATAGCAGGAATGCGACGAGGAAAATTGCGAATGATAAAGTGGTGAGATTGTAGAAAACCTCGGTGGTCGAGTAGGTCGAGGCGATAGCCGAGACCGTATCGAGACCACAGGTACGCATACAAACTTTTGTAACAAGAATTTTTTACGGCGTGGTGGTTTCGATACGTCCCGCGACGAGCATCGCGGGACTACTCAACCACCGAATCTGGATGATATAGGAATTACATGTCAAACTACTTAATCACAGGCACAGCAGGCTTCATCGCCGCGCGGACGGCGGAGTTATTACTCAACGATGGTCATTCCGTCGTCGGCGTGGACAACATGAACGACGCGTACGATCCGCGCATCAAAGAGTATCGCTTGAAACGATTACAGGCGATGAAGGGATTCACCTTCCACAAATTGGATGTGGCGGACAGATCCATCATCGAGAAATTCAAAAGCGAGAAGTTCGACGCGGTCATCAACCTCGCGGCGCGGGCGGGCGTGCGCTTCAGCGTGGAAAATCCGTGGGTGTTCGTCGAGACGAACATGATCGGCACGTTGAACATGCTCGAGTTGTGCAAACAGAATGGGATCAAGAAATTTGTCGTCGCGTCCACGTCGAGCATTTATGGCGAGGATCCGCCGTACCCGACGCCCGAGTCCGCTGACAGCAGTGAGCCGCTCCAACCGTACGCGGCAAGCAAAAAGGGAGCGGAGGCGATGTGTCACGCGTATCATCATCTCTACGGGATAGACGTCAGTATCCTGCGTTTTTTCACCGTCTACGGTCCCGCGGGCAGACCCGACCTCGCGCACCTGCGATTCGTGCAGTGGATCAGCGAAGGCAAGCCCGTGCGAGTCAACGGAGACGGAAATCAATCGCGCGGCTTCACCTACATTGACGACATCGCGCGCGGCACGATCCTTGCGTTGAGACCGCTCGGTTTTGAGATCATCAACATCGGCGGGCATGAAGTCGTCACGATCAATGAGTTGATCAAGATCGTCGAGGATGCGGTCGGCAAAAAGGCGATCGTGGAATATGGTCCGCCCAACCCGGCGGATATGTTGACGAATCAAGCCGACGTGAGCAAAGCGGGCGAATTGCTCGGCTGGGAAGCGCAATTCGATATGAGGAGAGGGGTGGAGAAACTCGTGGAATGGTACAACGCCGAGCGCGAATGGGCGAAGGATATTCTCACGCCGTAAGGTAAAGTACGACAAAGTTCACTTTGTCATTTCATAAAAAGCAAAGTGAACTTTGCTGTACTGGGCTTCACTTCCGTTTATTTTTCAACGCATTCTTTCGCGCGAGCAATGACGACGTTGTAGAGGTCGCGGTTCCTGATGGGGGAAGTTTTGTTTCTGTCTGTTTCTCTTGCTCAACCAATTCGACAAAACTTTCTGAAGGTTGCGGTTCTTTAACTTCCACAGGAGTCGCCTGCTCGCGTTTGGCTGACTCGGCGGCGCGGTCTTTGGCTTTGAGCAGCGCTTCCATGCGTGGCGACGATTGCGCGGTCGCCAGCGCTCGCGGTTGAGCGAGACCGAGTCGTTTCATCATCCATACCCGCCTGTTTGAAATATCTTGTTTCGTAATAATCAAACGGCGCGAGGCGATATCGAACGGTAATAACAACACGGCGAGCAGAATCAGCCATTGCCAAATGGGACGCGAGGCGCGCGCGGCGTTGAGGTTGTGGAGAAAAGCGTCCGCGGGGTTCGATGTGGCGACCTCCCCGTTCGATAAAGCCGCGAGACGCAGAAGCAGGTCGGGGTCCGAATCGAGCCGTTTGTATTCGGGCGAATACGAAAGCGCCCAGCCCATCGTCTCGGCGAACGAATCGGTTTCATCGGCGGATGTCCCCGCGAATCGGATCAAGTAGACTCCCTGCTCTTTCGGATCGAAGGACGCTTCGTATCTCCCCGGGGCGACCTGCCTCAACGTGAGCGATTGGGTTTCGCCGTTCGGCGCCACGATGTTGGCGCTCGCTTCGTAACCGTTGATGAATTCGCCGCTGGGAGTTTGCGCGTCGAGGGTGATACGCGCTTGCCCATTGACGAGTTCGATGTTGGTTGCGAGCGCGTTGTCCACATTATTGCCGACGGTGTAGCGAACCGTTTGCGCCCAAAATTTTGCGAAGTCGTCCGACGCGAGCCAATCGCGCGCCCAGCGACCGGTGGCGTCGGAGGTGAACGCGACGGAGCGCCCCAGCCCATATTGCCACGCCGCGAGAATCGGATCGTCCTTATCGGACTTGAGGATCACCTGCGCGAGGTCTTTCGGACTCGACGCCACGTAGCCGTATAAACGCGGCAGTTCGTTGATGCCGGAAAGGATCGGCGAGGAATTGGCAAGCGCGGGGAAGAACGGCTCTTCGACGAGATAGGCGCGCGTGGCGAGCGAGACTTCCTCGGTGAAGATGCTGGGAATACTGCTGGGATCGTTGGTGAAGTGATAGCGACCGCCGCCGACCTCGGCGAGGTCTTCGAGGAACGGCGCGGCGTCGTTGCCCACGCCCACGGTGGAAAGCGTGATGCCATTTTCTTCGTATAATTTTTGCACAAGCTCGGGGATGCCGGTCGGGTCCGCGCCGCCATCGGTGAGCAGGATGACGTGCTTCACTTTGGCGGGATCGCCCGGCAGCACTTCAGACATGGCTCGCACGCCGGACATAATGTCGGTGCCGCCTCCGCCGCGGATCGAGCCGATGGCGCCGATCACTTGACCGGGGTCGCTGAGATCGGTCATCGGCACGACCCACGAGGCGGAATCGTCGAACGCGATCACGCCGACGCGGTCGGTGGGGAAGAGGAAGTCAATCGAACGCGCCGCGGCTTCTTTGGCGAGCTCAAGTTTGGTCACGCCGCCGCTGGTTTCCTCCATACTGCCGGAGTGGTCAATGATGAACACGATTCCCAAATTCGGTCGGCGCTTTTCGTCTTTGATCTGCATCTCGACCGGCAGCGCCTCTTCGAGCGGGGTTTGGAAATATCCGCCCACGCCGTAACTGGTCGGTCCGCCGACGGCGACCAATCCGCCGCCGAGATCATGCACATAACTTTGCAGGTTCTTCATTTGGTTGGCGCCCAACGACCGCGCGGGGACATCCACCAACACGACCGAATCATATTGCGCCAGCGATGGCAGATCGGAGGGCAGGCGATTCGGCGCGACAATTTCCACTTGAAAGCCCGCCGATTGAAGCGCGGTTGATAACGCGGAGGATTCATCGGGGCGCGGATCGCCGCCGGGCAACGCCTCGCCCGCCGGGGGCGCGACAATCAAAATGCGCGGCGGACCCTCCACTTGCGAAAACGCGTCGAGAATATTGTTTTGGTAAAACCCGTCGTCCGCCGCGGAGACCTGCACTTGATAATTGACAAAGCCCGGTTCGCCCGCGACCAACGGCAGGCTCAACGATTGAACGCCGCGCCGCAGATCGTACGCGCCTTCATACAGAACTTCGCTCCCGCCCAGCACGCGCACGTTGGCGCGAGTCGGTTCGCTCGCTTGCAGGGTGATCGTGAGATCGAAGCGCTCGCCCGGTCGCAGGCGCGACGGCGCGTCCACGTTTTGGATGGACACCTCCGCGCCGCGCTGATTGACGATGGGCAACACGACCAATTGCACATCGGACGCCTCCGCGAACTTCGCCGCTTCGAGCGCGTCGCCCCGGGTCTGCGCCCCGTCGGAGAGGATCACCATCCGTTTGGCGTAGCCGGAGGGGAAAAGCGCCAAGCTGAGTTGGATCGCCTCTTCGAGATTCGTCTGGTTGGTGACCGGGGCGGAGGTGAACGCGCTCAACTCCTTCGCGGCAGACATCTGCCGTTCGACCAACGCGTCCGCGCCGAACAAGACCACCGCCGCCTGATCGTCTGGCGACATCGCCTCCAGCGCCTCTTGCACATATCCCACTTCGGCGCTGATCGCCTCGCCCGGCATCGAGTCGGACACATCCACCAAAAACACAACGGCGAGAGCGTCTCCACGCTGGACGATTTCGAGTCCCGCGAGTGAAAATATCAGACACAGGAGGATGACCACGCGTAGGATCAACGAGACGAGCTCACGCGTCCGCCCGGGACCTTTGGCTGGTTTGCCCATCCATGCCGCGAGCGGCACGAGGAGCAGAAGGAGGAGGAAGAGAGGGGAGGTGAATCTCATAAAATCTTTGGGGACGCTGACCGCGAAGCGCGCTGAAAAACGCTGATCTTATTTTTGGGATTCAGATTTGTGTTGGGCGAGTCACCATTCCTTCCGCGTGTTGTCGAAGGAGCGGCGTTTGGTTTCAGGCTTCTGTTCATCTTTTCTCCGAATCAAAAAATCAGTGTTCTCAGCGTTTTTCTGCGTCCAAATTATTTCTAAAGATGGGCAATGACGGAATTTGCCTGCGATGAAATACCTGCCATTCGATCATCAGCACGAGCAATGCCAGCGCGGCGAGCCAGCTCCACAGTTCGCGTTGACCGATCTGTTGCGAGGCGGTGGGCGTGACGGTCGACCGTCCGATTTGAATCGTCTCTCGTGGGCTGATGTTCGATTCGGCTTCGTCGAAAAGATTGACGGCGAAATATTCGACGTGGTTTGAATCGCCCGAGATGAAGTTGACCGCGTAGTAGCCGAGTTCGTCGGTCTGCGTGAAAACGGTTTGATCGAGCGCGAGCGTATAGGCTTGGTCTGACGGCGAGGCGACGACGATGCGCTCCGCGTTCGATGGAGGCAAAATGGACAGGCTCTCGCCGGGTTCCAGCGATCTCGTCGCGTCGAAGGCGCTGGGCGGCGCGAGGTAGTTGATCAGGTTGGAAAAGAGGATCGGGTAGGCGATCTGAAGCGGCAGGTCGCTTTCTTTCAAGTCGAAGGCGAGCGCCGCGATGCGTTGACCTTTCGTCTCGCCCGCGAACACAAGCGGACCCGAGTCGGATTCGATCAACGTCTCTGCCCATGCGGGAGTTTGCACGGTCTTCGCTTGCAGGATGTGGACATTGCTCCAATCCACAAAGTTAGTGAGGGCATGTTGATCAACTTGCATGTTTTGAAATTCGTTATACGTCCCGCCGACTTCAAAGAGCGGATTGGACGACGGGTTCACAAACAACAGGTTCGCTTTCGGCAATTCGGGAGGCGCGACTCCGTCGAAGATGTAGAGGTCGAACGGATCGTTGGGCATTTGAATCGTCCCGTCGGCGGCGGGCAGGGCGCGGAAGGGTTGAATGCCGGGCAACGAGGCGAGCAGTTGCTCGAGGAACAGATTCCCGTTTGAGACGAGCAGAACGCGGCGGGAAGAGGAAGATTGGAAAACAGCGAAGGCGGTGTTGTCGAGGGGAAGGGAGTCGAGGGAGTTAATGGAACTTTGAGAATTGGGAGGATTTAGAGAATTAAGAGAATTGTTGGAATTGGGGGTTGTGATCGTCGCTTTGTAGATGCCGCTCTCGTTGGAAAGAGCATCGAGGGTGAGACTGCGGCTTGAATTTGCTTGAACGGATAATTGCCTCGCGTCAATGAGTTGATCGTTGAAATAAATTGAGAGCAACACATTGCGGTCCGCTGAATCGTAGTTGGTGACTTCGGCGAATAACTGCGGAGATTTTTGCGCTGGGCGCAACGCCAGCGCGGAGATGGCGAGGTTGTTTTGCGATGCGCCGACAGGAATGAAACGGACCTCGCCGGGCAACGCGGGGAGTCCGCTTTCGGGCAAGCCGCCGTCGGAGACGATGACGAATGTCGAGTTACTCCCCGCGCCCGCCGCAAGCGCGAAGGCGGATTCCCAGTCGGCTGATCCTTGCGAGGCTTGCGCGTTGTCGAGCGCTTGCCTCAGCAGGGATTTGTCGGTTTCGGCGGCGATCAAAGTTTGGGGCTTCTCGGCGACCAGAATCAAGGTCAGGGAAGAAGCGGGGGAGAGTCCGTTGATGAGGTCGAGGACGGAGTCGCGCGCCGAGTCGAAGCGGGTTGGGTTCACATCCACCGCGTTCATCGAAGCGGAGGCGTCGAGCAGGACGATCACCGATCCGCTGGCGACGACGGGGACTTGCAGCGCGGGGCGGGCGAGGGCAAAGACGAGCGCGGCGAGGATGAGGAGTTGCAGGAGGAGCAGGAGGTTGCGTTTGAGTTTTTGCCACGGCGCGTTGGCTTGTTGCTCGCGCAGAAGTTGGCGCCAGAGGAATGTGGAGGAGACCGTCTCCTGTTTGCGGCGCAGTTTGAGCATGTAGAGGAGAATGATAGGAACGGCGAGCGCGGCGAGGGTGAGGGCGAGGGGGGTGAGGAGTTGCATGGGTACGAGATACGGGTTACGAGATACGGGATACGAGGAAAGAGGAAAGAAGAAAGATTGTTTTATTCGCCAACAGGGGACAAAGTAAATGTCCATAAAACATCTTGTGGTGAACTATTAATACTGTCTACCAAATGATAACCCACTGCCAAAACTATATAATGGCTAGAACACGATTGTTGAGATACTACGTTTTGAGTTGGGCAGTAAGCGATCACGGTTTTGGTCGTAACATATAGGCATGATGTTGAATTGAAGCAACTGTCTGGTTTGCCTAATAGATCTTCAACTTCCGCACGTGTCATCGTGAAGTTTAGATATGGCAAAATTGAAACGAGACTCTCGTAATCATGATTTTGTTTATAACTCTGGCTGAGTTCTTCAAGAGTCGGTTTGCTACTTGTGCATCCATTTATTGCGAAAATGACAATTAGCCATCCCCAAAGTCCCTTGCTAAGTTTTGTGCTGAATGAATTCATGACATTCTCCAAAATAAAATTTACTTTACACTCTTCAACCCGTGGGGAAAGAGAAAATTATGATTGCATGACTTCACAATACGAAATACGCAGTAGTTGTCATTTTACAAACCCAGCCCTTCTCATTTCAAGGAGCAGGATGTGGTCCCACGTTTGGCTCGTGACCGCCTCGAGGTAGCGGATGTTGCGTTTGCGGCACTCGGCTTGCGTGGATTGGATCCAGGCGCGGGCGCGGGTTCGGTAGCGTTCGCGCAAGCCGCCGTCGAGCGACACGTCTTGAGTCTGATTCGTTTCGATGTCCACGAGTTGGATGTCGCCCGCAAGCGGCGGATCGAGTTCGTCGGGCGCGAGGACGTGGACCAGCGCGGCTTCGTGTCCGCGCCCCATGAGTTGACGCAGACCCGTTTCGTAGCCGTCGTTTGCGAACAGGTCGGAGAGCAGGATGACGAGTCCCGCGCGGCGAGGGATGATCGAGTAGTCGCGCATCGCCCGGTTGAGATTCGTTTCGCCGCCGGGTTCGAGATTTTCGAGAAAGCGGAATAATCGCGCAAGCGAGGCTCCTCCGCGCGAGGGACCGAACTCGGATGCGACTTTGCCTTGTTGGAGCAGTCCGATCGTCAGCGCGTCGCCCGAAGCGAGCGTGACCGCGCCGAGTCCCGCCGCGAGTTTCAGCGCGTATTGGAATTTATTTTGCGCGCCCTCGCCCCAATCCATGGATTGCGAGCCGTCAATCAGAACGTGAACGGCTAGGTCTTCTTCCTCTTCAAGCAATTTGATGAACGGACGCTCGAGCCGCGCGTAAATGTTCCAATCGAGTCGGCGCAGATCGTCGCCGGGCGCGTAGTTGCGATAGTCGGCAAATTCCACGCTGGAACCGCGCCGCGAGGAACGCCGCTCGCCCTTCATCGCTCCACTGCGGATGCGCGAGGCGATGAGGGTGAGTTGGTTTAATTTGCGGAGGGTGGATTCGTCGAAGAGCATAAGGAGGAATTTTGAAGGATGAAGGATGAAATGAAAGATGAAAGAGGAAAGAAGGTTTGTTTGATTCCAAATCGGTGGTTGAGTAGTTCCGCGATGCTCGTCGCGGGACGTATCGAAACCACCACGACGTAAAGAAATTCTTGTAACAAAAGATTGTATGTATTCTGGTGGTCTCGATACGACAGCGGAAGAGCGCCGCTGTCTACTCGACCACCGAAGTTTTTTAAACAGATATTGCCAAAGTACTGATCAACTCGCCGATCACATCATCCGTCTTCACTCCCTCTGCCAAACCGTCGAAGTTCAACAACAGGCGATGCCTCAGCGCGGCGGGAGCGACGGCTTTGATGTCTTCGAAGGCGACGTTGAAGCGACCGTTCAACAGCGCGGTGACTTTGGCGCCTAACGTCAATGCCTGTGCGCCGCGCGGCGAGACGCCGTACCGCGCAAATTTTTTCACCAGCGGCGAACCGTTCGGGTCTTCGGGATGCGTGGCGAGGACCAAACGCGCGACAAACTCTTTGACGTGCGACGCCATCGGCACGCCGCGCGCCAGTTCGCGCATCTCCAAAATTTCCGCGCCGCTGACGACCTTGTTCGCCGAGGGAGAGTCTTTGCCGGTTGTGCGATCCATGATCTCGACCATCTCGTTCACGTTCGGCATATTCACGTTAACTTTAAAGAAGAAGCGATCCAGTTGCGCTTCGGGCAAGGGATACGTCCCTTCCATTTCAAGCGGATTCTGAGTCGCCATCACGAAGAACGGCTCATCGAGACGATAGGTCTGTTGCGCCGCCGTCACCGAAGTTTCTTGCATGGCTTCGAGCAACGCCGATTGAGTCTTCGGCGTGGCGCGGTTGATCTCGTCCGCGAGGATCAAATTGGCAAACACCGGTCCGCGGCGGAAACGGAACTCGCGCGACCCGTTCGAGTCGCTGAGGATCTCCGTGCCGATAATGTCGGCGGGCATCATATCGGGCGTGAATTGAATGCGCGAGAATTTCAAATCTAGCGCCTCGCCCAGCGTGCGGATCAGCATCGTCTTGCCGAGTCCCGGCACGCCTTCGAGCAACACATGCCCGCCCGCGAGGATGCTCACCAGCACATGCCGCACCACGTCGCTTTGCCCGACGATGACGCGCCCCACTTCATTTTCGATCGTTTCTGCGCGCGCGAGAAATTGGTCAACGGTTAAAGTCATGTATATCTCCATGTAACGCGACATTTTGTAGATTAACAATTAAACCGAGCAATCCTTCCGCTTCGTTTTGAACCACGGAGACACTGAGTCACGGAGTTTTTAATTGGTTTTCTCTGCGTCTCCGTGTCTCAGTGGTTTGGTTTATTGCTCGATTAATTTAGAAAAGTGCAACATGTCGCTTGTGATTGCGAGATGTTTAGCCACAGAGACCGCAGAGTTCTCAGAGAAAAATCTCAAAATCTCTGTGTTCTCTGCGGCTGCGTTCTACGGTTTCAACGAATCGAAATAATTTTTGACGATCTGAATGAACGCGGGCGGAACGCTTCCGTTTTCGATCGCCTCGTTATTGACCTGCTGGTATTGCGAATACACTTCGTTATACGGAACCGTGCTTTCGCCGGGACTGCCCGGCGTCGTCGGTCCCTGCCCGATCACCTCGCCGCTGTTCGGGTCGGAGGGCGGCAGGTTCACCTGCTCGCCGCCTTCGCCTCCCAACAATTGCGGCGCGTAAATTTGTTCGTAGGATGATTCGCCGCCATCGCCGGGCCCGTTGTTCTGCGCGATGGGATCGCTCCCCGCTTCGTTTCCGCCTTGGGACTCGCCCGATTCATTTCCGGATCCTGAGCCTGCCCCGCCACCCCCGGCATTTTGCCCGCTTTGATTCCCCTGACTCGCCTGCTGACCTCCGCCTCCCGCCGCCAACACCTGCCCCGCCCCTTGTTGAAGTTGACTCGCGGTCTGGCTTGCGATCTGCGACGACGCGACTTGCTGTCCCGTTTGCGCGAGGGATTGCGCGGCTTGATCCAACGCTTGTTGCGCGGCTTGGACATCGCCGTTTTGCAGAGCCTCCGCCGCCTGATTAAGTTGATTCGCCAATTCGGGATTCGTAGATTGAAGCGACTCTGCCAGCGCGTTCAACTGATCGGCGAGTTGCGCTTGCTCCTCCGCGCTCAACTGGCTGGGATCAATGTTCGCAAGTTCCGTCGCGGCGTTGACGGCGTTGCCCTGCGCCAATTGCTCCCCCACCGATTCAAGCGGACTGCCGTTTTGATTCGCGAGTTGATTCCCCGCCTCTTTCAGCGCTTCGTTCGTCTGCTGCGCTTGCGGGTCTGAGAGCGCTTGCAATTCTTCGCCGGTGTTGGTCAACACTGACACAGAATTTTCAAGCGAGGGATTATCCTGCAATGCCTGTTGCGCCTCTTTGAGCGGTTCGGTGATGGCTTGCTTTTGCTCGTCGGTCAGCGCGTCGTTCGCTTCGATCTGTTGAATGATCTCTTCGATCTGGGTAACTTGTTCTTGCACGGCTTGTTCGACGTTGCGCGCTTGTTGCGCGGCTTGAAACATCGCCTCGCCGCGAAACCAGACGAGGGACGTCAACGCGACGCACAACACAGCGATGAGCGCCTCGCGCGGTTTTGTTTGCAGTGGCAGGTCACGGCGCGGATTCACCTTCCGCGCGGCGGTCACTGCGTCGGCGAGTTGGCGATCAAGCAGATCGGGCGGGATGCGGCTGGGGAGGCGAGTCAGCTCGACGGCGGTGCTGACGCGTTCGTCCAAATGGAAGAGAAGGTCGAAGCGGCGGGCGGCGTCGAGGGGACGAATCCGTCGGAGGGCGGCGATCAATCCAAAAAGAATGGAGGCGAGAAGCGCTGACGAGAGGACGAGCGCGAGGAATTCAGCCCGCAGGATTTTGGTTTGATACAGCATGAGCGACCCGACAGCAAGCGATAACAGCAGACCGACGATCAGGCCGCGCAGAGACCACGTGAGCGCGCGCTGTATCCGCAGGCGGCGAATCCAGGCGTGGAGGGGTTGGTTGAGTTCGGAGATGGTTGACATGGCTCACCGTTCCGGGCGTTTTACCAATTGGATGCTGAGGAAGATCAAGAGCAGGGTGAAGCCCGCATAGAACAGGACGTACACGATCCATGGCGAGGGGAGGAAGGCCGGTCCGTTCGAGCCGAACATTTGGCTCGTAGTGTAGAACAGACTTTGATCTTCCACAAGAATCACTTCGCTGATGATCGCCGCCATGAGGGGGTTTGTGCAAACCAGCGCCCAGATGATCAAGCCTAGGATGTATTCGGCAAATTCTTCGATAATGCTGTTATAGGAAAGCGCCTCTGTATACGCAATGAGGAAAAAGATGAACACGATCACGAAAAATGAAAAGAGGATCGCGGCGTACGAACTGACGGTGGCGGCGAGCGTCCGTTTGAGGAGGCTGGAGAAGAAGATGCCCAGCGTGCAAAAGAAAACCGCGGTGACGATCAGCATCAACCCGGAGGCGATCAATTCGCCTACGCCCACGCCGCCCAATAAAAATGCGATACTTTGCAGGGGGATGGCGGTGAGGATCAAAAGAAAGATGTAGGCAAAGGCAGAACCAAGTTTGCCCAACACCAGCGAGCGCGCCGAGAGCAATGTGGTGCGCAGTATCTCATAGGTCTGATGTTCGCGCTCGGAGGTGATCGCCCCGGCGGTGAGACCGGGCGCGATGAAACTGACCAGCAGGAGTTCGAGCAAGACCACCGTGCCGAAGATCGCTTTGCCGGCGTCTTGACGGGCGCTTGGGTCAAACCCGAATGAATAGACTGGGGAGATGACACTGTAGACAAACAGGATGAACATGGCGATCAGCCCAAGGTAGATGCTGAGCAAGACAAAGGCTTGCCCGCCGCGCATCCTGCCGCGCAGTTCTTTGAGGATGACGGGGTTGTCTATAAAACGGCTGAGGAGGCTCTGCCGCTCGATCTTTTTGGGGGCTTCAGGAATGGAGGTTGTGGATTCCATGTTGGTTCCTATACGTACTTCAAACTTTTTTAGCCGCGTTGCTTATTATCCTAAACAATGTCATTCTCCCGAAGGACATCGGGACGATGTGAGACGCGCTCCTGTTCTTTGCGGCGAAGAATCTCTTGGATGATGTCAGAGATTCTTCGCTCCGCTCAGAATGACATGCCATTATGAGACGATCCCGCGCGTGGTTCGCATGAAGACCTCTTCAAGGTCTTGGGTCTCTTCGCTGAAGTGGATGATGGGGAGCCCTTGCGAGACCAAAGCGGAGAGGAGTCCGCGCAGAGAGGCGTCGTCGCCGGTGAACTCGGCTTCGAGGGATAGCCAACCGGCTTTTCCGAGTCCGTCCTGCGCGCGGACGGCGGAGATGCCCGGCAATGCGGCGAGCGCGTTTTGCGCCTGCTCCGGCTCGACCTGATTCAACAACGCGATGCGGATCAAGCGATGCGGCATGACCTTTTCCGTCAGCTCGTTGAGCGCGCCGAGCGCCACCAACTTGCCGCCTTCCATGATTCCCACGCGGGTGCAGAGTTCCGCCACGTCGGCGAGGATGTGGCTGGAGAAAATGATCGTTTTTCCGAGACGCGCGATCTCCAACAGGAGTTCCCGGATTTCGACGCGCGCACGAGGGTCCAACCCGGAGGCGGGCTCGTCGAGGATGAGAATGCTGGGGTCGTGGATCAGGACGCGGGCGATGGAGAGGCGTTGTTTGAGTCCGCGCGAGAGGGTATCCACCATGTCGTCCCGGCGGTGGGCGATGTCCACCAGTTGAAGCAGGTCGTTGATGAGGGTTTTGCGCTGAGAGGGGGGAATCTTGTAGCAGGCGCCGAAGAAGTCGAGGTACTCTTGCACGGTCATGTCGTTATATACGCCGAACGAATCGGGCATGAAGCCGATCATGCGGCGAACTTCGCGTGGAAATTTGCGCACGGAATGCCCGCCCACGGTGATCTCGCCGCGATCGGGCTGGAGCAGGGCGACGACCATGCGCATGGTGGTGGTCTTGCCCGCGCCGTTGGGACCGACCAAGCCGAAGATCTCGCCGCTTTCGATGGAAAGATTGACGTTGTTCACCGCGAGCCGCCGGGCAAAGCGCTTGCTCAGGTCTTTGATCTCGATGATCGCGCTCATGGCTTCACTTCCATATTGATGGATGTGGCTGTGATCTCGGTATACGCGGATTGATCCTGAACCACGCGGATGCGCACCTCGCCATTGGAGGCGACAAAACGATCCGGGTTGGGGATGGTGATGGTCATGTTGTTATCTGATAATTGCACCCATAATTCGGTTTCAAAATCCCAGGCATAGGCGGTCAATGCGCTGGGATTGGAACTGACCAGCATAAGCTTGAGCGATTGCACGCTTCGGAATTGAATCGGCATGGCGGGTCTGAAACGCAGAATATAGCCCTCGTCTGGAATCTCGTACACGGTGTAGGGCGAGATCAGCGGATTAGACGATTCCCATGCAAAGAATCCCGATGGCAGGTATAACGTATCGCCGGCTGTTTTGATTTCGGGCGCGAGATTGTGAACGTACAAAACCGTATCTACCGAGTTATATCTCCGCCCGTCTACGCCAACAGGCAGATCGGAGCGATCCAACCAACCCATCAGGTAGACGCCCCAGTTGCCGGTGTTCATATACGAATAATCGCTGATGGTTAAAGCCGTTTGCAGAAAAGCATACCGCCGCGAGGCTTCCACATCGGGTTGCATCGAAATGGAGTTGAAATTCAAAATATCGCTCGCCTGAAGGGAGTAGAAACTGGAACTTGTCGCGCGAAGGATGAGGTTCACATTCGCCGAAGCGCCGGGTTTCAAATCGCCGAGTTTCTTCCAGCCGCCGGGGGTGATGAGCATGGCATCCCTCAGAGTGAACTCGCTTGAGTTAACCACGGCGCCGGTAACGGCGGGCGACGCTGTGCCGAGGTCTATCGTCAGCGTGTGGCTGATCGGGAGCGCGGGCAGGCTCCCCTCCAGAATGAGCGCCTTCATGCCGGCGATCTCCAGGCGCGCGCCCGGCACAGTCATCGAGTCATCTTGTTGAATCAGCGCCCACTGATTGTCGGTTTGCAAGTCTCCGAAATTTCCCGAAAACGCATAAGGCATGAACCCCTCATCGGCGGTCACCTCATATTCGGCGCGTACGGGAGAATATATCCCCACCAGCGCTTTTACCTTTGCCTGCGGCAAGCCGTCCCATGCTTGAATCACCATTAAACGGTTCAGGATGGGCGTGAACCCCCGGAAGGAAAAACCTGTGGCATAGAACACGCACGAAAAAAGGATCACCAACGCGGGGATCGTCATCCATGCCAGTTCGCGGCGTTTTGCGCGGCGTAAGACAAGAAAATTCAACGGTCCCATCACAACTACATACAACCCGAGCAAGCCGCAGATGTAAAGGATCGAAGGCATGCTCAATTCTTTCATTGCGCCGAGCGCCTGTTCCGCTGGATTGGAGTATCCAGTGGAATCAAACGTTGTTACCGCCCACGACGGAAGAGGCGAATGCGCCGCCAGCGATTGCTCGTACAGCGTTTTCATTCCCACCCAGCCGCGCAACGGATTCACCGACGGGTCCGCCGCGAGATAATAGACCGCGCCAAACCCGACCGATTTCCACGCGAAGATCGGGATTCCGTTCTGCTCGACCAACGCCTGCGCATCCTCGCGCATCGTTCCGACGGTCACCATTGCCGCCGCATTCAGCGGATTCGCATCTTCGACATACGCGCTGAGGCTCGAAAGCCCCGTCACATTTCGCGTGGATCCTATTTCGACAGGAAGGAATTCGTTCAGCCCGGCGGTTGTCCTCTGCCATTGTGCCCCGCCGGTGACGAACAATTTTCCGCCTGAACTAAGCCAGAGGTCCAGCGCCTGTTTCTGCGCGGCGGTGAGAGCGCCCGTGTCCGCGTTTGAAACGACGAGCGCATCCAGCGCGTCCCAGGCTTGATAGCGTTCGGGCAGGTCGGAAATTTTCAATTGCGCCACGCGGGAGGTCCCGCCCAGCGGAGTCACATCGCTCAACCTATCGAATGCCGCAGGCGTATCGGAAATCGCGCCGACCAGCATAATGTTGCCAGCCAGACAATTTGTCAGTAGTTTTGTTTGCTGCAGAACCTTCTTTCCATCCAATAGGCTGACCGCGAAATCTCTAAGCGATCCGTGGGCAAAAATGTAAACGAAGAAGGTTTTGCGCGAGGAGGTTGGGAGTTGGACTTGTGTTGTGGTGGAAGTTATGCCGCCGCTGCTATTTTTGTATGAGACTTCAACGCTGGCATCCAGATCGGGTCCGTTATTTTCCACTTGCACGCGGACGGGCAGCCAGTTTCCATCCTTGCAATACCCGTCGAACCCCGCCGCGGCGCTCAACGTGATTCCCTCGGTCTGCGCGCGGGCAAATTGCCCTCCCCCAAACGCGGAAGACATGCTTGCTAGCAAAATTGAGAGCAATAGTATCTTGGATGATTTTGTACGAAAAATGGCGATCAAGCTGGCTTCTCCTATCTTGACTGCGTGTGCGAATCTTATCATAAGACTCCCGAAGGTAACTTTTTGATCCGGCTGGGTGGCGAAAGTTGGTTGATAAGAAGGAATTTAGGAACGCGAATACCGCCGGAAGTTCAGGCGACAGTTGTATTGTCGCCTGTCTTGACGCAGTACAACTGCGTCAAGAACTGCTTTCGATCCCGCTAATCGGTCAGACCGATTACAATTTGCCGAGGTATGTTTCATCGAATCCGAACCTCCCTCCGCGAAGACAATCTCTTCCGCCGCGTCGTCGGCAACAGCCTCCACCTTTTCAGCAACAATACCATCGCGTTGGCGTTGAGCGTGCTTCAAGGCGCGTTGGTCACGCGTCTGCTCGGACCTTCGGGATTCGGTTTGCTCGGCATCATCCTGTTTTACGCTTCGACGGTCAACAGCGTCTTCTCGTTTCGGATGAGCGAGGTGGTTGTGAGATATGGAGGGGAATATCTCGAAAAGGGAGAAAAGGACAAAGCCTCTGCGTTGATGAAAGCGGCGGCGCTCACAGAATTATTCGTTTCAATTCTTGCGTTCGTCATCGTCGCGGTCACAGCATTTTGGGCGGAAGCGAATCTTGCCAAAACATCGGGCATCGCGTGGATGTTCCCCGTCTACGCGATTGGCTTGCTTGCCAACTTCAACACCGAAACAGCCACTGGCATTTTACAAGTCACAAACAAAATAAAATTACAAGGCACGGTCAATCTCCTGCAAAGCATTGTCACGACGATTGTCATCGTCGCCGCGTTTCTCACAGGTGGCACGCTTCAAACGATCCTGTTTGCATATCTCCTCAGCAAAACAATTCTCGGGCTTGGCATGTTCATCGCCGCGCAGATTCAATTGCATCGCGCGCTTGGCAAAGGCTGGTGGCGCGAATCGTTTTCGGTCATCGCTTCGTGGCGCGAGTTGATCTGGTTCGCGGTCAGTTCCAACGTCAGCGCGACGATCATCAAAATCTTCCGCGAAAGCGAAATTCTGTGGGTCGGCTTTTTCCTCTCCACCACCGCGGCGGGATATTATCGCGTGGCGTACACGTTGGTCAGTTTTCTATCCATCGTCACCGACCCGCTCATTGCAAGCACGTTCCCTGAGATCAATCGTCTCGTTGTGCAAAGCGCGTGGGCGCGGCTCAAAGATTTTCTACGCAAGGTCACGTCGCTTTCGTTGGCGTACAACGCCGCCATCGCCGTCGGCTTCGTGTTGTTCGGAAAATGGATGATCTCGATCTACAGCGGCGAGGGCTATCTTTCCGCGTATCCCGCGATGATCGCGCTCGTGGTCGGTCTCGCGTTCAATTACACGTTGTTCTGGAATCGTCCGCTGTTGCTTTCGCTCGGAATGCCTGAATATCCCATCAAGGTCACGCTCATCGTCGGCTTAATCAAAATCGCGTTGGCGTTCGTACTCGTGCCTCGATTCGGCATCGTCGCGGCAGGTGCGTTGTTGTCGTTTTATTATGTCGCGTCGGTGGGGGTGATGGCGTGGCGGGGGGTAAAAGAGATTCGGAGACTGGAGACTGGAGACTGATGAAGATCGCTCTGATCACCAATTCACGGATTCCGTCATTAACTGCAAATTCGATTCAGGCGATGAAGGTGGCGCAGGCGTTGATGCAACTCAGACATGATGTACGGATGTTTGCGCCTGCGGAGACTCAACCTGTTGCGCCTGAATTACTAATTACTCATTACGGATTACGCCTCTCTCCGCCCCTCGAACTGCTCCCGTCCATCAGCGGACTCAAACGCCTCGACTTTATCGTCCATGCCCAGCGAGCGGCGCAGAAATTTGGCGCGGAATTAATTTATACGTGGCTGCCTCAATCCGCCGCGCTGGGTGTGTGGATGAAGTATCCCGTTGTGCTAGAAATGCACGCGGATGTGACAGGTCGCATGGGCGCGTGGTGGCTCCGCCAATTTTGGAATGCGAAGGGGAAGAAGACGATGACCGTGACCACGTCCGCTTTGAGAAAGGCGTTAGAAAGGTCAACCAGCCTCAAATTGGAGAATGAAGCGGTCCTCGTCGCGCCGAATGGTGTCGAGTTGGAGAGATATGAATCCCTGCCGAGTCCGTCTGAGGCGCGTCGTCAATTGAATCTGCCCGATGGACTGACCGTCGGCTTCACGGGTCACATCTACCCTGGGCGCGGTGCGGAGTTGTTGTTCGAACTCGCGAAGCAAATGCCGCGCGTCAATTTTTTGTGGGTCGGCGGGACGCCCGAACTCGTGTCGTTTTGGAGATCGAAGTTGGAGGGCGAGCGCGTTGCGAACGTGACGATGACGGGCTTCGTGGAGCATAGCAAAATTCCGCTGTATCAAGCCGCGGCGGATGTTCTGCTGATGCCGTATTCGCGTTCTATTTTGGCGTCGAGCGGACAGGACATTGCCGAGGTGATCAACCCGATGAAGATGTTCGAGTACATGGCGGCGGGGCGGGCGATCGTGTGCGCGGAGTTGCCTGTGATTCGGGAGGTGTTGAATGAGGGGAATGCGGTGTTTTGTGAGGCAGGTAATTGGGAATTAGTAATTAGTAATTGGAGACTGGCGATTGAGTCGTTGCTTGCGGATGAATCGCGCAGGCTCGCGTTGGGCGCGCAGGCGAGGAAAGATGTGGAGCGGTTTTCGTGGGTGAAGAGGGAGGAGCGGGTGATGGAGGGGATATAAAAAAATCACTCGTTCAAGAGAACGCCTAATTTTTTCAGAACTTCGTCCATTGTGTTTGCGGGTAGTTTTGATACAAACTCTGCCTGTCTTGCTTTCCAATCCAAGCTTTTGATCTGATCGGATAGTACAACGCCGTTGATTTTCGAACCTTCGGGGATCAACACTTCAAATGGATAGCCTTTGACCTGACTTGTGATCGGACAAAGGATTGCCAGCCCAACCTTCCCGTTATACGCCGCTGGAGATAAAACTAATGCAGGGCGTCGTCCCGCTTGTTCGTGCCCTGCCTGTGGATTGAATGTGATCCAAACGATGTCGCCGCGATTCGGAATGTACCCCATGATGTCACCAAACTTCATTCCCTACGGGTTCGCCGCTGTCAACTTCTTGATGAAGGTTGTTGTTGTTGATACCTGCCAGCAATTCATCCAACGTCCATTGCGGGGCGCTGATTGGTTTAACGACGATCTTCCCGTCCACGAGCGAAATTTCAACCGTGGAATCGTTCTCCAGGTTGGCATCCAGCGCGAACGTTTTCGGAATTCGCAGTGCGAGGCTGTTGCCCCACTTCTGAATTTTAGTAAGCATATCGTATCTCCTTGCGTATCTACAATAAAGATACACCTTTTTCGGTGAATCAGCAAGGGTAAAACTTGAAAGATTATATTTTGGGCATGCAGGCGAGGAGAGATGTGGAGTGGTTTTCGTGGGTGAGGAGGGATGAGAGGGTTTTTAGATGATGAACAATAGTTATTAGTTATTGTCAACACCAGATTCTTTAGCGTTCCTATTAGTAGCTTGAATTAGTATTGTAGTAAGGAGAGTCGACAGAACTGGAGCTAAGACAATAAACGGTGGAGCGATGTATACAAAGAAAATATACATGAGTCCAACCGTTATGGCAAAACCAAAAAAGCCCCATAACCAATAAAGCTTGCCTTTACTCTCTGAGAATGCCGCCATAAAAGTTCCCACATATATGCTTAAAACAAGAGCATATGGCAATAAACATGAGAGAACTAAGAAAGGTGCAAGTGCTAGAAAAACATCAACCCCACCGTTCATATCTATGTATAGAAGCACGCCAAAAAATGCAACGACAAAACTAATTGTCAGCAAGATGCCAACAATTACAAATTTTAGAGCTGTTTTTCGAGAAAATGATCTTTCTGATTTTGGCATAGAATGACTTGTTCGAGCAATCATTTTAAAGTTGGTGTTATTTTATTTACTTCCTTTGCTTATCAAAAATTACTCATCTTATTTGTTATCAGATACCTGAAACAACGTGGTCTGCATCCCATCAGGGTCTTGCAAGCGGACGTTGTAATCACCCCACGGGGTCATCACGGGTTCGTGGATGAGGGTCGCGCCTTGGGCGAGGAGTTTGTCCATGGCGGTGTGCAGGTCGGGGACTTGCAAGGCAAAGCGGATCTGTCCGCTGAGGCGTTCCCCTGCTTCGAGCGAGTCGATCGTCTCGGCTTGGGGTTCGTCGAAGAGTTCGAGGGTGGCGCGTCCCATGTCAATGACGAGCGCGTGACCGTCTCCGTTGTTCCAGATGGCGGATGGTTCGATGCCGAGTCCGTCGCAGTAGAATTTCACCGCGCGTTCGAAGTCTTTTACTGTGAAGGCGATACGCAATTCAAGGACAGGGTGATTATTGGGCATAACGGGATTATATCCCCGTTGTATAAGCGAGGACATGATCGTCAAATATGAAAGTGGGCCTGCCATCGACGGGAAATTTTTCATCTTGACTCGCCCATCCCTCGCCGTTATGATGACTTTGCTTTGGAAACCGCATCATGGCTCAACACGCTCACCAACCCCAACTTGATTCAGAAACCCTCCGTCGCGCCATGCGCGCGTGGACGACCGGTGTGACAGTCGTTACGGCCGCGCACGACGGTCAGCAATATGGCATGACGGTCAACTCGTTCACGTCCGTTTCGCTGGAGCCGCCGTTGGTGTGCGTCACGTTGAAGAGACTGACTCACACGCACGAGCTTGTCGAAAAGTCCGGCGAATTCTCGGTGACGGTACTCTCTGCCTCGCAGAAAGAACTTTCGAGCCGCTTCGCCGGCAAACATCCGCAGGTTGCGAATCGGTTTGAAGGGATACCCACCACAACGCTTTCCATCCCCGCGCCGTTGATCGAGGGCGGGATGGCGTTTTTCAATTGTCGTGTGTTGAGTATGCATACGGTTGGCGAGAATACATTGTTCGTGGCGGAAGTGATCGCGGCAAAGGGCGAAGGCGAAGGCGATCCGCTTGTGTATCATAACCGTGTATATTGGACGTTGAATTCACCCTCACCCTAGCCTTGTTCGATCAAGGAAAGGAGGGGATGAGGGAGGTAACCTCATGCAAGACAAACTTACCATCGAAGAACAACAGACTCTCCTCCGCCTGGCGCGCGAGGCGATGACATGCCGCGTGAAAGGAGAGGCGCTTCCGCCGCTGGACGTTTCGTCGCTGACGGAACGTTTACGCGCGGATGGCGCGTCGTTCGTCACGTTGACGATTCGCGGAAACCTGCGCGGGTGTATCGGCGCGTTGGAGGCGTATCAGCCGCTGGCGGAGGATGTGCGCGAGCACGCGATTTCTGCGGCGTTGGAGGACCCGCGCTTTCCACCCGTGAGTGAAAGCGACCTAGGGGCGATCCAGATCGAAATTTCGAGGTTGACGCGTCCGCATCCGCTGGAGTACAAAGACGCCGCCGATCTGTTATCTAAATTGAAGCCGCACGTAGACGGAGTCATCTTGCGCGATGGTATCCGCCGGGCGACGTTCCTGCCGCAGGTGTGGGAGAAGATTCCACAGCCCGGTGAGTTCATGGATAACCTGTGTTACAAAATGGGCGCGAACTACGATCTGTGGCGAAAGAAGCATCTTGAGGCGCTCACGTATCAAGTGGAGGAATTTCACGAGTGAACGGTATTCTCATTATTGCCGGCGCGCTTTGTGGCAATGCGCATCGTGAGTGGGGTAAAATCAGCGCATGACCGACGAAGTCTTTCAGGAGGCAGTGGAGGCGCTGCGCGAGGGAAATAAAGCCAAAGCGCGCGAGTTGCTCACGGGCTTGCTTAAAACCGACCAGGGCAATGCAACCTATTGGGTGTGGATGAGCGCGACAGTGGATTCGGAAAAAGAGCGCGTCTACTGCCTGCAAACAGCGTTCAAACTTGACCCTGAAAATGCCACTGCCAAGCGCGGCTTGATCTTGCTCGGTTCACTGCCGCCGGACGAAACTATCCAGCCGTTTTCACTCAACCGTCCGCGCGTGTGGGAGCAAAAACTTTTACTCGCGCACGAAAAGCCGAAGCCCAAAGGATGGGCGGCGATAAAAGCCAGCCCGGTCTTTCGCCTTGGGGGAATTGCCGTGTTGATCGCCGCGTTGACTGGATTTGTGTACTTCGGGTTCGTTGTGCCGGCGCGGCAACAAGCGCGTCCGCCTACATCCACGCCGGGCGCATCGCCCACGTGGACGTTTACCCCCACCGCGCTCAATGCCACGAGCCAGCCTCAAGCCGCCGGTACGCCGCTCCCCTTCTCTGAATTACTTGAAGTTCCGTATACGCCGACAGCGTTATACGTGAACACGCCGCGCTCGCCGCTGACGATGGATATGTATAGCAGATTTGACAATGCATTCAAAAGCGGAAATTGGGATGAGGCAATCGCGGCAATGCAAGAGATCGCGCGCCTGGAACCCGAATATGCCGATCCGTATTATTACATCGGCGAGGCGTATCGTTTCAAGGGCGATATGGCAAGCGCAATCGACGCTTACAACCTGGCGCTTCAAGCGAACGTGGAATTTGGTCCCGCCTACGTGGGGCTGGCGCGGGCGCGTATTCACATCGACCCCGGCGCGAATACCGAGCCGTTGCTCGATGAAGCCATCCGCTTCGACCCGAACTTCGGCGAGGCATACCTCGAGCGCGCCAAAGTCCGTTTGCGCGATAACAACATTGCCGGCGCGATCGTCGATCTCGACAATGCCAACCGCCTCCTGCCGAATTCACCGTTGGTGTATTACACGCTGGCAGTGGCGCGGCAACGCGAAGGAGAGTTCGATCTCGCGCTGACGACTGCCTTGCATGCCAGCCAACTCGATGTGACCTACATGCCCACCTACTTATTGCTTGGTCAACTATATGAAGCGACCGGCAACTCATCCGATGCGGTGCGGGTTCTCGATATTTACTTGAAATATAATGAAGGCGATGCAGACGCTTACATGTTGCTCGGCAGGATGCAATTTGCCGATGGTGATTATGAAGAGACCATCCGCACAATGAACCGCGTGATCGGCATCGACCGCAACCGGCGCGAGGCATACCTATATCGTTTCTATGCCAACATTGAATTGGGGAACGGTGAAGCCGCCGACGAGGACCTCGACCGTCTCCTGGTTTATTATCCCGATCTGTTCGATTTCAACATCGCCCTGACGCGCGCGCATTTGATCCAGAAGCGCAACGGGAGCGCGTTACAGATCATCGAGAAGGCAATCAGCCTCGCCGAATCGGATGAACAACGCGCCACCGCGTATTTCTGGGCGGGCGCTGTCTATGAAGAGCGCGACGAACTCGATAAAGCCGCCGAGTATTGGCAGTTACTGTTGGACCTGCCCGAAGACGCGACCACCGAGGAACAACGCTCTGTTGCGGAAGAACACCTGCTCGCCATTCCCACGTTGACTCCCGCCGTCACCCCCACCAAATCGCGGACTCCGACTCGCACCCCGCCTGTAACTGGGTCGCCCTCCCAAGCGAAGACCGTCACCCCAACCCCCACGCGCACGCCGAGTCCTACGCCGACGAAGTGAACAAAAAAACGACTGAGAAATCAGTCGTTTTTTTGTTCATCAGCGCTCCCAAATTTTTTCCGATCCTCCTCGCACGGACATAACGCGCGCAGGTAATGCCAGTTGTAAATGCCGTAATCGTGACCATCCTCCCAGACGAAGGTGAGCGCGTAGGAGCCGGTCTTCACCACGTTTGCCAGCCGCGTGGACGGCGACTCCGCCATTTTCAAAACGAACACACTTGGGTCGGGTTCGGGCTTCATGTTTTCATGCCCGCCGCGGCACGAAGCGCACGGACATGCTGCGCGCAACAGATCGAAGGGATACACGCTGGTGTGCGCGTCGTCCCAAACGATGGTGAGTTCGCGCGTTTTTTTATTGACGGTGATGTTGGCGGGGCGTTCAGTCATGTTTTATGATTCCTGGTTGGTTGCGCAACCGCAAAGTAAACTTTGCGGTACGGACTTTATCATCCTTCTTCACAGCAAATCCATTACGGCGATGGAATATAGCTCAAAAAGTCCGCCGCCGCCCAGCCGTTGCGCGTTTCGTCATATGGGGCGACAAGGAACCACCACACGTACCCATCCAGCACAACGGGACCATCTTGCACGAGGAAGACTTCCGAATCAAAGCCGAGGAATGCCGACTCGCTGTTGAGTCCCGCCTCCGAACGGATGCGCAGCCCCTCGCCGTCGGTGCCGGTGATCTGCACATAGTTGCCGATGGCGATGCCGGTTGGAACGGGGGTCGGCGCGAAAGGGTCGATGGTCGGCGTGGGCGGCGCGTTGGAGGTCACTGTGGGGGCGGCGATCACGGTCAGGTTGGCGGGGGCAAACCCCACGTCCGAAGGTTGAAGCGGGGATGTGAATCCGATGGAGATGATGGTGATGAGAAGCAACAATCCTGCGATGAGGATCGCGCCGAGCATCACGCGCCGGTTGAAGAGTTGCGTCAGGTTCATGGTTTCATTTATTTTTCAACAAATCCATCCCGCGCGGCGGGACGAGTAATTTTAACGCGCCATGCTTAATATGGATATTCACTTGTTGCGCGGAACCGCGCGGCTCGCCGTCGGTCTGGATCAAAAACGGCGACTCGCCCTCGATGCGCAACGAGCGGAAGGAAATCTTGCGCGCCACATCCGAGTTGATGTGACGTCCCGTCATCATCTCATACGCATGACGGAGCGCGTCGCCGAGGTGTTTGCCGCTGAACAACCACAGGTCGAGCAGGTTGTCGTCGAGACAGGCATCGGGTGAAAGTTTCGAAAGCCCGCCGAGATAATGACGAATGTTCGTGGCGACAGCGACGATGTATTGCCCTTCCACTTCCTGCTCATCTGCCCACAGCCGCAATTTCACGCCGTTGTATTTCGCGGCTTGCATGAGCGTTTGCGCGGTGAATTCAGGAAAGGCAAAAAATTTTTCGAGGCGGATGCGCGGCTCGAGCGCGTGGATGGTCAGCGCGTCCAACCCGATGCCTGCCCACATCATGAACGTAGTGTCGTTGCATACGCCCACGTCGATCGCATAACAGGGCGCATGGGCAAGGGTTTGCGCGTTGCGTTTCAATACCCAGAAATTGGTCAGGGTGAACGGGCGCAAACCCAGTTCGATGCTCCACACGTTCGCCGTTCCCGCCGGCAGGACTCCCAGCGCGGTATCCGAATCGATCAACCCGTTGACGACGTTGCCGATCGTGCCATCGCCGCCGACGGCAAACACCGCGTCTTTTTGCTCGAGTGCGGCTTGCTTCGCCAACTCCACCGTGTGCGGTCCGTTTTTGGTCTCCGCGGCTTCGGCGCTCCACCCCGCCGATGCGAGAGTCTTCACCACTGAGTTGATGAACGGCTTGACGGAAAATCTTCCCGCCGCCGGGTTGTAAATGATGACCGCGCTGCGCATAAAGAGATTATACCCGTTGGCTTGACCGTCCATCGCCGGGTGATTGCAACATGAACGTTGCCGTACTGTCACATCGGTTTTTCAAATTTGTCAGACAAAAAAATAACTTCAACCAATCGGCACTTGTGCAAATCGTTTTATGGTTGTATGATGCACGCTATGGGAAAATCAATATCCCAACACATTAATCAAGGAGAAGAAGAATGAAAAAGATGTACCTGTTTCTTTCCATGGTGACGGTCTTCGCGTTGGCGCTTTCTGCCTGCGCACCCGCCACCCCGGTCGCCACTGAGCCGCCTGCTCCCACGGCGGTTCCGCCGACAGCCGTTCCGCCTACCGCTACCGAGGCGCCCCCCGCCATCGGTTCACCGGAACACCCGATCAAGGTGTTGTTCGTTCCCTCTGTGGATGCGAACGTGATCGTCACCGGCGGTGAAGTAATGGCGAATGCGTTGAACGAAGCCACGGGCCTCACCTTCGAAGTGGTGGTTCCTACTTCCTACGCCGCCACGATCGAAGAAATGTGCGCCTCGCCTTCAGACACGATGGCGTTCATCCCCGCTTTCGGTTATGTGCTTGCCAATGACCTCTGCGGCGTGGATGTTGCTTTCAAAGCTGTGCGCCGCGGCTGGGGCGTGTACTGGACCATGCTCGTGGTTGCTCGCGACAGCGACATCGATTCCATCGATGACCTGAACGGCAAGAAGTTCGCCTTCCCCGATGCCGGTTCCACCTCCGGTTACCTCGTTCCTTCCGTGATGCTCAAAGAAGCGGGCGTAACGGTTGGCGAAGAACTCGAAGCCGGTGGTCACCCGCAGGCTGTCCGCGCTGTGTACACCGGTGAAGCAGATTTTGCCGCGGCGTTCTACAGCCCCTGGGCGGCTCCTGAAGGCGGCGCTCCGTGGGCGATCGGCGACGATCCTGAAGTGCCCGTGGATGTGAATTCCTGCGCGCTCAACGAAGACAAGAGCAAACTGCTCTGCGAAGGCTACCGCGTTCTCGATGCCCGCGCCAACATCCGCGAAGAGTTCCCCGATGTGATCTCCAAGGTGCGCATCCTGATGCTCTCCCCGGAAATCCCGAACGACACCATGTCCTTCGGTCCCGAATTCCCCGCCGATGTGCGCGCCCAGATTGAAGCGGCTCTGCAGGCGTTTGCCGAATCTGAAGCATGGGGCACCTCGCTGGGTAGCGAAGACTTCTATGGCTGGTCTGGTATGCAACCCGCCGCCGACGCGGAATATGATTTCATCCGCAAGCTGGTTGTGGAATCTGGAACCACGATCGAATCGCTCCGCTAAAGTTTAGCTCATCAAGATATTCGAGCAGGGAAAACTCCCTGCTCGAATTGTCTTTATTAAAGTCTTTTTTCTTTTTATAATGGGGCAATGCAGGCTGGTATGTTCATTATCAAATCATAGATTGCGAGAACCCACCATGCTCCAAGTAAAAAATCTGACAAAGGTATACGATAGGGGGGTCAAGGCGCTGAACAATGTTACATTCGACGCGCCCAAAGGACAGTTTCTGGCTGTGATCGGCTTGAGCGGCTCGGGCAAATCCACGCTCTTGCGCTGTATCAACCGCCTGATCGATCCCACCGAAGGGCAAATTCTGTGGAACGGGGAGGATATCACCGCCGCCAACCCGGAGGAGATGCGCCGCATCCGCCGCAAGATCGGCATGGTCTTTCAACACTTCAATCTGGTACACCGCTCCAAAGTATTGACCAATGTGCTGGCTGGGCGGCTCGGGTACGTCAACCCCGCCTGGAGTCTCCTTAACCGTTTTCCAAAAGAAGATATGGCAAAGGCGCTCCAACAACTCGAGCGCGTCGGCATCGCGGATAAGGCAAACCAGCGCGCCGATGAGTTGAGCGGCGGTCAGCAACAACGCGTGGGAATCGCGCGCGCGCTCATGCAGGATCCTGAAATCATCCTTGCCGATGAACCGGTTGCCAGCCTTGATCCGGTCCTGGCGCACAGCATCATGAAGCATCTTGAGGAGATCAATAAAAAGGACGGCGTGACTGTGTTATGCAGCCTGCACTTCCTCGATCTGGTTCATCGATATGCCGACCGTGTGATCGCTTTGAACGAGGGGAAACTGGTGTTTGAAGGTTTGCCCAGCGAGATCGATGACAAAAAATTTAAAGATATTTATGGCCGCGACGCGGAAAGGGTGGGTTAAGCCATGAAGGAACCCAATAAGAACGATAAAAAATCATCCCCTTGGAAATCTCTGGGCACGGGTCTTGCCGTTCTGGCAGGCTTGATCGTTTATGCGTACGGTTTTCAGATCACCAAGATCGATCTTGAACAACTACGCAGTGAGCGGCGCCAGGAAAGCCTGGTGCGCGTAACGCGCGCGCTGGCTCAGCCGGATATATTCGAATACGAGCAGGTTGCCGAAGCCTTCACCGCCCCCGTCCATGTGACTTGCCCGGCGGACGGCGGGATCGTCGAGGCGCCGGATACGTCGGGTCCGTACGTGACAGTCACCCCGTCCTGCGCGGAACCGGGGGAAATGGTCACGGTGGAGGGTTTTAAATTCATCCCCAATTCCAGCGGACCCGTTCGTTTTGTGCCGGGGAGCGACCCGACCAATGTGGTGGAGTTGGGCAACGATACCGCTACTACCGACGCCGACGGCAGTTTTTCGGTTGCGATCAAACTGCCTAAACGCCCTAGCGACGAGGTGCAATTTATCCGCGTTACCATGCGGCGAAATGTGGGGACTCCGCAGTTCACCGAAACCGCGCGTGAGACATGGGATAAGATCATCGAGACGGTATTCCTCGCCTTGCTGGCGACCACCCTCGGCACTATTCTTGCCATCCCGCTTAGTTTCATTGCCGCGCGTAACCTGATGAAATCGGTGAGAAGCCCGCTGACGAGCATTGCCTTGTCTCTGTTGGGCTGGCCTCTTGGAATTGCGGTGGGCTATTTGTTGGTGAGTTGGGTTGGAACGTTGAGCGCTCCCTTTGCGGAGAATATTCCCGTCAACGTGATTTTCGTTGTACTGACTCCGATCCTTGCTTCTCTGGGGTTACGCTGGGCTTTGCCTGAGGAAGAAACCTCCAAGCCGAATAAAACAACGCAGGTTGCGCGTCTGATCGTCTTGTTTATTACGGTGTTGGTTGCTTTTTATGGCTTGTTCCAACTTGCCCACTTGGCAATCAATGTAGGCTTGTTGGGGATTGCCGGGCTCGGTTCGCTGGCATTTTTGGGAAACTTTCTGTTCCAACTTGGCGATATTATCGCAATCACAACCCCCGTGCTGGGGGGACTGGCAACCGGCAGCGCGTTGAGCAGTTTTCTGGGACGGACGGGTCAGCGCGCTTCTGAAAGACTGGCGCCCAGCGCGATACGTCTGCTCAACATTCTATTTGCCACCCTCGCCGGCGCGACGCTGTTCGGGCTATTTGGGTGGTTGGTTGAATGGTTGTACCAGATTGGTCAGTCCGTTTATGTGCTATGGGGTCCGCTCATTGTTGGAGGCTTGCTCGGGTTGGTTATAGCGTTGATCACCAAACCCAAGGATACGCTTTCCACCGGCATGGTCATCTATTATGTGACGCGCACGATCCTCAACGGCTTGCGTTCTGTCGAGGCGCTGGTGATGGCGATCGTTTTTGTGATCGCGGTGGGCATTGGTCCTTTCGCCGGTGTGATGGCGCTCGGCTTGCACACCATTGTCAGCCTGGCGAAACTTTATTCTGAACAAGTGGAGAGCATCCAGCCCGGTCCATTGGAAGCGATTCAAGCCACCGGCGCAAATCGCTTGCAGACCATCATCTATGCGGTGATCCCGCAGATCGTGCCGCCGTATATTTCGTACACCATGTATCGCTGGGATATCAACGTGCGCATGTCCACCATCATCGGTTTTGTGGGCGGCGGCGGCATCGGCTTCCTGTTACAGCAGAACATTAACCTGCTCAACTATCGCGCCGCCAGCGCGCAAATGCTTGCCATCGCTATTGTGGTCGCCAGCATGGACTACATCTCCTCCGTGTTGCGAGAAAAATACGTCTAACTCGTTCATTTGAATACACACTTCAACACCAAGCCCTCGCCACTTGCGGGGGCTTTTGGTTGAAATTGAGATGATATAATCTTTTCATCATGGAATCTGGAGCGCTTCTCAACAAACGTTATCAACTGCTGGAGCAACTCGGCATGGGCGGAATGTCGAACGTCTATCGCGCGCGCGACCTGATGCTCGAACGCAACGTTGCCATTAAAGTTCTGCACGAAAAATACTCCCAGGACCCGGCGTTTCAGGAGCGCTTCAAAATGGAGGCGCGCGCCGCGGCAAACCTTTCGCACCCCAACATCGTCACCGTCCACGATTTCGGCTTCGACTTCGGGCAGTTATACATCGTCATGGAATACATCCCTGGCAAAGATTTGAAGACCATCCTGCGCCAGCGCGGACGCTTCAGCGTGGAGGAGGGGATTCCCATCATGGTGCAAGCCTGTGCCGGCATCGGTTATGCCCACCGCGCCGGGCTTGTCCACTGCGATATCAAGCCGCACAACATGATCCTCACCCCCGACAACCGCCTCAAAGTGACAGACTTCGGTATCGCTCGCGCTCTCTCCACCATCCAGCCCGATGAACGCGCCGATGTGGTCTGGGGCTCGCCGCAATATTTCTCGCCTGAGCAAGCCGTTGGCGAAGCGCCCTCCCCATCTTCCGATGTGTACTCGCTGGGCATTGTCTTATACGAAATCCTGACCGGTGCCCTGCCGTTCAACGCCCCCACCAGCGACGAACTCGCCCGCATGCATCTCGAAGAACAACCCATTCCCATCAGCGAATACGTTCCCGATATTCCTCCCGCGCTCGAAGAAATCGTCATGAAAGTCCTCTCGAAGGAACCGTCTGCGCGTTACCGCACCGCCGACCAACTCGGGCGCGTGCTCCTCAAATTTGGGACTCAACGCGAAGCGACTCCCGCGCCCGCCCTAGCTTTGACCCCCGAAGCGGTGACAACGTACCAACAGCCCGAACCGATCCCAGCCTACGAACCGGTTCAATCGACTCCCCGGCCTGCCTACCCACCCTCCGCATCTTCCTCCTTTGAGGCGGATTGGGCAACCATTGGGCTTGCATTGCTCGCGCTCATTTCTGTCGGCGGGTTAATCCCGTTTTGGATCTATATTTACTTCGTTTACAACCCGCGTTAGTGTTACCTCGTTGGTTGAGTAGGGCGAGTGCTCGTCTCGCCCGTATCGAAACCAACAAGTTTCAAAAATAATTTTGAAAGAAAAGATATTTTGAATACTGGTGGTTTCGATACGTCCCGCGATGCTTCGTCTTCGCTAGCGCTCCGCTCAGCACGCGCGGGACTACTCAACCACCGACCTGCTTATCATGCCCAAACTTCTCCTCGCTCCCTCTATCCTCTCCGCAGACTTTACCCGCCTTGGCGAAGAACTCGCCGTGTGCGAATCTTCCAACGCCGATTGGATCCACATTGACGTGATGGATGGTCGCTTCGTGCCGAACATTACCATGGGACCGTTCATCGTCGAAGCCTGCAAGCGCGTCACGAAACTTCCGCTCGATGTGCATCTGATGATCGAAAAGCCTGAACGCCATCTCAAAGCGTTTGCCAAAGCGGGCGCGGACAACATCACTGTTCATATTGAGGCTTGCCCGCATATTCATCGGACGATCCAACACATCCACTCGCTGGGATGCACAGCCGGCGTCGCCTTGAATCCGGGCACCCCCGTCGGCGCGATCGAGGCGGTGTTGGGAGACGCGGATCTGTTTTTGATGATGAGCGTGAATCCCGGTTACTCCGGTCAGAAGTTCATATCCTCCACGGTTGCAAAGGTGAAAGAGATCCGCAAAAGGTTGACCGCGTTGAAATCCTCCGCGCGCATCGAAGTGGACGGCGGCATTGACGCGGAGACTCTCCCGAAGATGAAGAAAGCCGGCGCAGATGTCTTCGTCGCCGCGACGGCGGTCTTCAAACATCCGAAGGGGACGAAGGCGGGGATCAAAATCTTGCAAGCGAAATTACGCGATACGTAGCGCGCAGTACTTCGTATTGCGTACTGCGTATCGGCGCTTAAAACAAAAAATCACGGCGGTTGCCGTGACTTTTGTTATGGGGCGAAATCTTTACGCGACCGACTTGCTCATCGCCTTGATGCACTTGGTGCATAACACCTTGCGCACGACGCGACCCTTTTCCATCACGATCGTCTTCTGGAGGTTGGGTTTGAACGTGCGGTTGGTGGCGCGTTGGGAGAACGAGCGATTATGCCCAAAGGTGGTGGACTTGCCGCAGTTTGCACACTTAGCCATGACGTACTGTTTCCTTTCCTTGCTATAATTCCGTTATCTCTGCCCTTTTGAAGGCACGGCATTTTACCACGTGACTTAATGGCAGGCAAGATGTTAAAATAGAAACGCTGTCATCCTGAGCGTAGCGAAGGATCTCCAATTCAGCGCGAGAGACTCTTCGACGCCTGAAGGCGTCTCAGAGTGACATGCCGGAGAGGACTCATGGGCGAAGACACGACATCCTTGGGAGGCATCCACATCTCCCCGAACGCGGTGGCGACCATCGCCTGCCAGGCGACGCTTGAATCGTATGGCGTGGTGGGGCTGGCGGCGCGCAACCTCGCGGATGGATTGATGAAATCCATCACGCGCGACCCTTCGCGGGGTATTACTGTGCGCTACAACGGCGAAGATCTGGATATTGAGATCCACATCATCGTCGAATATGGCACGCGCATCAGCAGTGTAGCAGAAAGCGTGGCGAACACCGTCCGCTTTCATGTGGAGAAGGCGCTCGGTTTGAAAGTGAATTCTGTCAACGTCCACGTGGCGGGACTGCGCGTGAGCAACACCGACTAAGAGTTTATATTATCTTTGTTCGTTCGCAGTGGCACTGCGGGCAGGAATTGACTAACCGTTTCAGGAGAATACTTGCATGACAGTGGATACCCAACGCGTCGAAGGCTTGCGTAAAAAGACCATCAATGGACAATCCATGAAGCGGCTGGTGGAAGCCGGCATGACGTGGTTGCGAGTCAACCAGCAGACCGTCAACGCGTTGAACGTGTTCCCCGTCCCCGACGGCGACACCGGCACGAACATGACGCTGACCATGCAATCGGCGTGGAACGAGATCAAAGATTCGAGTCACCGCAAGGTTAGCGACATGGCGGCTGGAGTGGCGAAAGGCGCGTTGATGGGCGCGCGCGGCAACTCGGGCGTAATCCTTTCGCAAATCTGGCGCGGGTTCGCGCGCGCGGTGCATGAGCGCGAAACGTTGGACGGCGAGTCGCTTGCCAAAGGATTCGCCGAAGCGCGCGACACCGCCTACAAAGGCGTGGTCAAGCCGGTGGAGGGGACGATCTTAACCGTCATACGCGGAGTGGCTGACGCGACTGAAGCAGCCCTCCAGTCCACGAGCGACGCGATCACAATCCTTGAAGTGGCGGTGCGGGCGGCAGACGAAGCCGTCCAGCGGACTCCCGATCTTCTGCCTCTGCTCAAACAAGCCGGCGTCGTCGATTCAGGCGGCAAAGGTTTGTTTTTTATTTTGGAGGGAATGTTGCGCCACGTCTACGGCGAGTCGCTCGACGCGCCGTTGATGAGCGTGCAACCGATCTCGGCGATGAACTTGCAGGGCGCGCTCGAAGAAGTGGAAGAGGGGCAAGATTACGAAGTGGTCGTTGATTTTATGCCGCCGCAAAACTTCGACCTGCAAAAATTTTACGGACGGCTCGAAGAGATGGGCACGTCCATTCAAGTGGGCGAGGGCGAGGGCATGTATCGCATGCACATCCACGTGCCGCTCGAAAAAAGATACGAGCCCATTGATTACATCATGGGGCTTGGCACGATCACCAAAGTGGCGATGGAAAATTTGCTCGCGCAAATGGACGACATTCAAAAAAGCAAAGCGGGCGCGATCTCGTTCGCGCCGGTCGAACCGGGGCAGATCGCGGTGGTGGTCGTTTCGCCGGGCGCGGGCTTGAGTCGCATCTTCGCCAGCCTCGGCGCGGCGGCGGTGGTCAAAGGCGGGCAGACGATGAACCCCTCCACGCAGGATATTTTGAGTTCGTTCGAAAATTTGCCGACCGATAAAGTCATCATCCTGCCGAACAACAAGAACATCGTCATGGCGGCGAATCAAGCGAAGGATGTGACGGTGAAACAAGTCGCGGTGGTGCCGACTCGCTCCGTTCCGCAGGGACTCACGGCGATGCTCGCGCTTCAACCCGACGGGGAGGTTGATTCAGTCGCGGAGAAAATGATCAAAGCCCTAGCCGCCGTGAAGACCGGCGACATCACCGTCGCGGTCCGCAATGTGGAGATTGACGGCGTGAACGTGAAAGAGGGACAGGTGATCGCGTTGCTCGACGGCAAGCTGGTCGCCTCGTCTAATTCGGTGGAAGAGGCGGTTGCGGTTTTCCTCGAAAAAGCAGAAGCGGCGGAACACGAACTCATCACGTTCTATTCCGGACAAGATATGCCCAATGCCGAAGCCAATCGCATCGCCGATGTGATGCGCAAGAAATATGCAGAACAGGATATCGAAGTGCAAGAGGGCGGGCAGGAACATTATCAGTTTATTATTTCGGTGGAATGATTTCGCCACAAAACGCATAAAACCCCAGCCACGGATTACACGGATTTTCACTGATTTATAAAAAATAATCTGTGTGTATCCGTGCAATCTGTGGCAAAGAATTTCTTCAGGCAGATCAGAATTTTGCGCAAAACGGATAGCCACAATCACATGTCTCCCTCCTCAGATTTCAAAAAACACAACATTGCCGTCGTCGTTCCCTGCTATCGCGTGGAGCGGGAGATTCAGTCCGTGTTGCAGGGACTCCCGAAATATATCCAACACATCATCGTTGTGGATGACGCTTCGCCTGATTCGACCTCCGAGTTCGTCGCGGCGGCCGCCAAAAAAGATAAACGCATCGTGTTGATCCGCCACGAATCGAATCAAGGCGTGGGCGGCGCCATGGTGACGGGATTTCGCAAAGCCCTCGAACTCGGCGCGCAGATCGTCGTCAAAGTGGACGGCGACGGGCAGATGGATACAACTCATTTACCCGAATTGATCGCGCCGTTGATCCACGGGCAGGCAGATTACACAAAAGGGAATCGCTTCCGCGATTTTCAGTCCCTGCAACAGATGCCGTTAATCCGCCGCATCGGGAACATGGGACTGGGTTTCCTCTCTAAAGCCGCAACGGGCTACTGGAATCTCTTCGACCCCACGAATGGATTTGTCGCCATCCGTTCCGAAGTTTTGACGCAACTTCCCTTGAAGGGCGTTGATAAAAGTTATTATTTTGAAACTTCGATGCTGGCGAATCTCTACCTGCTCGGCGCGGCGGTGAAGGACGTTCCCATGCCCGCGCGTTACCGAAGCGAAGTGTCGAACATGCTCCTCCATCGCATCCTATTCCAATTCCCGCCCAGGCTATTCCGTACGTTCGTCAAACGGATCATTCTCAAGAACTTCATTTACGATTTCACGATGGGAAGCGTGTATATGCTGGTCGGGACTCCGCTGTTCCTCTTTGGTCTGATCTTCGGCATCGTCAAATGGATTCAATACGCCAGCCTCAACATCCCCGCGCCCACAGGGACAGTAATGCTCCCCACGCTTTCGGTCTTGCTCGGAATTCAGTTATTGCTCGCGGCAATTGAGAATGATTTGCGTTCCGTGCCGAAAGAGCCGTTGTCGTTGCCGCTCTAGTGACGGCGACGAGTTGGTTTGTAAGATTTTCTGGGAAAGTAAGTAATTATGCCCTGATAGGTATAATCAGTCTATCAGGGCTTTGTAAATCTCAAAGGAATAAAATATATGTTCAACAAGAAGATTTTGACCACTGATTTTGTGGCTCGTGGGAAAATGCAATTAGATGATATTTCTATTCCAGTCATCGTACATGGAACTTATAATTCTTACGAGCCTATACCTGTATCATGTACTATTGCACCCGATGGTAGACGAAAGATTTCGAAACATATTTATAGTTTCGATAAAATCGAAATTAAAGCAACGACAAATGAAGGGGAGGAAATCAGAATTTTGGGATTAGAACGAATTACAACTTCTCATACTGGTTCCAAAACAATTTGGAGAGGAATTGCTGGCTATTTTATAAAGGGACAGCTAAAAAAATTTAGTGCGGTTGGTAGCGAAATACATTGCAGTCTTTTTATTCCCTTTACCCCTCTTGCTAGCGCAGATGTGAATTATATGCAGTCTTTTGATGGGACTATTACTCTTGACAAGGACAGTAAAAGAGAGGGCATTAAGTGGAAAACATCACTTGGGCAAGCTGAATTAATAGATAATTATGAGTTTGTTGATGATAAAGTGGGAATTGATAAAGCAACTATAAGGATTAGAAGGTGTCAGATTCATTTGATCATCAAGCCAAAGGGTAGAGTTTCTCTTGAGAATTTGATGAGGAAATTGCCAGATTCTTTTGATGAAACACTTAAACTCATATCTTTTTTTAGTCGTAAAAGAATTACTTGGTATGGCGCTGAAATTATGGCGATCCCCGGAAAGGAGAATTCGGAATTTCGGCAAGCGATTTCATATCGCCAATCGTGGTTGGGTTTTCAGCAAGATCAAGGTGATAAACAAACTTGGATAGATATGGTTGTAGATTTAGCCGACTTGAGGAGTGGGCTGTTTGAGAAACTTCATGAAAACTATCACAGGTCTCCATATAAAACAATAATCGAACGTACCATATCGTTTTTATTAATATCTTACGAACAAGGTTACTTCGAATCGCATATTGCGAATACTTATTCTGCTCTTGAAACTATAATTGCTGGATTGGATTCAAATAATGGTGATGAAACAAGTAATTCTTTGTCCCCGGGAGATTTCAGGCGTTTAAGTAGAAAATTAAGAAATGTTATCCGAGAAGAGGTGAGAGACGAGCAGATTTATGATGGAATAATTAGAAAGATTGGGGAATTAAATAGGCGCCCAATTCTTGACAGGTTGATGGCATTATTGAGAAAGCACGAAGTGCCCACGGAAAAAATATGGCCGTCAAATACAGATTTACAGGCAGAGCTGGGTAAAATAATCAGAAGAAGGAACATATATATTCATCAGGGCCGCATTGATAACTTTGAACAATATTATGATGATTACTCTCGATTGAGAATTCTTATAGAGCTTTGGCTTCTTAGACTTCTCGAATGCCCAAATGATTCTATTAATGAAGTGGCGCTTCGAATGTTTTTAAGGCGATAAATATTGGATTGTTACGCAGGCAGAAATGTTCTGTGGAAAATGAGGGAGATTACCTTACAGTTACGCCAGCTTTTTGAGGTGAGATGAATAAGAGATGCAATTTTTACCACCTTTTTACTTCCAAATCATAAGCCGATTACTCCTGCATTCTACAATGGGGTCAACGATCAAAGGAGGATCGTGCGTATGAAAACCATCAAACTTTCCCACCTGTTGTTCAGTTTGGCAGTGATTGCCGCGCTTGTAATGGCGGCGGTTCCCGCCGCGCCGGCGTATGCCATGGCTCCCGACGCAACACAGACGAGTCTCACCGCCGCTCATACTGGTCAAGCCGTGTCGGCTGCTGTCGTCGGCGTGGTTGTGTGCAGGAACAAGGTCATCTGGCGCGACGGGCATCGCATTACCATCCGCGTGTGCAAGGTGGTCCACCGGCATAACCCGCAATAAGCGCGAATCAAATCAAAAGGACTGACCCGTTTGCGGTCAGTCCTTTTGATTCAGGATCTCTTTCAACGCGTCTTTAAAAACTTCATAAGGTTGCGCGCCGACAATTGCATAACGGTCATTGATGACATACGTCGGCACGCCCGTCACGCCGATCTGATACGCCCAGCGCACTTTATCCACCACGTCTGCCGTGTATTTTTCATTTTCCACAGCGCGTTGCATCTCGTCCGCATTCAAGTCCGCTTCTTCCGCCGCCGAGCGAAGCGTATCCCATTGACTTGGGTCATATCCCTCCGCGTAAACTTTGCGGAAGATAATTTTGTGGAACTCATTTCCCTTGCCATGTTCGCGCGCGTACTCGGTCGCTTCGTGCGCGAGGCGCGTGTTGTACACTCGCTCCGTCGAGCGGAATGGCATCCCGTACATCCCAGCGATGGAAGCGAGCCGCTCCTCCGAACCGTTGGCGCGGGCGCGTTTTATGTGTTCGGATAGATCGCGTCCCTCGGGCGGCGTATCGAAATACAAATAGAACGGACGCCACTCCACGTCCACTTGATATTCCTCTTTCAACTTCTCGACCACACCCTGGCCGACATAGCACCACGGTCAGATATAATCGGAGAAGATGGTCAGTTTGAAATCCATGCGTTTTCCTTCAGAGTAAGTTGTATCGCGCGGTGATTAGACCGTTATTTCGCGTTATTTCTTACAAAGAAATTTTCAGGCAATGCCTCATGAAAAACTTCGACCCCACATACAACTCTATTCCCAAAACTGAAATCCACATCCATCTTGAAGGCGCGATCCGCACGCAGACCATCATTGATATCGCCAAAGAATACAACCTGAAACTTCCCTCGTATAAAGCGGACGAATTGGATCAGCATGTGAAAGTCTACGATCAACTGCGCGACCTGGAAACCGTGTTGAAAGCGTTCGGAATTTTTCAGAACAGCATCACCTCGCCAAACGTCGTCGAGCGGATCGCGTGGGAGTTGTTCGAAGATTCCGCCACGCAAAATATCAAACTCTTTGAAGTTCGCTTCTCTCCCGACTGGGCGTTCAGCGGACATAACGTGGACTGGGACGCCTGCCTCGAAGGTCTGCTCCGCGCCAAAGCCCGCGCCGAAAAAGAATTCGACATGGCGATCTGCTACATCGCCATCACCTCGCGGAGCAGGGGACCCGAGTCGTGCGTCAAAACGGTGGACTGGGCGATTCGGCATAAAAAGCACATCCCTGCCATTGACCTCGCCGACAGCGAACGAGATTTCCCACTGCGCGAGTTCGTCCCCTCGATCATGAAAGCCAAAGACGCGGGCTTGAAGGTGACCATCCACACCGGCGAGGATACGCCAGCGTCATTCGTCAAAGAGACGATTGAACTTGCCAGCCCCGACCGCATCGGACATGGAATCCACGCGATTGAGGATATGAACGTTGTTGAACTCATCAAAGAGCGCGGTATCACGCTCGAAGTCAACCCGTGGAGTAACTACCTCACCAATTCCGTCCGCGTGATTGAGGAGCACCCTCTCAAGAAATTATTCGACCTCGGCGTGAAAGTGACGATCAACTCCGACGACCCCGAAGTGTTGGAGACAAATCTCAACAACGAATATCGCATCGCGCATGAAGTCTTGGGCATGAGCATGGACGAGATCGCCGCGTGCAATCGCAACGCGTATGAAGCGTCGTTTATTCCTGAGGTTGAGAAGAAAAGAATTTGGGAAAGGTATTTTCAATGACGCGCGCTCGCTTCCCCGTCACTGTGCATTTGTTTTTCTTCCGCGAGAATCAAATCTTGTTGTTGCGCCGATTCAACACGGGGTTTCGGGACGGCGAATACAGCGTCCCTGCGGGACATTTGGAAGGGGGAGAAACAGTGATGGAAGCTGCGGCGCGCGAAGGGGCGGAAGAAGCGGGCGTCAACATCCCATTAAACGGAATGACATTTTCCACAGTCCTGCATCGCATCGAAGGCGAAGAGCGAGTCGATTTCTTTGTCGTGATCAACCAATGGGATGGCGAGCCGTTCAACGCCGAGCCTGACAAATGCGATGATCTACGCTGGGTGGATGTGGACGCGCTGCCGACGAGCATCATCCCCTATGTGAAGCAGGCGCTGGAGAATCATCAAAAGGGGATTCCCTTCGACGAATATAAACTGTAATTCAAGCTTCTCTACTGTACATGAGAAGATTTTTACCGCAAGCACGCTAAGGTCGCCAAGTTAAAAAGGTTTTCTTTGCGTTCACTTCGGCTTCGCTCAGTACAGGCTTTGCGGGCTTAGCGGTGCAAATGTACGGTAGAGAGATTCAAACATCATCCCTGCGGCGGCGATGGTGGATGCCCTTATTTTTGTACATCTCATCGTCTGCCAGGCTGATGAATTTCAACAGTGAAAATCCCGGCGCGCTGGTGGACGCGCCAATGGACACGCTCAGTTCGGGTTCGCGATAATACTTGTTGTTCATCACCACCAGCGATTCCACGCGCTCGATCATATCCTTTGCCGCATGTTCGTCTGCGCCGGGCATGATGAGGATGAACTCGTCGCCGCCGATACGCGCGGCGATCGTCCCATTTTCGATGCTGGCTTTCAACACTTCGGCTGTGCGGCGGATCAATTTATCGCCAACGCTGTGACCGAATGTATCGTTTGCCAGTTTCAGCCCATTCAAGTCTACAATGACGAAACTGATCGGGTCTGTGCGGTTTGCTTCAAGGTCTTGCAGAGTCTCTTCGAAAAAAGCGCGGTTATACAAGGCGGTCATCACATCGTGCGTGCCGAGGTAGCGCAGGTATTCCTCCGCTTTTTTGCGCGCAGTCACATCCTGCAACGCCACCAACACCCAGTCGAAATCGTTTTCGTGCCCGGGCATCAACGTCCAATGCAGATGTACGTTCACGGGTTCGCCTGTCAATGAATAATTAATTCCCTCGCGCTCGTAATAGGTTTTTCCTTCCCACATATCCACGAGTTCGTTTTTGAAATGCTCGCCCATGCTATCGCGGAAAACTTTGCCGAGGTTCGCGAGCAGCGAGTCTTTGTCCATTGCTTCGAACAGGCTGAGCGTTTTGCGGTTCACGTCGAGGACGCGGATCATGCCCATGAAACGGCGGACAGCTTGAGGGTCCGAATTGAGATGCGTCCTCAAATCTGTAACGCCTTGCGCGCGCAGAGAGTCGAATTCCTTTTTGATCGCCGAATAATCTTCCTCCCATAATGAGATCGGCGCGTACTCGAACAAATTGTGGAATCGTTTTTCAGCCTGTTTCAACGCGGTGATATTTTCGATCGCCACCAACACGCATTCCCACGTGGATTCGCATTCGGGCAAAATACGCCAGTGCAAACGGATCTGAAGCGCTTCGCCGTCCAGCCGATAGTTGACTCCGTCGCCCGACCAATTGAACTCGCCGTTCCACAACGCCATTAACTCCGAACGCCAGTGCGCGCGCATTTCATCGCGGAACATTTTGTCGAGATTGGCAAGCAATTCTTTTTCGGTCTTTGCGCCGAACAGATTCAACGTTTCGCGGTTGACATGCGTTACTTTTATCAGCCCAAGAGTTTTATCAATTTCTTCGGGATGTTCATTGAGAACCGTATTCAAATCTGTGACCCCGCTTGCGCGCAACTCGTCGAGGAATTTTTTTATCCCGCTGTAATCCTGCTCCCACAGCGAAATGGGAGCGCATTCAAAGAGACTTTCAAAATGATCCCCAGGCTTTGGCATGGCGCATCTCCTTTTGTTGAATTGATTATACAGCCGACATTGATTTCACTTGTCGACAATTCTGAAAGAAAGCGACTCCGTCATTGCGAGCCACGAAGTGGCGAAGCAATCTCCAACGGAGTCAGGCTCTGCAACCCGAGTCGGAGATTGCTTCGTCGGGCTATGCCCTCCGCGCGATGACGGAAACTATTTCGAGAAAAAAGCGGTATGATTTTGTTATGGGATACTTATTACTCGAAGGCGGAGCGGAATTCGGCGGGCGGATGCGCGAACCAGACTTGCGCGCGCTCGAACTCGCCGGCGGATTCGACGCCCCGCTTCGCATCGTCCCCGCAGCTGCCTCGCCCGACCGCAACCACCTCCGCGCGGGAGGCAACGGCGTCCGCTGGTTTAAGAGTCTCGGCGCGAGGGATGTTGAGTCCCTGCTGTTGATTGACAAACCCAGCGCGAACAATGATGCGATTGCAAAATCTCTGCGCGAAGCAAAATTGATCTACCTGCTCGGCGGCTTCACGCATTACCTCGGTCAAACGTTGAAGGACAGCCTCGCATGGAAAGCCGCGTTGGAGGCTTATCAAAACGGCGCGGTGATTGCAGGCTCCAGCGCAGGCGCGATGGTGATGTGTAAGTTTTATTATGACCCGTATCAAGGGAAGATTCACGAGGGATTGAATTTAGTGAGCAATTCGCTCGTCCTGCCGCATCACAACACATTCGGCAGAGGCTGGGCGTCCTCGCTTTTGAAACAGATTCCTAATGTCACATTGATTGGCATTGACGAACAAACTGGCATATTGAACGATGGCAACGATGGCATGTGGAACGTCTACGGCGCGGGCGAGGTGACGTTGTATCGCGGCAGGCAGGTTGAAAAGTATAAAGCGGGAAAACTATTTTCGGTTTAGAATCTAGCAATCCCGAAGGGATGGTAGGATTGTAAAAATTCGGCAGCGCATTTTCTAATCCCGAAGGGATGATATGGTTTTGTAAATTTATGACACCCCTTCGGGGTTTGGACTAATACATTTCGAATCTATAATCATTTCACTCCTTCGGAGTTATAACGAACATGTTTGATATCTCCTCTGCGCGTTTTGCATTTCTCGATTTAGAAACAACGGGACTCTCTCCGTGGTTTGGCGACCGCGTGTGTGAAGTGGGAATCGTCGTCACGGAGGGGAAACGGATCAAAGAGCAATATCAACAATTGGTGAATCCTGAACGTCCGCTTTCGGTGGGGGCGGCGAGCACGAACGGATTGACGGATGACGAGTTGTCGTCGGCGCCGCGATTCGCTGAGGTGGTTGAGTCAATTGTCGGCTTGGTGAATGAGGCGGTGGTCGTCTGTCACAATGCGAAGTTCGATCTGCAATTCCTCGACAGCGAGTTCAAGCGGCTCGGGCGCGATTTCCAAATCTCGAATTTGATAGACACGCTGATGATGGCGCGTCAATATTACGAGATGCCATCATATAGTTTGGGGTTCATCGCCGAGTCGTTCCATCTGCCGATGGCGGTGAAGCACCGCGCGTTGGACGGCGCACTGGCGGCGCGGGGAATCTTTTTTGCGATGATGGAGCAGATGAAGCAGTTCGACAAGCCGCTCGATGAATATATCGGCATCTACAACTCGCCCGCGTGGCCCAACGAGGGCATCGAACTGCCGACCGAACTGGGCGAGGCGATCTACAGCAATAAGCGGATGTTCATCAAATATGTGGACGGCGACGGCGAAGTGACCGAACGCTGGATCACGCCGAAGCAGGTGATGGGCTTGAAGGATTACGTCTATTTGCAGGCGTATTGTCACTTGCGGGAGGGTGAGCGCAGTTTTCGTTTAGATCGAATCACAGATGTACGGGTGGAAGAAGGGAGTTAGACCTCAGGTCTTTTACAGCGGGGAGACGTATCGCGTGTATACGTCAAGGCAAGCGCGTATGAGTTGATCATGTCTTATGAGAGCGTTGAATAACTTAACCATTTTCGGGAGTGACGATTGTGGTGTGTGAAGCCACAGAGTCCACAGAGATTTTGAGATTTTTTCTCTGCGGTCTCGGTGGTCTCTGTGGCAAAGAGGTTTTTTACACACTTATTTCGCCACTCCTCCATTTTCCTGCCCCTTGACGGATTCATAAATCAGCCTATAATCGGGCGAAATTACGAACCCATGAACACGCTTCTGTCGCTCTCCCTTATTGTCATCCTTATTGAGGTCCTTATTATTAAGGATCTATTTTCGGTTAGGATGGCAACGGTGAGAGTGAAGAAGTAAACACACACTTATCTAAGAGCAAAGAGCCTCCCTAACCACGGGCGGCTTTTTTGTTTTACCTCACCCCCAACCCCTCTCCTACAGGAGAGGGGAGTCAAAGGAAAACGTATGCGTTCCGATACAGTCAAAAAGGGATTTGAGAAGGCGCCGCATCGCGCGTTGCTTCGCGCTACGGGGTTGCAGGACGACGATTTCAACAAGCCGTTCATCGCCATCGTTAACTCGTATGTGGATGTGGTGCCTGGGCATGTGCATTTGCAGGAGTTCGGCAAATTGGTGAAGGACGCCGTCCGCGCGGCGGGAGGCGTGCCGTTTGAGTTCAACACCATCGGCGTGGACGACGGTATCGCGATGGGTCATTTGGGGATGAAGTACTCGCTTCCTTCGCGCGAACTAATTGCTGACTGCGTCGAAACCATGATCGAAGCTCACAGATTCGACGCGATGGTGTGCATCCCGAACTGCGACAAGATCGTGCCTGGCATGTTGCTCGGCGCGATGCGAGTCAACATCCCGACGATATTTGTTTCGGGCGGGGCAATGAAGGCGGGGATGACCCCCGAAGGCGAGACGATAGATCTAATTTCAGTGTTTGAAGGCGTGGGGGCATTTTCAGCGGGGAAGATTGACGAGAAGCGATTGTCCATTTTGGAAAAATTTGCATGTCCGTCGTGCGGATCGTGTTCGGGGATGTTCACTGCCAATTCGATGAACTGTCTCATGGAAGCGTTGGGCTTGGCGTTGCCGTACAACGGCTCCGCTTTGGCGAAGACACCTGAACGAGAGGCATTAGCCAGACAAGCCGCCGCGCAAGTGATGACGTTGATCGAGCGCGACATCAAGCCGCGAGACATCGTCACACCCGAAGCGATTGACGATGCGTTCGCATTGGACATGGCGATGGGCGGTTCATCGAACACGGTGCTACACACGTTAGCGCTGGCGAACGAAGCGGGCGTGGACTATCCGTTGGAGCGAATCAACGCGGTGGCAGATAAAGTTCCGCACATTTGCAAGGTGAGTCCAGCGGGAAAGTGGCACATGGAAGATGTCCATCGCGCGGGAGGAATCCCTGCGATATTGAACGAAATCCAATGGGGGACGGGTATGTTGCATTTCGACAGAATCACGGTGACAGGAAAAACCTTGGGCGAATCGATTCAAGGAAAAGATATTCAGGATGAAGAAGTGATCCGCAGGTATGACAACGCCCATTCCAAACGCGGAGGCTTGGCGATTCTGTTCGGCAATCTCGCTCCGAAGGGCGCGGTGGTAAAAGTCGGCGGGGTGAGCGAGGCGATGATGAAGTTTGAAGGACCCGCTGTCATCTTTGAATCGCAGGAAGAAGCGATGGCGGGAATCCTTGCTGGAAAGGTCAAAGCGGGGGATTGTGTCGTCGTGCGATACGAAGGTCCCAAAGGCGGACCTGGGATGCAAGAGATGTTGTCGCCCACGTCCGCGATCATGGGGCAGGGACTCGGCGACAAGGTCGCGTTGATCACCGACGGGCGATTCAGCGGCGGGACGCGCGGCGCGTGCATCGGTCACGTGTCGCCAGAAGCGGCTGCGGGAGGTCCGATAGCGGCGTTGAAGGCTGGGGATTTGATCGAAATTGATTTGGCGGCGCGCAGTTTGAACGTCCGATTGAACGAAGCGGAGATTGAGAGTCGGCTGGAGGCGTTGCCAGAGTTCAAATCCAAAACAACGTCGAAGTGGTTGAAGCGATATTCGCATTTTGTCACCAGCGCGGATACGGGCGCGGTGTTGTCGAGCTGATGTCGTTGCGAGGGCGCACTTGCTCTTTGCCCGAAGCAATCTCCAATTCGATGAGGAGATTGCTTCGTCGGGCTAAAGCCCTCCTCGCAACGACATATGAAAAGGAGAGAGAATGAAACTAAAAGGCGCAGAGATTGTTTGGGAATGTTTGACCCGCGAAGGCGTGGAGGTTGTGTTCGGCTACCCTGGCGGCGCGAACATGCCGATCTATGACGCGATGTTGAATTACCCCGTGCATCATGTGTTGGTGCGGCATGAACAAGGCGCGGCTCACATGGCGGATGGATACGCTCGCGCGTCGGGGAAAGTTGGCGTGGCGATGGCGACATCGGGTCCTGGCGCGACGAATCTTGTGACGGGCATTTGTACCGCGATGATGGATTCGGTGCCGACGGTTTTCATCACGGGTCAAGTGGCGGCGCATTTGATCGGCGGCGACGCGTTTCAAGAAACGGATGTGACTGGAATCACGTTGCCGATCACAAAACATAATTATTTGGTCACTCGCGCCGACGAAATTGCGGAAACGATCCGCGAGGCGTTTTACATCGCTCGCAGTGGGCGACCAGGTCCCGTGTTGATTGATATTTGCAAGAACGCGCAAGTTGAGTCGTGCGAATTTGTTTTCCCTGAAGAAGTGAAACTGCCTGGTTATCAACCCGTGATGCGTTCGCCGAAAAATTTGTTAGACCAAGCCGTGGACTTGATCGAGCGGGCAAAGAAGCCGATCATTTTGTGCGGGCATGGCGTGTTGATGTCGAAAGCCGAAGAGGAGTTGATGCAGTTCGCGGTGAAGACTCAAACTCCAGTGGCGAGCACGTTGCTGGGCTTGGGCGCGTTCCCCGCTTCGCACGAGTTAAGTTTGGGAATGATGGGAATGCACGGCGAAGCGCACACGAATTTTGCGATTCAAAATTCCGATTTGATCCTCGCCTTCGGGATGCGCTTCGACGACCGCGTGACTGGCACGTTGAAAACGTACGCGCCGCGCGCGAAAAAAATTCATATCGAGATTGACCCGTCTGAAATTCACAAAAACGTTTTTGTGGACGTGCCGTTGGTCGGCGATCTGAAAAATGTGCTCACAGATCTAATTCCGCTTGTTGATGAATACGACCATGACGAATGGAAAAAAGAAATCAATCAATGGAAAGCCGAAGCCGACGCAAGAAGCATTATGAATTGGGAAGACGACGGAAAATTACACGTGGCGCACATGATCGCCGATATTTGGAAAGCCACCGATGGAAACGCAATCGTTTCAACGGATGTCGGTCAACATCAGATGTGGGCGGCGCAATATTATTTTCTGGATAAACCGAATCGCTGGCTGACTTCGGGCGGCGCGGGGACGATGGGCTTTGGTCTCCCTTC
>Ga0209096_1000244_pt1 | contig 77883 bp, 64 predicted proteins | sample AD_UKC034_MetaG_FD_184407 | JGI IMG/M metagenome (GOLD analysis project Ga0209096, IMG submission 184407) | Active sludge microbial communities of municipal wastewater-treating anaerobic digesters from USA - AD_UKC034_MetaG (SPAdes) (version 2) | ecosystem: Engineered > Bioreactor > Anaerobic >... | reverse complement strand
TGCGTGGGGTGGCGGCGTTGGGGCACTTGATGACGCTGCGGGACCTGCGGGTGGACGCGGTGGGATAGGCGAGGAGCCCACCGGCCCGGGAACCCAGAGGACGAACCCATCTTTCACATCGCCAACACTTCGAGATCGGCCGCGGCCGGGGGGGAGGATTGCGCCCATGGGATCCCGACGGGGTCCGCGAACCGGGTCGGAGACCAACCCAGCGACTGTCCTCGGCGGGATGATGAACCGATGAAGCCACGATGAGCGGGGCTGCAAGGCGCATTGGGTGCGTCGGCCGACTATGAACCTGGCACGCTGTCCAATCCGCATCTTCGCTTGGTACTGTATCTCGAATGTCCGCCAGCGGTTGCTCCTGGCGAGGGGCCGCCTCAGACCGATGCCGCATCCAATCCAGAGGAACGGTGCCGCAAACAAGGTGACAGACTCATAGTCTCCACACGTGTTTTACAAGTCGAGGACTCCACGACTTCTCCCAGACTGCGCTGGGAAAAAGGGGTTCGCCTGCGGCGAGCAGCACCGCCGGATCGCGCGGGCAACCTCGACAACATGTTGGTAGATATTTTCTGACAAGGGGCTAGCGGGGCGCCAGCTCGACGCGCACCCGCAGCAGTCCCCCGACCGCCTCCATCAGGGGCGGCGTCAATTCCCGGTCCGTTCCGTCCCCCGTCCCGCTCCCCACCGGCGTCCACGCCGCAGGGGCGGTCCATGCCCGCTGCTCGCAGGAGTAGACGCGGCCCAGCCGGGTCGGACAGACCACAACCACGCCGCCCGCACGCCGCAGGGGCGGCGGGATCCGAAAGGAGGAGGCCGGATCCCGGGGATCGGTGTCCGCGGTGAATTCGTCCCGGTTCGACACCCCATCCGCGTCCGGGTCCCCGAGGGCGTCGCCGGCATTCCCGGGATCCAGGTCGTGGGCCAACTCCCAGTCATCCGGCATCGAGTCGCCGTCGGTGTCCGCCCGGGGCGGATCGGACGGCCGGGCTTCCCAGGCGCCGATCGTCGGCGGATCGGCGTAGCACTGCTCGAGCAGATCGGCGCGCGCGGGGGCAGGCGCAAGACCTGCGCCCACAGCGGGACTCTCCGGTGCCAGCGAGGCGTCCTCGGTGTTTGACTGGATCAGCAGCGGGTCTCGACCGACGACGGCGTTGCTCTCCGGCGCGGGAAGGCTGGGACGGGACTGGCCCGGGGCGTCGAAGGCGTACCAGAGGTTGTTCGCAAACCCGAACGTGCCGGGGTCGGTGTTCGGGCCGATGTTGACGAACGTGCTGATGCGGCCGCGTTCGAAGAAGACCAGGTTGTTGACGAACCGGTTGCTGGCGCACGGCAGAAAGGCATACGGCGCGGCAGACACGGTCTCCTGCAGGATCCGCATCACCCAGCGCCGCGGCTCGAGGATCGTGTTGTTCGCCACGCACGAACCGACCGTCCCCACGAACGCCACCGGGGCATCCGAGCCGCGAAACAGGTTCGCCATCACGCGGATGTTCCGCGATTCCGCGTTGGGCTGCGTCGGGGAGAGAGGCGGCCGGAAATAGGTGAAGCCGGTTGAACCGCCGAGGGTGATGGCGCGGGCGCCGGCGTTGTGGAACTGACACCGGGCGATGTCGATGTCCTCGCTCCCCCCTTTGCACTGGATCGCGTTGCCTCCCAGATCCGTGAAGCGGCATCCCACAATGCGTCCCCGATGACATCCCACGTGGTCGATCCCGCTGCCGCCGGCGCTGATGCGCACGAACTCGCAATCGTGCACCACGTAGTCATTCACTCCGGAGAGTTTGAGACCGTCCTGGTTGCCGCCGCTCCCCACATCCCGGAAATGAACATCCCGAAAAAGGAGGTAACGCGCGGCGTCGGCATTGCCGTAATCGCCGCCGTCATCGCAGTTGATCCCGTTCTGACTGGCTCCGGCGATTTCGAGATGCTCGATCACCACATAGCGGGCCCGGACGAGGTGGAACGCCTGGCTGCCTCCGGCAATCACCGGGCGCGACTCCCCCGGCACACCGCCGATCCAAATTGGCGCCTCTGCGGTTCCGACCGCCCCTCCAAGGAAGGCGCCGGGAGCATGGGTCCCGGGCAGGAGGCGAACGGCGTCCCCCGGCTTCAGACCGGCGGCGGCGCGGCCCAGGGTGGCGAAGGGTTGCGCGCGAGTCCCAAGCCCGGTCGCATCGCTGCCGGTGGCAGATACAAACACCTCCCGGGCGGGCTGCCGTCCGTCGGCGAAGGTCCGGACCGGGTCGCACGATGCCGCCGAAACACCGGGGATCATCACTCCGACCGCAATCCAGGCTGCCAGTCGTTGCCTGAAAACAGCAGACATCAAACCCAAGCATCGCCGGATGCCATGCCTCCGCAAGGAGAATCACCCACGCCCACCGGTGACCACCCCAAATCCGCGCGCAAGCGTCCCTTGCGGCTCAACTTCCTGGGCTTGACCAGGCACCTTGAGCCGCCCAGTCCGGGGTTCTAGCGGATTTGGCTGCCCGCCCCCAGGGCGGGCCCATTCCCTCCAAACCCTATAGCGCCCGCCCGCCAGCGGGCGGGCCACCCTGGAGCCGACACCCCACGCGCCTACAAGGCGAAAACCCACCACGAGCCGATGGCGAACGTCCGAGCCGCAGGCGTTAGGCGAGGATCCGGGACCACATTCCCGGCTTTTCCGGCGCCGGCCGCTGAGATACACTGGCTCCGGTTTGCGCCGGGAATATCCGGCGCGCGTGGTTATGCTGACATCGATTGACTGTCTGAAGGGCGCGCCACCCACGGTGCTGCGCGAGTTCGAGGCCGAGGCCCGCACGATATCGCTGGCCCCGGATCGCCTGCTCCTCTCGCCCGGCGAGGCCTGCGCCCACTTCGGCATCGTGATCTCGGGCGCGTTGCGCGTGACGCTGTTGGGACCCTCTCATCGCGAAGCCGTCCTTTACCGGGTTCTGCCTGGTGAAAGCTGTGTTCTGACCGCCGCCAGCATCCTTGGCTCCTCCCCGTTTCCCGCCGTCGTGGCGGCGGAGGGCCCCACGAGCGTCGCCAGTATCCCGGCGCCCACGTTCCGCTCCTGGACCGAGCGACACCCCTTTTGGCGGGCCTTTGTCTTCCGGCTCCTCGCTGAGCGGTTGGCCGAGGTCCTGGCCCGCGTCCAATGCGTCAGCGCCGAACCGCTGGAAGCCCGCATCGCACGCGTTCTCCTCGGCTTGTCCCACGACGCGCCCCCGGTTGTTTCCGGGACGCTCCTGGCGCAATTCGGCCAGGAACGGGAGGCTGCCCGCCGCCTGCTGGACCGCTGGGCCAGGACCGGCTGGCTCGATCTCGTGCGCGGCGGGGTCCTGGTGCGACGCCGCGAACCGCTGGAACGAATCGCGCACGACACCCGCTGAGACCTTGGCCCGCCGATCACGCGATGGAGTTGCACCGGCCTAGCAAGCCGAGAAGATCCCGGTCGAGCGTCTTCAGCCGTCGGCCGTTGCGCTCAGCGCATTCAAGGTAGGCCGCATCATAGGCCGTCAGCTCATACTCTTCGGCCGCCTCGCGGATCCGCTCCCGAATGAAGGCATCGGGCGGGGGCTCCGAGACGATCGGCAGGGCCGCCAAGTCCGATTCCGCGAGGCGCAGTGCGGACCGGCTCAATCGCCCCCGCCGTCCGGCCATCACAAGCGTATTGGCAACCTCGAACCAGAAGACGGCCGGCACCAGAATCGTCGCCCTGGCCTGCACCTGGAGCCGTAGGATCGACTCGACCTCATCGCCCCGCTCGTCGCCCAGCACTAACGCCATCACCGCGGAGCAGTCAAACACCCAAGCGGCGGCGCTCATTGATCCCGGCCCATGTCCCGGAGCTTGCAGATCGCCGTGGCGCTCAACCTTCTCCCCGACCGGCGGCGGGCTGCGAGGCGGTCGAGCGCTCCATCGGCCTCGGCAGCCCGCACCGCGTCGCCTCGGACGAGGTCCGCGACATGTCGGTTCCGGCGAAACACGCGGACCACGCACCCTTCTTCCACCTGCCGCAACAGCTCGCTGAACCTCGTCTTGGCCTCGAAGGCGCCAACCTCCAACGTCTTCATGCCGCCATCGTCTGACGTAACAACCAGTTTGTCAACCAGATCAAAGGCCGCCCTGCTCGGTCCAGCGCATGAAGCAGGGCGCACGGATGCCGTTCTGGTCCATTGTGCCACCGCCCCTCTGCAGCCCGGGGCGGCGCGGGCCCGGAAGCCTTGCTGGAGTCCTCGACCTGTGGAGTCCTCGACCTGTGGAATATGCGCTCAACAGGTCAAGTTTGGCCCCTGCTGTTCCAGGCCATCCCTCCTTCCGTCGAGGACTCTAGATTAGCGAGGCGCGGAAAAGAGAGGATGGGCAGGCACAGCAGGGTCTTCATGAACCTGAGGACTCGACTGGGTCTGAGGCGCGCCTCGCTAGGACTGGACTTTGCGCGACGGATCCGCTTCAATACGCCTGCCATGGGTGCAGCCAATTCAACCCCGTCGGCATGAAGCACGCTATGAACTCCCGGAGACTCCTCCTCTGCAGCGGGGCGATCCTGATTCTCGGCGCTATGGCGCCATCCCTCCGAGCCCAATCGGCAGCGCCGAGTTGGAGCAAGCTGGGCCTGCACGTCCGCGTGAGGTTAACCGATGGAACCCGGCAAGTCCTCGGTGCGCATCCCCGGATCCTGAAGATCGTGGGAACAACCCCGGCGATGCTCGAGACCCTGCGCACCTACAAAGCCGGCACGCCGGGTGGTCTCGCCGTCCTCAGGGTCCCTGACGCCCGGACCTACCTCGTGTCGGAGGATCCTGCGGCCAGTGCTCGCGACTTCTGGAACCGGGCCCTGGCGCCCGCCCTCGGCGCGTTGTCCGCCACGGATCGGGCCCTGATCGATTTCGTCGAAGGTCCGAATGCCTGCGATCAAACGCCGTGCTGGGGGACTGTGGACAACGCCCGCTGGCTGGGCGATTTCTGGTCCACGCTCGCCCCGCTGATCCGGCACAACGGATTCCGCCCGTGCGCCTTCAGCATCCCGGCGGGTGCCCCGGGGGGAACCGCGGCTGAGGTCGAGGCGCAACTCGATGCGATCATCCCCGCCCTTCGGACCTGCCAGGCCAACGACGGCGCCTGGAGTTACCACGCCTCCACCGCATCGTACACGCAGAATGTCGCCCAGGAACTCGCCACCTCCCTCCGGTATCGGCAGTTCTACGACTTCTTCAGGGTCCATGCTCCGGACCTGGTCTCTCTGCCGCTCCTGCTTACCGAGGCGGGTATCGACAACGGCAAGGGCTGGAACGACCCGGCCAACGGCGACGCGGCGAAGTACCAGAGCTGGCTTCAGTGGTGGGACCTCGAGATCCGCAAGGACCCCGCGGTGCTCGGCGCCGCGCTCTTCGAGATTGGCGAACCCGAGACCTGGGCGAGCTGGGACCTCGAGCCGATGGCGCCCTGGATCGCGTCGCATCTCGAGTCCCTGCGCCCAACGACGCCGATCCTGCGGGTTGTTCCGGATGAGATCAGGGTCGAGACCCAGGTCGGACGCAAGTCGACTGAGACGATCCTCCAGGTGCGCAACGACGGCGCGGGCACCCTGACCTTCAACACCGCGACCGACGCCGCCTGGCTCTCGGCCCGTTTCACGGCGAACACCTCGACCGGCGAAGTCCAGGCCGTCACCGTCCGCTGCTCCACCACGGGGATGCCCTCCGGCAGCTTCTATGGCACCGTCACAGTCACCGCCCCGGGGGCGTCGAACTCGCCCGTGGTCGTTCCCGTCCTCTTCCGCGTCTACTCTTCCGATCCTGTGCCCGAGTTGTTCGAGGACTTCCAGTACCCGCCGAACTGGACCTCGGCCTTCGACGCCGGCTGGGGCGATCCTGCGGTCTGGTTGCTGACGGAGGCGGGGTTCCCGGGCCGCGGCTTGCAGATCGCCCGGCCCGCGGCGGGGTCTTCGGTCCGGGTGCTGACCTTCCCCGTGGTCCCGTACAAGGCTTACACCGCCAGTATCTGCGTCCGGTGTCCCAGTTCCACGGCACTTTACACGGCGGAGTGCGCCTACCGCCTCGGCGACCACGACGCGGCGGATCTCGAACAGCACTCGGGCTCCTGGACTCGGCTGAAGAAGTTCTCGAACCCGGGCGGCAACGGGAACAACAACACGTGGACAACCTACGGCAGCCACTTCAAAACCGGCCCCGAGAACCGGCTCACGGTCGCGTGGCGTTCCGCGTCGACGGACGGGGCGGGTCCCACGGTGCTCTGGGACACGCTGCGGCTGACCCCGGATCCGCTCCTGACGCTGACGTTCTACGCCGAGGGCGGCGCGCAGTATCTCTACTGGGAGGACGCCTTTGCCGTGCTACAAAGCAGCCACTCCCTGTTCGGTCCCTGGCAATCCCTGCCTCAGGCTGGTGCTCCCTACGCCGTGCCGGCTGCGGGGGCTCCCTGGTTCTTCCGCCTGACGCGGTAGACCAACCGGGGCGCTCGATGCCATGAACGCCGGCATCCTGGGCATTCTCGTGGTGGCCGGCCTTGCCGTGCTGTTGTGGCCCCGAAGCGGCCTGCTCGCCCGCGCGCGCCGATCGCGGCAGCAAGCGATCCGGGCGCGCCAGGAGGACGCGCTGAAGCACATCCTCAAGTGCGAGGCTGCCAGCCGCACAGCCACCCTCGAGAGCCTGGCCGGCGCCCTCGGCATCCCCTCGGGAGCCGCAGCCAGTCTCCTTGCCCGCCTGCAGGAGTCGGGTCTGGTCTCATTCGACGAAGGCCGACTGGGACTGCTCGGTCCCGGGCGGGAGCTCGCGGTTCACATCATCCGCGCGCACCGCCTCTGGGAGAGCTACCTCGCCGACCAGACCGGTGTCGAGGAGACGGAGTGGCATCGCCAGGCCGAGCGGCAGGAGCATTTGCTGACGCCGCAGGATGCCGACGCCCTCTCCGCCCGGCTGGGACATCCCACGCACGATCCCCACGGGGACGTCATCCCCGAGCCCCGAGGACCGCTCGCCGCCGAGTCGGGGCGATCGCTGAATGGCGCTCCGCTGGATCTTCCCGTCATGATCACGCACATCGAGGATGAGCCCGAGTCGGTCTACCGCGAGATTGCAGCCTTGAACCTCCGGGTCGGCATGCGGGTCCTGGTGAGCCAGCGATCGCCGGCCGGGGTCCGGTTCCTGGCCGACGGCACCGAGCATCGCTTGTCCCCGGTGCTCGCCGAGAATGTCTTCGTGGTGCCCCTGCCCGAGGTGAACCCCCGGGACCTGGTCGAGGAGGAATTCCTCTCGGGCCTTGCTCGGGGGACTCAGGCAACCGTCCTGGGCCTCTCCCCAGCCTGCCGCGGCGCCGAACGGCGGCGACTCCTGGATCTCGGATTCGTCCCGGGCACGATCGTCGCCCACGAGCAGGTCAGCCCGGCGGGCGATCCGACCGCCTACCGCCTTCGGGGCACGGTCGTGGCCCTGCGCCGCGAACAGGCCAACCTCATCCGCATCCGCACCCTCGGATCATCGTCTGCATGACCGGCCCGCCCCCTCGATCCCAGGCCTCCGGAGGCTGTGCGCGCTGCGGCATCGATCGCACCTCCCGCCTCCGCAAGCTCGGCCTGGCCGCCAATCGCTGGGATTCCGTGGTCGCACTCGCGGGAAACCCGAACACGGGCAAGAGCACCGTCTTCAACGCGCTCACCGGCCTGCGGCAGCATACGGGGAACTGGCCCGGAAAGACCGTCACCCGGGCTGAGGGCGGTTTCGAGTATCGCGGGCGCCGGTACAAGCTTGTCGATTTGCCCGGGACCTACTCGTTGTTGTCAACCAGCCCTGACGAGGAGATTGCGCGGGATTTCATCCTATTGGCGGAGCCCGAGGTCACCGTGATCGTCGTCGACGCCACCCGCCTCGAGCGCAATCTGAACCTCGTGCTGCAGGTCCTGGAGATTACCGGCCGCGCCGTGGTGTGTCTGAACCTCATGGACGAAGCCCGGCGGCACGGTCTGGAAGTTGACGACCGGCAGTTGGCCCGGGATCTGGGCGTGCCGGTCGTGCCCGCTGCCGCCCGCCGCGGCGAGGGGGTGCCCGCCTTGCTGGCGGCGATCGCGGACGTGGCGACCGACCCCCATCCTCGACCGCCCCGGCAACTGGTGCCCGATCCGCCAGTCCTGCAAGCCGCCCTGACCGACCTCGTCGCCCGGCTCGAAGCCGCCCACCCGGGGCTGTCCAATCCGCGCTGGATCGCCTTGCGCCTGCTGGCCGGGGACGAGCACATCGTCGAAGCCCTCCGACGGGGGGACTTCCTCGGCCACGGCACACCCGCGGCTCGTTCGCCATGAACGCCGGACTTCCCGACCGCGGCAGCCCGTCGGCGGTGGTGTCCCTCCTCGCCGCGGTCCAGACGTGGCGTCAGCGCCTGCCCGGCGATGTCCATGAGCCGGTGGTGGCGGCGATCTACGCGGAGGCGGAGCGCATCGCTGGCCGCTGTGTCTCGACGCCGCGTCGGCCCGCACGGCTCACGTTGGATCGCTGGCTCGACCGGGTGGTCACGAGCCGAATCTGGGGCTTCCCGATCATGCTGTTGTTGTTCGCCGGGATGTTCTGGCTCACGATCACCGGCGCGAACGTCCCGTCGCGTCTGCTGTCGAGTCTTCTGGTCGACACGCTGCATCCCTGGTTGAACGGGGTCGCGAGCCAGCTCGGGATCCCGGCGGGCGTGCGCGGCGTGCTGGTGGATGGCGGCTACCTGGCCACGGCGTGGGTCGTCAGCGTCATGCTGCCGCCCATGGCGATCTTCTTTCCCTTGTTCACGCTGCTCGAGGACTTCGGCTATCTCCCGCGGGTGGCCTTCAACCTCGATCGGCTGTTTCACCAGGCGGGAGCCCACGGGAAACAGGCGATGACCACGATGATGGGGTTCGGCTGCAACGCGGCGGGCGTGGTGGCGACGCGCATCATCGACAGCCCGCGCGAGCGGTTGATCGCCATCCTGACCAACAACTTCGCCCTCTGCAACGGCCGCTGGCCGACCCAGTTCCTGATAGCCACGGTCTTCATCGGCAGCCTCCTGCCACCGCACCAGGCGGGTCTGCTCGCCGCGCTGGCGGTTACCGGGGTGGCGGTGTTGGGCGTGATCGCGACCCTGGGCACCGCGTGGGGCCTCTCACGCACCGTCCTCAAGGGGGAACTCAGCACGTTCAGCCTCGAACTCCCCCCGTATCGGCCGCCGAGGTTTTTCCAAACCCTCTACGTCTCGCTGATCGACCGCACGGCATTCGTGCTCTGGCGCGCCGTGGCGTTCGCGTTCCCCGCCGGTCTTCTGATCTGGCTCATGGCCAACATCACCGTCGGCGGGGTCAGTCTCGCCGAGCATTTCATCGGCACGGTCGATCCCGTCGCGTTCTGGTTCGGGCTCAACGGGGTGATCGTGCTTGCCTATATCCTGGCCATTCCCGCCAACGAAATCGTGATCCCCACCGTGCTCATGCTGACGGTTCTCACGACGCGTGCCGCGGGGATTGGCGCCGGCGCCGGCGTGATGTTCGAGCTCGACACGCCGGAGGCCCTCGGCTCCCTGCTGACCCAGGGGGGCTGGACGCGGCTGACCGCGGTCAACCTCATGCTCTTCAGCCTGCTGCACAACCCCTGCAGCACCACCCTCTACACCATCTACAAGGAAACCCGCAGCGCCCGCTGGACCGCAGTCGCCGCACTCCTTCCCCTCGGCCTCGGCCTGCTCGTGACGTGGCTCGTCGCCACCCTGTGGCGTTGGATCGCGTGACGCGGGCCCACTTTCCTCCTGTTCCCGAGGCGAACCGCCGGTTACCGTCGCTTCCGTGGCGGCGAGATTCACCATCCTGGGGAGCGGCTCGGGCGGGAACTGTGCGTATCTAGAAACCGGGGATACTCGGATCCTGATCGATGCCGGGTTCAGCGCGCGGCAGATCCGCCTGCGCCTGGCGGGCATCGAGCGGGACGCGGAACGGCTTCAGGGCATCCTGATCACCCACGAGCACTCCGATCATGTCCAGGGCCTCGCCGTCCTTTGCGCCCGCCTCCGCGTTCCAATCTACTGCAATCGCCTCACCAAAGACGCCATCGAACACGCCCTCGGCATGCGATTCGAGTGCCGGCTCTTCGAAACTGGAGCCGCGTTCGAGATCGGCGATTGCACCATCGAGACGTTTGCCGTGCCGCACGATGCCCAGGATCCCGTGGGGTTTCTCGTGCATACCCCCGCCGGACGAATTGGCTTTCTGACCGACCTCGGTCATGCCACCCGGCTCGTCATGGAACGGGTGCGCCCCGCCCACGTGCTGGTGCTCGAGACCAACCATGACCTCAAACTGCTCCAGGACGACACCCGCCGCCCGTGGAGCGTCAAACAGCGGATCCTGAGCCGGCACGGACACTTGTCGAACGACGCCGCCGCCGCCGTCGCCGAACAAGTGGTCTCGGCGGACCTGCGGCACGTCTACCTGGGACACCTCAGCCGGGACTGCAACCGGCCCGAAATCGCCCACCGGGTGGTCAGCGAGCGCCTCGGGCAGATCGGCGCCACCCACGTCCGCGTCGAATCAACCTCCCAGGATCATCCCAGCCCGACCCTGGTGCTGGGGGCGGATCCGTGAGACCTCGCCCGAGCTGGCTTCTCCTCCCTGAACGGGGTATGACAGGCGGTGTCATGAGAACCTTGGAACACCTCGGGCTGGCTCTCGCCATGGTGATGTCCGCAGCCCATCTGCCGCACGCCGCCACGGACGGCGCGGCGTCCGTCACAGTGTCCGACTTGCGCTGCGAGTATCGGCGGGACCCGATGGCGATCGACACGCCCGCACCCCGCTTGAGCTGGCGGCTGGCAGCGGTTGATCCCGCCGCGCGCGGCCAGCGGCAGACGGCCTACCACCTGCAAGTCGCAGCCTCCCCCACCGCACTCGACCGCGGAACCGCCGATCGCTGGGATTCCGGCCCGGTTACGTCGGCGAACTCCCATCTCGTCGCTTACGCCGGCAAGGCGCTGCGCGCGGGCGACGCCTGCTTCTGGCGAGTCCGGGTGGCCGACGAGCGGGGTCAGTGGTCCGCGTGGAGCCCAGCCGCCACGTGGTCGATGGGCCCCATGAGCGACGCCGATTGGACGGCCGGGTGGATCGGGACCGGCCAGAACTTCGAGCGGGGCAAGGGATCCCCGCCGCCGGACAACACCCTGCCGGATCCCTGGCTGTGCAAGCGTTTCGAGTTGAGCGCCGCTCCCCGGCGCGCCCTCATGCACGTGGCCTCGATCGGCTATCACGAACTCCACGTGAACGGCCAAAAGGCCGGCGACGCTGTGCTCGCCCCCTCGGCCACGGACCACACGCGCCGCGCCCGTTACGTCACCTACGACATCACCGGCCTGCTCCGGCCCGGACCGAACCGGCTCGGACTCTGGCTTGGCACTGCGTGGTCGATCTTCCCGCCCTACCGGACACCCGACAAACCGGCGGCACCCATCGTGCTCGCGCAAGTGGACGTTGAATTGCCGGACGGCACGACCCGGCGTATCGCCACCGACGCGACCTGGTCCTGGCACCCAAGTCCCAACACCCTCCTCGGCGTCTGGGATTTCATGCATTTCGGCGGCGAACTCTACGATGCGAACCGCGAGAGGCCCGATTGGTGCGATCCGATGCGCGACGATTCCGGGTGGAAACCGGTCACAACCTATTCACCGCGCCTGACGGTTTCCGCCGACACCGTCGAACCGAACCGTCTCGTGCACGAGCTCAAACCCGTCGAGATCGTTGAAAGCCGGCCGGGAGTCTGGCGGATTGACATGGGCCGGGTTTTCGCCGGCTGGATCGAAGTGCCGGTCGAAGGCCAACCGGGCGACCGCATCGAATTCCAATGGTCCGAGCGCCGGGAGGAGCCGATGACCCACCGGCTTCGCAGTGTGCTGATCCTCGGGCCTGGTGGTCGGGCAACCTTCCGCAACCGGTTCAACTACGGCGTCGGCCGCTGGATCCAGGTCCAAGGCCTGCGCAAGGCGCCCCGGCCCGATACCCTCCGCGGCTGGCTCATCCGCTCGGACTACGCCCCCGCCACCGCGTTCGAGTGCTCGGACCCATTGTTCAATCGCATCCACGCCGCGATCCTCTGGACCTTCGAGAACCTCAGCCTGGGCGGCTACGTCGTGGATTGCCCCCAGCGCGAGCGCATGGGGTACGGCGGCGACGCCCACGCCACCACCGCCACCGGCCTGGATCATTTCAGCCTCGGGGCGTTCTACACCAAATGGAGCCAGGACTGGCGCGACGTCCAGGGCAAGGCCGCCGCCTGGGGCATCGATCGCAAGGAGGGCCAGGCCGGCTCTGGCACAGGCATCGAGCCCGGCAACCTGCCCTACACCGCCCCAACCTACTGGGGCGGCGGCGGACCGGGCTGGAGCGGCTTCTGTGTCACGTTGCCCTGGGAACTCCATCGCCGATACGGCGACCGCCGGATCCTCGAGACCAACTTCGACACCATCGCCCGCTGGCTGGCCTTCCTCGAAACCAAGTCGGCCAACGACCTCCTCCGCCGGTGGGGCGGGGAGTGGGATTTTCTCGGGGACTGGCTTTGGCCCGGAGCCGAGGGGGTCAATGGCGACACGCGCGAGACGTTGTTCTTCAACAACTGTTACTGGATCTACAATCTCGATACCGCCGCCCGCATCGCGCGCGCCCTGGGACGAACACCAGAGGCCGAGAGCTGGACCGATCGCGCCCGTCGCGTGCGAGCCGCGGTTCACCGCGAGTTCTATGATCCGGCCACAGCAAACTACGTGAACGGCTTCCAGGCTTACCTCGCCATCGCCCTCCTGACCGGTCTCCCTCCCCAACCCCTCGAAGCCGGCGTCTGGAAGCGCTTCGAGGACGAAATCCTCACCACGCGCCGCGGTCATTTCTGGGGCGGCATTACCGGCGGATCGTTCATCGTGAGAGCCTTGATTGACCATGACCGGCCGGATCTGATGTACACCATGGCCCACCAGCAGGATTACCCGGGATGGGGTCACATGCTCGCCAAGGGCGCCACCACCCTCTGGGAAGACTGGGAAGGCAAACTCTCCCAATGCCATAGCTCCTATCTCCACTTGGGCGCCTGGTTCATCGAGGGCCTGGCCGGCATCCAGCCCGGTCCCGACGGCCTTGGCTACCAGGATTTCGTCCTTCGACCCGGTGTCTGGACGGACTCTCCCATCGAGTGGGTGACCGCCCGCTTTCAGTCCCCCTACGGCACGATCGAGAGCCGCTGGAAACGCGAACCCCAAGGCTGCCGCTACGAATTCCAGGTCCCTCCCAATACCGCCGCCACCGCCGTCGTGCCGCTCCAGCCCAGCGCCACGCTCCAACTCGACGGACAACCCCTCAAGGTGACCCGACCCGACCCTGACCGCAGCCCAACCCGGATCCCCGTGCGGCTCGAGCCCGGGCGCCATCTCATCGAGGTGCGCTGAATGGAACCCGTGACCCCCAGATGGGCGACGCCAACCCCTGCCCCGATGACGCCCTCCGGCACCCCGGCCGGCACCGGCTCGGGACCGAGTGGCCTGGCTCCCTCGACAGCCGGCCCACAGGCCTTTCAACTGCTGCTGGGACTCTTGCTTCTCGTGCTCGAGGGGTTTCCGGGCGAACCGCCCCGGATCGACTACGTCTACCCCATGGGCGCCAGCACCGGCGCATCATGCGAGGTGGAAGTGGGCGGACGCTGGGAGTCCTGGCCGCTCGAAGGCTGGGCTGACGACGACGCCGTCCGGTTCCGTGCGGTCTCGAGCAACGGCTGGTTCCAGCTCGACGTTGCGGCAAGCGCGACCCCTGGCCCCCGCCTGATCCGGTTCTTCGATGCCCGCGGCGCCAGCCCACCGCGCGTGTTCATGATCGGCACCGGAGTCGAGCTCACCGAACCCGCGGCGAGCCGAGCCACAACCTTCAACGCCGTGGAACGTTACCCCGCGGCCGTCAACGGGCGGCTCACGACACCGGATGAACCTGACCGCGTACCCCTGCTGATCGCCGGGGAATGCCTGGCCCGAATCCGGGTGATCACCCGAGGCCTCGATTCGCCAATCCTCGCCCAGGCGACACTCCTGGACCCGACGGGATTCGCCCTGGGCCGCACGCCGGAGTACCCCGGAGGCGACGCGCAACTCGCCTGCCCCATCGCCGTCGGCGGGCTCTATCAGCTCGAGATCCGTCCGATGGCCTCAGCCCCGGGGACGCCGGTTGACCCGGCGGCTGCCATCTACCGCCTCGAGATCCGAATCGATGGGCTCGATCACGTGCCGCGGGAGTCCCTGACGGGTGGAAACGTCAACGAGCAACGCTTGGCCCCGGTCGTCTACACCGCGCGAACCCTCATGGTGCCGAGCCTGACGCGAGCCGTCGTAACCCCGCCGGGACGGGAGATCCTCTACGAATTCCAAGCCCGCCAAAGCGAGCAATACCGCTTCGTCGCCCGCGTGGGCAGCATCGGATCCCCGCTACAACCCGTGCTCCGCGTCCTCGACGCCGCCCGGCAACCGCTGGCGGAGGCATCCCCGGCCCCGGATCCGGTGCTGACATGGATCGCGCCCTCGACCGACATGTATTACCTGCTGCTGACCGACCGGCGCGGCGAGGGCGGCCCCCTGCACACCTGCCAGATCGAGGTCGACCGCCCCCGCAACACGTTCCAAACCCGGCTGCCCGCTCATGCCTTCCGAGTGATGCCCGGCGAGACCCGACGCCTCACCGTCACTGTCCTCAGGCCTCCTGGCTCCGAGGATTTCCTGACCCTCACGGCGATGGGACTACCGGAGGGTGTCAGCGCCGCGCCGGTCCAGGTGCCGCCGGAGGAGGTGATTGTCCCTCTCGAGTTCGTGGCGAGCCAGAACGCCCGCCCCGACAACAGACCGTTTCGCGTCCTCTGCACCCGCACCACCGATGTGCCGCCCGCGTTCGCCACCGCCCGCTTCAGCCTCGAACCCCGGCATGCACAACCCGCCCAGTTGCTCGTCCGCGAGTCCGACCAGCCGTGGCTGACCGTCCTGCCCGCCCCTTGCGAACCGTGAAGTCCTGTTTTCGCATTGCAGCCCCGACGGCAGGCGCCCCATAAACTCCCCATGCAGTGTTTCGTCACCGGCGCTTCCGGGTTTGTCGGCGCCAATCTCGTCCATGAACTCCTGGCCCGGGGGCATCGGGTGCGTGCCCTGCTGCGGCCCAACGCCGATCGGCGCGGCTTGCAGGGGGCGGAGTACGAGCAGATCGAGGGGGACGTGCTCGACCGGGAACGAATGGCCGGCTGGATCCGAGGATGCGACTGGTGTTTCCATGTGGCGGCCTGCTACGCGCTCTGGATGCGGGACTATGAGCCCATGTACGAGACGAACGTGGCCGGAACACGACACGTGCTCGAAGGCGCCTGGCGCGCGGGCTGTTCGCGGATCGTCCACACGAGCACCGTGGGGTGCATCGGCCTGCCGCGGATGCAGGAGGGCGTGTTGGTGCCCAGCGACGAGCGGGCCTCCGCACCCTGGCGCCAAATGAGCAATGACTACAAACGCTCGAAATGGCGCGCCGAAGAAGTGGCCCGCAGCCTGGCCCGCCGCGGGGCGCCGATCGTCATTGTCAACCCCACCGCCCCCGTCGGCCCCCGCGACGTCAAGCCAACCCCCACCGGCAAGATCATCGTCGATTTCCTGAATCGCGCCCTGCCCGCCTACCTGGACACCGGCCTGAATTGGGTGCATGTGCGCGACGTCGCGGCGGGCCATATCCTGGCCGCGGAAAAAGGACGTGTCGGCGACCGCTACATCCTGGGACACGCCGAGGGCAACTGGACCCTCAAACAGGCACTGGACGTTCTTGCGGAGATCAGCGGGCTCCCGGCCCCGAAGTTCAGGATCCCCTACCCCTTGGCCCTCGTCGCCGCCCACCTCGCGGAGCGCCTCGCCGCCAGAACAGGAAAGCCGCCGCGAGCCCCGCTGGCCGGGGTCCGCATGGCGCGCTACCGGATGTTCTTCAATCCGGCCAAGGCGATCCGCGACTTGGGACTGCCCCAGACCCCGCCGCGCCAGGCGTTGGCGGACGCCGTCGCGTGGTTCCGATCCGGCGGTTACCTCACGAATTCGGCTTCCACGTCCCGCACCACCAGCACCGGACAGCGAGCGTGACGCACCACCCGCTCCGCCGTGCTGCCCAGCAACACGTGGGTCAGCCCCGTGTACCCGTGTGTCGTGACGATGATCAGGTCGGCTCCGCACTCCGAAGCCGCGGTCACAATCTCATGATACGGCCGGCCGACGCGCAGGAGTACCCGCGCCTCGATGCCCTCCTGCTGAATGCTCGCCACCACGACCTGCATCCGCTCCTGCGCGTCGCGCTGGAAGTTCTCCTCGAGCGCGTTCGGCGGCAGCGGCGCATAGCCGAAGTCGGATGGATAGACAATCGGCTCCGTCACGTGAACCAGAAGCAGCGAGGCGCCGAATTGACGGGCCAGCGCCGTCGCGTAACGCAACGCCTTGAGCGCGTGCTCCGAAAAATCCAAAGGCACCAGAATGCGGCGAATTCCAAGCGCCGGCGCCGCCGGTCCCGTGGGCGGCACGGGCGCCCGGTCCGGAGGAGTCGATGACGGGGCGTTCATGACTTTCTCCTACGCCTCCGCCGGGAGCCGGACAAGCAGATTTCCTCGGCCCCGGAGTTGACAAGAAGGTGCCGTTTCGCCGACGGTTGGCCCGTCGCCCGGCGGACCCGGGATGACGCTGACATCATGAAGGCGATCCTCCTCCTGTGCGGAGTTCTCTGCGTTGCCGACAGCCGGGCGGCCGATCCAGCCCCGGCCACCGCTCCGGCCCGTTCCGACCCGCCGGTCAACGTGAGCACGACCGGCCCGGGTAGCGTGAGCGCGCCCACCCCAGGCCGGACCGTCCCCCCCACCCTGCCCGACCGACGCAAGACTCGCGGCGCCATCCCCGCCATCGCCCGAAGCGAGAATCCGCTTCAGATGATCAATCCCCTCGCTCCGGCCGCCTACGGCGACGGCACCGAATTCCTCGAGTTGGACCCGATCACCCGCGCCCCCCAGGGTGTCACGCTCTTCTCCTTCAGCCTGCCCGAGTACTCCGGGATCAAGAAGGACAAGCCGAAGAAGGCCAAGCCCGCACCCCGGTCCAGCCGCTGACACCGGGCTCCTGCAAAAGGCCGTCTGCGACCGGCGTGGCGTCCACGCCGGGCTCTCAAAAGAGGCTGGGCTGGGCTCCGTCGCCCGGCTTCAGCCCGAGCTTGCGATAGCTGAGTTCGGTGGCCACACGGCCCTGGGGCGTCCGCTTGAGGTAGCCCTCCATGATCAGGTAGGGCTCGTAAACCTCCTCGAGCGTGTCGGGTTCCTCGCCCACCGCCACCGCCAGGGAATTGACCCCGACCGGGCCGCCCGCGAACTTCACGATCAGCGTCTCGAGAATCCGCTTGTCCATCTCGTCCAGACCGTTCTCGTCAATCTCGAGCATCGCCAGGGCGCGATCCGCAATCGCCGCCGTGATCCGGCCGTCGGCCCGGACCTGGGCGTAGTCGCGCACGCGGCGGAGCAGGTTGTTGGCAATCCGGGGCGTGCCCCGACTCCGACGCGCGATCTCCCGGGCCCCGGCCTCCTCGGTCTCGATCGCCAACAACCGCGCCGACCGGAGGACAATCCGCTGGAGATCGTCGGCCCCGTAGTAGTCGAGCCGCTCCCGAACGCCAAAACGCGTCAGCAACGGAGCGGTGAGCAGCCCGCTCCGGGTGGTGGCGCCGATCAGTGTGAACCGCGGGAGATTCAGCCGGACGCTGCGCGCGTTGGGCCCCTGGTCGATGATGATGTCCAGCTTGAAGTCCTCCATCGCCGGATACAGATACTCCTCGATGGTCTTCTGCAGGCGGTGGATCTCGTCGATGAACAAGACGTCCCCTTCCTCGAGGTTGGTCAGCAGCCCCGCAAGATCGCCCGCCTTCTCGATCGTGGGCCCGCTCGTGCACTTCAGGCTGACGCCCATCGCCTTGGCCACAATGTGCGCCAGCGTGGTCTTGCCCAGCCCCGGCGGGCCGTTCAGCAGAACGTGGTCCAACGGCTCGCGCCGTTGCAGCGCCGCCTGCACCGCGATCTCAAGACGCTCGCGCACCTTGGCCTGGCCGGTGAAATCCGCAAACACCGACGGACGCAGGGTGACCTCGAGCGCCGTGTCCGGGGTGCTCAGCGGCCCGGTTATCAACCTCTCGGCCATGGCCCCCGCAGCTTGGGCGAACGCCCGGCAAGCCTCAAGGCAAAAGGGGGGGACGACTTTGGTTTGACTCGACCGCGGCGGGTTGTTACAAGCGGCCACGGATGTCTGATCGCGCCTCGCCCCGGATTGCAGCCTGCGAATCGCCTCGTGAGGTCAACGCCGCAAGTCCTGTGACAACCCTGTCTCCCGCCGACACGCCTGCCGGCACTCCCCCGGCAGCTCCAACGCCCAAGTACCACCGTGTGCTCCTGAAGCTCAGCGGCGAAGCCCTGGGAGACGAGCGGGGGACCGGCATCTGCCCGGAGGTCGTCCACGCCATGGCCGCGCAGGTGAGCGAAGTGCGGGAGCTGGGGGTTCAGGTCGTGATCGTCGTGGGGGGAGGCAACATCTTCCGCGGCGCCAGCGGCAGCACCCGGGGCATCGAGCGGGCCACCGGCGATTACATGGGCATGCTGGCCACCGTGATCAATGCCCTCGCCCTCCAGGATGCCCTCGAGAAACAAGGCGTGCCCACCCGGGTCCAGAGCGCCATCGCCATGTCCCAGGTCGCGGAACCCTTCATCCGCCGCCGGGCGGTTCGACACCTCGAGAAGGGCCGCGTCGTCATCTTCGGCGGCGGGACCGGGAACCCGTACTTCTCGACCGACACCGCCGCGGCGCTCCGGGCCACCGAGATCGGGGCCGAAGTGGTCCTCAAGGCCACGAAGGTCGACGGGATCTACGACTCGGATCCCAAGGTCAATCCCCACGCCCGGCGCTACGAGCACATCACCTATCAGGAGGCCCTCATGCGGCAGCTCAAGGTCATGGACGCCGCCGCGTTTTCGTTGTGCATGGAAAACCGCATGCCCATCGTGGTGTTCAATTTCTTCGAACCGCATAGCGTCCGGCGGGTCGTCCAGGGCGAGCGCATCGGCACCATCGTCACCAGCTGATCCGCCGCACGGCACCCTCAGGATCCGAAAAGACCCCGCAACATCACTCAGTCAACGAAAGAACCCCAGCCTATGACCATCCCGCAAATCCTGGCCGAAGCCCGTGAGAAGATGCAAAAGACCGAGCAGGTGCTCCTCCACGAGTTCGGCGGCGTCCGCACCGGCAAAGCCTCCGCCACCCTGGTCGAAAACCTCATGGTGGACGCCTACGGCTCCCAGATGCGCCTCCGGGAGCTCGCGGGCATCACCGCGCCCGAACCCCGCGTCCTGGTGATCCAACCGTGGGACGTCACCACCCTCCATCCCATCGAGAAGGCCATCCAAAAGGCGAACCTGGGACTGAACCCGGCCATCGACAAGAAGGTCCTCCGGATCGTGTTCCCCGAGCTCAGCACGGAACGCAGGCAGGAATTCGTCAAGATCGTCCGCAAGATGGCCGAGGACAGCCGCGTCGCTGTCCGTCACGTGCGCCGGGAGGCCATCGAGCAGCTCAAGAAAACCGCCAAGGCCGGGGGCGTCACCGAGGACGAAGAGAAGCACGCCGAGAAGGAAGTCCAGAAGTGCCACGACGAGTACATCGCCAAAATCGACCAGCACGTCGCCCACAAGGAGAAGGAGATCATGACGGTCTAGCGAGGCGCCGCCTCAGACCTAACGAAGTCCGCGATCCCATGAAGCCTTCCTGCCTTTCCGGACCCTCTCTTCCACGCCTCGCTAATGGAGAGTCCTCGACGGAAGGAGGGAAGGCCCGGAACAGCAGGGACCAAACTTGACCTGTTGACCCTATGTTTCAGAAGTCGAGGACTCTCGGGAGACGAGAAGCGCCTCGATCATGCTCTCGAAGATCAAACGCCCGTCCGCGCTGCCGAGGATCTCCTCGCTGGCGCGGTCCGGGTGGGGCATCAGGCCCGCCACATTCCGCTGTTCGTTGCAGATCCCCGCGATGTTCAGCAGCGATCCGTTCGGATTCGCCGACTCGGTCAGGTTGCCGTCCGCGTCGCAGTACTGCCAGAGGATCTGCCGGCGACGTTCGAGCTCCGACAGCACCGCGGCGTCGGCGTAGTAGCAGCCCTCCCCATGCGCGATCGGGATCCGCAGGATCCGGCCCGCCGGCACCTTGCACGTGAACGGAGAATCGTGCGTCGCAACGCGGAGATGCACCGGTTCGCAGTGAAATTGCAGGTCCCGGTTCCGCACCAGCGCTCCGGGCAGAAGCCCCGCCTCACAGAGAATCTGGAATCCGTTGCAGATCCCGATCACCAACCCGCCCCCGGCGGCAAACTCCTGCACCGCCTGCATCACCGGACTGAAGCGCGCGATCGCCCCGCACCGCAAATAGTCCCCGTAACTGAACCCGCCCGGGATGATCACGGCATCCACTGCCCCCAGCCCGGTTTCCTTGTGCCACACAAACTCGGCCTCGTGCCCCAGCACCCGGATGGCGTGCCGGCAATCCTGATCGCAGTTCGACGCGGGGAATTGAATGACGGCGAAGTGCACGGTGGTCAACAGGGGTGTCAGGCGGCGGCCGGGTCGAGCTCGAGCCGATAGTCCTCGATGATCGGGTTGCTGAGAAACCGGTGGCAGGCTTCATTCAACGCCCGGCGCGCAGCCTCCGGATCCGTTCCCGCAGCGAGCTCGATCTCAATGTACTTGCCCACGTGCACACCCGTCACCCCCTGGTACCCCAGGTGTTCGAGCGCGTTCTGAACCGTCTTGCCCTGAGGATCCAGGACCGCCTTCTTCGGAGTGATGATGATCTTCGCTTTCATGCGGATGCAACCGATCCAGCCGTCAACCGCTCGGCCCGGATGTTGGGCAAGCCGGCCCGCGGGTGCCAGACAATTTTGCCCCCGACAGCCGCCACCAAGCGCTTGCGCTCGGGGTCATCGCAGGAGCGGATTCTCCCACTTCAATCCCGGAAACCGCCCGAAGTCTCCATCGTTGGTGAATAGCGTCGCGCGATGCTCGATGGCGTACACGGCCAGTATGGCATCGGACAGGACCGGTCCCGCCGCCATGGCCGCCGTCATCAAGTCCATCACCCGGGTAAAGTGCCGAGCGCCAGCGCTCAGAACCCGCGCCTGCGGAAGATCCAGCCAACTCTCCACCACCCGGCGCGCGTCCGCCAAGGCGACCCTCGCCGGCCCCAGCCGTGGATTCGTGGCCACGCGGATGAAACCGAAGGCGACTTCGAGAGGCAGTCCGATGAGTTCGTCGCCGTTCATCGCCCCTTCCCACCAGCGCCGGGCAGCCTCATGCTGCAGCGTGTGGGGATTGTAGGCGTACAGCAGGAGGTTCAAATCGGGCAGAATCATGAAGAAAGTTCCTTCACCGTATCCTCATCCTCCCACTCCGCAGCGAGTCGATTGAAGCTCTGGCGCGCCAGTTCGACTGGAAACGGAGCCGAAAACAGCGGCTCGACTCGAGCCCGGGTCGAAGGGCGTCTCAAAGCCCGCTTCACCGCCTGGTTCAACACCACCTTGAAAGACTGTCCCGTCCGGGCGACTTCCTCCTTCAGCAACGCCTCGGTATCGGCGTCGATCGTCACTGTCGTTCTCACAGCGGCATAATAGCATCGACTTTTATGCTGTCAAGACAGCATACGATGGCGTTTCGGTCGCACGAACAGAATAGAATACCAAGGTTGGTACCTTCGCCACCATCGCAATCTGGCGATCTTGTGGGCCAATCCCCCAGCGACGCCCAGCGGCCCGGATGCGCAAAGAGTCGGCTGAAGCTGTGGGCCCAATGTGAAGGGCGACGCCGTCGGCGTTGTTTGCACTGGCAAGTGTGTGCGGACCGACTAGAGTATCTCCCATGGCAACCGAGGCAGCCAGCCAGACGGCGGTGAACCGGACATCTCCCGAGGTTGCGCCTGTTCCCCTTGACTGGATCGAGGAGTTCGAAGCGGCTGCCCGGCGCCCGCTCGCCACTCGTTTCCGCTACGCGTTCATTCGCACCTACAAGCCCGTCCTGGATGACGAGCCGTTCCGGGCGTTCGACACGACTGCGGATTACCGGCGTTGGTGTGAAGAGCACCTTCCCGACTGGCTGGGGTATGGGCGCGTTTGAGTACCGCCAGGCGCAGGAGATCCGGGATTCGTTTGCACGCGCTGGGATTCGCTATCTGTTCATCGGGAAGTCAGGCGCGATCCTCCTTGGCTTTCCGGACACGACCCAGGATGCCGACCTGTTCGTCGAGAAATCCCTGGCGAACTGTCGGGCGCTGGGAGCGGCCCTGATCGAGTTGGGCTTCGCGCTCACGCCCGAGCAGGCGGCGGAGATCGAGCGGGGCAAGGATTTCATCCAACTCAAGAACGGGCCCTTTGATCTGGACCTGATCTTCGCGCCGGACGGCATTGAGCGGTTCGAGGAGGCTTGGCACCGGCGTATCGAGGTCGAAGGGTTCCCGGTTTGCCATCCGGATGACATCATTGCCAGCAAGGCAGCCACCAACCGCGCGAAGGACCGGGAATCGCTGCCCCGACTCCGCGCGTTCCGGGAGTATTGGGCGGGGAAACAGCGCGGCGTTAAGGCGCTACGGCGCGCACCCTGAACGTGTTCCGCCTCTAAGGGGGAGTTCTACCTGTCGCCAGACACGATGTGGCCGTGCGCTACGGGCGGCGGCGGTTGGCCGAAGTGGTGCGGGCGATGGGGGCTCTGAAGTACGGGGCGGCGGCGCAGGGGGGGTGCGGCGGTTCGCGGCGGGGTTCGCGCGGGCCCCGCGCAGGTTGCGTTCGCGGCAGCCATGAAGCGCAAGTTGCACGTGCGGAAACAGCGAGGTGAAGATCCAGCGGGGCCATCAGAAATACAATGGACGGACCTGACCCCATTGCCGTGATTCCGACCCCATTGCCTTGATTCCAATGCGCTCGCAAACCAGTACGCACTTGTCAGACGAAATGCCCCTGGGGATAGGTTCGAAACGGCAGGACGAAACTTGACCTGCTGACCTCATCTCCTACAATTCCAGGACTCTAGCCAAGCCCAGAAGGTCCATTGCTTATGCAGTATCCAACCATCATGAACGTCATGAGTGCTCATCGCCATTCCGCCCTCGCGTTCCTCACCCTCATCGCTGGTCTCGGCTGCGCCACCTCGATCCAGGCGGGAACGGCCTTCGTCCGGAACCCAAGCTTCGAAGACAACTACAATCCGGAATCGCCCCACTACCTCCAGGGGGTGGCTGACATCACGGACTGGGTCTCGTCGCCCGCCTACGGCGTGAACACAGCCAGCGGCCCGTTTCACAACGGCGGCACGCCCGTGCCCGACGGCCGACGCGTCGCCTTCAAACAAGGGGCCGGCACGATCTCCCAGGATATTGCGGGACTCACGCCCGGCGCGCGCTATTGGCTCCAGTTCCGATACGACCGCCGGAACTCCGCGGACTATGACCTGACGGTCCGCTTCGCGGATGTCGAGCTGGACAGAATCGTGAACCCGAGGATGGTCACCGGCGGCGCCCCGTACTACTTCCGCAATGTCGTGTTCACTCCGGAGGTGGACTACGGCACGCTGACGTTCGCCGTCACCGCGTACGGCGATTCCACCGCGCTGCTCGATGCGGTGACGATCGTCCAGCGCGACGAGGACAACTTCGTCGTCCAGAACCCCAGCTTCGAGGCCAGTGGCACGGTCTATGAAGGGGCTCCCGCGGTCGGAACCGACTGGCCGGCGGTGAGCGGTTGGGCCAAGACCGGCATCGTGGGCGTGGACGACGGGACGGGCGGTTATGCGGACAACGGGGAGATCCCCGACCAGGCCGTCGCGCTGTTCATCGAGGGTGTCGGTTCGGTCGCGCAAACCCTGGACCCCCTGGTGGTGAATGACGACTACCGCGTCGAGTTCGCCTACAACGCGCGGGCGGGGACCACCCCCCATCTGCAGCTCGTCGTGGGCGGAGCGGTGATCTGGGAGCAGGACGTCATGCCCGTGGGCGGGACGGCCGCCTACCGCAAGGCCACGGTCACTTTCAAGGCGGCGGAGGAGACCAGCGTCATCAGCTTCGCCAACACGCTCCCCGGCTCGGCAGTGCTGCTCGACGACATCAAGGTGATCGGCCGGACCGGCTCGAAGCTCCCGCCAATCGCGATCACGCCGCTGACGGCGCTGCTCAGGGTCGGCGAGCAAGCCGGCGGCACGGTGTCCATTCCCGCCGAACGGTTGGCCAGCGGCGATGCAGTGATCCGGTTGCGCAGCGAGCGAACCAATGTGGCGGCACTGGTGGGAGCCGACGCCAACGGCGTGCTCAGCCTCACGTTCGGCAATGCCTCCGCCCCCACCACACCTCCGGCGGGCGCGAAGCTCTGGTTGAAGGCCGACGCCATCACAGGCATGGCCAACGGCGCCCGATTGGCCAGCTGGGCCGATTCGTCCGGCAACGCGAACGACGCCAGCCAGGCCACCGAGGCGAACCAGCCCACGTTCGTCGCCAACGGACTCAACAACCTGCCGACGGTCCGCTTCGATGATCTGGATGCCGACGGCACGGTCAACGGCGTGCAGTTCCTCGACAGCAAGGCCACCGTGCAAACCAAGGCCGGAGCTTCCTACACCGCGCTCCTGGTCTTCCGCTCTGACGACACGGGCGTGAGTGCGGGCGCGCTCGAAGGGCGCGATAGCCTGCTTCAACCCTTGGACCTCGACACGTCGGCCAATCGCGGCCGGACGGTGCTCTTCATCGATTCTGACGCCTCGGCCAACCACAGGCTGCAATCGGTTTCGGCCCAGGCTTCGCTGGTGGCGAGCGGCACCTACACGCCCGGCACTTGGGCGTTGGCCACCGTGCTCCAGGACGTCTCCGCGGCGACACTCTCCCTCTTCGTCAACGGAAGCGTCGACCGGACCGTGCCCATCGGAACCGAAGGGGGCCAGAACGGTCCCTGGCGCCTTGGCGCCACCAAACAGGGCCACGGCGGTCTGGCAGGCGAAGTGGCGGAACTCCTGGTCTACGACCGCGCCTTGTCGCCCGCCGAACGGGAGGCGGCCGAGCGGTACCTGGGCAAGAAGTGGGGTCTCCCGGGCGCCACGTCCCAGCCGTATTCGTTCGCAGGAGTCGGCGTGGGGAACGCGAGCGTCCAAGTGATCGATACCGCAGGGCTGTTGCCTCCCACCGACGTCCCGGCGCTGTTCGTTGCCAATTCGAGCTTCGTGCTCAACCCGAGCTTCGAGTTGGATAAGGACAGCGGCGTCGGTTCGACACCCGTTGCCGGCTGGACGACCGCCGGAGGGATCGGCATCGCCAATGCCGCCAATCCTTTCGGACCGGCGGCGGATGCGCCAATCCCCGACCGCGCCAAAGTGCTGCGAGTGCAGGGCAGCGGCACCGTCTCCCAGGCGATCAAGGGGCTGAAACCGGGGCAGGAGTACGGCCTCCAGTTCTTCTACAACGGCCGCACGTATGGCTACCCGTACGAAATGGCGCTGCAGGTCTCGTTCGCGGGGCAGCAGATCCTCGATTTGCAGGGCGTCGCTCCGGCGTCCGACGCGGGGCTGAGCGAGTACTTCTTCCAGGAAGTCCGATTCACCCCCGGCGACGCCACCGGCCTGCTCGAGTTCAAGGTCGTCGTCACGTCCGGCGACGCGACGTTGTTCCTCGATGCCGTCTCGATCGTTCCCCGGCTGCCGGGCGAGATCACCGTGATGAACTCGAGCTTCGAAGGCACCGCGATGGGCGCCGCCTGGCCCGGGTACATCCAGCCGTCCCGGATTGCCGGATGGGGCGGGGCGCGCAACGGGTACGGTCCCAACGGGTACAGTCCGAAGACCTTCTTCGTTGAGCCGTTCTTCGACAACGGGATCAACTCGGACCAGGACAACGTGATCTTCCTCCAGGGCGGCGGAAGCCTCGAACAGATCGTCGGCGGCCTGCAGGCGGAGCAGCCGTACACCTTGGTGTTCGACTACAATGGACGCGACGGTCGGGAACACAACACCAGCGGCGCGTTCCCCGAAACAACCTACGAGCTCTACCTCGATGAAGCGCTCATCGACACCCGGACCTTCGAGCCGGTCAACAGCTCCTCGCCCTGGCCGGGTTTTCTCCACACGCTGCCCCTCTACCAGGCCTTCGTCCCCTTCACCCCATTCGCCGATACGGTGGCGCTCCGGATTGCGCACGTCGTCGCGGATCCGGACCAGGACCGCACCCTGCTCGTGGACAATGTCCGGGTCGTGCCGGGGACTCGCACACCCCCCGCGATGACTCAGGAGCTGGCGGATCAGACCGCGAAGGAAGGCGACACCGTGACGTTCACGACCAGCGCCACGGGCGACGGCCTCGCTTACCGCTGGCTGCTCGATGGCGTGCAACTCGCCGACGGAGCCTCGATCAGCGGCGCGACGACCCAGACGCTGACCTTGACCAAGGTGCCACTCCAGGCGGCCGGCACGTACACCGTGCTCGTGACGGATGGCCTGGGCGTGGTGGGCAGCGCCGCCGCCCTCACCGTCGAGCCCGCCCCGATCGAGCCGCCGACGTTCGACACGATCCAGGTGGTCAACGGAAACCTGGTTCTGACCTGGACCGGCAATGCCCGGCTGCTCATCTCGAGCGACATCGCATCGCCGATTGCCCAGTGGCAGGAAGCGCCCGGCGCCAACACCGTCAGCCCCTACAGCGTGCCGGTCGCCCAGATCCCGGGCAACGTCGTCTTCGCCCGACTCGTGGCGCAATGACCGCAGGAGACCTGACCAGCGTGCGCCCGGGCGTTTCCGCGCCCGGGCGCTGCGGCCCGCGTGAGCCTTCCACCGGGGGGACGAGCAACGGCGCGGTCGCACAGACCAGGCGGCGGGCACCTCGGGCCCGGGCTTGCGCCAACCAGGCCTTCACCTTGATCGAATTGCTGGTCGTCATCGCAGTGATCGCCATCCGCGCGCCGTGAGGTTTGAATCCGACCGCTGGCTGAAACCGAGCGGCCCGACGCGGGATTTTCCCCGGCCACCGGCGGGTCGCCTTGCCCAGGCATGGTGACTGCTGCACACTGAATTCGTTGTCGATGCGCGTCACGGCCAGGTCCAGACTCCCCGTTGTGCGGCGGCCTCCAGCTGCCCTGACCGGACTCTGCCTCGGGGCCATGCTCGCCGCGCTGCTCGAGCCCGCCCTGGCGGCCCAGCCGGTGCGGATCAACGAACTGCAACCCGCCAACGACAGCTCCTTGCTCGACGAAGACGGCGCCGCGTCGGACTGGATCGAGCTGTGGAATCCCGCGCCCGCGCCGGCTGACCTCAGCGGCTGGGGATTGTCGGACGACGGCACGAGGCCATTCCAATGGGTCTTCGGGCCCGGCAGCGTGTTGCCTCCCGACAGTCACCTCGTCGTCTTCGCCTCCGGCAAGAACCGCCAACCGCAGCTCGCCGAGGCGCTCGATCCCGGCTCGATCCCGGGTCTGGTCGTCTGGCTCCGGGCCGATCGCATCAACCCCGACAGCATCGTCCAAGTGCGGAGGTCGGGCAACGAGGTCTTTGTGCGCCAGTGGCAGGACCAAAGCGGGGGCGGCAACCACGCCTCGCAGGAAACCGCCACCCTCCAACCGCTGTGGCTGGCGGTTGGCCCCGGCGGCCTGCCCGCGCTGCGCTTCGACGGCCTCAACGATCTGCTCCGCTTGCCGCGCCCCCCCGGCACCAATGACTTCTGCCTCTTCGCCGTCTGCCGAACCTCGCAGTCCCACGAGGTGGACGACGAAAGCCCCGCGGGCGTCGGCGGCACCCGCGGGCAACGCTGGCTGCTCGGGGCCGCTCACGGCGGGGACCTCGACGCCGGGGCCGGGGTGTCCGTGGGGACCAACGGCGCCTCGGTTTACGAGCATGGCTCGGGGTACATGCCGGCCCTGAGCGTCTCCCGCCAGGCGCCAGGAGCTGGTTTGCTGGTGCTCGCGGTGAACTACGCCGCCCGACAACCCACCCTCGATCTCCAGGGGTTGGTCGCCCGGGCAGGTCTGCTCTCGCCGCGCCGGGACGTGCGCGCCCCGACGGAGATCGGCTCGGGAGCCTACGGCGCCTTTGGGGGCGACCTGCTGGAACTGCTGGCCTACGACCGGCCCCTCACCGAGACCGAGCGTCGTGGCGTGGCGCGCGGGCTCGCCATCCGCCATGGCGTGGCACTGCCGCTGCCTCGGCACACGAACTTCCGACTCAGCGCCGGCGGCGAAGAAGTCGTGCTCACCCGTCCGGATGGCACCCTCGCCGACCGGGTGAGCTTCGGCGCTGTGCCGCGCGATGTCTCCTATGGCGCGTCGCTCGTCGAACCGGGAACCTGGTACTACTATCCTGCGCCGACCCCCGGAGCCGCCAATGCCACGCCCGGCGGTGTCGAGTGGCTCGCTCCACCGCGGCTCTCGCACGAGGGCGGTTTCTATCCGGCCTCGTTCGAGTTGGCTCTCGACCCCGACACGCCCGGGGCCGAAATCCGCTGCACGCTCGACGGTTCGGACCCGACGCCCGAGTCGCCGCTCTACACCCGGCCGATCCCGATCCGGAGTCGCACGGGCACACCCAACGATCTGTCGGCCATTCCAACGGTCCCGGGCGGGCAACCGCCGCTCGGCGAAGTGTTCAAGGGCTGGACCGTGCGGGCTCGAGCGTTCAAGCCCCGCGCCCTCCCGAGCGGGATCGTGTCACGCACCTATTGGGTGCATCCGCAGGGACGCCGCCGGTACTCGCTCCCCGTCGTGGCCCTGGCCACCGACCGCAAGAACTTCTTCGACCCCGACATCGGCATCTACGTGCCGGGCAACGCGCCCGGCGGCAACTACTCCCAGCGCGGCAATGCGTGGCAACGCCCCGTCCACGTCGAGTTCTACGAGGCGGACAATCGCCTCGCCTTCGCCCAGGACGCCGACGTGAAGATCCACGGCAACACCTCGCAGAACTTCCCAATCAAGGGCCTCGACCTGGACGGCACCGGTGGGGCCGGACGCCGCCCGTTCCGCTATCCGATCTTCCCCGATCGGACCCGGACCGAGTTCGAGCACGTGCTGCTTCGGCCCTCGGGACACGATCATGGCATGGCCTTCATGCGCGACGAGCTGATGCAGTCGCTGGCGAGCGAAACCGGTGCGGAAAGTCAGGCCGCCCGCCCCTGCATCGTGTTCCTCAACGGTGAGTACTGGGGCCTCCACCACCTCAAGGAAAAGCAGGACGCGGAGTTCGTGGGCTTCTACGGCGACATCCCGGTGGATGCGCTCGATTACCTCGAAGGCTACGCTGCCGCCAAGTCGGGCGACACCCGGCACTACGACGCCATGCTGCAGTACCTGGCCGCCAACGACCCCGCGATCCCGCTCCACTATGACTGCGCCGGCACGCTCATGGACGTGCCCAACTACATCGACTACAAGGTCTGCGAGATTTTCAATTACCGGTGGGACATTGGCAACCACCGCCTGTGGCGCCCTCGCACCCCCGAGGGGCGCTGGCGCTGGCTCCAGTTCGACAACGACGTCGGGTGGGGCGGGTTCTGGGCCGAACAGCCCGGCTGGGCCTACGACATGCTCAGCGCCGACCTCTCTCCCGACGGCCGGTTGCACGAACACAACAACGAGACAACCACGTTCCTGCTGCGCCGACTCATGCGGAACGACTCGTTCCGCCGCGACTTCATCCACCGCTTCGCCGACCTGCTCAACAGCACCTTCGCTCCCGCCCACACCCGGGTCCGGATCCGCGAATTCGCACGCCAACTCGAACCCGAGATCGCCGAACACACGCGCCGCTGGCGCGCCCCCGCCTCGCTCGACGATTGGCAGGCCGCGGTCGCCTACCTCGATACGTTCGCCCAACTCCGACCCGACTTCTGCCGGCAGCATCTGCTGGCTTGCTTCCAGTTGCCCGGAACCGTCGCCGTGACCATCGAGGTTCTCACAACCGGCGCCGACGCCGTCCGCCTGAACACCCTGCGCGTCCTCGATGCCGACGGCAACGGATGGAAGGGGATGTACTTTCGCGGCTTGCCCTTGACGCTCCGCGCCGAGCCGGCGCCGGGGCATCGGTTCGTCCGCTGGACCGGGCCCGTGGAAAGCGCCGGGCCAGAGACCCGCATCGTGCCGTTGGCCGATGTCACCGTCAGCGCCGTGTTCGCGGCCACCCCGGCTCGTGCGCTCCTCGTCGAGCGCGTGCTGCCCGCCCCGGACGGATCGGCCGAGATCGTCGCCCGCTCCGAACCCGGCCAGACGGTCGGTCTCCAATCCTCCGCCGATCTCCGGTCGTGGGCGGAAGAGACCTGGACGATGACAGACACCGAGGGCGTCGGTAGCTTCCGGGCGGCCGCACCGCTGCGCCCCGGGCCGCGCTTCTTCCGATTGCGCCTGCCCTAGCCCAACAGCTTCGCGGCGAACCGTATCCGGGGCAGCTGGCAACACCGCGCCCTGACTGCAGGAAGAGGGGATGAAGCGGCCCCGGGGCACGCACGCTCATCCTGACACGGCGCAGTCTCTTCCCCTGCCTTCGCTGGGGCGCGGTGTTGCCTTTCTAGCCCGCATCAGTTGAGCGATGAGCGGCACCGGCTGTGCGTTGACAGAGAAGGTGTGAAACACGCGGGCGAGCGAGGCGCGCCTCAGACCCAGCCAAGTTCGCGATCCCATGGAGCTTTCCTGCCTTTCGGGACCCTCTGTTCCGCACCTCGCTAATGTAGAGTCCTCGACGGAAGGTGGGAAGGCTTGGAACGGCAGGGACCAAACTCGACCTGTTGACCACACGTTCCACAGGTCGAGGACCTAATCGGAGCGACTTGTGATTGTCGCGATCACAAGGACGATCAGCAACGCGCCCCCGCCAATCGCCATCAACTTGTTGTACCGATTGGCAGCCGCGACGCTGCTCTTGACCTTGAGGGTCCCTTGGACCGTCAGCAGGAGAGCGTTGTTGCGATCGTAGAGACGGATCGAGTAGGGATAGGAACCGGCAGCAACCGACTCAGACACCTTCACGGGAACCAGAGCCTTGACGTCGGCGTACCGCTGCGCTCCGTTGCTGTAAACGTCAACAATCGTGAAACTCGGTCGGTCGAGGGTGACACCTTCCGGGCCCTCCGGCACTGACCGCACCACCCTTGTCAGGTACTGTTCCGCCTGGACGGTGTTGCCAAATCGGAGGGTCTGGCCGCCGTGCGTGACCAGACTCGCTTCCTGCCTGCCCTGGTAGCCCGGGAAGAGGGCGTCTCCATGACATTCACGTGGCCCAAGCTGAACGGCGAGGCCCAGCAGGAGCGGGAACCCCCAGGACGCGATCGACTTCTTCATCCCGGTCTGCAGCAAGGAGATCACTCCGGGAAACCGATTGCCGCTGGGCAGAAGCCATCGGGACTGATCCATGGCCAATGGTGATTCGTTCAAGGTCGCAAGTCGAGATGCGATTCCCATTGGTCACAGGGGTCAACAGCGTAGGGAAGCGCCTCACCGATTCCGGGCGAAGTGCAGATCGGGCGGCGGAAGGACAACGGAATTCGGGACAAAGAAACCCGGGAGTGGACGCCCATGTCGTGCGCGATAGCGCCAGCGCAGCGCGGCGACCGACGTCACCGTCGGAGCCGGACGCAAACGAAGAGACTCTGGGCTTGGGTTGCGGCCAAGCCGCGCTGCGTTGATTGTCCTCCGCAGGTTCTCTAAAGTCGCCTCATGCGACCGTTGGATGTGCAGGCGATTGGCTCGGAATTGGCCATCAAATGGGATGACGGCTCGGAGTCGTTCATTCCCCTCGAGAGCCTGCGTCGGGCTTGCCCCTGCGCCGGATGCCGGGGCGAGGTCGACGTCATGGGCCATCGCGATAAGGGGCCCGACACTCTGCTGAGCCCCGCCTCGTTCCAACTTGTGGGTCTCCATCGAGTGGGCGGCTACGCCATCCAACCCGTCTGGGGCGACGGCCACAACTCCGGACTTTTCTCGTTCGACCTTCTGCGCCGTCTGGCAGCCGGCGGACCGCCTCCTCCCGCCCCCTGAGCTCGGCCTCGGCAGACGTTCTAACGAGACGGCGGCGTGGGCGGCGCGGGAGCCGGATCCGGCACGGGTGCCTCTGTCGGCGGCGCAGGGATGTTCTCCACCGGATCCGGCGACGGAGGCGTGTCAGCTGTCCGCGTTCCGGGCGTGGGGTCGGGCGCCGATGGCACGACGGTGCCTTCCGCGAGAAGGACTTCCGTGGCCGCGGGAGGCGTCGTGAACTCCGAGGCTTCGCGAACGGCAGGAGCCACCACGGGTTCCACGGCCGCCGCGGCAGGCGCGGAGGGGCCCGTCGGCGCCGCCGGTTTCGGTTCGGGCTTCGGCTCGGGCTTCGGCCGTGGCGCCTTGGCGGTCTCGAGGTGGCCGTCCGAGAACTCGAGCACGTGCCCTTGATGGATCAGCCAATGAAGATCAGAGATCACGGCAGTCTGCTCGGGTGTGGGCGACGATGGCCCCGAGCCTGCGGCAGGGACGGATGCCGGCGCGGCTTCGCCGGAAGCCTCAGCTCCGGGGACAGCCTCGACTGCAGGTGTGGCCGGGGCAGGGGCTGGCGGGGGCGGCGCGGGCGGCGCGGGCGGCACGGGCGGACTAGGGGCGAGCGCATCGAGGAGCTTGCGGCGTGTGCAGCCGGGGTGCTCGTTGACGAATTGCACAATCCGCCGGACGCCTTCCGACACCACCGTGGTTTCCATGTCGAGGTAGTGGGGGCGGGCCACACAGACGTGGGTGACCGTCCGGTTGACCTTGAAGAACTGGAGGCCGTGACCGGCGAACTGCTGGCTGAGAGTCGTCGCCAGCCGGAGGGGGAAACGCCTTTGGTCTTCGAGCGCACGGCGGATGAGCGTATTCAGGGCGGGGGTCATCGGAACGCGATTCGTTCCGGCGCGCAGCCTGTGGGACTCGACCGTACGGATCAGGTTGGCCAAGTGGGTTTGCCGGAAGTGCTGCTCGACATCGTCCCGGCGGTCGAACCGCAGCGCCTCGGGGACGTTTAGTGCGATGAACTGCAGCTTCCAGCTCTGCTCCTCGACCCAACGCTTGACCACAGCCTCGTCGCGCACCATTTGCACCCGGTTCCGGTAGACCTCGAAGGGCATCCGCGGGACGCGCTCGGCATGAAGCCGTCGGAGCTTTTCCTGGTAATCGTGGAGATTCGGAGGGCCGAGAATCACCCCGGTCACGCCGCACTGGGCCACGAGCGTGTACGTGCCCTTGGGAGGCTCGGTTGCGACCTTCTCCGTCTGGTAGAAGGTGTCAAAGTGCTGGCGCAACACGTGACCGACCAACTCGTCCTCGCTGAGCCACACCGACTCGTCCAGGGAACAGACAAACAGCGGTTGCACCACCTTGCCCTCGGCGTTCTTCACCACCGAAAGATCGACGTCGAAACGGTCAGGGCGCCGGAGGATCAGCTGGGCGATGTCAAACAAGGCATAGGAGCGCCCGGTCAGTTTGATCTGGCGCGCCAGCGATTCGACCCCCTTGTCCTCCGGGACGAGATTGACATTGACGTCCGGCAGCGGGACCGGCGGCGCCGCGGGTTCATCCCGACGGTCCGTCCCGCGGGCTCCATAGCGCGGAGGCCGTCCGGATCGGCCTGGGGGTCCACCCGGGCGGCCGCGGTCGGCACCTTGCGGACGGCCTTCGCCCGAACCCGGGGGACGATCGCGCCGGGGCGGACGATCGCCCCGCGGGCCAAAGGGCCCGCCCCGACGGCCCCGGCGGTCATCGCCGGTTTCCCCTTCGTATTTGGCGTAACGGTTGACCGTGGACGACTGGCGCGCCCACGCCGGCAGTAGCTGGAGATCGAGATCGAGCTCCGACTCGGGTGATGTGCTCATGTGACAACGGACCCGCGCCCCGGGGCGCGGAGGACTGCAAATCCAGACCGGAATGAGCATGAGGCGCAGGCCCGAGGATTGCAAGCGCCGGGTGCTCGGAATCCGCCGGGCCGGGAAAAGAAGTTGACCCGCGGGTGCCTGGCGCGTAGTGTCCGCGCCGGTGAAGCAGAGGATTGGCAGCCTGGTACTGCTCGGCGCGCTGCGACTGCGCAGCGCGGCAGTCGGGTTCTGACGCAATCCAGCAAGTTTCCAGAGCCCCACTGCCCGACGCGGCGGTGGGGCTCTGTGTTGTTCAGGGACCCCGCGGCCGCCGGGATGCCGGGCCGGAACCCAGACCCAACACAACCATGAACCGCAAGGCGACAACGATGAAGGACCAACGGATCGTCATTTTTGACACCACCCTCCGCGACGGCGAGCAGTGCCCGGGAGCCTCGATGAACATGCGCGAGAAACTCGAGGTCGCCCGCCAGCTCGCCCGCCTGCGCGTCGACGTGATCGAAGCCGGCTTCCCGATCAGCAGCGAGGGCGATTTCCATGCCGTTCACACTATCGCCCGCGAGATCAAGGGCCCTGTCATCGCCGGACTCGCCCGGTGCGTTCCCGCCGACATCGACCGCGCCGCCGCCGCCATCAAGCCCGCCGGTCGCCGCGGACGCATCCACGTCTTCCTCGCCACTTCGAAGATCCATCGGGAGCACAAGTTGAAGAAAGCCCAGGACGAGATCCTCCGCCTCGCCGTCGAGGGCGTCCGCCGCGCGAGATCCCACGTCCGGGACGTCGAGTTCTCCCCCGAAGACGGGTCGCGGACGGAACCCGACTTTCTGGTCCAGGTCTGCCGCGCGGTCGTCGGCGCCGGCGCCACCACGGTCAACATCCCCGACACCGTCGGGTGGTCGGTGCCCGAGCAGTTCGGCGCCCTCATCAGCCACCTTTACCACGCCGTGCCGGAGTTCCAATCCGGCCAGGCGGTGATCAGCGTGCACTGCCACAACGACCTCGGCCTGGCGGTCGCCAACTCGCTGGCCGCGATCCGCGCCGGGGCCCGGCAGATCGAATGCACCGTCAACGGGATTGGCGAACGCGCCGGCAACGCGTCCCTCGAAGAGGTTGTGATGGCCCTCCAGACCCGCCGGGACTACTACCCCGGCTTGCGCTGCGGGGTCGAGACGCGCGAGATCCTCAAGTCCTCCCGGCTCGTCGCCCGGATGAGCGGCCTGATGGTCCAGCGCAACAAGGCGATCGTCGGCGAAAACGCCTTCGCCCACAGCAGCGGCATCCACCAGGATGGCGTGCTCAAGAAACGCGAGACTTACGAGATCATGGACCCCGTGGACGTCGGCTGGGGCGGCACGGAGCTTCCGCTCACCAAACACAGCGGCCGCGCCGCCGTCGCCGCCCGGCTCCGCCAACTCGGCTTCGCCCTCCGAGACGATGATCTCGCCGCCGTTTTCACCCGCTTCAAGCAGATCGGCGACAAGAAGAAGTTCGTCTACGACGACGATCTCGCGGCGCTGGTCGAGGGGCGGATCACCGAGGTGCAGGAGACCTGGAGTCTGGTCTACCTGCACGTGACCAGCGGCAACGAAACCGTGCCTACCGCCACGGTCCGCCTTCGCCACGCCAACCGCAGCAAAACAGCCCAACTGGTCCAGGACGCCAGCATCGGCGATGGCCCCGTCGACGCCGCCCTCCGGGCCATTGACCGCCTGACCGGCACCCACGGGAAGCTCATGGAGTACTCTCTCCGCGCGGTATCCCAGGGCATGGACGCCCTCGGCGAAGTCACGGCCAAGGTTGACTTCGGCGACGGCGTTCTGGTCACCGGCCGCGACGCCAGCACCGACGTGATCGAGGCCAGTGCGCGCGCCTACCTGAACGCCGTGAACCGGCACCTCGGGGCGCGGAAATGCCGGCGCTGCGCGGTGCCACAGGTCAGCAAGTGACCGCGGACAGTCCTGGTGGGGCGAGACTTCGTCGAGCCGCCTGCGGCGAGCATATGTCGAGCCGCCTGCGGCGAGCATATGTCGAGCCGCCTGCGGCGAGCATATGTCGAGCCGCTCGAGCGCACGCACCTTGCCGGCGCGCTGGGGACAGCGCGCCCTACCGACGCCCCCCCTCTGGATCCTCCTTGAGTCTCGAGCCCGGATCGCGCAGGGTGGCGCGGTTCGAGCATTGTCAACTGCGTTTGTGAATTCGACCATGAACCACGCCACGCCTCCCTCAGCCATCCCCCGCCGGCGCTTTCTGGAAACCACCACCGCCGCCGTCACCGCCTTCACCGTCATCCCCCGTCATGTGCTGGGCGGCACCCAATTCGTGCCCCCCAGCGAGAAGATCAACATCGCCATCGTGGGAGCAGGCGGCCAAGGCCGCACCAACATGCGCGAGTTGTTCAAGTTCCCCGACGCGCAAATCGTCGCCGTGGCCGACCCCATCGAACGCGAGAACCTGGATGCCTATTACTTCAAGGGGGAGGCCGGCCGGCTGCCTGTCAAGGCCGAAGCCGAGAAACGGTATTCCGCCGCGACCCCGAACTTCAAGGTGGCCGACTACGAGGATTTCCGGATCATGCTCGAGAAGGAGAAGGCCATTGACGCCGTTCTGTGCGCGACGCCCGACCATCTGCACGCGTACGTCTCGGTGCTTGCGATGCGCCAGGGCAAGCATGTCTATTGCGAGAAGCCGCTGGTCCACAACGTCTGGGAGGCGCGGTTGATCGCCAAGGTCGCCCAGGAAACCGGCGTCGCCACGCAAATGGGCAACCAGGGCCACTCGGGCGAAGGCCTGCGCCAAACCTACGAGTGGATCCGCGCCGGTGTCATTGGCGAAGTCCGCGAGGTTCACGCGTGGACCTCGGCCAGTCGGTGGAGCAAGAAGTACAACTCCGGCCGGCCCCCCGAGGAACCGGTGCCCAAGGGCGTGAACTGGGATCTGTGGCTTGGCCCGCGGGATCCGCGTCCGTACAGCTCCTGCTACACGCCGGTCAGTTGGCGCGACTACTGGGCGTTCGGCACGGCGCCCATCGGCGACTTCTTCTGCCACAACTTCGATCCGGCCTGCTTCGCCCTCGATCTGACGGCACCCACCCGCATCGAGGCCTACGGCGTCGGCGGCGTCGACGCCGAAATGGCGCCGCCGGGGGGAATCTACTACTACCAGTTCCCGGCCCGTGGCGCTCTGCCTCCCGTCAAGTTCACCTGGTACGACGGCGGGATGCGCCCGCCCCGGCCCGAGGGTCTCGAGCCCGAGGACCAACTCGGAGCCGGCGGCAACGGCACGCTCTTCGTCGGCTCGAAGGGCATGATCACCTGCCCCGGTTGGGCGGGCGATCCACGTCTCCTGCCCGGATCGAGGATGGACGACTTCCAGCGTCCGCCCAAGACGCTCCCGCGTTCCAAGGGACACCATCGCGATTGGCTCGACGCCTGCAAAGGCGGGAAACCGGCCAGCTCCCACTTCGGGTACGGAGCCGGCCTCACTGAAATGGGCTTGCTCGGCCTTGTAGCCATCCGCGTCGGCAAAGTCCTGGAATGGGACGCCGCCGCCATGAAATCGCCCAATGCCCCCCAGGCGGACAAGTTCCTCCGCGGGAGCTACCGGAAAGGCTGGGAGCTGGCCTGATCCGTCTGAATTCCACAAGAATCCGTGCAACAACGGATCCCGGTTTTGCACCGACTTTAACCCAGACAACGTTTATGCGATCGATCTCCTCCGCACGGTCCGCCCTCCTCGCAGCGGCTGTTCTCGCTTCAACCCTGATTGCCGCCCGGGGGGCGGATGCGATACCCAAGGGCAAGAACCTGCTCTACTTCACCAAGAGCGCCGGCTTTGAGCACAGCGTGGTCAAGCGGAAGACGCCGGACCAGCTCAGCCACTCGGAACAGGTCCTCACCGACCTGGGCAAGCGCCACGGATTCTCTGTCACCTGCACCAAGGACGGCAGCGTGTTCACGCCGGAAAACCTGGCTCGCCATGACGTCATCGTGTTCTACACGAGCGGACTGCTGAGCGAAATCGGCACTGACAAGTTCCCGCCCATCTCGCCCGCCGGCAAAGCCGCCTTGCTCGACGCCATCCGCGCCGGCAAGGGCTTCGTCGGCATCCACGCCGCCAACGACAGCTACCATGTCCAGCCGGATGCTGAGGACAAGTCGTCCCGGTTCCGCGCTTACGGGGACAAGGTCGATCCGTTCATCGCCATGCTGGGCGGCGAGTTCATCCGCCACGGCCCACAGCAGGAGGCCGTCCAGCGGGTGGCCAATCCCAAGTTCCCCGGCTGCGAGGACCTGGGGGATCGCTTCAGCGCGACGGACGAATGGTACACCTTCAAGGACTTCGCCCCCGATCTCCACGTGATCCTGGTCATGGAGACGGCCGGCATGAAAGGCATCGACTACCGCCGGGCCCCGTTCCCTTCCACGTGGGCCCGCCGCCACGGGCAAGGCCGCGTCTTCTACACCTCGATGGGTCACCGCGAGGACGTCTGGCTACACCCCCGCTTCCAGAAGATCCTGCTCGGCGGCCTCGCGTGGGCGGCCGGCAGTGTCGAGGCCGACGTCCCGCCCAACCTCGACGCCGTCACTCCGGGACATCGCGAGATCCAACCCGAGAAGGAGACCGCCCAGTAAGGGGCCGTCAATGTGACGGCCCTTACGGGTGTAGCGAGGCGCGCCTCAGACTCTGTCGAGTCCTCATTCTGTAGCCGCCCGCGGCGAGGGCGGCACGAGAACGGTCCGCAAGGGCACCCCCTTTCACCCGCCGCGGTCAGCGCCCGCCGCTGCAGCCCGGAGGTTCCGTTAGTCCGAGCCGCGCCTCGCCAGGCAGTAGAGCGAGCTTCGACCGCGGAGGAACAGTTCCTTCCCCGCAAGCGCCGGAGAAGCATCAATCCGCTCCTCGAGACGGTTGGTCGCCAGGATCTCGAGCGGAGAGCCAAGCCGGACAACCATGACGACGCCGTTGCGGCCGGTCAGGTAGACTCGTCCTGCCGCCGCCACCGGCGAGGCATAGACTCCCGAGAGCCCCTCGAGCCGCTGGGCGTCGATCAGCGGCTTGCCGTCCTTCGCGTCGAGACAGGAGAAGACGGCCGTGTTGCCGGCAAAGAAGCAGAGCTTGTCATCGACCAGCAACGGGGACGGCACATACGGCGTGTTCTTGCCCAACCGCCAGACCACGGCGTCGGTGCCGGTCACGTCCCCCGATGCATCGGTCCGAATCGCCAGGAGGGCGCTCCCTCGAAAGCCGCTCAACAGGTACACCAATCCCGATCCCGCCACCGGCGTGGGGACCACATTCTGCGTCATCCCGCCGCACTCCCAGCGGAGCTTGCCTGTGGCCAGGTCGTAGCTGCGGATCCTGCGCGGCGCCGACGTCACGACCTGCGGCGCACCCGCGCCGGTGACCACCAGGGGTGTCGACCACGAGGTGTCTTCCTCCCGCGGTTGGCGCCACAGCTCCTTGCCTGTTTCCCGATCGAACGCGGCGATGAAATCCTCGCCTTCGTGGTCCCAGTTCACGACCACCGTGTTGCCGGCCAGGGCGGCGGACGCCCCCTCACCGAACGCGTTCTTGATCTGCAGGCGTCCCAGGTCCTTCGACCACTTGACGTTGCCTTCAAGATCCAGGCCGTACAAACCGCGGGAACCGAAGAAAGCGATCACCCATTGGCCATCGGTGATGGGCGACGCGGACGCGAAGGTGCCATCGGCCTGGTGGTGTCCTTCGTGGGGGATCTCCTCCCGCAGGCACCGCTCCCAGAGTGTCTTCCCCGTGTTCCGGTCCAGACATAGCAGAACAAACCGGTGAGGCTCGGTCGGCGTCTGTGACCGCATGCCGCCGCCGCCCCCCGGCCGGCGTTCGCGCGGCGGCAGTCCGCCGGGATCGCCCGTGACCTCCGAGGAGACCGCCGACGTGGCTGCTGCCGACCCGCCATCCCGCGGAATCGCGGTCTGCACCAACACCCGGTCCGCCCAGACAATCGGCGTCGCCGATCCGTGACCGGGAATCGTCACCTTCCATTTGACGTTCTGCGTTTCGCTCCAGGAGATGGGGGGATCAGCTTGGGGCGAAACGCCGGTCGCCCAAGGGCCGCGCCACGCTGGCCAGTAGGCCTCCGCAGCCTTGGCCCCGTCCTCCGCGCCTCGGGCCGTCCCGAGCCACAACAGAGCAGCGGCGGCAACCGCCACGCCCACGGTTCTTCGCACTCCCGATTCGCAGGGTCTCATCATGCCCCGGAATCTAGCATGGCCTTTCCCATAGGCAAAGAGCAGACCGAGGCACGATTCGAGGTTTCCGTTGTCTGGTCGCCGAGTAGCATGCTACGTCAATGGGCATGCGAGATCTCACGGCTGGAGAGCAACGATGGGTGTGGTGTTGGGCGTTGGTGTTGGCCTGGCTGCCGACGTCGCAGGCCGCGCAACTCACGCTCACGAAGGCGGCCACCTGGCCAGGAACCGACTACAACCAACCGTGCGGCCTTGACGTGGTGGACTCCCACGTCTTGGTGGCCATGAACGAAGGCGGACTGTCCGTCTACACCACCGCGGACCCGGCCCATCCCCGCCTCGTCGGCCGCTTCGACACGCCCGGCCAGGCCAAAGACGTGCTGGTCCGCGGCACCCTGGCGTTCGTGGCGGATTTCACCGGCGGCCTCGTCGCCATCGATGTGACGAACCCCGCCGCCCCGGTCCAAGTCGCCACGGCGAAGACGGGCGGGCGTGCCTTCTCGCTGGCGCTGGCGGAGTCAATGGCCGTCGTCGCGGCGGAACAAGCGCTCGTGCTGGTCCGGATCGCGAATCCGAACCAACCCCCCTCGTTGAGTGCGCTCGAGTGGTCTCCGGTGACCGGTACCCAGTTGCAGCTGTCGGGCTATCCAACCTCCCAATACACCGTGCAGCGGTCAGCGGATTTCCTCTCGTGGCAGGACGTGACGAACATCACGCTCACAACCTCCCCCACGGCCGTCACTGACCCGGGCGCGACCAACGCCCGCACGCGGTTCTATCGGGCTGTGAAACCCTGACCCAGTCCGCGCTTGTCGCAGCGGCCAGGGCGACTTACCGTGGGCGCCACGGATGAAAGACCGACTGTCCCCGCGTGTGAGTGCCGCAGCCGTTTGCGGGGGGCTGCTGCTGGCGGCGACCCTGATGCTGGGATGCGGGTGCCAATCGTTGGGCGGCAGCGACTCGAAGCCGCTCGCTTCGATCACCATCCGCGATGTGACCGAGAGCCGCGTGCGGCTTACCCTGGCCGAGGTATTCGAGTCGGCCGGTTACGAGGCGCGGGTGCTTTCCGGACCCGAGTTGCGCTTCGAGAAGCCAGGCAGCTTCAGCGACAACCTCATGCGCGGCGGCTGGTTGTCCTCGGAGACCGTGATCCGCGCCCGGCTGCGAATCACCCGCCAGGAGCCGGATGCCCTCCTGATCTCCTGCCGGGCTGCGACCGTCCAGTATCCCGGTGACTCCGTGATGGAAGAAGAACACGCCGTCCACTGGCGCGGATCGTTCCAAAAACTCCTCGAGGAAACCGCTCGCCGCCTTCAACCCCAGCATGCGCCTCATGAATAATCGCCCCCCACGAACCGTTGTCGCCAGCCTGGTTGCGCGCCTGAGTCTGGTCCTGGCACTTTCGCTCGGCACCCATGCCCAGGAGTACCAGCCCCGGGTTCACACGAACGCAGCAGGCCAGACCCTTCCGTACCGGCTCCTGACGCCGGCGGCCGCGGAACCGGGGCGGCAGTACCCGCAGGTGTTGTTCTTCCACGGCGCCGGAGAACGGGGGGATGACAATGCCGCGCAACTCACGCATGGCACCCGGCTTTTTCTCCAGCCCACAGCCCGGATTCAGCATCCTTGCTTCGTCATAGCCCCCCAGTGCCCGGCCGGCCAGCGCTGGGTGGAAATGCAGTGGGACGGCGACACCGGCACACGCCCGGCCCAGCCCAGCCTGCCGCTCCGCCTGGCCCTCGAGATCGTCGAGTCCATCGCCCTCGAGTTTCCCATGGCCGACACCAACCGCCTTTATGTCACGGGACTCTCGATGGGCGGCTACGCGACCTGGGACTGCATCACGCGCTGGCCGGCTCGCTTCGCCGCCGCGGTGCCCATCTGCGGCGGCGGCGACGAACGGACCGTGACCGACCACGTGGCGCGCGTCCCGGTCTGGGCCTTCCACTCGGAAGACGACGGCGTCGTGAAGGTCCAGCGGACACGAAACATGGTCCAGGCCATGATCCGCGCCGGCGGTCGCCCCCATTACTTCGAGTACTTCGGCCGCGGCCACAATTCGTGGGACGCCGCCTACGCGGAGCCGGAGTTGCTGCCGTGGATGTTCGCGCAGCGCCGCGGCCAACCCGACGCTTTCGACCTCAAGACGCCCCAACCCACCCTGCCCGCGGTGGCGCGCTTTCCCGAGGACGCCGCGTTCCCGGGACGCGGACCCATCCGAAAACCGGAATGGTTCCGGAAACTCTGGAGCGAACGCCGCCTGAACTGGTGGAACCGCCGGGACCAGGACCGCGGCGCCGTCGTGTTCCTGGGCGATTCGATCACGCAGGGCTGGGAAAGCCTCGCCCGCGATTTCCCCGGGCTCAAGGTGGCCAACCGCGGGATCAGCGGAGACGTCACCCGCGGGGTTCTTTATCGGCTGAAGGAAGATGTCCTCGACCTGGATCCCCGGGCGGTGGTCCTCCTGATCGGCACGAATGACCTCGAGGAAAACGGCCGGCCCGAAGACGTTGCCGCTAACGTCGGCGATATCCTCGAAGCCTGCCGGACACACAACCCCCGCATGCCCGTCGTGGTCTGCAAGGTCATGCCGAGCCACCCGAGCAAGCAAAGACCCGCCGACGCCATCCGCCGCATCAACGAGCTCGTCGATGGACGGGTCGCAGCGTCCCCGTCCTTTGTGCGGTGCGACACCTACTCCGGGTTCGCTGACGCCGAAGGCAACGCCCGGCCGGACGAGTTTCCCGACCTCCTCCATCCCAACGCCGCCGGTTACGCGCGATGGAGGGCCGCCCTCGAACCGGTCTTCACACGCTTGAAGCTCCAGGAATGACCGCCGGCGGGTCGACCCCGAGCCCCGCCACCCTGCTCGACGCGGCCCGACACGAACTCCCGAACCAGCGGCACTTGCATCGCATCCGTCGGTCGGCCCCTGCTACCCACGGACCGTTTTCCTGATGATACCCGCTTTTCTGGCGACTGCGCTGTTCGCGGTGTCGATCCTGGCGGCAGGCCGGTCGGCCCGCATGTTGGGCAGTCACACGGCCAACTTCGGCCGGGTCGTCGTCGCGGTCGTTCTCCTTGCGATCTGGGCCCACACCGTCGGCCAGGGATTCGGTGGCGGCGCTTTTGCCCTCTTCTTCCTGAGCGGTTGCATCGGGTTCGGCCTCGGCGATGTGGCGCTGTTCCAAGCCCTGCCACGACTGGGCCCCCGCCTGAGCAGTCTGATGATCAACTGTCTCGCGGCCCCGTTCGGGGCGGCGATCGAGTGGGGCTGGCTGGGCACGCCGCTGTCCGCGACGCAATGCGTGGGCAGCCTGGTGATCCTGGCGGGGGTGGCGCTGGCCCTGGCGCCGGAGCACCATCAACCCATCCCGCGCCGACTCTGGCAGGCGGGCATCGTGTTTGGCGTCCTGGCGGGTCTGGGACAGGCCCTCGGGGCGGTGATCAGCCGGAAAGCCTACGCGGTCTCGGCCGCCGCGGGCGGCTCGATGGACGGCGGCACCGCGGCCTTCCAGCGAATCCTCGGCGGCCTGGTGATCGTGGCGATCCCGTTCCTTTACCAATTGTACGCGCGCAGAACCCGGCGACTGGACCCGGTCGGCGCGCCGATGTCCACGGCGACGCGGCGCAGCGCGTGGACTTGGGTGCTCCTGAACGGGCTCACCGGCCCCACGATCGGGGTCGCTTTCTACCAGTGGGGGCTCAAGCTGGCCCCCAGCGGCGTCGTGCTCTCGATCACCGCCACCACCCCGCTCCTCGTGATTCCTTTCACCCGTTGGCTCGAAGGCGACCGCCCCGGCCCGCGATCCCTCGTCGGCTGCGTGCTCGCCGTCCTCGGCGTGATCGTCCTTACGGCGTAACCGGCAGCCGCTCCTCGTTGGTTTCCCGCTGAACCAACAAGCCCTGTTCCTTGTAGGGCTTGAGCATGAAGTGCGTCGCCGTCGACAGCACCCCCTGGATCGTTGCCAGCTTCTCGGAAACGAACATCGCCACGTCCCGCAGGGAATCGCCCTCGACCTCGACCAGCAGGTCGTACGCCCCCGACATGAGATAGCAGGACCGCACCTCGCGGTACTTGGCAATCCGCTCAGCGATCCGGTTGAACCCGCCCTCACGCTCCGGAGTGATCTTGACTTCGATCACTGCCCGCACCGAATCCACGCCCAACTTCTCCTCGTTCAGCACCGTGCGATACCCGAGGATGACCTGATCGGCCTCGTAAGCCTGAATCCGCGCCTTGACCTCGGCCTCGGAGAGGCCGAGCAGCGCGGCAATCTGGGCGGGTTTCAACGCGGCATTCTCACGCAGCACTCGCAGCAGTGGTTCCATGGGCTCTCTTTATCGTCCGCATGGCCCGCCGCAAAGCAAAAAGACCGCCCGGACACCACCACCGCTTCCGAGGCTCCAGGCAGAGCCGCTCGTGGGTCGGATCAATTAGCCATTGACCGCGCACGGCCGAACCCGGGTGAATAGCGACGTGAACACGGGTGAAGGTTACCGACTTGTCCGCCTCGCCAATGGCGTGTCGAGCATCCACGCCCTGGCCGAGCGCGAGACCTTCCACCCCGTCGTCGGACCGGCCGCAGAAGCGGAAGCGCTCTATGTCCGCCAACTTCGGCTCCAGGAACGGTTGGCGGCCATGGCCGGTGGGTTTGTCGTCTGGGACGTCGGCCTCGGGGCTGCCGCCAACGCCCTGGCGGCAATCCGTGCCGCCGCCTTGCAGGTGTGTTCCCTGCGGATCCTCAGCTTCGATCGAACGCTCGAACCTCTGCGGTTCGGACTCGGGCACGCTGCGGAGCTCGGCTACTACGGAGGTTTCGAGAGCTCCCTCCGCGAACTCCTGGCCGCGGGCCGCGTCCAGCTCCAAACTGGCAGGACCACGGTGGATTGGGAGCTGCACCTGGGCGATTTCCCGACGCTGATCGGGGCGCCCGCAGCGGTCGCCTGGGCCAAACCCCACGCCATTCTCTTCGACGCCTTTTCGCCGGCGCGCAATCCGTCCATGTGGACCCTGGGTCTCTTCTCCGCAATCCACCGGTTGCTCGATCCGGCCACGCCTTGCGCCCTGGCCACCTACTCCCGCAGCACACTCCTGAGGGTCTCGCTCCTGGTCGCCGGCTTCTACGTCGGCGCCGGCCGCGCGACGGGCGAGAAGGACCAAACAACGATCGCCGCCAACACCCCGGAGTTGCTCGATGATCCGCTCGACCGACGCTGGCTCGGCCGGGCCCGCCGCTCGACCAGCGCCGAACCGCTTCCCTCGGCGCGGTACCGGCAGGCACCCCTCAGCGCGGCGACCTGGGACCGCCTTCTGGCGCACCCGCAGTTCCGCTGAGGGATCGTGCCCGTTTCACTTCCGCAGCCAGCCGGCCGCTGAACTCGACCGAGCCCGCCGAGTTCAAATGCGTCACGCTGGCAAACCAACGATCCGGCATGGTGACCGGCAGGTTCGTCAACAGCCCATCAGGCTCGAGCCACGCCGACCACTGGGTGCGTAATCGGTCCACGGCTGTCGCATGGTCCGCCCCCACGAAAGACTCGGGCGCAGGTGTCAGCCCCACATAGAGCCGCGCCGAAGGCATCCGGTCGCGAAACGTGCGGCTCTCGAGCTCGAACCGACGGGCAAGGCGGTACTCCGCGGTCCCCTGCGCCTTCTGCCGGTCGAACGTGTGTGGGTCCACTGCGCTCCCGCCGTGCGCTTCGAGGTACCGTTCGAGATCGGTGGTGAACCCATAGAACCGGCCATACTCGCCGGCGAGCGGCACGGGCAGCCAGCGGCTCAAACACCGCCCCCGCAGCCGTTCGCCCCCCAGCCAGAGCGAAAGACGCGTCCCCACCCCAGGGCCCGGTGCGGCGTCGCGACCCTCGAGGAAATCCACGACCTGCCGGGAGTGATAACTCGACGGGTCCCGCAACCGCAGGGTCTCCGGGTGCAACAGGAGGACGACCTCCCGCAGGCCACCCGAGTTGGTGACGGCATACTCGCGCAGCAGCCGGGCGTGCGTTGGCAGATCGACGTAGCTGAGCGTCGACAGGTTCCGCACCGGCTCCTCGAGACCGGCGCTGACCACAACCGCCGACACGTCCATCAGACCGGAGGAATCGCCGATCACGACCGTCCGCGCGAGCTGGGGAGTGCGCGCCGCCTCCGCCTGATGGACGAGCACCGTCCGATCCATGTCCAACGCCGGACGCGGCGGCGGCAGCCAGCCCAGCGCCGCAGCGCCGTGGATCAGCAGCGCCGCGATCGCCAGCACCCCGAGCGGCGGCGTGAGCACCGCCGCGAGATCGCGTCCACCAAGTTCGTACGTGTGACTGCGGTCCATGTCAGAACTGGAAGTAGATGAAGGGCGAGGCCTGCTTCTCCCAATACAGGATCACCGCCCCCAACAGCGCCCCTTGAAGCAGCGCCCGGGGCACCAGGGGGAGCCGCGCCGGAGCCAGGAGATCCCCGGCACGCGCCTGCCAGATCTGCACGAGCACGAGCGGCAGGCTGAACACCACGAGATTCAACGCGTAACTGCCGATCCAGACCGGCCATTCGAGTCGACCCAGACTGGTCGTCAGCCGCACCACCTCGCTGAAGGACCCCGCCCGAAACAGCAGCCAGCCATAGAGCACGAACGCCGCCGTCAGCCCCCAGGCGATCCCCCGTCGCCAGCCCGGCAGCGGCGCGGTTCCAGCCACACGACGGTCCCGTCGGGTGACGGCCAACCCCGCGCCGTGCCAGAGCCCCCACAAAACGAAGTTCCAGGCCGCCCCGTGCCAGAGCCCGCCCAGCACCATGGTGACCAGCAGATTCAGGCGGGTCCGAACCGCCCCCCGGCGGTTGCCGCCCAAGCTCACGTACAGATAGTCCCTCAGCCACGTTGATAGACTCACGTGCCACCGATGCCAGAATTCGCGCAGGCTGGACGCCCCGTACGGCAGGTTGAAGTTCACCATCAACTCGAATCCCAGGATCTTTGCCAGACCGCGGGCGATGTCCGAGTAGCCCGAGAAATCCCCATAGATCTGGAAGGCAAAGGCGATGGTCCCCAGGACGATCACGGGGCCCGAGTGGACCCCGGGATGGTAGGCCTGCTCGACGAGAGGCGCGAGGTTGTCGGCGAGCACCACTTTCTTGAACATCCCCCAGAGCATGAGCCAGACGCCTTCGCCAACCATGGCGGACGTGATCACGCGGGGCCGCTGGAATTGCGGAAGGAGATTCGACGCCCGCTCGATGGGCCCCGCCACCAGCTGCGGGAAGAACGAGACGAAGGCCAGAAACTCGACAAAACTGCGCGTTGCCGGAAGTCGCCGGCGATACACGTCGATCGCGTAGCTCATCGACTGGAACGTATAGAACGAGATGCCCACCGGCAGCACGACGTTCAGGACGGGTGGACTCGCCGAAAGGCCCAACTGCGCCAGGACGGCGGCGAACGATTCGACGAAGAAGTTGCAGTACTTGAAGAACCCCAGCAGGCCGAGGCTGACGACCAGGCTCAGCCCGAGCCAGAGCTTGCGCCGCGCGGGATCCTCGGTGACAGCGAGCTTCCGGCCCACTGAGTAGTCGACGACGCTCGAGAGGAACAGGAGACTGAGAAACCGGTAATCCCACCAGCCGTAGAACAGGTAGCTGGCGCCGACGATCAGAACATTGCGCCATGCCCGGTGCCCGCGGACGAGGTAGTACAGCAGAAGAAACGCTGCGAAGAACCGCAGGAAAACATCCGAGTTGAACAGCATGTTCGTCCGCCCCGCCGCCGAAACACCGCCTGTCTGGTCTGCTGATCCTGGGGTCGGCGATGGGTTGACCCCGGCGTTGCTTGCGATACTGTAGACGGCAGCCGATCGCTGGCGAGGGAATTCCGCCGGCTTCGGCGCCGTCATTCAACACATGAGTCACCACCGATCGCGCGGTTTCACGCTTATCGAATTGCTGGTCGTGATCGCCATCATTGCGATCCTCGCGAGCCTCCTGCTGCCGGCCTTGAGCAACGCCAAGTCGCGGGCCAAGCAGATCCAGTGCGTGAACAACCTCAAACAGATCGGGGTCACCACCCTGCTCTACACCCAGGACCACGGCGGGCTTCTCCCGATCAATGCGCCGCTCACCCCCGGCGCCACCTGGGCCAGCCTCCTCAGCACCAACACCGATCTCCGAACCGTCAGCGTGTTCCTCTGCCCCAGCTATCCCCCGCACAAATTCACCAACTGGTTCCGCACCTACGGCGTCCGGCTCGATCCTCCGACCAACTCGACCCGCGGCACGTTCCAGGAGTATTTGCACATCGACAGCCTGCCCAACCCGGTCGAGTACCTGCACGTGGCCGATACCACCAGCCGCGGCCGCCAAGGCATCGGTTCCCAGCAGTTCTACTTCTTCCGCGCCGCCAGCGAAAAAGAGGTGCACGCCCGGCACACGCTCAAATCCAACGGGCTCTTCCTGGACGGCCATGTCGAAAGCTGCCCGCGCCATCGCCTCGAGAACCTCGGCATCGACGCCTTGTTCGAGGCGGACACGATCCCCGGCTACTTCGGCGGCTGAAACCCATCATGAAGCCCTCCGCACGCACGCTGGTAGCCGGTCTGTTGCTGGTTGCCGTGGCCCTAATCGCCTACCGGTTCTACGCCTCGCCCGAGCGAACCGTGCGCGCGCGGGCGGTCGACCGGCGGGTCATCGCCCTGAGGATCCTTGGAGAGCATCTGGCAGGAACCCTCCCCGGCGGAAAAGTGCTCGTTGTGGGCAACCCCTTCAGCCAACTCCCCAATCAGCCCGCAGAAGTGCAGGCGTTCGAGACGGCTGCCGTCAAGGGCCTCGAAGCCGGCGCCGCCGGCCGGATGACCATCCTGGGAACAGCGTACCCGGCGCTCACCCCCGCCGCCCGCCAGGACCCGTCCTCCGTCCCGCTGCCGCCCGATGCGTCGACGCCGCTGAGTTTCATGACCGAAGAGGGGAGCTGGGACACCCTGCTCCGGAACCGCCCCGGCACGGAGATCCTCGTCAGCCTGATCGGGCTCCCCGCGGGGCTGACGCAAATCGAGGCATGGCGCCAGGCAACCCCCCGCTGGGCCCTGCTCCTGCCCGACCTGAGGCTGCTTGGCGACCCGGAGAGCGTGCGCACAGCGTTTCGTTCCGGGAAGATCCTCGGCGCCGTGTTGAACCGCCCCGGAGCGCCGGCCGAACTCAAGGGGATCGAGAGCGACCCGCACCGCGAGTTCGAACGGCGCTTCCTGCTGGTCACGGCGACCAACATCGACACCGTGCTGCAGCAGTACCCCGGGCTGTTCTAGCGAGGCGCCACCCCAGACCCAACCAAGTCCCCAGGCCTGTCACGACCCCGCGGCCCCCTTCCCTCCCCCTGTTCCGCGCCTCGCTACCATAGAGTCCTCGCCGGAAGGAGGGGAGGTCTGTAACCAGACCGAGTAGACCTTGGCCTGTTCACCACAGATTCCACATGGCGAGGACTCTAATGGCAGCTGCAGCCCTGGCCGCAGGACTGGAAGTCGTCCGGCCCGGGCACACGACCCAGCTCCATCGTCTTCCGCACGTAGCGGGTCACGAGCTCCTGAATCTCATGCATCTTCTGCTGAGCCTCGAGAAAGCCCCGGGCCACGTCGTTGCCGAGCAAGGCGTCGCGTTCCCGTTCGAAGTCGGCGATGTCAGCCGGTTCCAAAGCCAGGCCCTGCTGTTGCCTCCGATGCAGGGCGTCGCCTTTCTCCGCCACGGTCTGGTAGAGGAGCCTGGCGGCATCGTCCGCCAGAAAGGCCTCGACCTGCTGCCGGAGGGTGACAACGTCCGGATCGGCAGCCAGGACCCCGCATAACTCGAGGGTCTTGGCAAGGACTACCCCGTTTTCAGATGTTGAATGCATGATGTTCGCTCTTCAAAACGCTGCAAAGTAGCCTGACCCGGCGATTGCACAAGTCAATTCCCCTGTCTTTCATGCGCGACTTGCGCTATGGAACGGGGCGTGCCGGTTGAAGCCGATCCGTCCGCCGCCGCCACCCGCGCCATCGTGATCCGGGGGGCCCGCGAACATAATCTGAAGAACCTGTCGGTTGACATCCCCCGGGGACAGTTCGTCGTCCTCACCGGGGTCAGCGGCTCCGGCAAGAGCACGCTCGCCTTCGACCTGCTGTTCGCGGAAGGCCAGCGCCGGTTCCTGGACGCCATGAATGCCTATGCCCGACAGTACGTCGAGCAACTGGCCGTCCCCGACGTCGATCTCATCGCCGGCATTCCTCCCGCCGTCAGCATCGAACAACGCAACTCCCGCGGCGGCGGCAAGAGCACCGTCGCCACCATCACCGAAGTCCATCATTTCCTCCGTCTGCTCTTCGCGCGCCTGGGCGTCGTCCACTGCCCCGAGTGCCGGCAGCCGGTCGAACCGCAGACGCGCGACCAGGTCGGACGCCGATTGGCCGCGGAACTCGACCGGCGTGGGGATCTGCTCCTGCTCGCACCGGTCGTCCGGGGTCGCAAGGGACACCACACCGACGTGGCCGCCTGGGCCGCCCGCCAGGGATACGCGGAGATCCGGGCTGACGGCCGGCTGCACTCGACCACGGCCACTTTCCGATTGGACCGGTTTCGCGAACACCACATCGAGGTGGTCATCGGAGTCCTCGAAGCCCCGAAACGGAAACGCCCGCGCCGCTCCCCGTCCCCCGCAACCTTCCAGCCCAAGGTCGACGAGGCACTCCGGGTCGGGAGCGGTTTCCTCCTCGCTCTCGATAACCACGGGGAAGCCACCGTCCATTCGACGGAGCGCGCCTGCCCCGGTTGCGGCCGCTCTTTCCCGCCTCTCGACCCTAAAGGCTTCAGTTACAACTCCCCCGCCGGCTGGTGCCCCCGATGCCGCGGCTTCGGCGAGCTGTTTTACCTCCCCGAAAACGTCGATCGCGGCGCCCGGGCGGACGCGATCGAGGAATCCTGGTTCGGCTGGATGGAAGGGAAACGGGAACCCTGCCCCGAATGCGGCGGCCACCGGCTCAACCCGGTCGCCCGCGCTGTGCGCCTTCCGCTTGACAGCCCGCGCTGCCGGACTGCCGCCCTGCGCCGGGGACCCACCCTGGACGACTTCGGCACTGCCACCGTCGAGGCCGTCGCCGATTGGGCGTCGAGGCTCAGCCTCGAAGGTCGCGCCCGGGAGATCGCACGGGACATCGTGCCGGAGATACGCGAGCGGTTGCGGTTTCTCGCGACGGTGGGATTGTCCTACCTCCAACTCGATCGCGCCGTCACCACGCTCTCGAGCGGCGAAGCCCAGCGGATCCGCCTTGCGGCCCAGCTCGGCTCGAATCTCAGCGGCGTGCTCTACGTCCTGGACGAGCCGACGATCGGACTTCATGCCCGGGACAACGAGCGGCTTCTCGACGCGCTCGGCCAGCTCCAGGCCAGAGGCAATTCCGTGGTCGTCGTGGAGCATGACGACGCCACCATGCGCCGCGCCGATTACGTCATCGACCTCGGCCCCGGCGCCGGCACCCGGGGCGGACAGGTGGTCGCCACGGGCACCCTCGACGAGTTGATGGCCAACGCCAATTCCGTAACCGGACAGTGCCTGCAGACGCACCGTCAATACCCCGCCCGGGGGAAACGCCGGCCGGTCCGACCGCCGCGCCCCGCAGGCCGCAACCGCCGCACTGCGCCCGTGTCCGAGCCTGACTCCTGGCTCACCCTCGAAGGGGCGCGCGTCCACAACTTGAAGAACCTCACCGTCTCCCTCCCGACAGGCCGCCTGGTCGTCATCACCGGCGTCAGCGGCTCGGGAAAGAGCACTCTCGTTCGAGAGTGCCTCCTGCCAGCACTGGCCGCACGCATCGAGAAACGGCGAACATCCGGCCCAGCCCTCCCGCCCGGGGCGGGCATCGTCACTTCGGGCTTCGAACGTCTCCAGGCGGTCTACGAGGTCGATCAAAACCCCATCGGCCGAACGCCGAGGTCGACACCCGCCACGTACGTCGGCTTCTTCGACGAGATCCGCCGCCTGTTCGCCCAACTCCCCGAGGCCCGACTGCGCGGGTACGGCCCCGGTCGATTCTCCTTCAACAGTCCCCAGGGGCGATGTCCCGAGTGCGAAGGGGCCGGGGCCGTGAAGCTCGAGATGAACTTCCTGCCGCCCGCGTTCGTGCGGTGCGAGGGCTGCGGCGGCCTCCGTTTCAACCGCGAGACCCTCGATATCGCGTTCAACGGCCGCAATATCGCCCAGGTCCTGGACCTCAGTGTCGCCGAAGCACGGGAGTTTTTCCACGCCATCCCGCGGATCCGGCGCGGCCTCGACGCGTTGCACGACACCGGCTTGGATTACCTGAAGCTGGGCCAGACCAGCCCCACCCTCAGCGGCGGCGAAGCCCAGCGCGTCAAGCTCGTCACCCACCTCCTCACCGGCCTCCAGCAACCCTTGGCCCTCGCCCTGCGCCGGGAGAAACACAACCTCTTCGTGCTCGAGGAACCGACGATCGGCCTCCACATGAGCGATGTCCGACGGCTGGTCGACGTCCTGCAGCGCCTCGTCGACGCCGGCCACACCGTGCTCGTGATCGAGCATAACCTCGACCTGATCGCCGAAGCCGATTGGATCGTCGACCTCGGCCCCGAAGGCGGCGAGGACGGCGGCTGCGTCGTGACGGCGGGCACCCCGGAACAGGTGGCCGCTCACGCCTACTCCCACACCGGCCGGTTCCTGCGAACGCTCATCGCTCCAGCCACTCGCGGTCAAACCGCGCGAAGCTGATGAACTGGTAGCCGCGGTCGACGCCGCGTTCCCACAGCACCCCGATCGCGCGGTCCTTCAGCAACGCAAGGTCCGAGTACGCCGCCGGACCCGCCGCCAGAAGCCGCTCGCCGCCGAAGGTCGCCCCCTCATCGTAACTCACCCGGACCACGAGATGGGTCCGACCCGGGCCCTTCGGCCCCGTCCACACCAGACGATTGCGATCGTCACCCCGGGACTCGAGGGTGAATCGCTCGATGGCACAACACACCGGCGTGACCGATGCCCCCGGGCGCGTCGCCGACCACGTCCGGCCACCGTCGGCGCTCGTCACGAGCAGGCGTGTGGGCCCCGATTGCTGGCGCACGTCCAGGAGCAGCCGGCCGTCCGCCAGCTCGACCAGCTGGCATTCGTCCCCCGACAACCCGGGCGCCAGCGCGCCCCGATGCCACGTGATTCCGTGGTCCTCGCTGAACATGGCGAAATCCCCCCACGGCTCGAATCGCCAGACCGGGATCACGAGCCGGCCGTCGCGGGCCTGGATGCCGCCCCCGGGTCCGACGACACTGCAGCGCCACTTGGGATCGGCGAAATCGCGCGAGACGGCCGTGAGGTCGAGCGGCGGCGACCACGTCAGACCGTTGTCCGAACTGGTCCGCGCCAGGATCTGGCTGTCGTCCGTCCCCGGACGCGCCGTCTCCGTGTTCCGCCCCGGCTTGCAGCGAAGGTAGAACAGCCAGACTTTGCCCGTGTCGCGATCGACCAAGGTCGCCGGGTTGCCTGCGGACCATTTGTCGCCCGGATCCTCGATGACGGTCATGGGCGACCAGGTGACACCCGAGTCCGTACTGCGACGCGCCACCAGGTCGATGTCGTTCCCCTCGTAGCCGGGGTCGCCCAGGTTGTTCTTCCGGCCTTCGGCGAAGGCCAGAATCGCGCCGTCAGGAGCCGTCTCGAGCGCCGGGATCCGATAGGCGAAGTACCCCCCGTGCCCCGAGACAAAGACGTCCGTTGGTTGCAGCGGCGGCACGATGTCCGCCGCCCGGACAACCATCATCACCACGACCGCACCCATGCCAAACCATCGCGCTGCGCTCCGGGAGAAACGCAGATTCATGAACGCGATGCGGGACATGCTCTGACCTGCCGGTTTCATGGCTGATAGGTTACTCCGCCACAATAGGAGGCGTCGATCCCTGATCCTCGCCTTGGGGACTCGAGGGCGGCCGGAATTCACCACGAAGGACGGGAAGAGGGAACGGCCGCCAAGAGGCGCACAAGGCGCAAGGGAAGAGGGGGAGGAGCCTGCCTCTCCGCGCTCTTCGTTCTTCGCGGTTGATCGACTGCTTCGTCCCACCGCAGACAGCGGTTCCTCACGGAGCTGGGGTTGCCATTTCCAGGTGGATTAGCGCCCGCGCCAAGCGTACCCTCCGCGCTGTGGAAGCTCCCGGTCGCCGGGACGCGCGCCGGGCTTGGCGTCGCGTCGTGGAATCCTGGCTCCGCCGCCAGGCCAGATCCAGGTTTTGACCAACCGAAATGCTGCCACCTCTTGCGGGTATGATGACGTCGATTCCTTCGCTCGCCTCGCTGGGTCTGGTGTTACCCTTGAGCTGCCAACTCTGGGGCGGTTCTCCTGGCAGAACCGATCTGACGTTCCATGACGGCACCGCAATCCCGGCTGCAACCCCGGCCGGGCTGCCAGTAGACCGCGTCGGGTTGGATCAGGGAGGCGGCTACTCCGTGACCCTGTCGAACAGGGCTGGGTCGATCACGAGCCTGGCGGCACACGTGACCGTCGAATCCCCGGCGCCGACCCGATGGACCGTGGACCCCGCTTTTGCGCCGGCGTTGTGGAGTCAACCGATCGTCACGGCGCTGGTCGTCCAGGGCGACGGGAAGACGGTGGTCGGCGGCCAATTCACGCAGGTCAACAACACCCTGCGGCGCCGGATCGTGCGCCTGGAAACGGACGGTGCCGTGGACAACACGTTCGATCCCGGGGACGGTCTCGACGGCTGGGTGAGCGTCCTGGTGCTGCAACCGGATGGCAAAATCCTCGTCGGCGGCGACTTCGAACGCGTCGGCACGAGCCGTCGGAACTCGGTGGCCCGGTTGCATCCGGACGGTAGCGTGGACCCGACCTTCGAGGTTGCCGCACCGGGGCGTGTCGAGGACCTCGCGTTGCTGCCCAGCGGACAACTGCTGGTCGCCGGGCGATTCGTGTCGGCAGCCGGTTCTGGGGTGATTCGCGTCAACTCCGACGGCACGCTGGACCCTGCATTCAACGCGCCAGCTTCCCATGGGTACGAGAGCATCGCCCTCGAGCGGAGCGGGACGATGCTGGGCGTCGAAGACGGCCTGCGACAGGTGACCCGGCTCGACCCGAACGGCGGTCTGGATCAGACGTTCGCCTTGGGACGCATTCTCCAGGGGATCGCGCTGCAACCTGATGACCGGATCCTGGTGGGCGGTTTCGGCGTCTCCCGGCTCAACGCCGACGGCACGCTGGATCCTGCCTGGCAGTTGGTTCCGCTCAACGGAATCACGGCCTGTCTGGCGGTCCAAAGTGACGGCAAGGTCCTCGTCGGCGGCGACGTGCACAAACCGGCAGGCCAGCCCCTCACAGGCCTCGTCCGCCTCCACGCCGACGGGACCGTCGACCTCGGTTTCGATGCGCACCTGAGTGGCATGGGCATCCCGATGGTCCATGCCCTTGCCGTGCTCGATCGCGGCGAAATCCTGGTGGGCGGCTCTTTTTCCCAGGCGAGTGGGACGACCGTGAGCGGCCTGGTTCGGCTCTTGCCCGACGGGAGCATCGACACCGGCTTTGCCGTCGAGCTCAAGTGCAGCGGGAGCGTCAAGGCCCTTGCTTCGCTGGGCCCAACGAACATCCTTGTCGGTGGCGAGTTTGTCTTGGTCGACAACGAGGAACGGGTGCGGTTGGCTTCGTTCGGACCCGACGGCGCGTTGAATCCCAACTTCGATCTGGCGGACGGCCCCAACTCGACCGTCAACACCATCCTCCCCCTGGGGAACGACGCGGCGAGCCAGGTGGTCCTCGGTGGCTTGTTTTCCTCCGTGAATCGGTTGCCCTCCAAAGGTCTGGTCTCCTTGCGCGGTGGGGTTATCGGTCCTGTCAGTATCCTGCAATTCGTGTCGTCCGATTGGTCCGTCGCCGCGTTGGTCCAGCAGGCCGACGGCCGCCTGTTGGTCGGGGGCGGTTTCGGAGTCCGGCGCACCACGATCCCCCCCACCCTGGCTTTGGACTCCCAATTCACGACCGACGCCATGGACGGCGCTGTGGCAGCGCTCGCCAGTCCGGACCCCTCGACGTTGCTGGTCGGCGGCTGGTTCAACACGGTCGGCGATGTCGCACAGCCCGCACTCGCGAAGCTTAAGCTGGTCTCGACCGGTGGCTCGCGGAAGATGACGTTGGACACGGATTTCCTCGCGCGGCTGCCAGTCGACGCCGTGGTCTTCGTCCTCCAAGTCGATGGAGACGGACGCTACCTGGTCGGCGGCGATTTCACCGAGATCACTGGCCAGGCCTGCGCCCATTTCGTCCGCATCAACTCCGACGGCACCCTGGACGCCACGTTCAACCCCCACACCGGCCCCAACGACAGCGTGCGCAGCCTGCTGTCGATGCCCGGTGGCCGGACCCTGTTGGCCGGCGATTTCACCGAGCTCGGCGGTCTGGCGCGCAAGCGCCTCGGTTGCGTCCGATTCGACGGCAACGCGGACCCGAGCTTCGACCCCGGTCTGGGGGCGAACGGACGGGTCAACGCCCTCCTCCCACTCGCCGACGGCAGCCTTGTGGTAGGCGGCGAGTTCACTGCGTTCGATGGGGTGCGCCGCACCGGTCTGGCGCGGTTGGTCCCGCAGTCCGCCACACCGGTCGAGCCGCCGCGGATCGAGAGTCCAATGCTCGACGATCGCGGGTTCACGGTGACCGTGTTGACCCAGCCGGGGATCCGCTATCAGCTTGAATACCGCGATATGCTCGGAGCTGCCGCGTGGGTCTCTCTGCCAATCGTGGAAGGTGACGGGTCGCCCCGGTCACTCCATGATCCGAACCCGGCAGGCGCGCAGCGGTTCTACCGGGTGAGCGCGCAACGCTAGCGAAGCGGCGCACCCATCCGGTCACCGGCCTTGACGGCGGCGCTGACGCGGTCATGCTCCGCCTCATGAACCCGTTGTCGTTCTCTTCTCGGGATGCTGCCGCGACACCCATAGCTTCCTTCTCCCGGCGGCGAATCGAGGCGGTCAGCCGGGCGATTGCGTCCCTCACGGCCACCCTGGCAGTGGTGGGCATCGTTGCCTCCCTCCGGGCACAATCGAACCCCGCTCCGGCGGGCAGTGGCGCCACCACCCCCAGCGACACGGCCGTGTACCGCGAAATGCCGCCCATCGAACGCGAGATCCAGGAAGAGAATGCGCGCGATCAGGCTCGTGCCGAGCGCAAGGGCCTCCCATTCACGGCCGAAAGCCGCAAACCGAAGAAGAAGCTCACCATGGACTTCTCGACCCTGGTCCGGCCGCGGTCGCTCGGGGAATTCCAGCCGATCTGGCATCAGCCGCCCAAGCGCCAATGGTGGACGGGCAACTGCTGGTGCTTCTGCACCACCTCCCTGATGGAATCCGAGATTCACCGCCTGACCGGAAAGGAGATCAAACTCTCCGAAATGTTCACCGTCTACTGGGAGTTCGTCGAGAAAGCGCGCGAGTACGTGCGAACCAAGGGGACCAGCCTTGTGGCGGAGGGATCTCAGAGCGAGGCCCTGCTCCTGCGATGGAAGACCTGCGGGATCGTCCCCGAATCCGCCTACACCGGCCTGCGGGGAACCAACACCGTGTTCGACCAGGGCCCCCTCATGGACGAACTCAGCGGCTACCTCGGCTACGTGAAAAACCAGCAGCTCTGGGACGAGTCGATCGTCCTCCCCTCGGTCCGGTTGATCCTGAACCGGCACCTCGGCGAACCGCCCGCCCGGATCACCGTCGATGGTCGCACCATGACCCCGCAGGAGTACCTCCGCGACGTCGTTCGGTTGAACCCCGACGACTACGTCGAGTTCATGTCGTTTCTCTACGCACCCTTCTGGACCAAGGCGGAATACGAAGTCCCCGACAACTACTGGCACAGCAAGGAGTACTACAACGTGCCCCTCGAGGAGTGGTACGGCGCACTGACCAAGGCGGTCCAGGCCGGATTCTCGGTCACCATCGCCGGCGACGTGTCCGAGATCGGCCACGAAGGAGCTGAGGACGTCGCCCTCGTGCCGTCCTTCGACATGCCGCCGGAACGCATCGACCAGTCCGCCCGCGAATTCCGGTTCGCCAACCAGACCACCGGCGATGACCATGGCCTCCACGTCGTCGGCTGCAGCCGCCTCGCCGATCACGACTGGTTCCTGATCAAGGACTCCTCACGATCCGGCCAGCGCGGCATCCCAGGCTACTGGTTCTATCGGGGCGACTACCTCCGCCTCAAAATGCTGACCTTCCGCGTCCACAAAGACGCCGTCCGCGACCTGCTGACCCGATTCGCCAGCGAGAACGCGAAGATCAACCGGCGTCCGGAGTAGACCAGGCTCCACTCCAAAACGCTCTCGCGCAGATCGAGGGCCGAGGCACGGGCTCTTGGAAAGCGCCGGAGGGCCGGCGCACTCCACAACCTGGCGGCCGCACCGTGGCCCCGCAATCTGCGCGGTGGCGTCCTGGAGTGCGGCTGCCCCCTGCCGCTTTCCAACGGGTGAACGAAGAGTCCGCAACAACAGGGTGACTGGTTTACAATCGCCCCTCGACGGCGCTCGGAGCAGTGCCGCAGGCTCAGCCTGTTGTCGTGGCGCCCTGCAGGATGATGTGGAGCCACACAGAATCGCTGAAAACGCCGTGGAGAAAGTCCGGGGGCGGACATGCCCAAGTCCCCCCAGAATAGCCGGCGTTCTTCGTGACCGCCGACGTTGGTTACCGGGCTGCCGCCTGGCTTGCCGTGGATGCGCCTCCGGACGCGGCCTCGGGCGGCTTCAGCAGCGGATCCCGCCGCAGTGAGCGCAGCCGCCAGGCCACTTGATCCGTGTACGACCGGGCGATCTGCGGCATGTCCGGCTGAACACGCGCCAGCGTGGCCGCGGCGCGCTCCACCAGGTTGCTGATCCGCTCGAAGGTGAACACGCCGGCAAAGACGTCCCGGCACTGGGCCTCGTATAACGCCCATCCCGGCTCGGTCCCAAAGAGCCCCCAGGCCACCAGACCCGACCAACCCGAGTCCAGCGCCATGCTGCTCCGCTGAAAGAGCTGATCGAGCCCGTGGGGAAAGAACACCGCACGACCGTCCGCGGGATTGAAGTACACCCGGTAGTTGTTCCGGTTCAGCGGATATCCATCCCAATCCCCCAGCATCACGGACAGCGCAGCGTATCGCGCAAAGCACTCCACATCCAGGACCCGCTGCAGGTTCGTCCACCGCCGATGGGCGTCATCATCCCGGGCCGCCGCCGTCAGCGCGCGCAGGTCCGAGTGATCCGCCGGCCCACTGCCAAGGTCTCGCTCCAATTCCTGATCCACGTCGCTGACAAACCCGCCATCATAGAGGTTGCCGTCCGGATTCGTGAAATGACAGCGCAGAAACTCCTTCTCGAACGCCTCCTTCAACACGTAGAGCCCCAGCGAATCGCCGTCCAGTCGGACCACGGCCCAGGCCACCCGCGGCGTCGGCACCCCCGCGGCGCGAAATAGCTCGCTCCCCACATACTCGTTCAAATACGACGGATCCTGGACCGAGTTGTTCAGATGAAGCCGCCGTAGGCCAAACAGCCGGCGGTTCTCGACAAAATGGGCGAACGAGACCGTCAACGCCGGATGATCATCCAGACCCCGGTAACTCCCGGCTGCGCCCTTGAGCTTCACCGCCACGTTCGTGAACTCGACGCCGTTCACGACCACGGTGGCTGCAGCGTAATCCCGCGGGCGCTGCCGCAACGCCTGCCGGTTGGTCGGCGCCAGCCGGATGTGGAAATCCAACACCGTCGGTTCCCGAAAGATCTCATCCCCGGGATTCAGAGCGGGGCGCAGCGCCGGCACCCCGCCTGCCGGGCCCTCGACCCGCGGCGTGTCCCCGATCCTCACCCGCGGTGTTGGCGCAACGATCGCCCAAGCCACCGCCAGGACCAGAACACCCGCCAACACCACCGCCCCCGGTCTCATCGCCCGCGTACTCTGCCAGACCCCGAGCCGGCCCACAAGCACCCCAAATCCGCGGGCGGCTACAGGATGGCACCACCAAGGCAGTCACGTTCACTCGTGGCGAGTAATGCCGTCGTGCGCCCCCGGTGGGTTCCCTGTCCGGGTTTTGCTTGCGGCGTTCCCGGGCGACTCGACAGAATGGGACCGCCGCATGCATACCGACCTGCGTCCGCTCGAGGAGACCATCGCCTCGCACCAACCGCGTCTCGAGGCCTTGCGCCAGGAAATGGCCAAGAACATCGTCGGCCAGGCGATCCTGATGGAGCGTCTTCTCACGGGACTGCTGGCCAACGGCCATGTCCTGCTCGAGGGCGTCCCGGGCCTGGCCAAGACGGCCACCGTCAACGCCCTGGCGCAGTGCCTGCACCTCGACTTCGCCCGCGTCCAGTTCACCCCCGACCTCCTGCCGGGCGATCTGATAGGGAATCTGGTCTTCAATCCCCGGGACAACGTCTACCAAACACGCAAGGGGCCTGTCTTCGCGAACCTCGTGCTCGCGGACGAGATCAACCGCGCTCCGGCCAAGGTCCAGAGCGCCCTGCTCGAGGCGATGCAGGAGCGACAGGTCACCATCGGCGAGGAGACGTTCCCCTTGCCGGCGCCATTCCTGGTGCTGGCTACCATGAACCCCATCGAGCAGGAAGGCACCTACGCGCTGCCGGAAGCCCAGGTCGACCGTTTCATGCTCAAGACGATCGTCACCTACCCGAGCGAAACCGAGGAACGCCAGATCATGGCGTTGATGTCCCGTACCGCCCCCCGGCCGCCTCTCACCGCCATCCTGCACCCGGAGAATATCCTCGCCATGCGGGAACTGGTCGACCAGATCTACGTGGACGACCAGGTCTCCGACTACATCGTCCGGCTCGTCTTCGCAACGCGGAACCCGGGGACGCTCGCGCCCCGGATGAAGCCTTTCATCCGATTCGGCGGCTCGCCCCGGGCCTCGATCAACCTCGCCCTCGCCGCGAAAGCTCATGCGTTCCTCCAGGGCCGACCCCATGTCACCCCGATGGACATCAAGACCATCGCCCCCGATGTCCTCCGCCATCGCGTCCTGACAACCTTCGAGGCGGATGCCGATGGCATCACCGCGGAACATATCGTGGCCCACCTCCTCGAGCAGGTCCCCGTCCCGTGAAGCCCACGGCCGACCCCACCCCGCCCGCCTGCTCCCTGCCCGCCGAACTCCTGCGCCGGGTCCGCCTGATCGACCTGCGCGCCCGGCGCCGGGTCGAGGATCTCCTCTCGGGCCCCTACCGGTCGGTCTTTCGCGGACGCGGCCTCGAGTTCGATGAGGTGCGGGCCTACGAGCCGGGGGACGACGTGCGGAGCATTGACTGGCACACGACGGCCAGGACCGGGATCGTCCAAACCCGGCAGAACGTCGAAGAACGCTGCCTCACCGTCTTCCTTGCGGTGGACATCAGCGCCTCGTCGGACTTCGCCTCCGGGCCCCAGAGCAAGCGGGAGCTGGCGGCGGAGCTGGCCGCCACCCTCGCCTGGAGCGCGGTCATGAACAATGACCGGGTCGGGTTGCTCCTCTTCTCCGACCGGGTCGAGCGCTACCTGCCTCCCCGGATAGGCCGTCGTCAGGCACTGGCCATCGTCGCCGCCGTGCTCGCCCATCGCCCCCGGGGCCGAACCACCTCGATTCGGACCGCTCTCGATGCGATCGGCTCCGCCTTGCGCCGCCGCGCCACCGTCTTCGTGCTCTCCGACTTTCTCGACGCCGGCTTCGAGCGGGCGTTGCGCATTGCAGCGCGCCGCCATGATGTGGTGGCCATGATGCTCGAAGACGAGGCGGAGAGCCGTCTGCCAGAACTCGGCTGGCTCGTCTGCGAGGATGCCGAGACCGGGGACCTCCTCGAGCTCGACACCGGCGATCCAGCCGTGCGGCACGCCTTCGACCTGGCGCGCCGATCCCGGGCGGCAGCACTCCAGGACGTATTCCGCCGGGCGGGAGTGGATGCCATTCCCTGTGTGACGGGCCGCCCGTGCCAGCGCGCGCTCCTGCAGTTCTTCGAGCAGCGGCAACGGCGCGGCCCCACCCCCCCCACCCTGCCGGCATGATCGAGACCAATCTCATCGAGGACCTGCGCCACCTGGCACCGCCCGATCCGCGCTGGCAACTTGCCATCCTCGTCGCAGGCGCCACGGCCCTGGCGGCCCTCGCCCTCTGGCGCTGGCGTCGGCGGCAGCCCGCAGCCGTAGCCCCCGCCGCCGATCCCACGCCGGACAGAGCCTGGGAGACGGCTCTTGCCGAGCTCGAGCGGCTCGCTGGCCTCCTTCGCCCCGAGGCATCGCGGGACTATTGCATGGCGGCCACCGCCGTCCTGCGGCGCTACATCGAGCAACGGTACGGTTTGAGCGCACCCCGGCTGGCCACCGAGGAATTCCTCGGCGCCGCCAGCCAGTCCCCTGTGCTCCCGTCGGCCCACCAGGAAAGCCTCGGCCGTTGTCTTGTGGCGTGCGACCTCTGCAAGTTCGGCCGCTACACAGCCACCGCTGAGGAACTCGGGCGGCTCCACGCGGCGGCCGTCGGGTTCGTCCTGGCCTCCCGCCCCACCCCCCCCGAAGCGACGCCGGAGGGTCCTGCGGCATGATCGCAAGCCTTCGATGGGCCTCGCCCTGGTGGTTGCCGGCGCTGCTGCTGCCCGCCCTCTGGATGCTGTGGCGCCTCCGTCGCCCACGACGGCCTGCAGCTCTGGCCTACACCTCCGCCTCCCTGCTTTCCGCCGCCGCCCAGGTCCGCAGCGGCGGACCGCGACGCTGGCTCGAAGTCCTCTGGATGATCGCCCTCTCCCTCCTCGTTCTCGCCCTGGCCCGACCCCAGACCGAGACCGCTGAAACCCGCGAGGACGCCCGCGGCATCAACATCATGCTCGCGCTCGATTTCTCGGGCACCATGAAAACCCGCGACTTCTTCCTGGACGGCCGTCGGGTGAGCCGATCCGAAGGGCTCAAACGGATCTCGGCCGAGTTCATCCGCGGCCGGCCAAATGACCGGATCGGACTGGTTTCCTTCGACCGCGACGCCTGGCTTTCGAGTCCGCTGACGCTTGATCACGATTGGCTGCTCGAGCGGCTGAAACTCGAGACCAACGGCGTCGGCACGGCCGTCGGGTCCGGCCTGCTCGTCTCCGTCGAGCACCTGCAACAGCACAGCAACGAGACCCGGGTCGTCATCCTCATGACCGATGCGGAGAACATCAGCGCCGGACCGGCGCCAACGGCCATCGCCGAGGCCCTCCACCCGCTCGGCGTCCGCATCCACTGCATCCAGATCCTCAGTCCCGGCCAACCAGCTCCGGTCAGCGACCTCAGCGAGCTCTTCACGCGGATGACCGCCCGCACCGGCGGCGAGTTCTTCCGGGTGCGAAGCGGCACGGATCTCCGGGCGGTCTACGCCGCCATCGATCGCCTCGAGAAACAGAAGCTGACCGACCGCCGGGAGAAAGCCTGGCGCGAGCTATTCCCCTGGCTCGCCGTTCCGGCATTGGGCCTGTTGCTGACCGCGGAGGTTCTGGCTTATACTCGCTGGAGACGCCTGCCATGAGACTCGGCGAACCGTTCTGGTTGGTCGTGTTGCCCGCCGCCCTGGCGGGCCTGGCCGCGCTCTGGCTCGTCTCGGCCCGCCGGACAAGGCATCGATGGCAGGCAGCCTTCGACACGCCCTGGCTCCCGTACCTGCTGCGCTCCGTCCACCCCGGCCGACGCCGGCTGAAACGGGGATTGATCGCTCTCGGACTCGCCCTCCTGATCCTCGCGCTCGCCCGCCCCTTGTGGGGCCGTAAGACCATTGAAATCGAGCGCACCGGGGTCGACCTCGTGATCGCCCTGGATGTCTCCCGGTCGATGCTCGCCGCCGACGCCGGCAACACCAACCGACTGAAGTCGGCCACCAGGGCAATCCAGCGTCTCATCGACGATCTGGGCGGCGACCGCGCCGCCCTGCTCGCGTTCGCCGGAGAACCACATCTCGCGGCACCACTGACCCGCGATCGCACGGCGTTCCATCGTGCCCTGGACGGTGCCGGCCCCGGCATGGTCTCCGCCCAAGGCAGCGATCTGGGCCTCGCCATCACCGAGGCACGCCAGTGCTTCGACCGCTCCGCCCAGGGACCGCGGACCTTGCTCGTCGTCAGCGACGGCGAGCAATTGCAGGGAGACGCCGTCGGCGCCGCCCAGGCGGCGTGGCGCGACGGCGTGCGCGTCCATACCGCAGGCGTCGGCTCAACCGCCGGAGCCAGGGTCCCGACTTCAGCCGGCGAGACGGCACGGTTGGTGCGGAACGTCGCCGGCCGCGAGGTGGTCTCCCGGCGCGATGAACAACGACTCCAGCGCATCGCCGCAGCCGGCGGAGGACGCTACACCCGCATCGAGGACGCGGATGACCGGGTCCTGATCGATTGGTTCCGCGACGTGGCCGCCCCGCTGGCGCGCACCACCGAGCGGCGGCTCGTGGATGAACCCCGCGAGCAGTTCCAGTGGCCGCTGGCCCTGGCAACCGGTCTCCTGGGAGCAGGCTGGGTTCTGAGCGACCGGCGTCGGGCCATCGCAGCCGCCATCGCCCTCCTGGCCGGTGCCCCCCTCCTCGCCGCCAACGCTCCGGCCGCCGCGCCGCCCGAACCCTCCCCTTGGGATGTCTACAACGCAGGCGTCGATGCCTATGCGCAGCAGGATTACCTCCGCGCCCAGGAGCATTGGCAGGACTTGGCGCTCCGGACACTGCCAAGCCGCCTCCGCCAACCCGTCTGGTTCCAGCTCGGTAACGCCCAGTTCCGACTCGGCGAAGCCGGCGAGCCCGACCGGCCCGAGGAGACTGCCGAACTCTGGCGGCGGAGCCTCGAAGCCTATCGGAGCGCGTTGCGCATCCAACCGCGCAACACCGCAACCCGCCACAACCACGACCTGGTTGAACGGTACCTGGCCCGATTGCTCCACCGCCTCGGACTCGAGTCCTTCCAGCAAGCCGCCGACAAACCGATCGACGAGGCGATCCGCCTGCTCGAGGCCGCCACCACCGAGCTCGACGAGGCCACGCTGCTCGCTCCCGATGAGCCCGCGATCCGGACCGATCGCGATCACGCCCGCACCGCCCTGCGCGAGCGGCTTCTGGCTCGAGCCAGCGCCGCAGAGCGCCGTGGCGATGAGCAAGCGCAGGCGAAGAATCGCTGGGCCGACCGCCAAGCCGAGGAACAGTACCGCGACGCCCTGGCGGACATCGCCCAGGCCACACCCTCCTCCCAGCCCGAACCGAAGGCGGCCACCAATGACCCGGCGGCGCAGTCACTCGACGCCGCCGCCAGCCAGGCCCAGGACCGCGTCCGTCATAAGCTCGCTGACTTGCTCACCCGCATGGGCCAGCGCGACCAGAAAGAGGGCCAAACCGAGGCGGAATGGAACCCCGACGCTGCTCTCGGCCATTTCGAGACTGCGCTGGACCATTACCAGCAGGCGCAGGCGGCCGAACCCGGTCACGAGGCCGCAGAGCGCGGCGAGCGTGAGGTCCGCCGGGCGATCGAGACACTCCATCTGAGCGAGGGACAGCACGCGCTGCGTCAGGGACGCGAGCTCCTGGCGCAAGAAAGCCCGCTGTCCGCATCGAGTCTCAGCGAGGCTTTGGGACACTTCGAGGCCGCCCTCGAGATGCACCCCGGGAGTGTCCCGGCACAAGAAGGGGCGGCGGAAACCCGGCGATTGCTCCCCGAGGCCCTGGCGCTGGCAGGTCAGGAGGAAATGCAGGCTGGCGACCGCGCCGAGCCCGGCAGTCCCACGGAAGCCCTGGGCCGATACCAGGAAGCACAAACCCATTTCGAGCGGGCGCTCGATATCCAGCCGGATCAGGCCAAGGCGCAGCAGGGCTTGCAGGAACTCGAACCGAGACTGGCCCGCGCCCGCGACCGCGTCAGGCAGGCGGCGCAGACGCCCCCGCGACCGGGCCGGCAGCCGGCTTCCCTGCAGAGTCTGCTGGACGAAGTGAGCGAACGCGAACCGCCGATGACTGGCGATCGCGAACGCCAGCAGGCGCGCAATCGTCCAGGAAACCACCGCGCCGCCCAGGACTGGTGAACCCGGACCTCCCCATCAGCGAACGACCATGAAAACAACCACTCGGTCCCTGGCTCGGCCCCTGGCCATGCTGTGTCTCCTCGCCACCCTGCCGCTGGCCGGCGGCGACCTCCGGGTGGGCATCGCGGCAGTCGACATCACGCCGCCCCTGGGAATGCCGATGGCGGGCTACTACCATGAACGACCGGCCGAGGGCGTCCTCGACCCGCTGTACAGCAAGGCCATGGTGATCGAGGCCGGCGGCGATCGGGTTGCGCTCGTCACTCTCGATATCATCAGTGTCACCCGCAATGTCACCGATCGCGCACGACTCGAGATCGAACGGACCACCGGCATCCGGGGGACAGCCGTCATGATCAGCGCAACCCACGCCCACACGGGACCGGAGCTCGTCGAGGGGGATCGAAGCATCACCGGACCGGGGGCGCCCAAACCGGTCGCCGTCGAGTACACCGAGAAGCTGCCCGAGCGCATCGCGTCGAGCGTCCGAGAAGCGAATGCCGCGCTGCAGTCGGCCGTGCTCCGCAGCGCCACGGGCCGGTGCGAAGGCCTCGCCTTCAACCGCCGCTTCTTCATGAACGACGGCACCGTCGGTTGGAACCCCGGAAAACTGAACCCGAATCTCGGCCTCCCCGCCGGCCCAACCGATCCGGAGGTGGGGGTCCTGCAGGTCGGTTCCCCCGGGAACCAAGGCCCATCGACTGTGCGGGCGACCTACGTCAACTTCGCCATGCACCCGGACACAACCGGCGGGATGCGCTTCAGTGCCGACTGGCCGGGGGCCTTGGGTCGGGTGCTGGCTGGCTATCATGGGGCCCGACATCTCACGCTGGTGGCCAACGGCACCTGCGGGAATCTGAACCATCTCGATTTCCACTGGGGCGGGCCCCAGGGCGGCCCGGGCGAACAGAACCGGATCGCCACCATCCTCGGCGCCGCCGTCTTTCAAGCCTGCAAGAGCCTCGAACCCCTCCCCCCAGGCCCCCTCCGGTGCCGATCGGAGACGGTCGAACTCCCCCTCCCGCCGGTGACGCCGCAGGAGGTCGCCGAGGCCAGGGTAACGCTCGAGAGCACCCGCGACGATCGGGGAGCGAACTTCATGAAACGCGTGCGCGCCCACCGGGTGCTGGACATCGCCGAGCGCGAAGGCAGACCCCACCGGGTCGAGGTGCAGGCGATTGCCCTGGGCCAGGACCTGGCCTGGGTGGGTCTGCCGGGCGAGATCTTCGTCGAGCTCGGACTGGCGGTCAAACGGCGATCGCCCTTCGGTCAAACTCTCGTTGTCGAACTGGCGAACGAGAACATCGGTTATGTGCCTGACCGGCGCAGCTATGCCGAGGGGAATTACGAACCGGAGAGCGCCCGGTGTGCGGCAGGCTCGGGGGAACGCCTTGTGGACGCCGCAGTGCACCTGCTCGGATCGCTCCACAACATCGAGTGAGCGACAACCAAGCCGGTTCGCGGCGCGCGGCTCCGCCAGGGCCCGTGCAGGGCCCTCCGTGGAGACCGCGCAGTCCGGAGGGCAATCGGTCGTTCACACCGGATGCCTGTCAGCGGACTCTGACCACTTCTTGGCAGCCTGAACTCAGAATCCTGTCGTGCACCCTGACCCGGGGGTGCAATGGTCGGTTGCTTGTTCGGTGGGGGAGAAGACGGGATGAACGGGATTCCGCGTCTGCAGAAGGACTCCGTCGTGCACTCCGACATGGCTTCGCGCCGGCCGGAAACGGAAGGAGAAGGCGCCGGAAAACCGCTTGCTATTCCGAAACCAACGGGCATCGTTGCGGGATTCGACAGTGCGCTTGCGGTTTCCCGCAGCGCCCTGGTTTGCATTCAATTGATCGTTCATGGAAGACCACATTGAGGTTGAGGGCTGCATTGTAACCGTGCTGGCGGGGACGATGTTCCGGGTGCGATTGGACAACGACCACGTGGTGCTGGCCACCATCGCGGGCCGAATGCGCAAGCGATTCGTGCGGTTGACCACCGGCGACCGCGTCAAAATGGAGATGTCCCCGTACGACCTCACCAAGGCGCGGATCGTCTGGCGGATCGGTTGAGCCTTCGGCAAAAGACCGCCAACGCCTCGCATTCCGGCTTGGCCGGGCCGGGCGGAGGCGGCTAGGCTGTGAGCCGTGTTGGTGGGGAAAGTCACAATCGTCGGGATGGGATTGCTGGGAGGGTCGCTCGGCTTGGCCCTGCGGGAGCGGCGCCTTGCCGCCCGCGTGGTGGGTTATGTGCGACGTCCGGAGGCCGCGGCCGAATGCGAGCGGCGCGGCGCCGCCGACCGGGCAACGCATGATCTGGCCGGGGCAGTCAAGGATGCCGACGTTGTGGTTCTCGGAACACCCATCGGCCAGATGCGCCCCCTGATGGAGGAAATGGCCCCGGCGCTCACGCCGGGCACCGTGGTTACCGACGTGGGAAGCGTCAAGCAAACGGTCGTCCATGACCTCGAGCCCATGGCCGCGTCCACGGGCGCCTGGTTCATCGGCAGCCACCCCATGGCTGGCGCCGAGAAAATGGGAGTCGCGCACGCCCGGGCGAATCTCTTCGAGGGCGCACTGTGTGTGATCACGCCAACCCCCCGGTCCGACCCGGCGGCGCTCGCACGCGCCGAGGCGCTCTGGAAGGGTGTCGGCATGCGGGTACTCCGGCTCGACGCCGGCCTGCACGATCAGTTGGTGGCGCGGTCCAGTCATCTGCCACACCTTGTGGCCAGCGTGCTGGCGGATGCCATCCTGGACCCCGAAGCTCCGAAGGAGCAGGCGCTCCTTTGTGCCAACGGCTTCCGGGACACGACGCGGGTTGCCTCGAGTTCACCGGAGATGTGGCGCGACATCGCGCTGGCCAATCGGGCGCCCCTCGGCGAAGCCCTGGACGCCCTGAGCGCACAGCTGGACGCGATGCGACAAGCCCTGGCCGCCAGCGATGCCGCGGCGCTGTCGGCGCTCTTCCACCGCGCGAAGGAGCGTCGCGACCGCTGGATCGAAACCCAGATCAGCCCGTCGCCCGAGTAGAACTCCGGCGGCCGTCGCCAACCCAGGCCATGGAACGACCCAGTCCCCTGCCCTCGCTCATCGAGATCCTGCCCCTCGAGGCACCCGTCTGTGCCGAAGTCACAGTGCCCGGATCGAAGAGCCTCACCAACAGGGCGCTGGTGCTGGCGGCCCTCGCTGAGGGCACCACCGTGCTCGATGCGGCCCTCTGGAGCGAGGACACCCAAATCATGGTGGCCGCCCTGCGGCAGCTCGGGATTGACATCCGCGTGGCCCCGGACCCCGGTGACTCCTCGAACCGGCAGCTGACGGTCTCGGGCAGGGGGGGACGCATTGCCGACGGGGGGACCCCGGGTCAACCGCTGGCCCTGTGGGTCGGCAACGCGGGCACCGCGGCCCGATTCCTCGCCGCCCTGGTCAGCCTCGGCCACGGCGCCTACCGCCTGGAAGGCGTGCCCCGCATGCAGGAACGGCCCCAGGGGGGCCTGTTCCAGGCGCTGCGCCAGCTGGGAGTCCCGATTGACAGCCCCAAGGACCGGCTGCCGGCTGTGATCCACGCCGACGGCCCGCGGCCCGGACACTGCACGGTCGGCGTCGACGACAGCTCCCAGTTCGCCTCGGCCCTGTTGCTCATGGCCCCCGCCGCCGGATGGGAGGTGCGCGTGGCCGGGGAGAATCCCGAGGAGATGCCCTACATCGAGATGACCCGGCAGTTGATCCGCGCGTTTCCGCGACGGGGCGGACGGTTCACAATCGAGGCGGACGCGTCGAGCGGCAGCTACTTTCACGCCGCCGGCACGCTGGTCCCGGGATCCCGCATCCGCGTGGCGCGATGGCCGGAGAGCGGGTGGCAGGTGGACGAACGGTTTCCGAAGTATTTGCCGCTGCCTCGGGTGATCTCGCGCGCGCGCGATCTCGGCGACAGCATCCTGACGGCGATGCCCCTCGCGCTGCTGGGGCCGGAGCCCGTCCGCTTCACCGACCTCGGGCGGCTGCGGCTTCAGGAATGCGAGCGCGTGGCCGCGATGCGCCAGGAGCTCAGCCGTTGCGGCGGCCGTGTCGAGGAGTCAGGGGACACCCTCACAATCCACCCGTCGGCGGCATCCTGGCATGGCGCCACCGTCGAGACCCACGGCGACCATCGAATGGCCATGAGCCTGGCTATTCTGGGATTGAAACTGCCCGGCTTGAGAATCCAGAATCCCGCCTGCGTGAGAAAGACCTTTCCAACGTTCTTCCAGAAACTGGCGGCGGCCCCGCCGATCGGACTGGGAGCCGTGATTCGCGATGGTCAGACCGGCCGACCGCTCGCGCCCGATGAACTGATGGCCGAGTCGCGACCCCGCCGCGACGGCCCGGCGGACGAGGAACGAACCGTTGAATCCTGCATCTGAACCGATTGTTGTCGCCATCGATGGCACCAGCGCGAGCGGGAAGAGCACGAATGCCCGTCTCGTGGCTCGCGCCCTGAGTTTTGTCTACGTCGACACGGGCGCCATGTACCGGACACTCGCCTGGTACTGCCTGCAGAAACGAATCGACGTCGAGGACTCGAAGGCGGTGGCCGCCGCCTGCCGACGCTGGAAGACGCAGCTGATCTGTGTCGAAGGCGCAGTCCGGCTTCTCGTGGACGGCTATTATCCCGAGAAAGAAATCCGCACGCCGGCGGTCAGTGATGCCGTGCCCAAGGTGGCACGCGTGCCGCGCGTCCGAACCTGGATGAGGCAGACCCAGCGGGCCTGCCTCAGATTCGGGAACCTCGTGATGGAAGGAAGAGACATCGGCACCAACGTCTTTCCGGAAACGGAGTTCAAGTTCTACCTGGACGCTCCCCTGGCCGAACGCGAGCAGCGGCGGATCGCGGACGGTGTGACCGAGAACCTCCAAAAACGAGACCGCCAGGACAGCGAACGGGCCGCCGCCCCGCTCATGATCCCACTGGGCGCGACCATCGTGAACAACGGCGGCCAAACCCCCCAGCAGACCAGCGAGTGGATCCTCGCCGAGGTGCAACGCAAGCTCTCCGAACGCACGGCCCGGCGGGCCCGGACCTGACCGCATCCGGCCGGTGCCCACGCGACACCGCCTCGCGGGCGGCCCCATGAACCTCCCCTATCTCGTCACGTGGGTGCTGTGCCGGTCGGTTTTCTGCACCGCCTTCCGCCTCAGGGTCTGCAACGCCGAACGCGTCCCAGCGACCGGTCCCGTGATCCTGGCCGCCAATCACGCCTCCTATTTCGACCCGCCCCTGATCGGTGCCTCGCTCCGGCGGCCCCTGCACTACCTGGCCCGCAATTCGCTCTTTCGTCATCCGGCCTCGAACTGGCTGTTGCGATCGATCAACTGCGTTCCGGTCGACCGCGAAGGCGGGGGCGCAGCGGGATTGAAGGCCATCTTCGAGCGTTTGCAGGCGGGGGCTGCGATTCTCCTGTTTCCCGAGGGAACCCGGACACCGGACGGGACATTGCACCGGGCTCGCGCGGGCGTGGGCCTGGCGATCATCAAGTCCACCTGCTCGGTCATTCCGGTGCGGGTTTTTGGAACGTACGAAGCCTACGGCCGTCACCATCGGGTGCCGCGTCCCAGACCCCTGGTGGTGAAGTTCGGCCCCCCAGTCGATGTGGCACGGCTTCGGACCGAGGCAGGCGCCTGTTCGCGGGAACGGCTCAAGGCCGTCTACCAGGAGGCATCGGACCTGACGATGGACGCCGTGGGCCGCCTCGAACCGGTCGCGGACGTCACCGCGTTCCCGACCCGTCGGCCGTGAGAAGCTGACGGGGCTTTCTAAGGGTCTGTGCAAAGACCAATTCCGGTTTTGCTGGAGGGGATTGGTCTCGCTGGCGAGGACCTCCGCGAGCTCGGTCGAGCCCCGCGACGAAGGAGCATAGCCTGCTCTAAGGCGGAGCAGGGCCACCCGGGAGCAGGACGGAAGCGTGCTCGTGGAGCCACTCGAGATCGCGATTGCCCGGAAGCCAGAGCGTCCAATGGTTCGGGATCCACTCCGGCTTAGCCTCCGCCCAGGTCCGGGATTCAACCCACCCCTGGCTCTGCACATGGCCGTCCGCAAACGCAACATTGCCCCGCCGATCGTGCTGCACGGACGGCAGATGATAGAAGTGGCCGGAGGCGGACATGCGCACCACAAATGCCGGCAGGCAGATGTTGCCCGGGGCGACATCGATGAAGGTGAACAGGCGGGAGGGATCCGACGCGGCGAGATCCGACGTCCTCCGGAACACGGAATAGCGTGCATTGTTGAACGAGGCGAGGCCTTCGAGCCAGCCCACGTACCCGTTCAAGGCGTACGACCGGAGCTTGGGATGCGACTGGGCACCAATCGCCACCCGGCTGCGGTCGGCGGGACACCGATAAGTCCTGAGCGACGGGATGTACGAGGCGAACGCCGCCAGCCGGGGGTCGAGGAGGTAATCCCGGTTCGTGTAAGCTCCGACCACCAGGTGTTCCTCCCCCAACACCCAAAGCCGGGTCCCCTGCAGCGACTCAGCGGTCCCATACCCGTTGAGGGCATAACGATCATCCTGATCGCCGGTGTACAGTGCGGACGCGGTGGCCAGTTGCCGGAGGTTGTTGAGACAACTGATCTGCTGTGCCCGCGCTTTGGCACGGCCCAGCGCCGGCAGCAGCAACCCCGCCAGGAGCGCGATGATGGCGATCACCACCAGAAGTTCCACCAAGGTGAATGCCTGCCTGCGAGGGACTGCCGCGTGTCGGCCTGCCCTGGAACCTCGCAACACCATGTCGCGGGAAACCTACCACCGGCATCGAGACCCCGCAACGAGACGCCGCGCCGCGCCTCCGTTCTCCGAGACCCCGCGAAACCCACCGGTTACGCAAGAAGCACTTCGGCAATCTGCACCGCGTTCAATGCCGCCCCCTTCAGCAACTGGTCGCCCGAAACCCAGAAGCACAGGCCGTTGTCGAGGGCGCAGTCCTTCCGCAACCGGCCCACCTCGCAGTTGTCCTTCTCCGCCGTGAACAGAGGCATCGGGTAGCGCTTCGCATCCGGCTCATCCACGACATCGAGTCCGGGCGCCCGCAGCAGGGCTTGCCGGGCCGCTTCGAGCGTGACCGGTTTTTCGAACTCGGCACTCACCGCCACCGAATGGGCGCGATAGACTGGGACCCGGACACAGGTGACACTCGCTCGGAAGCCGGGATGATGCATGATCTTCCGGCCTTCGTTCTCCATCTTCATCTCCTCCTTGGTGTAGCCCGAGGGGAGGAAGGAATCGACGTGGGGCAGAACGTTGAACGCGATCTGGTGGGGGTACACTTCCCAGGTGACAGTCTCCCCCCGGACAATCTGCTGGACCTGCCGCCGCAGTTCCTCGATCGCCTTGGCGCCGGTCCCGGACACGGCCTGGTAACTCGACGCCACGATGCGCTTGCAGAAAAACGCCTGGTGCAGAGGATAAAGCGCCATCAGCGTGATCGCTGTCGTGCAGTTCGGATTCGCGAGGATACCGTGATGTCCGGCGACGTCGCGCGCGTTGATTTCCGGCACCACCAGCGGCACCGCGTCGTCCATCCGGAACGCGCTCGAATTGTCCACCACCACGCACCCGTCGGCAACCGCCCGCGGGGCATACTCCTTTGAGATCCCGCTCCCGGCACTGAACAGCGCCAGATCCACCCCTTTGAACGAGTCCGGCTTCAGTTCCTTCACCGCGATCGTCTCGTCCCGAAACTGCAGCGCCTTGCCCGCCGACCTCGACGAGGCGAGCAAGGTAAGCCGGCTCAGGGGGAAGTTGCGGCGCTCCAGAGTCCGGATCATCTCGATCCCGACGGCTCCGGTCGCTCCAACCACGGCCACGTGCGAATTGGGTCCCATAAAATGGCGGGCACTATAACCGGCCGCCGACGCCTGTCAAACCACCGGCAACAGCCCGGATCCTCGCCTAACGCCTGCGGCGCGAACGTGGGCCATCGGCTCGTGGTGGGTTTTCGCCTTGTCGGCGCGTGGGGTGTCGGCTCCGGGGTGGCCCGACCGCTGGCGGGCGGGCTCTATAGGGGTTGGAGGGAATGGGCCCGCCCCGGGGGCGGGCTTTCAAATCCGCGAAAACCCCGGACTGGGCGGCTCAAGGCGTCTGGTCAAGCCCAGGAAATTGAGCCGCAAGGGGCGCTTACGCGCGGATTGGGGAACAGCCCGCGAACTCATCTCTCCCTCGCCTCCCGGCCATGGGAGGAGAAGGCCAGGCCTGTCCGCCGACTTGTCCCGCTGGCTTGCAGCGCCGCAGCCCCGGCGAAGGCGCAAGCTTCAGTGAAGGCAGAGAGAGGAGGGGCCTGCGTCGTTACGGCTTGCGCGCGCCGTGGATGCTCATCGCCCCGCCCAGGAATTCAGTCAACTGCACTTCCGGCGCGCCCAGATCCTGCAGCATCCGCGTCACGCCCTCCTGGGCCGGGTAATGATCGAGCGACTCGAGAATGTAAGCGTAGGCGGCACGGCTGCCGCAGACAGCTCTCCCGAGCAACGGAACCGCCCAACGCAAGTAGCTGAAGTAGCCGTAGCACCAGACACGGTTGGCGGGCTTGCCAAAGTCCAGGACTGCCAACCGGCCTCCGGGACGGACGACGCGCCACAGTTCCGCCAAGCCCGCAGCGGGATCTGCCAGGTTTCTAAGGCCGTAGCTGACGGTGACGGCATCGAATCCGCCGTCGGCGAAAGGCAGGCGGAGCGCGTCGCCCTCGATGAACTCGAGGTGCAAGGCCCGGTCCGGATGCCGGCGTCGGGCCGCCTCAAGGCGCGAGCGAGCCACGTCGAGCATCGGAGCACTGAAATCCAAACCCACGACGCCGGCCCCGGTCAGGGCCAGGGCCAGGGCGACATCCCCGGTGCCACAACAGACATCCAATGCCCTGCATCCCGGGCCCACCGCCACCCACCGGACCAATCGGCGCTTCCAGCGACGGTGGCATCCGAGGCTTTGCAGGTCATTGACGAGATCGTAGCGCCGCGCCACCCGCTGGAACAACGCCTCGACGCGGGCCGCACGGTCCGCGCCCGGGTCGTAATAGGGGTTCGCCATGGGCGGGCGGGACGGGTCTAGAGTCCTCGACTTGTGAAAGCCGGTGCGATCAGGTCAGGTTTGGGTCTCTGCTGTTCCAGGCCTCCCCTTCCTCCTTCGAGGACTCTAGATGAGCGAGGCGCGGAGGCAGGATGCCCCGCTGCCCCCCACGGTTCTTTTGGACTGCATGCTTCATCGGTCTGAGGGACGCCTCGCTAGGGCTTGTCAGCCGCCGGAAGGCGCCGGTTGACGATGGCGAGGTAGTTGTAGGCCAGCGGATTCTCCCACCATTGGATTTCGATGGATCGTTCCAGCCAGCGCTTGGCCGCGGCGTAGTCCCCCTTCTGGATCTCGTGCCAGCCGCGGAGGATCGCCACGTAGTAGCTGTTGGCGTCGAGCGCCGTTGCCCGTTCGAAGCAGGCATCCGCCTCCGCCGAACGCTGCAGCCAGTCCAGACACATCCCGTAACGCAACACTGGATAGGAATCGTGCGGGTTCAGCCGCATCGCCAGTTCGAACCAGCGCATGGCTTCTTGAATGAGCGCCTCCCAATGCTCGTTCCCCTCCCAGCTCCGCAGCCGCAGAATCTCCGCCAGCTTGGCGACGGTGTCGGCGTTCCGGGGCTCCACCTGGTAGGCCGCCCGGTAAGCGGTGATTTGCGCGGTCTCAGATGCAGCGGTCTCCGCGGCCAGGAGCAGGGTTCCCTCCCGGTAGCCCCGCCTCCCTTCACGGCAGAAAAAGACGGCTACGGCCAGGCCAATCACGGTCGCCACGAGACGCCCGATCCAGCGCGGTGAAAACCAGTAGCGGTCGGTGGCAAATCGCAGGTGACTGCTCAGGCTCGCGGCAAGCGTGACCGCGAGCAGGGCGTTCGCCGGAATCTGAAGACTGAAGTCGACCGCGGAGTGAAACAGGATGGCCACCAGACCCAAGCTCAGGCCGAGGACGTAGGCAGCGCGATCGCTCCGGCGCGCCGCCAAATCGTTCTGGTTCCTGTGGACATAGCGCAGGGTGCGCGCCACACCGAATCCGACGCACACCAGACCGCCCAGCAGGATCCCGCCTCCCACCGCGCCCCAATCCGCGAGGGCGTTGAGGTAGTCGTTGTGAACATAGAGCGGCCGCGTCTGGAGTTCGGGTGGGCGGTACGCCGGAAAGCGCACGTCGAAATGAGCCGGGCCAACGCCCAGCCAGAAGTGATCCTGCCACATCTGCCAGGCGGGACGCCAGAGCACCGGCCGCACCCGCGCGTCGTGCAACTGGCCCGGCGTGAACATGCGTACGAATCGCTTCTGCACCTCGCGCGCCTGCATGATGTAGACCGCGCCGACGATCAGAATCACCACCACCGACAGCCCCACCACCAGCCGATACCCCCGCTGCCGGAACAGGAAGGCGAAGAAGATCATCAGCGTCAGACCCGTCGCCACCCAGCCGCCCCGTGAGATGCTGACCCCAATCCCGGCCAGCAGGACCAGAGCCATGTACCCGTAAAAGACCTTGGTCACCGCCTTCGACCGGCTCATGAGCACCAGGGCCATCGCGACCGGAAGCAGCATCTCGAGGAAGCCCGCCAGATGATTCGGGCAGATGAAGGTCCCCGAGCCGCGCCCCTTGTATTGCGGAGGCCGCGGGAAATGCCACACCGTGCTCGAGTCCGTGAGGAACTGATAGATCGCGTAGACGGCCAGCAGCGAGCCGAGCACCAGCAGGGCGCCCACAAGGTAGGCTGTCGTTTCCTGACGGTGCAGGTTGTTGAGGACGATGAAGAAGAGCCACGCGTAGAGCAGGATCCGAAACAACTCCTTGCGCGCCACGTACTCGACCGGTGCCTGGCTGTACCGCAACACCGCGTACCCGGCGAAAGCCACCACCGCCCAACACACCGGCGGCCACTGGAGACGATGACTCGGGTTCAGCCAGAACCGGAGGATCCAACACGCCGTCGCGATGACGACCAGACCCTGCACCCAGGCAAAATCCTGGACCCGCACCGCCCCCGTGAGACCCGCGGCCAGCACCAGAACCCCCGCCACCAGCGCCAGGATTCCGCGCTCACACCACTTGTCCAGAACCTCACGACTCATCCCAACCCCAAGCTATCCCCCGGCGGCGGCACGGTCACGCGAATTCAGCTAGCGAGGCACCGCCTCAGACCCAGTCGAGTCCCCAGGCTCATGAAGACCCTGCTGTCTCTCCCTACCCTTCGTCCCGCGCCTCGCTAATGTAGAGTCCTCGAAGGCATGGGGGCAGGCCTGGAACAGCAGGGGCCAAACTTGACCTGTTGACTCCATATTCCACAAGTCGAGGACTCCACGACTTTTCCCAGACTGCGCTGGGAACATGGGGTCCGCCTGCGGCGAACAGCAGTTCGCGAACGCCGACTCCTGCATCGAGTCCGCGCGCCGGTTCTTCCCTCCCCCTGCGACCCCGGAGCGGGGGGAGTGCCGCAAACAAGGTGACAGACTCATTGTCCCCAGTTCACCGTTGACGCGGTGCGCCCGCTCGGGCTCTACTGGCGCCCGTCAAGGAGGAAGACACCAGACAGGAGGTTTCCCATGCGCATGGCTCGTATCAAGATCAGCGGGCGGGGAGCAGTCTATCACTGCATCTCGCGGATCGTCGGCGAGGAACGGCTGCTCGGTGAGCTCGAAAAGGAGAAGCTCCG
>Ga0209096_1000241_pt1 | contig 79112 bp, 53 predicted proteins | sample AD_UKC034_MetaG_FD_184407 | JGI IMG/M metagenome (GOLD analysis project Ga0209096, IMG submission 184407) | Active sludge microbial communities of municipal wastewater-treating anaerobic digesters from USA - AD_UKC034_MetaG (SPAdes) (version 2) | ecosystem: Engineered > Bioreactor > Anaerobic >... | reverse complement strand
ACCTGGTCCTTCAAAACGCTCATGCCCCCTTTCTCCACCCACCCGGCCCCCTTGGCAATCCGTTTTTCAGCACATCCGTTCTTCTCTTCAGAAGCCGATCGCAACCGGTCCAGCCACAGGCGTTAGGCGAGGATCCGGCCCCCCTCCGCCTCTTGTGCCTCTTGCGCTTCTTCGCGGCCAGAGCCCTCGACTTGTGGAATGTGTGGTCAACAGGTCAAGTTTGGCCCCTTGCCGGTCCCAACCCCAGCCCCCCGCCTTCGAGGACTCTACATTAGCGAGGCGCGGGACGAAGGGTAGGGAGAGACAGCAGGGTTTTCATGAGCCTGGGGACTCGACTGGGTCTGAGGCGCGCCTCGCTAGCCCGCCAGCGCTTGCACCGTCGCCTCGAGCCCCGCCGGATCCGCCACGCTGGTCACCGCCGCCGCCGGCTCGATCCGCTTCATGAACCCTGCCAAGGCGCTCCCCGGCCCCAGCTCGATGAACCGCCGATAACCCTCCGCCAGCAATCGCCGCATCGACGCCTCCCACAGCACCGACGACGTCACCTGCTCGACCAGCCGACGCCGGATCGCCTCCGGCTCCTCGTGCGGTTGCGCCGTCACATTCGAGATCACCTCCACCTCCGGTGTGCGGAGAGCCACCCCGTTCAACACCTCGGCCAGCTTCGGTTGCGCCGCCGACATCAGCCGCGAATGATACGCCCCCGCCACCGGCAGCGGCAGCGCCCGCTTCGCCCCCCGCGCCTTGGCCAATTCGCACGCCCGCGCAACCGCCCCTGCCTCCCCTGAAATCACCAGTTGCCCCGGACAATTCAAATTCGCCAGCTCGACCCCGGCCTCCGCGCACACGGCTCGTGTCCCTTCCTCCCCCAAACCGATGATCGCCGCCATCCCGCCCCGGGTGACCTCGCACGCCTCCTGCATGAACCGGCCCCGGAGACGCACCACCCGCAGGCCGTCCTCGAACCCGAGCGCCCCTGCCGCGGCCAGCGCGGTGAACTCGCCCAGCGACAGCCCTGCCGTCGCCCCGAACGCCAAATCGGGCACCCGCTCCCGCAGCAGGGCCAGCGCCACCCAGCTCACCAGGTAAATCGCCGGCTGCGCGTTCTCCGTCCGGGTCAGCTCCGACTCCGGCCCCTCGAACGCGATCCGCGTCAAATCGAAGCCCAGCACCTCGTTCGCCTTTGCGAACCACTCGCGCGCGGTCGCCGACCCCGACGCGAGCTCCCGTCCCATTCCCACCGTCTGGGCCCCCTGACCTGCGAACAACAACGCCGTCTTTTCCATAGTGCCGCGAGGTCTACCACGCGAGCTGCCCGGCGGAAAGCCGGGAATTCGCCTTGCGCCTTGCCGCTGGTCGGCTATGGTTCCCGTACGCGGCAGGCGGGGTAGCCAAGTGGTAAGGCAGAGCTCTGCAAAAGCTCCATTACGTCGGTTCGATTCCGACCCTCGCCTCCAGCCTTCGCCCCCCGCAACGCGGGGGGCGAAGGCTGCCGCGCCGAAGCTCGAAGAGCGAAGGCGGGCTTCGGCTCGGCAAGCCAGTGTCTCGGTTGACATCAAGGCGCGGGCTGGACGCGGTTTGCCAGGCCTTGTGGGGGAGGTGGAATGACGCCAGGGTTTCACTACGTCTACATTCTCGAATCCAGCATTGATCGCAAGCGATTCTACGTTGGATTGGCAACGAACTTGGAGGATCGACTGGCGCGGCACTATCGCGGAGACGTCCCTCACACGTTCAAGTACCGCCCCTGGCAGATCAAGTCGGCTGTTGCGTTCCGGGACGCTGCCCGCGCCGCGGCCTTCGAGCGCTACCTCAAGAGTGGATCCGGACGCGCGTTCTCCAAGAAACGGCTCTGACGAGGCCAATCAGCCAACCAACTGGTCGCCATTACCGTCAGCTTCCGAAAGACCGCCCGCGGCAGCGATTGACCACCGCCGTCGCACGGGAGGACCAAAGCAACATCTCCCGCTCGGACCTCGCCACGACAATCACACCTCCTTCTCCCCGTTCCGAACGCCGGATCCCGGACCGGCCCCCGGTCGTCATTCGCAATTTGTCATCGAACTTCCGCTTGCCCCTCACGGTTCGCGCAGGAAGCCCTCGGCCACAACAGCGCAGCCGTCCACCGAGCCTACGCCAAAAATGCGCAGGTCCTGCTCCCGGCACTCGAGGACTACGAGCAGGAAGCCATGAAATCGACCATAATCCGCTGCCCCGTGGCCACCCCATCCGCTGCCGAAAGACCATGCCCACGCCGAAAAACATGACGCCGTGCCACTGCTGTTGCTCTCGACATCGAGACCTCCGGGGTCTGCGTCAAGCGTGGCATTGGCTGATCGCAGGCGGTGAAGGACCTGCCGCGGGTCAGCGACGCCCAGATCTACCTCGACCTGCAAAAGACCGGCTTGCGCGGCCCGGACCAAGCCGCCGCGTTGCGCAACTGGGAAGGCTCCTGCCGTCCGTGAAATACGAAATCCCTCACTTGGACCAGGCAGCCGTGCTTTGGCCTTGAAGGTCGGATGACCGTGCGCGAGTGCAGCGACGATCGATGACAATCCCAGATCCCACCAGCCAGGAGGGCGAGCGCCGACGCCCGCCCTCCTGAGCCTTCATTGGCGCACGAACAGATCCCAATCCCTGATGCCGTGGACGTTCCGAATGAGCGCCGTCGCGGGCAGTTCTCTCGGAACGCGCGGGACGGCCAGGAGCTTCAAGCCGGCCTCGTGCGGCAGGCGATTGCCCTTCCGGGCGTTGACTTCACGACTCGCCCACACGCAGTTCTCCCAGGAGTTCGGCCCGCCACGAGACCGCGGCACGATGTGGTCGATCGAGCCTTCGTCCGGACTGAGCAGCCGGCCCGTGTACTGGCAGCGGTTGCCGTCCCGTTCGCGGATGCTCCGGGTGCAGAACTTCGGACGCTTCTTCGGCACCCGCGCGTAGTTCACCGCCACGATGACGCTCGGCACGCGAATCGGGCCGCGCACCGTGTGCACAGCCTCGTCCTGCGGGCGGATCGGCAACGTGATCCACTCGTCCCAAGTAACCGGGCGTATGTGGTCCTCGCCCGCGATCTCCAGCCCGGTGGCCACGTTGGTCGCCATCTGGCAGAACGCCTCCTGCGGGGTGCGCACGTTGATCGCCTGCCAGTTGCGGTTCAGCACCAGCACGGTCGCCTTGTTGAAGATGTCGCTCATAGCGCTGTCGTAGGTGTTTGATCTTTGTTGAATGGCGCAGATTCGCTGCCTCGCCGGGAATCGCACCCGCCTTCGCGCTGTGCGCTTCGGCGCGGCAAGCCCGCCAAATGGTTGGGTTGGCTTGCCGAGCCGTAGCCCGGAGCGAAGCGCAGGGCGAAGGCTGGTCGCCCGAGAAGGGGTTGCACCCTCGACTTCCGGATGTAAGCCGGACGTGATGCTGTTTCACCATCGGGCGGGAAAGCTGGCTGCCTCGCTTGGACTTGCACCAAGACTGCCGGGGTCAAAACCCGATATGCTCCTGTTACACCACGAGGCAAAGTCTGGTGGAGCCGGAGGGAGTTGCACCCTCACCCTGCCGGATTAAAAGTCCGGTGCCGGTCTGCTGTGGCTTCGACTCCGTGAAACTGGTGGGCGAGAGAGGACTTGCACCTCCAAGGCTCACAGATTCTCGAGCTGTGGGGTCTGCTCTTCCCGCTGAACCACTCGCCCAAGAAATTGGTGTTCCCGGCAGGAATCTCGCCTGCGCCCTCGACCTTCGCACGGTCGCGCTCTGGTACACTGAGCTACGGGAACGTTGGTGCTCCTGGCCGGACTCCCACCGGCAACGTCAGCCTTCGGAAAGCTGCACTCTGGTAATTGAGTTACAGGAGCAAAGCCGAATGGAGCCTCCGGCCGGTGCTGCCCCGGCTGGACCTCCTTACAACGGAAGTCCGCAGGCTGCTGCCCGGAGGCGAAATGGTCGGCGCGAGACGACTTGCACGTCCAAGGCTGCCTGATTCTGAGTCAGGTGGGTCTGCTGTTCCCCGTGAACCACGCGCCGGAAAGTGGCGTCCCTGGCCGGCTTCGCTCCGGCGATCTCCTGCTTGAGAAGCAGGCGTGTTGGCTGGACTACACCACAGGGACGGAAAGGATCAAACCCCTGGCCGGTCTCTTCCACCGGCTCACACCCAACGCCTCCGAAAGTCCAGGACTGGCGGAAAGGGCTGGGCCGCTGGAGCTGTTTCGCGTTCAGGGGTTCGAAATGGTCGAGTGCAGCGGGTTGATAGTTGATGATTCTCGCCGCCTCGCAGGGACATGGCCTCGGACCATCAACCATCGACCATCAGCCAGATGTTGGCGGAATGCCGTGGACTTGCACCACACTCCCCGGTTCGAGGAGCGCACTGGTTAGCACCCAGGCCCGGCTCGCTGGTCCGGTTGACATTCCTTCGAGACTGGAGTCGCACCAGTCTGTGCGGTGTTGCAGACCGCTGCCTCGGCTGATCGGCCAACGGGACGGAAAGGGGATGGCACGGGCGGAAGCCCTCGCTCCCGCCCGTGTCGTTGTTGCCACCTCCTGGTGGCGTCCTTGAACCGTTCGCTCTTCACGAGCGAACAAAGTCCGCGATCACCGCCGGCACCGTGGCGTCAAAGCCCACCACGTCCAACATGCCGCGGTCGTTCGGGTCGGCCAGCGTGAAGCCGTTGGCGGTCATGCCCACCACGACGGCCTTCGCCTCCGACACGTACTCGCCCCGGTACAGGCGCAGGGCCTGCGCCGGGTGAATGTTACCTGCCCACGTCTCGCTGTCCGTGTAGGTGATGAAACCCGACACGTTCAGCTTCTGGCGACGCGCCCAGATCATCGGCAGGGCGCAGTCCGTGCCCCCCATCGGGATGGCACTGATGCGCTTGATCACGTCGTCCAACCGCATCCGCGGCGACAGCGTGACGCGGGTGATGCCCGATTCGCCGCCGCCGTGCATACCGCCGTAGCCACCCCCGGCCGGAGCCGAGAACGCGATGATTTCGCAGTCAGGCTCCGTCGCGGCGGTGACCAGCGCCATGGCGGCGCTGGCTTCGCGGGCGGTGAGGCACGAACCAGCGATGCGCGAACCGTCCATCGAACCGCTGACGTCCAGCGCCAGGAGCACCGGCTTGCCGCACGGTTCGACGTTGCTGAACGTGGCGTAGAACGCCGCGTCCAGGGCATCGACGATCTTCGCCACCGGCTGCCACTTGAGGTCGCCCTTCTCACCGTGACCCTGTGCATACACCTTCTCGGCGATAAGCAGGGCCAACGGGTGGATACGGGCGCGCTTGAGGACCTTCTCGTCGCTCAGCTTGTTCACCACCAGCTTCGCGGCGTCGCTGAACGGCTGGAGCAGGCCCAGGGAAGTCATCTTGCCCAGGTTGCGGATCATGGCCGTCATCGGCATGCGCTGCAGCAGCACGTCCCAAACCTCCGGCTCGTTGAGCCATTGGGTCGGAACTGCTTCCCGCGGCAGGTCATGCTCGGTGATGAGCTTCACAATCTCAGCCTTGCTCGATGCCTTCTTGGCCTGCTCGAAGGCGACGATGAGTGCCGGCAGTTCGCCGGCGGCGGCGTAGTTGGCCACGCGAGGTTCACCCTTCACGCGCCGGGTGACCGTGCGTTCGCCCAGGCCATCAGCGCCGGCGAGAATCCAACGGAAGACGGCTTCGTGATCACGGCTCGGGGCTTTCGGGTGAGCCAGGCGGAGCAGGTCGCCGTGCGACCAGCTATCGCGCTGCTGGTACTTCACGACCTGGAGGGCCAGATCGTCCGCCTCGCGGTCAACGTACCAGCGGCCCACGGCGCCGCGCAGACCTCGGCCCCAACCGCGCAGAGCATTGACGTACTCCGCGAAGTGGAACAGGTGCGTGCCGATGCGGCAGACCTTGCCCAGGCTCTGGAAAGCGAGGGCCTTGGCGGCCGGGTCGCCGTGTGCCGCCACCAACGCCAGGGCGAAGAGGGCCGGGTCGTTCTTGGGCGCGCGGCCGCTGTCGCTGATCTCGACGATCCGGTTCACAGCGCGGCCGCCGTCGGTCTGGATGCAGCGGACCAGCGCGTCATGGTTCTCCTTCACCAGGTCGCGTTCGCCGATGTAGTACGTGCCGCCTTCGGCGCCGAGGATCAGGAACCGGTCGAGCCGGGTCCAATCATCGATCTGCCAAGCGTAGCCGCCAGCCGAGTTCGGAACCTGAGCCGAGCCAGGGATCGGCTCCGACTGCGGGGTGGCGCGGCGGTGGAACAGACGGGCGTAGTTGATGGCCATAGGGCCTCCTTTCATCCTGGGTGTGCCGCCAACCCTCGGCACGGGTGGTTTTGGGGAACTGCGGACAAGTTGGTGAGCGTGGGGTTGCTTCGTGTTATAGACGATAACCCATGCTCTTCGGCCCGCAGAAAGCTGTTAAGATGGGCAAGGGACTGCCGTGGAATTACTCCTTGCGGAGGCTGCTCTATCATTGAGCTACGCCGGGTGCTGGCGCGCGGCCAGTCAAGAACCGGCGATTGGACTTGAACCAACAACACGCGATAACCCACGAACTTCGGCCCATCCAAAGGGAACCGACGGATAAGAAATGCATTGGGGGTTTACGTGCTCTACCGCTGAGCTACTCCGGCATGTGGAGCCGGAGGCCGGACTCGAACCGGCGACCGCGTCGTTATCAACGATAACCCAATCCAGCGACCCGTCGGAAAGTGGCGACGGACAAAAGGCGAGTTGGGCACCCAGCCATCTGGCGGCTGGGGCAGGATTTGAACCTGCTCGCGGTTACCCGCTTTACCGATAACCCAAACTCAGCGGCCCGTCGGAAACACTCGATGGACAAGGGACGTGATCGATCGGAGGCACTCCGTGCCGGGAATCGAACCCGGACCGCTCACGCTTGCGCGCAAGACGGTACGCCCTCCTGGGTGGAGGATAACCGATCAACTGCGGCCCATCGAAATTGGGGTGACCAACCGGATTCGCACCGGCACCGACGCCCTCACAAGGCGTAATGCTGCTGTTACATCATGGCCACCATGAAATCTGGCGCTCCCACGTGGATTCGCACCACGAACCTCCGGCTTCGCAAACCGGCGTGCAGTCTGATTGCACCTTGAGAGCGTGGCGTCCGTGGTCGGACTCGCACCGACTAGGACCGGCTTGAAGGGCCGGGTGCTCGGGCTGCTTTGCATTCACGGACGGAAGAGAGCCGCCGGGACACCTGGCGTCATCCGAAGCGGCAGGTCCGTCTGCCACAGCGTCATGCCGCAGCCGATGTCCCCGCCGATCAGGTGCGGGTAGATCACACCTTCGGTGACAGACGCGGCGCCGATCGGCACTCCCTTGCCGGGGTGAAGGTCGGGGAATCCGACCGTTTGTCGCACTCCGTCAAGACGGGCACAGGCGTACAACTGGCGCACGGCTTCGCCTTCGATCCACGCGCCCGGCGAGGCAATGAGGCGCACGGAAGTCCCAAAGGTCGTGTTCATGGTTGTGGGGAACGGATACGGGGCGCCCATGGGCACGCCCCAAAGGAATGGCCACTGGAGTCGGAATCGCACCGACACTTCCCGGGCTTCAGCCGGGCGTGCAGACTGCCTACACCATCCAGTGGAGACAAAATGGTCGTCCCGCGTGGTAACGCTCCACGGTCTTCCGGTTATCAACCGGGCGCTCTGCTTTTGAGCTACAGGACGGAAAAGGGGATCGAGAGGCGCTCGCGAGGAACGCCTCCCGATGATTGCTTTAGTCGAGGAACGCCACGTTGGCCATCGTGCGGGTCTGGGTCTCGGTATTCATCAACACCCGGTGCCAGAACGGTAACGTGATGGTCGCATGGTCGCTGTGACGCACCGTGCCCCGGGCATACACACCCGCGTCACGCACCATCACTCGCCACCCCATGCGGGCACGCTCCGGTCGCTCGCGCACGTACTGCTGGTATTCCTTCTCGGTCAAACCGTTGGGGAACTCCCGGCAGACATACACCTTCGTGCCGCCCACCCGGGACAACTCCTGCACGAGGTGCGGCTTGCCCCGACCGCGACGGATGGGTTCGTTGTGCAGCACCCGTACCGGGTCAACGACCAGGTCAGGGGCCGGAACGAAGAACCATTCGCCCTGGCGACGGAACGCCGCATTGCGCCGACGATTGCGCTGGCGGCTATTCAAGCCCTCACGGGCCTGGGCCACCTGCACTTCGGCGGGCTTGAGCGATTCCATCGCGTCGGCCACGTTCGAGACGCGACCGGGCACCGCCGCGACGAACCAATGCCGTTCGTCATGGCCGCAGAGGAAACGGTCCGTCTGCGGCTTGTCGAGGAGCTTGCGGGCCGACAGGAGCAGATGTTGCCGCTCTGGCTTGACGTTGAGGACGGAGAAGTCCACGACCTCGGCCAGATGGGTCGGCAGGCGGAGTTCAAAGAACTCGCCGTGACGATCACGTTGGATGTCGATGGCGTAATCCTGCGGACTCAACCAATGCCGCTCCCCCTGCTGCCAGCGTGAGGGGATGGCGCGCACCTTCAGGCGCGCGCCCATGGCGGCGAACTTCGATTCAATGTGTTCAAGTTTCATACTGGATTCGGATCGGACCCGCACGGCTTGGGCGGAACTTTACCGCCCGACCGCGCTGTCCGGGTTTGAGTTTGGCGCTCGGCTTGAACGCCCTTCGGACGAGTAACTGGCTTTGGAGTCGGATGACGGATTTGAGCATAGGGTTCCTTTGGTTTTGGGTTGTTGATTGGCGGAAGGCACGGGTAATGCTCCCGCCTCGGCTTGCGCCGATCCTGTTTTCGGGACAGGTGCAGCCAGCTTGGATCTGCCTGCCTTCCGTGAATTGGCTGCTCAGGCTGGAGTCGCACCAGCACCGTCCCGGGTAACAACCGGGTGGACTACTGTTATCCCACTGAGCACTGGCGCTGCCGGCAGGAGTTGCACCCGCCTCCGCGCTTCGCGCTCCGGCGCGGCAAGCCTGCCTCGGTCCGTTTAGGAAACGGATGCCTGCTCTCGCTCGGCCACGGCAGCTTCGGAAATTGGTCAGCGCGGCAGGAGCTGCACCTGGTGCTTGCGCACGGCCAACATCCTCGGTCCCAAGCCGAGTGCGTTGGCTACTGCGCTACGCGCTGAGATGCCCCGGTGAATCCAGGAGGGCACCGGGGACTTGTTCTGTAGCAGGGCAGAGTTCAGCCACCTTGTTCGCTGACCTCCGCCGGGGATTGGCGGACCCGATGGGACTTGCACCCAGATCGCCGTGCGCAAGCACCCTTCCCGCAGACAACGGGTTGCTCCGCTGATTTGAGCTACAGGTACGAAATGGCCCGCCTGCGTCCTGACGGACTTCGGCGCGGCAGCCTTCTCCCCGACGCGGTGGTCCGCGGGTTGGCTCGCCGAGCCGTAGCCCGGAACGAAGTGGAGGGCGAAGGCTGGTGGGAAGTGCTGGTAACGCTCCAGTCGTCGCTTCCGGCTCGTTTTGCGACACCCGGGTTACAGCCGGGCAGCCGGATCACTTCCCTGTTGAAATTCTTGATGGGCCAAGCTGGAGGTAACCTGTCGGAAGAAGAAAGCCGTGTGGCCCATCAAGAATTTCAATTGGTGGAGTCGGCGGATAACGCTCCCGCATGGGCCTGCTTGCAGGGCAGGTGCATTGCTTGTCTGCCACGACCCCAATTGGCAAGCCGTTCGGGTGCTGCCCCCGACCGGCAGAGTTTTGGAGACTCCACCGCACGCTGGTGCCCGGCTTGTCTGGAAATTGGTGCGGCTGCCGGGAATCGCACCCGGACATGCTCCATGGCAAGGAGCCATTCTGGCCTGTTAAATCACAGCCGCGGAAATTGAAAGGGGCCGGGAGCACGTCAACCGCACTCCCGGCCCGCGCCATTTCAACAAAGATCAAACACCTCTTGGTGATCTACTCGATCCCAACCCGCGGTTTCACGGCGGTTGTTTCGGTGTTTACGGGCACACCTCCTAGGAAGCCCTTTGACTGTAAATCCAGGCCAAACTCGCGCGACGTGCTGGATTGCGACCGGCGGGCACACCCCACCGGCGGAGAACCTCGGCTCTCCCACGTCCCATTTCGTGTTGGCATCTCGGACATCAGCTAGATGTCGCGTCTTATCTCACTCACCATGTCGGTCCTTTCGTTCATTGGTTTCGGTTTCAGTGGTGCATAGGGAAAAGAAAAAGCCCCGCTCACCATCGGTAAGCAGGGCTGGTAAATCGTGGTCCTCTTTGGACGCTTTACACCTGCTCACCTCGTCGATCTGGCCGGGGGTTATGTCCCAAGCCTTGATCGGAACTAAGGCGGAACATAGTACCGCTCGACCATTCACGACGTGTCGCTCGCGCGACTATCGTCGTCGGTCTCTTCGCGGCTAGAATGTTCATGCAGGTTCGCATCAAATGTGGCAGACGTATACCATAGGGCCGTGGTTACAGTCAACTAGTACTTTCGGGGGGAGGGTCATCTTGGGCCCAGCTTGCCCTTGGGGAGAGGACGTTGGCCAGCACACTTCCAATTCTACTCGCGCCCAGGTCCCCCGCCGGGGGGGGGCGTTGGCAAGAACTTCATCCGACAGCGAAGAATGGGGGATCGAGTCCGGTAGGCGGTGAGATGGCAGGCGATGGAAGACCTTTTCGTGGTGGACCGCGGAGCGGGTCATTGCGAGCGGTCTCAAGCGACGGGCGGCAGTGCGGGTCGACCCGGTGACTGCCTGCATGGGTGCCGAGACCGGTGACCTCAAGCGGCTCGCCGCTCGTAGCGATGACGGAGTCCGCCTACTTGGGGAATCCAAGAGCAAGTTGCGGCGGCCATTCACGGCCGCCACGGCGAAGCGAAGGAGCAGAATCAGCCAGCCGACCATGCGTCCGAGGATGCCCAGAACCCTTTGAGAATCCGAGTCTTCCCGTTTCCGATGGAATTACTCCCAACGACAGCCGTGCTTTCAAGCTCCGGTTCGCGGCGACACTCGCAGATCCTCCCCCGCATCGCTTTCCAGTTAGCCGGCTGGACTTCGAGGCGCTGCACGGTGACGCTCGAGTTGAGTGTCGGCTTCGGCGGACATGTTAGCTGCCTTCCGGCCGTTCATGGCCTCGCCTTCTGACTTGGAGTGCCCCCCCCACTGCGAGTATGCTCCGGTCGTGCGCGAACCGCGAAGCCAGATCGCCTCGCTCCCTTTGAAGAGCGCGATCTCCGCGCGACAGCCGTGGCTGAGGCGGATGGCAGGGAGCCGAAAACTGCTGGCACGACTCGCGGTGCTCCTGATGCTCAACGGGGCTGTGGCTCACCATGCCCTGAGAGCGGCTGAGGCAGGAGTGCTGCGCGGCAGCGATGGGGTTGAGGCCGCCTTCGCGGTGGCGGATGGGGCTTGTCGGTGGGCGGGCTACCGGGATCTCGCCGGGGGCAGCGACTGGCACATTGGCGGACCGAGGTTCAGCGTCGAGACCGTGGCTGGCCAGCGCACGAATCTCGGCGAAGTCGGATTCGCTCACCAGGTCGCCACGGACCAGCAGATCGAATTGCAGACCGCGCTTGCAGATCCGGCCATCGAGGTGCGGCAGGTGTATTCCTTTTGCTTGGATGGACGGACGCTCCGCATCCAGACATTCCTGCGAGCGCGCGGAGAACCGGTCCTCGTGCGGCGCGTCGGTCTGCTCGAACTCCAGATCACGGGGCAGAATTTCCGGTTGATGGGCCCCGAGTTCGTCTCCTCGCCCGTTTTTGGCGACCGGGTCTTTGCCGGTATCGAACACCCGTCGGCCCGCTGCACCGCCCAAGGCGATTCCTTCGCCCTGGGGCAAGCCATCCATGCACGCTTGGGCAGAGCGTGGACCGAACTGCCGGGAGCGGTGTTTGGGTCGGCAACAGACAAGGATAGGGCGACGGCGGGCAGCGAGGCTTTGCGCCACGCGTTCCTGCGCTACCTCGACACCGTGCGTGTGAAGCCCAAGGACATGCACGTGCACTACAATGACTGGTGGACGGCGCCCGTGCCGTCCTCCGCGCAATTCGTGCTGGGCAACATCGCTGCGCTGAAGGCGAGCCTCTACGACCCAACCGGCTTCTTCTTCGATTCGTACGCCCTGGACGCCGGTTGGTCTGACCCGAAGTCCCTATGGGAAATCGACCCGAAGCAGTTTCCGGAGAGATTCGCACCGATCGCGGAAGGCTTGATGGGGGTGTTCGACGCGTTGCGCGCCCTGAACCCCGACATCGCGCTGGAACCAACCTGCTTCGGGTACCAGCCCAGTCCGTGGTGGCTGATGCACGTGCCGTTCATCATCGGTCCCTTCGGCGACGATAGCCCTTACGGCCGCTGCCCGGCGCCCGACTATCTCGAATCCATGACGACGGCACGCGAGATCAAGAACCTCGAGGGACGCGGTTCGTTTCTGATGCCTAGTTCCGCTCTGCAGTGCTTCGACCTCATCGTGCAATGTCCGGGCGCGTTTCAAAACCACGCAGTGATGGCGATCGGGCGCGGGCGTTGGTTCATCTCTTCCTACATCAATCCAAAGTTCATGGACGCGGAAGCGTGGCGCTTCTTCGCCGATGCGATGCGGTGGGCGCGGCACCATCGCGCGTTCCTGCAGGAGCCTCTGCCCTTCGGTGGCCATCCTGAGCGGCGCGAGGCCTACGGGTATGCCTTCCTCGGCGAGACTCGGCAGGTCTTCTGCCTGCGCAACCCCTGGATGGAGGAGACCAGCCTCGCGCTGCCGGCGATGGTGCGGACAACGAACCGTGTCGAGGTCCGGATGCTGTATCCGAGACCAACGTTGATCGGGCACCTGGCGCCACAGACCGAATCCCCAAAGCTGCCGCTCGGGCCCTATGAGACCCAACTCATCGAGCTGGTGCCTACCGACCGGCCGACCGTCGAGCCCGTCGCCCGGCCTTCGCCCAAGGTGGCATGGGCTGCGAAGGCAGAGCCGCGGATCGAAGTGAGCGGCCCTGCTCTCCATTGCCCTGCCGGAGTGTTTTTGCGCGGCGACGTAACGGCCCCGACGCCCTCAGAGCCGCTGGTCGTGGATGGCCCCGCCTTTCCGGCCTACCGTGCCAACCGCGTCCCCTGGTCGCGGCTGCTCGTCCCCATATCTGCGCGCAAGGCCGACTCGGCCAACACCCGGACGGCGATGCGCCGGATTGTGCGGATTGACGGAATCTACCTCGACGCGCTCGATTGGACCGAGGCAAGTACCGGGTGGGGCCAGGCCCAACGCAACCGCAGCATCATGGAGAAACCAATGACCCTGAGTGGCAGACCATTCGTGCGCGGTATCGGCGCCCATGCTGTATCCCGGATTGTCTATTCGGTGCCCGAGGGCTTCGCTACCTTCGCCGCCACCATCGGCAAAGACCAGGAGGTCAGCGGCGGCTCCGTGGTGTTCGTCGTTGAGGCCGACGGCAAGGAAGTGTTCCGGAGCGCGGTGTTTAGGAACGAGACGCCCGTTCAGGAAATCTCCGTCCCCATCGTGGGCGTGAAGCGGCTGGCCCTGATCGTCGCGGATGCAGGAGACAACATTATGGCGGACCATGCCGATTGGGCGGAGGCACGGTTGCTACGATGAGGACAGGCGGTACCGAACCGACAGTTCTGCTCGTGTGGTGCCTTGTCGGCTGGCACCATCACGCCCCATCAACCGCTGCCTACGTGAGGATCAATTGATGCACCGGAGATTTCTGATGTCCATTGGGAGACGATTGGCTTGGATTTCCTTGTTGGTCACGTCCTGGTCGGCGATGGCGCAGGCCACGCCGTCTGTGTCTGACGTGAACCTCTGGGCAGCCGACGCGTTAGCCAAAGTACTGCGGTCAGCCAAACCCGGGGAACCCGGGACGAACACCTTGAAGCTCAGCGGCGCACGGCGAGAGATCGTGAGCGGCCAGGCGGTCATTCGGTCGTCAAGAGAGATCAATGCCGCACAGGCGACGATCAGCGATCTGCGGCATCGTGCGTCCGGCACGACCATCCCGGCCCAAGCGGTCCGGTTGCAGTGGGTTCGGTACATCGACATCACGCGCAACAGTGACTTGCCGCCCGATGAACTGGTGGCCCGAGCGCCGGCGAGCATCCCTGATCCTTTCTGGGAGGCGCCGGCGATCCCCGTGAAGGCCGAGCAAGCGCAACCACTCTGGATCGAGGTTCTGGTGCCCGAGAATGCCGAAGCGGGCGACTACGACGGTCGTCTCAGCGTCAAAGCCGACGGCGCCTCGGTCGAGTTGCCAGTGGCACTTCACGTCTGGGATTTCGAGGTGCCCAAGGAACGGCATCTGTCGGTGGTGAACTGGTGGCAGTTCCCCGGGGGCGGTTTCGAGGGACACGGACCGGATGATTGGGACTTGCTCCGGCGTTTCGCTTCGTTCCTCGTCGAGCATCGTCAGACCGACCTCGCCACCGAAATCTCGCGCATCAAAGAATCCGGCGATGCGCAGAACGGCTACACGTACGATGCCAGCCGGCTGGAGCGATACGCCGAAGTCGCTTTCGAAGCCGGCATCCGCCAGATCCATCTGCACAGCGTCGGGCGTCGCACCGCCGACATCCTCGACCCAAACTGCCGGGTCGAACCAGACGAAGCGAACCTCCGTCGGTTGGCTGCCTGGGATAAGGTCATCCAACGTCGCGGTTGGCAGCGCCGCTTCGTCACCAGCGTCGTCGACGAACCGTTCATCTACTACGAAGACTCTTACCAGGCCGTCGTGGACCGTGTGCATGCGGTCGCGCCCAATGTCCGCTGCCTGGAGGCGGTCGAAGCCGAGTACCTGGGCAAACTGGATGTCTACGTCCCCAAACTCAGCCATCTCTCGCTGTGGTATCCGCGATTCGATCAGGTGCGGCGCGATGGGGCAGAACTGTGGTTCTACGTTTGCTGCCATCCGTTAGGGCGCTATCCCAACCGGTTCCTGGATCAGTCGTTGTTGAAGGCCCGCGTGCTGTTCTGGATTCAGTATCTCTACCGCCTCGATGGTTACCTCCACTGGGGCCTCAACTACTACGCGGGCGACCCCTACACCCAGGAAGGCATCAGCAAGGACCTGCCCTTGGGCGATCGCGCCATCGTCTATCCTGGAAAGGATCGGCTGCTCGGTTCGCTGCGCTTCAGTGCCCAGCGCGACGGCCTCCAGGATTTCGAGTATCTGCGGGCCCTCGAAGAGCGCCTGCGCGAAATCAAGCAAGGTACCGGCGAAGATGCGTTCTGGCTGGACCCACGCCAACGTCCGCTCGAACTTTGCCGCCGGGTGATCTGGTCGTTCCACGACTACACCCGCGATCCGCACGTCCTGCTCGACACCCGCCAAGCGATCGCCGAGGAGATCGAAGCGCTGCGAACGGACCCCCGCTTGATTGTGCAGACCTCGCCCCCGGAGGGAACGGTCGTCCCGGCCGGGCCGCGAGCGGTGAACGTGCGCGGATTGGCTCCGCCGGGCGCGAAGGTGACGGTCAACGGCGACGCTGTGGCGAACACGCGCCCGAGCGGCTATGTCTGTCGGGCGATCTTCCTGCGCGATCATCAATCAACGATCACGGTGACCATCGAGCACGACGGTCACAAGGCGACGGCGACGCGGACGTTCCAACTCGCCGACTGATCGATGCCTGCCATTCCATGAACGGTCATCCCAAAGGCGGGGCGGGATACGTCACGAAGCCAGTGAACGCCGGTAGGACCGTCAGTAAAGCCACCAATCCAAAGCGCGAGGTGTTCATACCCGCCAGCCACGTACACCGTGGGGACGCTTGGAAAGTCAAGAGAACCGGGTACGCTGCCGGCATGAACACGATGCCTCGCTCGACTCTTGCGCCGGTCTGGACCCGAATCCTGGCGACCGCCTGCTTGCTCCTCGCCGGCTTTGGCCCCGCGCGGTCGGCTGACGAGCAGGAAAGCACGCTCACCAAAGTGGGCCAACGTGCGCCCGCTTTCACGGTCATAAAGCTCGACGGCAAAGCCTTCGACCTCTCCGCCATGAAGGGTAAGGTGGTGCTCGTGAATTTCTTCGCCACTTGGTGCGGCCCGTGCATGGCGGAAATGCCCGCCCTCGAAAAGCAGATTTGGCAGCGGTTCAAAGGACAGGACTTCGCCATGATCGCCGTCGGGCGCGAGCACACCAATGACGAACTCGCGCCGTTCCCCAAGAAGCGCGAGATCACTTTCCCCGTCGCCGGCGACCCGAAACGCGACGTGTACGCCAAATACGCCACGCAGTACATCCCCCGCAGCTACGTCATCGGCCGGGACGGCAAGATCCTCCGCCAGACTGTGGGCTACAAAGAGGAGGAGTTTGCTCAACTGGTGAGCGCCATCGAGAAGGAACTGGCCCGTAAACCCTGAGCCGCCATCACGCGTGCCGCTTCCGATGCTCGCCCCGCGCCGGGATTTCCTGAAAATGATCGGGACCGGCTTTGTGTCCGCGCCGTTCGCGACCTCCTGCGTCTGGCGCCCGCCACCCGGTGAGGCGATCAAACCAATCCGCGGCAGTTGGATCAGCATCTGGTGGGATGACCGCCGGCATTTCTATTGGAACGACGCTTGCCTCCGCTTCACCGCCGAACAATGGCATGCCGCGGTCAAAGACGTCGCCGACCTCGGCATGGAATACCTCGTCCTGCTGGCCATCGCCAAAGGCGGCAAGGCGTTCTACGACACGCCCCTGTTGCCAAAGCTGGAAATGGCCTGCCCCGATCCCATCGAGGCTCTGCTCGCTGCCGCCGACCGGCACCGCGTGAAGTTCTTCATCAGCAGCGACTGGTACGGCGAATGGGATGCCCGAGCCCTGAGCGACCCGGACCGGGCGCGCAAGCGGTTCAAGATGATGGAAGAGATCGCCCGGCGCTACAGTCATCACCGCAGCTTCCACGGGTGGTACTGGCCCAACGAAGCCTGCCTCTCGCCGTACTTCGCCGACGCCTTTATCGCCTACGTCAACGACAGCAGCCGCGAGGCTCGCCGGCTCATGCCCAAGGCGAAGACCCTCACCGCGCCCTACGGCACCCACCAAGCGGTCTGCGACGACACGTTCGTCCGGCAGTTGGAGCTGTTGGACGTGGACATCATCGCGTACCAGGACGAGGTCGGTTGCCTGCGGATGGGACCGGCAGAGAGCGCCCGGGCATTCGCCACGCTGCGTCGGGCGCATGATCGTGTGCCGCAACGGGCGCTCTGGGCGGACGTCGAGACGTTCGCCTGGGAAGGACCGCCCAACCAACAGACCAGCCCGTTGATCCCGGCGCCGTGGGAACGGGTGCGCGCCCAACTGGAGGCCGTGTCACCGCACGTGGACACGATCCTGATCTACCAGTACCAGGGGCTGATGAACCGCCCCGGCAGCCGGGCCTTCACCGGCCATCCCGACTCGACGCGCCTCTATACGGGTTACGTCCGTTGGCTGAGGTCGAGATGAGACGATTCACGGCGCCAGTACCGCCGCGCCCTGGAGTCGCCCTTCCCGCAGGCGCGCCAGCGCCTCATTCGCCTGTTCGAGGGAAAACGCCTGCGTTTCAGTGCGAATCGGAACCCTCGGGGCTAACTGGAGAAACTCCTCCCCGTCCATGCCAACCACGGAATGCCCACTCGCTCGCCTATGCTCAAGCCCGTGACACCAACGCCCAGGGCGACGACCCGGCCGACGATCTCGTGACCGAGGATCAACGGCAGCTTCGGATCGGGCAGTTCGCCGTCGAGCACGTCCAGATCGGTGCGGCACACCGCGCAAGCCGCGACACGCACCAGCACTTGCCCCGGACCTGGCCGTGGCTCGGGCACGTCCCTCAGGCCCAGCGGTTGACCGGGCTTCTGCATCATCATGGCGCGCATATCGACCAGGAGAATGCACAGGTGCTGGTCTGGTCAGCGGATGCGGTGGAGCAGCTGCGCTGGGCGGCGAGTCATCTCATGAAGGACCCCTCCTTGGCAGATATTCCCGTCCGGCCAAAACAGGAACTGATTCTCAAGGACTTTCGTGAATCCTACCCCGTGTCCCTGGTACGGCAAATCCTGATGCTCCGCCCCGGCACAACCGCAACTCGAACCTCCAGCGAAAGCTCCAGCGATTGCCTTGTAAGCGCCTCCGTTCTGATAGTGGCGGCCTACTGCTTGCCTAGCCTGGGAAGACGTGCCACATTGGCGCGTCTGAAGCCGGTTTCAGGTTCGATTCCGACCCTCGCCTCCAGCCTTCGCCCCCCGCAACGCGGGGGGCGAAGGCTGCCGCGCCGAAGCTCGAAGAGCGAAGGCGGGCTTCGGCTCGGCAAGCCAGTGTCTCGGTTGACATCAAGGCGCGGGCTGGACGCGGTTTGCCAGGCCTTGTGGGGGAGGTGGAATGACGCCAGGGTTTCACTACGTCTACATTCTCGAATCCAGCATTGATCGCAAGCGATTCTACGTTGGATTGGCAACGAACTTGGAGGATCGCCTGGCGCGACACAACCGCGGCGATGTGCCTCACACATCCAAGTACCGCCCTTGGCAAGTCAAGTCGGCTATCGCGTTCCGAGACGCTGATCGCGCCGCCGCTTTCGAACGCTACCTCAAAACCGGGTCCGGTCGCGCGTTCACCAAGAAACGGCTCTGAGCTGTCGAACTGGGCTGAGCGCGCCAAAGCTGCTGGTTACCCGGAGCGCTTCGCCACGGAAGCACTCGGCCACAACAGCGCGGCCGTTCATCGAGCCTACGCCAGAAATGGGCAGGTCCTGCTCCCGGCACTCGTGGTATACGAGCAGGAAGCCGTGCAAGTTCCGGCTCTTGAACGGCCGCCGCGAAGAAGATCAACGGCAACTGGCCGGGTGCTTCGGTGACCGTCCCTTTCAGTGTGGCTTCAATCGTGGTCGGTCCGCTGTTGGATGCCGCCTGCCGAACTTGCCATCGATCTCGGATGCCAATTCGGCCAGGCGTTTCTGGAACTGCGCCTCCGTCACAAACCGGTTGTTCTCCGCTTTCACCTCAACATCGGCGCTCAAGTCGAGGCTGTGCGCCAGATTACCCCGGACCGTGTTGCCGCGGGCCAGGTTCTTCTTCTGCCCCACCTGCACCCACGGCCTCGCCCGCCCGGACCAGCGGCTGAAGCAGGCGTTGTTCCGGATGTCGCAACCCTGGGCGTCTCCCAGCGTGATGCCATGCCAATGGTTCACCCCGACCACGTTATCCTCGACCGTGAAACGCACCAGCGGCCCGTCGAAACAGCCGATGCCCTGCAGCTCGTTTGGAAACGACAGGCCGTCGGTCTCTCGGGCGAGGATGATGTTCCCGCGCAAGGTCACGTCGCGCACCGTCCCAGGTTCGGCAAGATGTTCTGCCGGTACGCCGCATTGGGAAGGAAGGTGGTGAAGTGGATCCGCCTTTCGATGCAGTGCCGACGGTCGAGCAAAGCAGATGGCCAATGGGGCGCCAGTACAAGTAGCGGGGCCTGGGATGCCCAAGCCAAAACGCGAGGAGAGTGTCCACTACGTGCTCCACACCAAGCACTTCGGATTCGTAGAGCCCGACGTGCCCTTCCGCAGGTTGATCTTGTGCAGCACGCGGCCTCGCGGACTCCATGCCTGAGATCGGAACAGTCCGCGCTCAGGATCCTGCAGCGGGCCGCCCCCCCGCCATTCCAGGATAAAGCGACCCGGTCGAAGGCACGCCACCTGAACAAAGCAGCCCCGCTCGTCCTCGATGACCAGGCGGGCGATACTCATGGAAGGCTGAAGACTGGTTCCTCGACCTTCAAATGCTCAGGCTTCTCACTCTTCCTTCATGCTTCAGCCTTTCCAGGGCGGTGCGGTCCTTCTCGGTGAGTCGGTACTGTTGCAGGCGGCTCTGGGGTTTGTCGGGGATCGTGCGCTCGATAAGGCCGTTGGCCAGGGCTGGGGCCAGATATCGGTCGCGAAAATTCGCCTGCCCCTTCAAACCCATCGCAACCTGGATTGCAGTCCGAGTCATGGGGGTGTTCAGCACCTGCAACAGTCGTCCGACTTCACCCGTGACTTCACCCGTGACTCTGCCTGGACCTTGCCGGGGTGGTTTCGCGTCCGCTTGAGACACCGGCCAGAACGTCACGATGATGTCGCCAGTGGGTTGTTCTTCCCATCGGGGCGGCGGATTCCCGTTTTCCTGGCACCAGTCGAGGATGTTCAGCGTGCCGATGCCCCACTGCTCGATGACGCCCGCGCGGTAGAAGACCGATGCGATGAGCGGATTCCACGGCTTGGACGCGTGCGGCCTGCTGAGGTCGTCGGCCTTGAGACCGAAGTGGAACCTGCCAGGGTTCGTGCTCTCGAGATGGTCGTCGTACATGGCCACAGCGACGGCGCCGCCAGGGACAATATAATCGCGATGGCAGAGCGAATTGGCGATGGCTTCGCGGGTGGCGCGAGACGGATACCACGGACGATCTTCGCGGATCATTTTGCCCGGTACCACGCCACCAGGAAGAAAAACCCCGCCGATTGCATGACCGCTTTCCGGCGGCTGCGTTTACGTTTACTCGCCTGAGACAAGCAGGACGCCGTGGCAGGAACGGAGCGGAACCGAGCAGGATCCATCCGGCAGTATTCTCACGGGGACGCGACCGTCGCCCCCGTAAGCCTTGGGGCCTGGCGCGCGGAAGATGACTTCGAACGAAGCTGGCTTCGCATCCTCGGGGTTGTCCGCCGCCGTTACGAAGAGCGCTCGCGCCGTGCAGGCGGGATCGCGCGCGGACATCTCACCCACGAGGAGCGGCGCGCCGTTCGCGGCGCGCACACCCTTGAAGAAGGCAGTGTCAAGCGCGTCGGGGCAGGATACCGGCTCCTTCGGGTTGCGCGACGACTCGCTCGGGAAGCCGACGAAGTGCGTGGCCGTGGATCTGAACTTCATGTACTCGGGCCCGAGGCGTTTCAGTTCGGCGTTGACCTTCTTCAGCTTCGCATACTGCGCCGTCGGCATGCCCGCGGCGTCGAGCACATTGTTCGTCCACCAGCCCTTGCTCCAGCACGCCCAGGTGATCACCTCCGCGCCGAAGCTCATAGCGGCACAGGCCTGGAACCGCAGGCTGTTCTCGCTCGTCGGCGGCTGGTCCTCGCGCGAGTTCACTTGCGGAATGTACCAGAATCCACGTCCGGTGCGGCGGCAGGCATCCGCCACCAGGATGAAGTTGTCGTAGCACTTCGAGAGGAACCTGTCTAAGCCCGCGGGCCCGACGTAGGGATAGAAGTCGTACGAGATGTAGTCCAGCGGCACGTGGCGGCAGTACTCGGCCACGTGCTCCGCGTAGGTCGTGGTGCCGAGCTGATTAACAGTCTGCTTGCCCGTGTTCTGGGCGACGCTCGCGTAGTTCGGATAGAGGTTCAGGTAGAGGGGCACGCCCGGCAGTTCGCGGTTCAATTGGGGCACGACCTCGCCGTAATACGGAAAGTCGAGCGCGGAAGGTTCGTCGCCGATGTCGACCGCCCAGATCGCCGGGTGGTCCTGCAGCGTGGCCGCGCCCTTCGAATAGACGTCGGGCGGATTCTTCTCGCGCAGCTTGCCGGCGTTCTCTCCGTCGCCGCCCCACCAGCCGGGCACAACTCCGTTGACAATTGCGCCCACACCGTGCTTCGCGAAGAGGTCGAGCGTGGAGCGGTCGTCGGCGCCCACGCCGACGATAAAGTCCACGCTGCACTCCCTGATCGCCTTCACGTGCGCTTCGGTACGCGCGTTCGCCTGCAGGCAGTACGCGCCGATGAGCAGTTTCGAACGGTCCATGCGCGGTGCCGCCGCGCAAACCGCGGAGGCCGCGTAAATGGCGGCCAGTGTGCAGGCGATGGTTCTCTGGACTGCATGTTTCATTGGTCTGAGGCGCGCCTCGCTAGGGGTTTCGTTCGTGTTGACAGAATCGTTCTACCAGAACGTCCGCCCGTCGGCAAGTCCCCGACTCGCGGTTCCGCGGAAAATGATTGGCAGGGGCAAACGATGATGTCAGCCGAACCACCGGCAACCGGGCCGGAAGCCAGGCACGGACGGTGTGGGCGAGTTTGGCATGGCCGAGAGTTTCGAGGAGATACCCAAGCCGCTGCGCCGTGGTTGGTTCGTCCTCCGCCTCCAGCACGCGCCGTAGTTCACCCGGACGCAGAAGCGGCAGCAGCGAGGTAAGGGTCTCAGCCACGCCGCCAATCCCCCCAACGCGTGGCGCATATCGGACGAGATCGAACGCGGTCGTCTCGGGCGTGCTGATTAGGAGGGGAGCAAAGGCATTTGCCTGCGGCTGACTTCACGCCGATTGGATCCGCCGCTTCACGTAGAACACGATCCGGAGTCCAGAACTCCTGAAATGGTATGATGCGAAAATGTCCGCTTTTTCGCTTCAGGAGGTCTCCCGCACCGCGTAGCGCAGGCGTAAGTGCTAGCCTGGAAAGCAGGTTTTGGTTCGATTGAGTTCTTCGCAGAGCGCGGCGAGCGCGCGGGTGCGATGAGGTGAGCTCTGGGGTGCCAGCGTTTTCATTCAATAGTTCGCCTGCACGAGGACTTTGCCCGCCAGGCCCTTCAGCACAATCAACTCCTTGTCCGGATCGAAGTCTGGCCAGGCCTTTCCGCCCAGCGCGACACTCCGAATGCGGGCGCCCCGGGGATGGCGGAATCGCAACCGCACCGCCTGGGGCGCCAGGCGGGACGGCAGTTCGATGCTCGCGCGAATCGCGGCGTGGTCCACATCGGAAACGATCTCGTACGCAACGGTGCCAAAACAACTCGGCGCGTTTCTCACGGAGATCCTCTGGCCCTGGGCCAACCAGGCCCGCGGGGTGGCCCGCGCCAGCCAGAGCTGGTCGCCGTCTTCGAGGACGAACAGGGCGCGCATCCGCTCGAGGAAAGCGCCCACCTCGAACGTCTTGTCGCCGCCGTTGCCCTCGCCGGTGCGGTTGGGATGTTCGCGGAACTGGTACCCCTTATCCGGGTCCACGTCCGCCGCATACTGGTTGAAAGTCGATCGTAGATAGTTAGGCACGTCATCGCGCAGAAGATGCGCCAGGGCCGATTGCGAGTAGCCGCATTGGTAGTAGTAGCCCCCGATGCTGAACCAGGCTTCCGGGTTGGACGGTTGCCGTGCCTGCGTGTGCAGCCGAACCATCCAGTTATCCCGGTACAGGTTGTCTTCGAGTACATCGAGCCACTCGTCGAGGCGGGGATCATCCGCCGGCACCACACCTAGACCGAGCGCCGCCGCGCCGAGGTCGCTGTCCATGACAAGGCTGCCGGCGTGGGCCCCGCCAAACGGATTGCCGATCTCGCTAAACAGACCGCGCAGATACGGCGCCGGCGGAATGGACCGGCGATAAGAGCCGTCGCTGACGCGAATCACGGGGGCGACGGCGCTCGAGCGGTCCGCTGCCCGAATGATCGCCTGGCGCAACTGTTCGGCCTCGTCGCGGTACTTCGCCCCTGTGTCCGGTTCGAGCTCCGCGATGGCCTCGGCGGCGTGCTTGAGTCCCCGCCAGTAGAAGACGCTCGTCTGGTAGAGACAGCGCCAATCGGCGTAGTCGCCCATCTCGCAAGGGGGGATGAGTCCCGCGGACCACGTATCGGGCCCGGCGGTCTCGATCCACCGCTGGCGTTGTTGGACGATCCACTCGCAGGCCGCCTTGAAGTTTGCCAGGTGTTCCGTCAGCCAAGGTTTGTCGCCCGAAAGCCGGTAGTGCTGCGCCATGGCGTAGAGCATCGAGCCGTGTCCCTGCGCATGGTTCAGATCCCAACCGCTGACGTTGAGCGCACCCGCTCGGCCGGAAAACATACCGCGGGCCACCATCTGACCCTGCGACTTGAACCAAGGCCCAAAGCCCGATCGCGGGATGTCGTGTTCCCCCAACTGATCAAGCGCATTGAAGATGCGCCAGGACTCCTGCCCGAGCAGGGCTCGGTAAGGCCAGATCACAATCTGATAGGTGCCGCTCTCGAGCACGCACCGCCGTTTGACGTGCCAGAAAGCCAGCCGCCAGGCGGCCGAGGCCAGCTCATCGGGCACCTCGATCTGCATGGGCGGCTCGGCCTCCGGCTTCGGATATGCCGGTCGCTGAGCCCCGTAATGGTCGGCCAAAACCTGCGCGAGGCTTTGCTCAGGCCTCTGCCGCACGCGCTGTCGGGTCGTCGCGAGCTTCTTGTCCACCCATTGCCGCAATAATGACGTGGCCGATTGCCCACTCCCACCTCGGCTCACGCAGAAGCCCAGGCTGGGAACGAAGACCGGTTCACCCGCTTCCAGGTCTCGCGGCGCGAAGGAGAAGGTCCCGCCCGCGGTCCGCACCGTGACCACCGTGCGGTTGGGGTGATACGTCAGCAAGCCATTGGAGCCGGTCGGAAGATCGCCTGCCGGCTTGAACCGGACCTCCTGCGCGTCGTTGGCCACATAAAAGAGCTCGACCGCAATCCCGCGTCGGCCTCGGGCCGCCGGGGCCGAACGCCATGCGCCCGGCCCATTCAAGGTAACGCCCACTCCGTCCGCGAGGGGTCTGAGGGATCCCAACCGCCCGTTGTAGATCTCCAGGTGGCCATCGAAGGCCCGACTTCGCTGTCCGGTCTGCAGGCCCCATTCGATCTCGACGCGCAAGGGCGTAACGGAGGAAACGCCGTACGCGCGCAACGCGGTGACCGCTGGCCGCGGTCCCATTCCCTGGAAGCGCACCCGGAGCCTGTCGATCAAGATCAGCCCATGCGGATCCGCTTCGTAGCGAAAGCCACTGTCATACTGGGCTAACCGCTGGACAATTGCCTCCCGTTCGGTCGTGTAGACCACCTGGCGTCCATTGGCGCCTCTCGTGGCCGCCCCCGGGAATGGCTCGTATTTCCTGGTCCACCAGCTCGGCCGGTTGTCCTGCTTCTCGGTGGGCGTATTCGTGGCCACTTCGAGAATCAGCGGCGATCGATCCGGGACGTCCTGGGCAAAAGTCACTTCCACTTGCCGTACGGGGCGATGCTCCTCCCACATCACGCCAGCCAACGCGTCTTCCTTGCCCTCGGTCAGCCACTGCGTCTCCTTGGGGTTCTGGCCCGCCGGAGCGCCAGCCCGGAACACATAGCCGGAAGCGACTAAGTCCAACAACGAGCCGTTCGCACTGCCGCCGGCGCCCTCAGCCGCCTCCGGCGCGACGTGGGATAGTCCCTCCGCCTGCCAGCACCGCGCGGCCTGAGGTTGGACGCCCCACGCCGATCCGGCCAGAACGACCGTCCCCTTGATGAACTCACGACGCGTGGTTGACTTCATGCAATCAACGCCTTCCCTCTACGCAGCCAGCACCCGGCACCTTCTCGCCACGTAACTTGTCAGCGCCCGACGGAGCCAGGCCAATCGCCCCGCGGCCAAGGCATCGCGCATGCGCAACTCAAACTCGTCCATGCCGGGATTCCGGTTGGCAGACGATCGAGCTTTTGCCATCGCCGCGAGAGTTCGTTCCGCCTCCGTGCGCAGTTGCGTCACGATCGGCTCCGGGGGCGTTGCCGCGAAGCCTGTGATTTGCACGTCCGGAGCGACCGCGACAGCGCGCAGTTCATAAGGCCCGAGGACCAATCCCCATCGTTGCGGAAGGCCGAGCGCCAGCCCGGTCGCCAAGTCCCTAGCCCCGGTCGGTTTGCCGCTGAAAGTCATCTCGAGCGGGATGGAATAGTGGCTCCGTAGCAGAACTTGTGGGTCAGAATGGCACATCCCAAGGGCAGGCAGGCGAGTCCGTTACGCGTGGCGACCGGTGGCGACGCGACCTGGAGGCTCGAAGGCCGTCGCCACGATCTCGGCGACGCTGCGGAAGGTGTTGCGCCCATTGGAGAGCCACGGGTTGACGAGGTCTCCCTCGCCCACGTTTTCCATGCGGACCGAGCGTTTGGATTCCCAAGTCTGGAGGTAGGCACCTTCACGCGCGATGCCACAGCCCATCGGCGAACGGCAATTCCGACCATCCATCGTACCACCCTGGCCGTCCCGGTTCTCGTACCAAGTGTCGGCGCGAAGAACGTCAAGGTCCCCGTCGCCATCAAGGTCCATGGCCCCGTTGGGCGTGATTGCGCCGTGAACCGGCGGGCCGATCAGATGCCGCGACCACGGCTGCCGAGGATTGGCCGGGATGGAAAACCAGCAGAGCGAGTTGAGTTGGGTACGCTCGTCGCCCATCAGGCCGACATCAGGCTTGCGATCACCGTCGATGCCCACCTCGTGTCGCACCCACCGATCGGCCGATTGAAACTCGAACCTCCAGCGAAAGCTCCAGCGATTGCCTCGTAAGCGCCTCCGTTCGGATAGTGGCGGCCTACTGCTTGCCTAGCCTTAGAGAACGTGCCACATTGGCGCGTCTGAAGCCGGTTTTAGGTTCGATTCTGACCCTCGCCTCCAGCCTTCGCTGGCCTGGCGGCCAGCTACGGCTGGCAGGCCAGCGAAGGCTGCGCGCCATAGCCCGAAGGGCGACGGCGGGCTTCCCTCAGCGCGAAGCGCCTGGCGGCCAGCTACGGCTGGCAGGCCAGCGAAGGCTGCGCGCCATAGCCCGAAGGGCGACGGCGGGCTTCCCTCAGCGCGAAGCGCCTGGCGGCCAGCTACGGCTGGCAGGCCAGCGAAGGCTGCGCGCCATAGCCCGAAGGGCGACGGCGGGCTTCCCTCAGCGCGAAGCGCCTGGCGGCCAGCTACGGCCGGCAGGCCAGCGAAGGCTGCGCGCCATAGCCCGAAGGGCGACGGCGGGCTTCCCTCAGCGCGAAGCGCCTGGCGGCCAGCTACGGCCGGCAGGCCAGCGAAGGCTGCGCGCCATCGCCCGAAGGTCGACAACTACGCAACGGGCGCGATCGATGTGAGAAAGGCAGCGCCACCCGGGTGGCCGTCTGCCCTGGACCGGTTCGCCGCGCTGCACGCTGCGAATTCCGAACTCAGAGTTCGGCTAAGGCGGCGCCAACGAGTTCTGCGCCAACTGCACCGGAACGCCAGGCGAGCACACAACGCCCGAACTCCGGCACAGGCCCGGCGGCCACCGACGAAAGTCGGGCGCAATGGACCCTGCCCGTGCGGCAGCGGCAAGGAATTCAAACATTGCTGCGGTCGATGACCGATTGCGTTTGTGGTGAGGGAGTCAGGCGTGGACGTCGAGGGGCATGTCAACGCGGAGATGGCTACCAGCCCACAGCTCCGCAATTCGCGTCGATGCGCAATGCCATCTCTCTTACTTCGTAACGGGCGCCGGGGCGACTGATCACGCCGGAAGCAGCGACAGCAGATTCGTCTTCACGTACTCTCCAGCGATCTGCGGATCGTACACCACGCCAGTGCGCAGCAACGACGCAGTGTCGGAGCAGAATCCCCGATCGGCCAGATGCCCTTCGAGCAACCCGATGAACTCCCGGCGGTTGGCCACGCTGCCTTCCTGCTGCAGGTAGTACTGAAACGACTCGATGACCGCGCGAGGATCAACGGGCGGTACGGCTCGCGTCAACGCCCAGTAGAGGTCGAATAAGTCCCGTCCCCGGCGTCGCTGGAACAAGGCCCGGAGTTTCGTTCCCAGCATCTCCGCCAGATCATAAGCCTTGAGTTGCGCCCTCACCTCCGCGTCGCGAAACGTGAATCCGAAAGGAATCTCGACCATCGGCCGATGAGCGGCGCGCTCGGTCACGTTCGCCTCGACTACGATGCCCAGTGTCGTGCCGGGGTCGATGAGGGATGGAACGGCATACGTCATCCGGAGAACTCGTGAAGGCCTGACCGTGTTGCGAATCGCCAGGCTCAGTGCATCCCAGACCGATGTTGCCGGGGCGCCCAGCATCGGATTCAACACCCGGCGCAGGGCCTTCCGGATGTGGTCTTCGGGACGATTGCCGACCACCACCAGATCAACGTCCTCGCTGTAGCGGGCGGCGGGCGCCAGATGGACCTTGTGCAACAGCGTGCCACCCCGCATCGCGATCTGGTGGCGGAGAAACTCGTCGGTGAACAACGCCACCATAGCACGGCACAAGATGAGATCCTGCTCGACCTGTCTTTGGCTGGGCCAGGGCACCGCCACCTGGTGCGCCAGAATATCGCGGCGGGTGATCGGGAGTGTCGACGTCATGGCAGGTGCAATCTGGCTTCACCCGAATTGTTCAGGACCTTCCAGCGCGGATTAACTTGAGCCTTCCGTTCTCCGGCAAACGATGATGTCAGCCGAACCACCGGCAACCGGGCCGGAAGCCAGGCACGGACGGTGTGGGCGAGTTTGGCATGGCCGAGAGTTTCGAGGAGATACCCAAGCCGCTGCGCCGTGGTCGGTTCGTCCTCCGCCTCCAGCACGCGCCGTAGTTCACCCGGACGCAGAAGCGGCAGCAGCGAGGTAAGGGTCTCAGCCACGCCGCCAATCCCCCCAACGCGTGGGGCATATCGGACGAGATCGAACGCGGTCGTCTCGGGCGTGCTGATTAGGAGGGGAGCAAAGGCATTTGCCTGCGGCTGACTTGACGCCGATTGGATCCGCCGCTTCACGTAGAACACGATCCGGAGTCGACCGACCCTGACCTCGCGGCGCGGTCGGTCGGTTATCACTTGGGTCACTTGGAGCGCCTGGGGATTAGCGCCATACGTGCTGGCGGCGGATTGCAGCGCCAAATAGTAGGGTTGCCTGAGCCAACTCATGTAATCATGAAGCCACCAGAGAACGGGCGGAGCGCCGATCGCCCGGTGTTCAGGGGCCACGATTAGGAAGAACTGCTGGCGAGGGGAGACTCGGATTACCTGCGGGCCCAGCCTGAGCAACTGGTTCTTCGCTGCGATGGGGGAAAGGCCGGTCCGCTGAACCAGTTCAGCCAGCGAGAAGGCCACTCGGCCTGAGGCGAGATGGGCGTCGACGAACGCCGCCGCCGCGCCGACCAGGCGGCCTCGGGCTGGTTCTTCCGGTTTCATTCGGTTGGCGCATCATAGCGTTTTACGCTCCATTGTGCAAATGAAACTGAATGCCTCATATTTCTGGATCGATTCCAGGAGCGAGGTGATTGAAGCAGATCCGACCCGGACGGTGAGAGGACGCGCGCTGCATGCCTCAACGCGGTTGGATGGAATAGTGCGGGTTCGGCAACTTGATCGCCCTGCCTCTGCAGCGGCACGCGCGAGATCATGGTCACAGCGTCTTCATTGATGACGCCTTCGAGCCTCATTCGGACCAGTGGGCGTTGCTCGCCTCGGTGCAGCGCGTGTCGAGGGCGCAACTCGAAGGGTTGGTGCAGTCGGCCGAGGGGCGCGGTCGCATTCTCGGCGTCAGGATGGCCGCGACCGAAGGTGAAGATGATGCCCCCTGGACAGCTCCTCCTTCGCGACGAAGGAAGGAAGCCCCGATCGAGGGTCCGTTTGCCGGTGGAACTGGAGTTGGCGTTGGCCGACCAGATCTACCTCGCCAAGGAGGACCTGCCGCCCGCGCTGCGGAACCGCCTGATCCGCCTGGCCGCTTTCCAGAACCCGGAGTTCTACCGGGCCCAGGCGATGCGGCTGCCGACCTATGACACGTCGCGGGTGATCGGCTGCGCGGAGGATTGCGCGCAACACATCGGTCTTCCTCGCGGTTGCCTTGAAGAGGTCAACGGGATGCTCAAAGAACGCCTTGACCTCTGTGACTGATGAGCAACGACGCCAGCGAGCCCAAGCCCCCCAGCCCTTCGGGGCGGGGCGGCACCGAGCCCGCTGCATCGTTCCTCGGTCGGTCGAGTGTCTCAGAGGATACACTCCGTCCCTCGGGCGGCTCGACCGATCTCGCCGAGGTCCTCGCATCGGGCCCGGTGGCGCTCCCGCCAAAATCGGAAGTAATTCTTGCACAGACCCTCAACTGCGTTTGCGCCTGAAGACTACGAATTCCCCGGGCCAGGCTTCTCAAGATGGCAGCCCTGGAATACCCTTCGCGGCTTGATGAATGACCGCCCGTATTCCCTCACGCTGTCGACACGGCGTGAGTTCATCCGTCGCCTGAGCCTCGGGCCAGCCCTCCTGGCTGGCGCCGCCCATGCCGCTGGCAAGACCAAGCCCGCACGCCGGGTGCGGTTCGGATTGATCGCTGACATCCATCCCGATGTGATGCCCGACGGGATCGAGCGGGTACGCGCCTTCGTGGCAGCCATGCAGAGAGCCAAGGTGGATTTCATCCTGCAGCTTGGCGATTTCTGCTGGCCGGCCCCGCGCAATCGACCGTTCCTTGATGCCTGGAACCAGTTTCCCGGCCCCCGGTTCCACGTGCTTGGCAACCACGACATGGATGGCGGCTTCGCGCGCGAGCAAACCGTCGCCTTTTACGGCATGCCGGACAAACACTACGTGTTCTCGGCCGGTCCGGTCCGGGGCCTTGTCCTGGACGGCAACGAGCCCGGCGGCAAGGCCGCAGGATACAAGCGGTTCGTCGGAGCCGACCAACTCGCCTGGCTCGAACGCGAACTCGCAGCCACCGACCGACCGGTGTTGGTGTTCATCCATCAGCCGTTCGATGCCGACCACGAAGGTTGCCTGGAGAACAGCGCCGCAGTCCGGGCCGTCCTCGAGCGGGCCGAGCAGCGAAGGCGGGGCAGCGTCGTGGCCGTGTTCGGCGGCCACCTGCACTTGGACTACGCGCGGGCGGTCAACGGCATCCGTTACATCCAAATCAACAGCGCTTCGTATTGGTGGCTGAATAACCCGGCGGCCCGCCGGGAGACGTACCCACCCGAGGTGCACAAGGCCTACCCCTACTTGACGCACGTGGCGGCGTACCGAAACCCCGTCTGGGCCCTGGTGACGCTGGATTTCGAGCGCGCCGAGTTGGTCATCAAGGGGAGACGCACTCGATGGGTCGGCCCTGATCCCTGGGCTCGGGGTGAGCAGGCGCCCTGGCCGCGCGAGCAGCTTCGCCCTGCCGTCTCCAGCCGGCGACTGAAACTGAATGCGTAAACCGCCCGCTTTGGGATGTTCTTGTGAGCGTCTGTGCAGCCTGCAACGCGTTGGCCGGGCCGAAGCAGATCTTCAACGACCCGCCCAGCACGCACACGGTTTCGGCGAGGGCAAGCGAAGCGATGCGCCTGGCCATTATCGCGCCCATCGAACAGTCATGCCGGGGATCATCCGCCACATCCACACCACCCGGCACCACAATCCCGATCTCACCGCGCGGGGGATCGTCCTCGAGATCACCTTCGACGATGCGTCGGAGCCGGCGGTCTTGTGCCCGCTTGCCGATTTCTTCGGCGACGGCTACAACGGCTGCTTTCGATGAGATCAGTGTCATCGCGCAGACCCCGTGACCCAGAAGATTCCGACGATGCGTTCGCCAAGAACCCCCCTATGAACAGCAACCCCTCCATTCCACGCCGCGCCTTTATCGAGAAGGCCGCTACCATCACCGCCATCGGCTTCGCCGCGCCGCATCTGGCCTCTGCGGCCGATCCTACACCTTCCGCCAGTCCGCGTCCAAACAGCCGGATTCACGTCGGTCTTATCGGCTGCGGCAACATGGGGCGGGTCAACCTGAGCAACTGCGCCGTGCATCCGGACGTGGTGGTCACCGCGGTCTGCGATGTGGACGAGAACCGGCTCGAACCGATTGTCGAGCGGTTCAAAGGCAGCCGGGGATACCGGGACTATCGGGAAATGCTCGAGCAGCGGGACCTCGATGCGGTGATCATCGGCACGCTCCCCCACTGGCATGCGCTCCAGGCCATCGCCGCCTGCGAGGCGGGCAAGGACATCTACATTCAGAAACCCATGACCATGCACCTCGCCGAGAGCCTCGCGGTGCGCAACGCCGTCAAGAAACACCAGCGCATCAGCCAGGTGGGCACGCAGCACCACGCCCGTGAAGAGCATCACCGCGTCATTGAATACGTCCAGTCCGGCAACCTCGGACCCATCGGCGTGGCGCGCGCGTTCAACGTCATGAACCAGACTCCACGGGGGATCGGCACCGGGGGTCAGCAGGACGTTCCGGAAGGCATGGACTGGGACCTGTGGTGTGGACCCGGACCGCTGGTGCGCTACAACCGGCTGCTGGCGACGGATGCGTATCACCACTGTTCCTGGATGGATTTCAGCGGAGGTTGGACTCCCGGTAACGGACCGCACATGCTCGACCTTCCCATCACGGCACTCGACCTGGGTTACCCGCTGGTGACCAGCGCCTCCGGCGGCCGCTTCGTGGTCCGCGATGATGGCGACGCCTACGATCATCACGAGGTGCTCTGGCGCTACCCCAACCTCACGCTCACCTGGATGATGTCGCTCACCAACAGTTACGGTTTTGATTTGCAGGGGGACCCGCGGCCCCGGACCCGCCTGGGTGTCTATTTCCACGGAGCCAACGGCACGTTCTACGCCGATTACCTCGGCGCCGCCACACTGGTGCCCGAGGGTGATGCGCTCAAGGGCAAGTCCGTCCCGGCAAAGTCCATCCCTCCTTCCCCCGGTCAGGAGCGGGAATGGCTCGACTGCATCAGATCGCGTCAGCAGCCCAGTTGCAGTGTCTTCCACCATGTGAAGGTGGATGTGCCGATTGTGCTCAGCCTGCTCTCCCTGCAGTTGGGCCGCTCGATCCGCTTCGATCCGCAAAGCGAGCGCATCGTCGGGGACGAAGAAGCAGCCCGTCGGGCGGTTCCGGAATACCGTGCACCGTGGAAGTTCCCCCGTGAGTACCTGACGGCATGAACACGTGTGCTCAGCAGATCAGTTTCAGGTAAGGGTCTGTGCCAGAGCATCGTGCCCTTCGTTTTCACTCGCCGCAGCGCATGACGGCTTGGTAGTCCGATAGGACGGCCCCGGAAACCCAGGTGCGGTTGCCGGGCAGATAATTGAGGAGCAAGCGATCCGTCACTCGCCCGCGCTCGGCTCCTTTTGCGGCCAGGTAAACCGCCCGCACCTTGAACGATCAGGCACGACCGCAGCCAGCCCGGCGACGCAAGCCAGTTGTCGCTGCCGCGCGCTCGCCGGACGATGGTGTCCTTGGGCGCCCATCGGATCTCGCGGATGATCGGGCTGGGGGGGGACCGGAGCGCTTTCGGGCGGGTGTTCGGACTCCGAACGAACGGCGGCGCAGATCGGCCCCAGAAACGGTTCGAGCACACCGTAGTGGCCCGCGCCGTTCTGGCGCAACCACGATTTGCCGGCGCGCGCGATGACGAGGTCCAGGCTGGGGATCACCACAATCAGGCTGTCGTAAAGTCCCCAAGTCCAGAAGGCGTCCCGCGGCACGTCCGCGAGGGTGCCATCGTTGTTGTTCCACCACAGCAATCCGTAATGCGCCGAGGCAGAACCAAAGCGGTCGGCCGGAGTCGGCGGCTCCAGGACAGGCAACCGAGCCACCTCGGGCGCCGTGCGGCGGGCCAGTTCGACGAAGCTGCGCGGCAGGATGGCGCGGTCCTTCCAACGACCTTCGCGCAAGTAGAGGTAACCGAACCGCGACATGGCCGCGATGTTGGCACTGATGCCGGCCCCAAACTCGCGACGCGGGATGCCGTCCCCTTGCGGCGGGCGGTACGCGTTGTTTCGCCAGCGCAAGTCGTTCCGGCCGATGCCGATGGGGCCGAACACCCGCTCGAACATCAACTCGTTCAAGTCGCGGCGATACACGCGCGTCAGACAGTCCGCGAGCCAGTTGGGGCCGCCGTCGCTGTAATGCCACTGCGTGCCCGGCTCGAAAAGCAATCTGCCGAAGCCCCCGGGCTTCTCGAAGCCGCCAGTCTGGGTCGCCAGCATGCGCAGCGTGATCTTGTCGAGCCAACCGGTCGGCACCTTTGTGTCTGGCGGCACACCCAGGTCGGGGCAGAACTTTATCGCCGGATCATCGAGCTGCACTTTGCCGTCCATCACCGCCAGGCCGAGCGCCGTAGCGCCAAACGATTTGGTCGTGGATTTCAGATCGTAAAGCTGCTTCGGGTCGCCCCAGGCCATGACCGATTGGCCGTAGCGTAGGATGCAACCGGAACCGCCGCCGGTGAGCGCATAGTCGCGGGCCTGTGCGAGCGTCGCTTCATCCAATCCGACTTCCGCCGGGGTGGCGCGGGGCCAATCCGGAATCGGCCACGAAGGTCCGGTCGTCGTTTGGGGCACCCCAGCGCCTGTCAAGAAGAGAACCAGCGCCATCGAGGCAGTCAACGAGCGGAATGTCTTCATCGCAGAATGTCGGCGGGCGACGGTAGCTTGGAAAAGACATGCATCATCATATCCATGGGTGGGGCCGGTGTCATGGTCTTGACACTTTCACCAGGCACAACCGCCGGGCCGGCAGTTGCAGCGAGACGCGGACGCGCGGGCCTTCAACATGAACTGCCCGTTGCTGAAGTGGCGTCGCGTTGTCTGTGCCGGCCGCCGTCAAAGTGAGTTGGTACTCTCCGGGCGACAACAGGAAGAACTCGGCCTCGAGGGCCCGCGGTTGGGCGCCGAAGTGGTACAATGCCGCGGCGAAGGACGTCCGGCTCGAGTCGGTGACGAGCGCGGCGATCTCTCGCGGCGGCGTCCGCCAGCGCACGGCGTTCAGCGGGAACACCAGGGGATTCCCCGGATCCCCGGTCGCGCTGCTATACAGGATCTCCGGCGACGGCGCGGGCGGAGCGGGTTCGGGGAGATGGATCAAGAAGTTGCGCGTGAACGACAGCACGCGGTCGGTCCAGCGCATTTCGGCGGTGTAGGCCTCCCAGTTCGAGCGAAAGGCTTCGGCGTTGCGCCGCAGCGCGGCTTCGAGCGGAGCGGCATCGCCCGTCAACCGGTAGCGGACATAGCCCGAGGCAGCCGCCCGGAGCAACGGGTCGTACTGCGTGTCGCCGGTGAGCAGCCGGTATTTGGCCAGCGCGTCGGACAGGAACCCTGACATTCTCCGCGCACACCAGGACTCGGAGCCGGGCTCGCCTTCGGGCGCTTGCCGATGCTTCACGCAGAGCGCGGCCATCGAGCGAATGGGTTCAAGGTATCGCTCTTCCCGGGCCGTGTGATAGGCCAGCAAGAGCGTGGACGTCATCAGCCGTGTGGCGCCCGGCCAGTTGTAGAGCGCGTCATTGTGGCCAAGGGAAAACGGCTCCCACCAGGGCCGGTCGGCCTTGGCGAGGCCGCCATCGGGCCAGCGAATGGCCGAGGGCAACACGCCGGCAGGCTTGCCGTTCTCCGCGCGCGAGGCCGCATCCACCCACACCTTGAGCCACTCGCTGAACAGTGCCGTCAACGCCGGGTCGCCGGTGCGCTGCCAGTAGAGGAGCGCCGGCTGGATGATCGACGGATGATAGACGGTGTCGAACGCGCGGGCGACGCTGGTATCGACTCTGTCCACGCTGAAATACATGGACTTGAACTGCAAGAAGCCGCGCTCATTGCGCGCCGTCCAACGCTCGCGCATCAGCTCGGCCAGGCGCAGGGCACGCTGCTTCCACACCGGATCATCCGGTTGCAGGTGCATCATGGGCAAAATCGTGTCGGTCGTGTCTTCGTTGGAATGTTCGACGTCGGTGACGCGGGAGGTGAAGCCCTCGCGCAGGTGCGGTTGCTGGAAAATGCCGCCCGAGAGGCGTTCCTGGGCGGACGTCACGGCCGGGTCCTCGAACGCGATCATCACCGGCACCCACCAGCGCCACATTTCGACGTCGTCGCCCCAACCGCCGCCGAACTGGCCGTCGGGAAGCTGGCGTTCTGCGATCCACCAATGAATCACGTCGGCGAGCTTCTCCAGCCCCTCGCGCTGGAGGTTGGCCCAGGCGGGAGCCGCGGGGTCGGCGGGGTAGGACTTGGGCCACGGGATGGGTTCGCCCAGGTACATGCGCACGACGCGGTTCTCGGGAAACGCCGCGCGGGTTTCCTGGAGCAACTCCCGGGCTTCGCCGAAGTACTTCTCGCGACGCTCCTTCACCGACAGCAGCGGGCTGCTTTGAATCACCTGCCAGATCAACATGCGCCCGCGGTAGAACGCCCACAGGGGCCGCAGGGGCGAACCGGGAGACAGCTCCCGCGGGTACAACGGTCCGTCGCCCGCCGGGCGCACCCGGCCTGTGAAGAAGCGACAGAGGTAACCGTTTTCCGCCGCGCGGCTGTGGTCTGCGACGACGCGCGACTTGCCATCAGCCCAGTCGTCCACCACCGGCAGCAGCTGGGTCAGATCCGCCCGCAGCGTCGCATCGAGATCCGTGCGCGCCTCGAGCTCGCGGAGCCGGCGCAACCGATCCCGCTCATCGTGAGTCGTGCCCGCCAGGTGAATGAGGCGGGTCAGGTCCGCTCGCTGCGGGGCTTGGCCGGGCATCTCGAGGATCACCGGAGGATCGAGAACATCACCGGCCCGGACGGCTCGAGTGTCGGCGGCGTTCGCGACCGTCGCCGCACCCGCCAGAGCAACGAGCCAGCCCGTCAAGGACAAGATCCGAGGGCGCCACGAGCCCGACGACGGGCGCGTCGACGGTGAGGGTCGTTCAGCGTGCTGCATGGGAACCTGCGTTTTTGGTGGAAGGGTCAGTTCTCGAAGACGGCGTTGACCATGCGCACGTTCATCAGCAGGCCCGCCGCGGCGCTGCCGGGATGGGTGAGGCGGTCGTTGATGATCCAGCGGCCCTCGCGCAGAGTGACGCGCGTGCGCGGGAGTTCTCCGGTGGCGAGGCCGATGCCGGTGCACGGACGGCGATAGAAGTTCAGCATCAGCAACTCCATGTTCATCGCGTGCGCCTTCAGGTCACGGAACAGTCCATCCAAGCCGCGGAAGAAAACCGGATTCAAGCGGTCCAAGTCCGGTGTAGCCGGTGTGCCGCCCCAAGGCAGCAAAAATCCGAGCGTGCTGTCAATCAGGTGGCCGTCGCGTGGGGGATTCCTGGCTGCGAAATCACCGGCGCCCAGAAGCCGATACACGGGCGCGGCGGCACCGAGGCGCTGGAGTCTGCAGGACGAACTCCGTCCAGCTCGTGCCCGCGCCGGCGTCGAGCAGCAGCTTGAGGCCGCGATCCCGCGGTTGCGTCATGCCGCCCACCAGCAGCTCCACATCGCCGTCCAGGTCCCAGTCCGCGGCCTGGAGGGTGTGGCAATAGTCCACGACAGCGACGGGGTGTTGGGCCCACGGTTCCGCGCGGCCAGGCCATCTTCCGCCGTTGTGGTGGTCTCTGGCTTGATTTGCAGGGACTTGCGCACCCCAGACCCCGGTTGTCTCCACGACACCGTCCGTGATGTCGCTTGGCCCACGCCATCCTCAGGGGCCGATGCTGAACCTGTCGCCCGCTCGCCGCGGGCTGCATTCATCCCCCCGTCCGAAAAAAGCGGCAGGGGGCTGCCGCACTCCAAAAACTGGCGTCCGCGCCGACCGCCTTTCGTCCCGCGCGCGAGCGTCGTGGAGTGCGGTGCCGCGCTCCAAGCGGCACCGCTTTCCAGGGGGCCCAGCCCCGGAGGACCCCGCCGCCGCGGGCCTTGGCCGAGACGGCCTGCCCCGAGCGCCATCAAGGGGCCGGGCGTTGGGGGATCGAGTCGAGCCGGCGCAACCCTGGGGACTGCGATGGCGGCGCAGCGTCGCTGGCGGACTGCGAACTGGACGCGTCCGTGAAGATGTCGTTGCCTTCCATTCCGGCTTGGTTGCCACCGAATGAGCAGTGTTGCATCACGCCAATCGAACTATCGCAAAAGGCCGCGCCACCGCCGTCTCCCTTGGCGGTGTTGCTCTGAAACTGACAGCCTTCGAGCGTGACGATGGTGCTTTCGAGTTGCGACGCGCGGCTGACGCTGAACACCGCGCCGCCATGGCCGCCGGTCGTGTTCTCGCGGAACAGGCAATCCGTCAGTTTCGGGCGCGAACCGTAGTCGAAATAGACCGCGCCGCCGCGCCAGCGCGCGGTGTTGCCGGTGAAGGTGCAGTTCGTGAACACGGACTCAACGCCGACGCGATCGAGCACTGCCCCACCGTTATCCGCGCGGTTACCGGTGAAGGCGCAGTCCGTGAAAATCGGTTTCGCACGGTCGTAGCTGTAAACCGCGCCGCCATCGCGGGCGAAGTTATTGGTGAACGTGCAGTGGCTGATGGTCATCGCGAAGCCGGTCACGACCTCGGAATTTGGCCGGGTCTGTGGTCCGCGCCGGTAGTTGATCAGGCCGCCGCCCTTGCCGTTGTAGCCACTGCCGTCGGCGCAACCGCCGGTGATGGTGAAGCCGTCGAGCACCGCGCCGTCCGCGCCTATGAGCACGTGATAGGCGCGGTTGCCATCCAAGACCGTCGGATTCTTCGCGGGGTCGCGCTGCGGCTCCGTGGCGTTCCATCCGCCGTAAAGCCGGACGCCAGGACGTAGAACGAAAGACTCCGACCGGTCCGCGCCGAGCCGGTAGGTTCCCGCGGCCACGCGCACCTCCGCGCCGTCTTTCCCGGCATCGGCAAGCGCGGTTTGCAGCGACGAGTAAGCCGAGGCCCATGACCGGCCATCGCCTGCCGCCCCGGCGGCGGCATTAGCATACACAATTCGTTCTGACGACGGGACTCTCTCAGGCGCAGCGTCAAACGGCTCACGGGCGGGCTGCGCTTGGTATTGCTTAAGTTCGCTCAACAATTGGGGCAGTTGTGCCTCCGCGAAACGGCCGGGTCTGTAGCCGGCGTCGCCGTTCGCGGCTTCCATGATGAGCGGCGCGCAGTCGTGCCAGTTGTAGATGCCGGGATCTTCCCAGTCGCAGGTGTTGTTGGTGATCCGGCAGTTGATCAGCGACGGGTCACTGGCCGGGCCGGTGCCCTGATATAGCGGCGCGCCGTAGTCCACCGCGTGGTTGTTCGTGAACGTGCAAAAGTAGAGCACCGGCGAGGAGCCGCCGTCGTTGCCCATGCCACCGGCGCTCTGCGCGCTGTTGCCGGTAAACACGCAGTTGATGAGCGTCGGCGAACAACCGAAGTCGTTATACATGCCCCCGCCCTTCTGGGGCGTCGTGTTCGACTCAAATACGCAATTCAGAAAGGTCGGCGCGGTGCCGAGATCGTTGCTGACGCCGCCGCCGCGACCGCGCGCGGTGTTCTTCCGGAAAGTGCAGTTACTAAAGACCGGCGCTTTGCCGTTAGCGTCGGGACGTGGCGGGAACGAGGTGCTGGTCATGTTATAGACGGCGCCGCCCTTGCCCGCCTGATTGTTCTCGAATATGCAGTTCCGCACGGTCGGCGAGGCATGGACGTTAAGCATGCCGGCGCCCGAGCCGTTGTTGCTTCCGCCCATGATCGCCTGCGGCGTCATGTGAATGGGCCGTCCCCCGCCCTGACCGGGAGGCCCGCCGGTAGGTGGGCCGCCGCCCGGGAATCTGCCACCACCGCCCGGCCGGCCGCCGCCCTCGCCGCCCATCGCGCTACCACCGGTGATCATGAAGCCATCCAGCACGGCGTCGTCCGCGCCGGTAACGACGTGATAAGCGCCACGGCCGTCCAGAATGGTTCGGTTCTGCTGCCAATTGCGCTGGTCGCGTTGGGTTTCGTTGCCGACGAATCCGCCGTAGAGCGCGCCGCCCTTGCGGAGTTGGAAGGTCGCATTGCGATCGTTGCCGGGCGTGTAGGTTCCGCGCGCCACCCAGATCTCGGCGGCGCCGAGGGCGAGCGCGTCCTGAAGCGACGCGAAGGCGGTCGCCCAGGTTTTGCCATCGCGGGTGCCGGCGGTATGAGCGGCATTCACGTAGGCGTGCGGACCGCGGATGGCTGAAGGCACGGCCGGCGGTTGGGTGGCCGGTTGTGGGGAGGCCTCACGAGCGGGCCGATTGTCCATGACGGCCACGCGGGCATCGCGAGCCTTGAGTTCTTCGAGCGTGATGAAGCCATCGTGGTCCGTGTCAATCTGCTCCCAGCGCTGCAACATTCTCGGCGGCGCCTCGTCTCGGCTGATCTTGCCGTCGCCGTTGCGGTCGAATTGCCGGAGCAGTTCCTCCGGAGACAAACGCGGGGGCAGTTGGCCTTGCTGGCCAAACACCGGAAGGACCACGGCTAGCGCCAAAATGGTCAATGCTCGATTCATGACGATCCAATCGCGGCAGGTTTGTAGCACGAAAGGTGGCGTGGACAAAGTCTTTGCCTCGGCCTACCTGGCCTTGTCAGCCTTGAGGATGTAGGAATCGGCGATCTTGAAACTGCCATCGCTTCCGCAGCGATAGTCGACGGTCATTTCGTCTGGGGCGACCTTGACGCGCAGATAGCCGGAACCGCCGAGGATGGTGCCGCTCTGGTAACCGTATTCGGCGGCGCTGCGAGGCACACGATGGCTGCCGGGATTCCCCGGCTGGGGGACTTCTTGATAGACAATGCCATCGAGGACCTGCTTGGCATAGAAGTGATCGTGACCATGGAACACTGCGCTGACGTGGTTCTGCACCAGGACTTGGTGAATCGGGGCGGGCCAGCCAGGGCGGTGCTGCTTGAAGCCATCGGTGCCGTCGGCGCTCTTGCCGCCCCATTCGTAGAAAGGCGCGGCCTCCGCACCGCCGCGGCATTGTTCGTCCGCGCCACCGACGAGGTGGTGGATGAAGATGAATTTGAACTTCGCTTGGCTTCCTTCGAGCGTCTGCTTGAGCCACCGATACTGGTCCTCGCCGAGCGTGCGGCTCCAGTTGTCGTCTTTGCCGCGCTGCTTCTGTGTGAACCAGAACGGGTCAAGAACGACGAAGAGCGCGTCGCCCCATTCCCACGCGTAATAGTCCTGCAACAGGCCGGCTTCCGGGTGCTTCTCTGCGTTGCCGGTGAAGAAGCTGTCGGGCACCGGGTTCGGGAAGTAGCGCTTCCGCATCTGGTTGGACCAGACGGCGAGGCTGTCGGCGTCGCTGCCGCGCCCGCGCGGGCTTTCGCCGTCGTGATTGCCGAGCACGAGGAACAGCGGTGCGCACCGGCAAAGCTGGCCGAAGTAAAACCGCTGCGCGAGGTATTGGCGGGCCGCATTCTCGCGGTTGTCGTGCTTCTCCGCCATGAACGTGTCGCCGAGGTCCACGTGAAAATCCGGAGCGTCGGCAAGCGCGTTGGCCAGCGTGTGCTGATACACCTCGGGGCTGACGTTGCTGTCGAGATGCGAGTCCGCTGTGATGGTAAAGGAAACAGTGCTGCCCGGCGGACGCTGCGTGTGGAAGGAGCCCTCCACGGCGTTCGTGCCGCCGATGCGAAGTTGGTAGAAGTACTGCGTGTCCGGCCGCAGCGAGCCGATCACGACTTCAACCGGTTCGCCTTTGTTGAACAGCCGCGTCGGCGTCTGTTGTGAGTAGGCGTCCCGCCCCATTTCGTATACGATGCAGCCTTCAGCATCCTGGTCGGCGAGAACACTGACAGTGACCGAATCCCGCGTGGGCCGGCCCAGCACCACATCGAACGGATGCGCCGGCACGTTGAGGCAGGCGGAGTTCTGGGTGGGCTGAGTTGCGCCGCCCTTGCCGCCGCCGCGCCGGCCCTCCGCCGCTACCGCCGCCACGCCCAGGCCCAGGCACACCCCAAGCGCTGTCAGGAAGAGTCGAAGTCTCATGGGGCTTTCCTGCCGCCTCGTCCCCGGCGGTCGGGCGGCTCTTCGGAGGGCTTGCTGGGATCGTAATTCGGATTGGGCTTCGGCATCTGCGCGTTTACGGCTGCGAGGTAATCACCCAGCCGTTGATCGAGTTCTTTCGCTTTGTCCGGCATTTCGCGGGCGAGGTCGTAGCGCTCGCCGGGGTCGTTGGTGAGGTTGAAGAGCTTCAGCGCGCCCGTTTCGTAAACACGGATCAGTTTGAAATCGCCAAGGTAGATCGCCGAGGCCGGGCCGAGGGCGTCCTTGTCGTAGTGCGGGAAATGGACGACGAACTCGTCGCGTGGTCGCTTGAGCGCGCCGTTGCCCGCGTTGGCGAGCACTGACGCGAAGCTGCCGCCTTCAACGCCGTTCGGCAGCGGCTCGGCGACGTGCGCCAGTTCCGCGATGGTCGGGAACAGGTCTTCGCCAATCACGCGGACGTGCGAGCAAGCGCCCGCTTGAATGCCCGGCCCGCGAATGATGCACGGCACGCGGAGGCCGCCTTCGGAGACCGTGCCTTTGCCGCCGGACAGCGGCGGATTGCGTCCGGGCGTGCCGTGGTCGGTGGTGAAGATGACGTAGGTGTTCATCGCGATGCCGACTTCGTCGAGCTTCTTCAGCACCTGGCCAAGAGCGATGTCGAGGTCGAGGTCTGCTGCGGCTTCGGCGAGTTCGCGCTCGCTCAAATTGCCGCCCCAACTTTTCACCGTGGCGAGCGTCTCCGGGCGCGCATCGCCGCCTTGGCGCGAGGCGTAGTGATCAAGTTGAAGATAGAACGGCTTGCCCGCCTTGACCTGCCGCGTCATGAAATCCATGCCGCGCTCGGTCATGGCGTAGAGTTGCTTCGGGTGCGGATTGGCGACGTTGTCCGGCCCGCCGTTGCCGTTGGCACCGTCGTTTTCGTCAAAGCCGTGCTCGCGCGGATTGGCGCGGCCCATGTGCCATTTGCCAAAGTGCGCCGTGGCGTAGCCGGCGCGCTTGAGCACTTCAGCGAGCGTCGTCTCGCTCGCCGGCAATTCCATCGAAGCCGAGGGCGCGATAACACGACCGTTCGGATTGTCGCCGCTGTCGCGCTTGCCCTCGTTGATGAACGTCATGTGCAGCTGCGCCGGGCTCTTGCCTGTAAACAGCGCCACGCGCGACGGCGTGCAGCGCGGCGACGGCGCGTAGAAATTGGCGAAGCGCATTCCGCCCGCGGCGAGCTTCTCCAGATTCGGCGTGCGGATGAAGGCGCTCTTCGACTCCGGCACGGCGTCATCCATTTGCACCGACGTGCTGCTCCAGCCGTGGCCTTCGCCGAGGATGAAGACGAAGTTGGGCTGCGGTGTAGCGGCACTGGACAGTCTCGCACCAAGCAGTGCGGCGACGAGACAATTACGGAAAAGGAACGGGCTTTTCATCTGCGTCACCGATGTTACGCGATCACTCGTCCCGTTGAGCCTTGCGTTCGGGACGATCTTCACGATCGTCATCCCCACCCCCATGTTGGCTGCCGCCGCGGCGTTCGCCGCCGCCACCTTGGCCTTGCGTGCGGTCGCCTTGGGGGCGCTTGCGATAGACATCAATGCCTTTCTCGGCGCGCTCGGTGATCGTGCCATTCGGTGTCAGGTCGCGACCTTTGAAGGCGGGATGATCGAGGGGATAGCGATAGGCACGGAAGGCGGAGTTCACCATCGGCAGGACGTCACCGAGTGTCTTCACCGGGCCGTCGCGCGTGACGGGGTTGATGTATTCCCAAGCCAACTCGCCCTTGGCCGTGATCTCGAAGAAATGGCCCTCGGTGTCGGAGCAGATGAAGGTGCTGCCGTTCGGCAGACGCTGGCCGCTGGAGCCAATGTGGCTGAAGAAACCGTGGCTGTTCACGGAACTGTAGCTCCAGATAACCTGCTTCGAAATCTGGCGCGGTTGGTTGTGCGTGTCTTTGTCGTAGGTTTCGCGACGGTAGCCGGCATCCGGCGGGTTGACATACTTGCCGGTGTCGCGCCCGCTCACGTCGAGGAACGGGTTGATCTCCAGAATCGAGGAACCCGGTGTGCGTTGGAAGAGGTACTGCCCATTGTTGAAGACCATGAGGTGCCCCGCCCCAGGCAGGCCGGGCCGGATCCAATGGACATCGTGCGCGCCGCCCATCTGTTTGTGACCGGAGGTGGCCGAGTCCCAGTTCTCCAGGACGCGCGGCGGGTCGCCCTGCGCGTAGCGGGCTGGGTCGCCGAAACGGTAGAGGAAATCGCCCGCGGGGCCGGCAGCCTTGGCGATGCTGGCCTTCGGGTCGCCGGCGACGAACGTGCCGTCGTGGTTCACCACGTAGAGTTCGCCTTGCACGGAGTTGATGACGATGTGGCCCGACTCCGGACTGTAATCGAGCGAATTGCAGTGGAGCCAATCGCGCCGGAGCGGCCGGCCCGGCAGGTTGATGTTGATGCGACCGGGATGGTCCGCAACGGTCTTGCCTGCACCGACATGGTTGGGCTTCGACGGGTCCAAGTCCTGGACGACGTGATCAAAGAAGCACCATTCCCAGACGACGTTGCCGTGCATGTCCACCTCGACGACCGCGTCCATCTGACCGCCCTCCTGCGAGGCTTTCTTCGGGTCGGCCCCAGCGGTGACGGCCTGGTCGTAAGAGACCGTCTTGTTGGCAATGTAAAGCGTGGTGGGGGCGTTGAGCTGCTTGTTGAAGATGCGCACCCAATCGTGATGCGGCGCGTAGTTCTCGCGCTTCTCGGTGTATTCCCAAACCGTCCTGCCGTCCCAATCCACTTCCTTGAAACCGGGGAAACCGCTCGGGTCATCCTTGGACGCATCGAGGATGTTGCCGTTGTCGAGCAAGTGCGGATTCGTGCCCACCGGCCACGTGTGGACGACCTTGCCGTCGAGGTCGAGGAGGAACGTGCGGTTTCCGACGCCGAAGAGCGTATAGCCAGCCAGAGCTTTGTTTGTGTCGCAGAACAGCAGCTCGGTCGGGCCTTGAAGCCGTTCGTAAGCACAGGCCGAAGTGGCGATCAAACCACAGAGGATCAGCGCGCGTTTCATGGTCGTGTCTCCTCTAGCGAGGCGCCGCCTCAGACCTAACGAAGTCCGCGATCCCATGAAGCCTTCCTGCCTCTTCGGACTCTCTCTCCCGCGCCTCGCTAACATAGAGTCCTCGGAGGCGGGGGGTCGGGTTTGGAACGGCAGGGGCCAAGTTTGTCCTGTTTGCCACATATTCCACAAGTCGAGGACTCTAGCGTTGCGGTTGGCCGTCACGAGCGGGGCGGTTGCCACCTTGTCCACCTTGCCCGCCGCGACCCCCACCGCCGCCCGGGCCGCGGTCGGGGCGCTGCGCCTCGGTCATGAGGTGGAGGCCGGTCTTGCCCTTTTCCGAAGCTGGCAGTTCGATAACGCCTTTCGGGGTCAGGTCGCGCCCGGCCAGGCCGGGATATTCTGGCCCGTAGCGATGGGCTTTGAACACGGCGTTCCAGAGATGGCCGCGCATGTCTTTGCCCGGAAGCTCGCCTTGCGCGAGAATGCCGCCGCGCACCATCGGGTTCACGTATTGCCAGACCATTTCACCGTCAGGCGTAATCTCGAACAAGTGCCCGACAACTCCGGCGCAGATGAGCGTGTTGCCGTTCGGCAGGCGTTGCGCGCCGGAGATTTCCGACGAGAAGAAGTCGGTGCGGTTCTCGGCCTCGTAGTGCCAGATGGGTTTGGCGGGGCCATAGGCCTCGCCCGCTTCGAGGGTGTAGCGCCCATTCGCGTCCATCGGCAGCACGATTTCCTCAACGCTCGACCAACCCCGGTCGTAGCCGTTGTTGAAGATGGTCATGTGGCCCGCGCCGGGATACCCGTCGGGAATCCACAGGCCATCGTGCTGTTGCACGAGTTGCTTGTCACTCGCCTTGCCACGTCCATAGGCGGCAGGGTTTCCCCAGCGATAAATCAGGTCGCCGCCTTTGCCGTGCTTGCCGCCAGTGTGCCCCGCGGCTTCCTGGGTCGTGGTGCTGTGATCGATGATCCAGATCTCGTTGCAGCCCCGCACGCTCAGGGAGATCTGGTCGAGCGTGGCATGGTAATCGAGCGAGTTCATGTGGTTCCAAAAGGCAGCCGTGGCGCGGCCATTGCAGGCGACATCCACCAGCTCGGGATGCGCGGCGGGATCGCCGTAGTTCGGCTTCGTCTGATCGGTGTTCTGAATGAGGTGGTCCCACACGTGCCATTCCCAGACGATCTTGCCGCCTTTCGGATAGACCGGCTCGATCTCGACCACGGCGTCGGGCACCAGGAAATCGTCGCGGAGCATTCGGGGATCAAAGCCGGCCGCGATCGCCTCTTCGCGTGACTTGCGCTCGACCATGAGCGCGAGGATGTGGCCGTTGGGCATCGGCTTGAAATCATGGTGCAACTGGTAGTCGCGGGTGGCGTGGTTGAACTCCCAAACCAGGTTGCCGTCCCAATCATATTCTTCAAGGCGTCCGCCCTCGCCGCCGCCCGTGCCGCCTTGCACGCGCAACATGCAGGCGCGCACGAGATGTCCGTTCGGCAGCAGGTAGGCGGACTGGCCTGGCTCGTAAGCGCTCTTCCATTGGTGAACGACGCGGCCCTCGTTGTCCATAAGGTAGGTCACGGTGTTGTGCTTCGGCGCGAACAGCGTGTAGCCGGGGCAGGCCTTCGGGGTGTTCAGGAACAGGCCGATCGTCTGGCCCGGATTGGGCGAAGTCGGCGTCTTGTTCTCGGCCATCTCGCGGCGGCCACCGCCGCCCTCTCGGCCGCGGCCCGGACCAGATTCTTGGACACGGCCCCGGCCCTCGGGCCGAGAGGGTCGATCGTTGGGCTGTTCTTGTGCCACAGCCAATAGAGTGGCGCTCGCCACCGTCAGGAAGGCGAACAGGACCTTTGGCAAGGGCCGCTTCATTGCTTGGTATTTGTCGTTCATGTCAAGAGTGCCTTTTTTGAGTGCTGATTCGTTCACCAGAGATTGGGTTCACTGATCGGGAGACGCACGGCCTTAGCCCGGCTGCCGGTTGGAATCACGCGGCGGACGATCCCCGCCTTGTCCTCCGCCACCTTGACGCGGACGACCTTCCGGGCGCGGAGGGCGGCCACCGCCACCCTGGCCGCCTTCGCGACCTCGGACTTGCTGAACCGGCGTCGGTTTGATGACCGGCCGGCTCTCGGCATCCACCGGAAGCACGACGCGGAAGCCGAGATGGTAGTAAGGATGATCCGGATCCTGCGGGCCGCGGAAGTATGACGGGTTGCGATTCGACACGCGGCCGTGGCCGTTCTCGCCGTTATACCAATTGCCGCCGCGCATGCCGCGATACGGCTTGCCGTCGGGCATGATGCTGCCGCTGGCTGGCCCCGCGGGATTGTTGGTCGGGCTGTAAGCGTAATAGTCGCGCCCATACCAATCGTTGATGAACTGCCAGACGTTGCCAGTCATGTCGTAAAGGCCGTAGCCGTTCGCACCGTTGCCGGTCTGGAAAGTCTCCGCCGCGCCCGGCCAGCCGAAGTCGGCCTTGCGATGCAACTGACCGTTGAAGAAACCCACTGGCGTTGTCCACGGTTGCGGGCCGGCGCGAAATGGGTTTCTCGACTCCGGCCAGTTTGCTTTCGTGGCGTCCGGCTCGTCGCCCCAAGGGAAATTGCGATACGGATTCTGCAAGCCACCGCGCGCGGCGTATTCCCACTCGGCCTCGGTCGGCAGGCGGAAACCACTCCTGTTGAAGTCGCAGTCCCAAGTCGTCGTGTCGTAGCAAAGCGGCTTGCCTTGTTTCCCGCTCAGCCAATTGCAATAGGCCGCCGCGCCCGGCCAGCGGATGCAGAACACCGGATGATTCTCCTTCTTGTCCAGCACCGCGAAGCTCTTACCGTCCCAGCCGATGCGGCTGAACGGTGACATCGCCCGCGTCTCGCACAGCAGCTCCTTGCCGCCGACGAGATAAGCGCCGCCCTCGCGGATCTCGATCTGCTTCGCCGCCAGCGCAGAGTTCAGGAACTCGCAATACTCCTTCGTGGTGACAGTGTAGATTCCCATGTAGAAGGCATCCAGCCGCATCGCGTGGACCGGCGTTTCGTCGCCACCGTGCTTCGGGTCAACGAAGTTGTGATGGTCGCCCATTTCAAAGGTGCCCGCCGGAATCAGGGTGAAGCCGGCGAGTGCTTCTTTTGCAGCCACTTCCTCAATACATGCGGCAAGTGCGATCACGGCGAGTGCCGCGTGCTTGATCCATTTGAGCGTCATCATTCCAGAGGGTTAAACGGAAAGTGAGGCGTCCATTCTACAGCCAGCTCAAGGCAACTGAACTACCCGGTAAAACCCTTGCGGCTGGGCGAGCCGCGTTGTGTTGCTTTCTATGAACGAGGTTAGTGGGCCGACGCTGCGGTTGGTGGCGATGCTGGCCCAGGCGGCGGTGGTGAGGCTGGGCGTGTATTGCACGACGTAACTGCGATTGGGCACGCTGGCCCATGTCATCTCCGCCGCGGTTGAGTCGACGGACATTGTCGTAACGAGCAGAGTCTGATCCACCGGAAGCTCGATGGTGCCTCGAGGGATCAGGTCTTTGCCCAGCAGGCCGGCGTAGCTGGCGGGGTAGCGGCGGACTTTGAAGACGGCATTGTATTGGTGGCCGCGGTCATCCAACCCCGGAGTCTCGCCTTGGGTCAGCGGACCCGTTTGCACAACGGGGCACACATAGCGCCAGACAATTTCAGCCGCGGCGGTGACTTCGGTGAGAATGCCGTGAACACCATCGCACATGAGGGTGTTGCCGTTGGGCAATCGCTGCGCGCCGGAGATCGCCTCCGAATACATGCTGGAAGGGGGTGTCGCCGCGTAGGTCCAAGTGAGCACGGTCGGGCCGAAAGCCGATCCGGAGGCGATGGAGTAAAGTCCATCCGTCCGCAGGGGCGGAGTGATTTCGTCCACGGTCGAATAGTTGCGGCCAATCCCGTTGTTGAAGATGATCAGATTCCCAGCACCGGGGCAGTCAGGATCAATCCACTGTGCGTCGTGTTGATCGAAGAGCAGCTGACTGGCGGCGGTGCCGAGGCCGTAATTCACGGGATTGCCCCAGCGATAGAGGAGATCGCCGCCCTTGCCTCGCGTTCCGCCCGTGTGACCGGCGGCTTGGGCGGTTGTGGTGCCGTGGTCAATCACCCACAGTTCGCTGCTGCCGCGAACGCTCAGGACGATCTGATCCAACTCGGGGTTGTAGGCGATCGAGTTCATGTGGTTCCAAAAGGGCATGATGCCATGGGCGCTTTCCACCCAGCCATTCACGTTCACCCGTTCAGGATGTTCCGAAACCACGCCGTAGTTGTTCCGGGCCGGATCGAAGTCCTGGATCAAGTGATCCCACACATGCCATTCCCACACGACGATTCCGCCTTGAGGACGGGTGGGCTGCACCTCCACGACTGAATCGGGCAGCAGGTAGCCCTTGCCCGCAACGTCGGGATGCAGGAGGGCCGGATTGAAGCCTGCCGCCAGCACCTCGGCGTAAGATTTCGTCTCGACGACCAGCATCAACACGTTGCCATTGGGGAGCGGCGTAACGTCGTGATGCGACATGTGGGTGGCCGTGGCGTAGTCCAGCTCCCACACGAGGTTGCCGTCCCAATCGTATTCCTCCAGCCGGCCGCCCTCGCCGCCGCCCGTCAAGGCGCCGCTCTTCACGAAGCCGCAGCGGAGCAGATGGCCGTTGGTGAGCAGGTAGGCCGACTGGCCAGGCTCGTAGCGACTGGTCCAGCGGTTCACCACCTCGCCCGCATTGTCGATGAGGTAGGTGTTGGTGTGATGTTTGGGCGCCATGAGCGTGTACCCCGGAAAGGCCCGAACGTCGTTGGTGAACAGTCCGACCGTCTGAACCAGGTTCGCCGGCGCGCTCGCCACCGTATAGGAGCGAGTGTTCCCGGGTGCGCCGATCGGGTCGGTGGTGACCATGCCCGCGCTATCCGAGGCCGTCAGGTAGTAGTTCACCGTGGTGCCGACCGACTGTGCGGGGATTGGCGCGCCGTAGGTGCCGTCGCCTGCGCTGCCATCGTGGTGGGTGCCATCGTCCAGCATGGGAACCGTGGTCGAAACGCTGCCGCTGGTGACCACCTTGACCGTGATTTGATCGAGATCGATGCGACTCTCGGTGCTGCCTCCGCGGAACTGGAAGCGCATCTTGAGCGTGCTGATCAACTCGCCGGGCTGCAGGTCATAGTGGTATTGCCGCCAGGCGTGATTGGTGCTGGTCAGTTCGCTCAAGCGCGTCACGTAGCCGGTGCCCGGATCGAGTTGGAAGGTCCAACCGGCATTGCCATACTGATTGCTAAGGGTCAGCGTCTGCAGCCAGAACTCCACAAGTCCCGAACTGCCCCGCGCGTCGATGGCACTCGAGGTGGTCACCATGCTGTCGGTCAGGTTCGTCGTGCCGCCTTTGAATTCCATGCCGTTGGTGTTGCCGGGGCCGTAGTTCGCCTGGCCGCGTTGCTCCAACGGGCTATTCGCGCCCGCCGACGTCACCGTCCAGGCGTTGTTGCAGTTGCCGCCCGTCCACGGTTTGCTGCTGGTGGTCGCCATTGTTTCCGAGAACGCGCTATGGGTTTCGCCTGGCCCGCCGCCTGTGCCAGTGCTGTAGGTCAAAGCGACCAGGGCCACGTTCGCGTCATCGGTGACCCCAGCGGTCACCCAGACGGGATCGGCTGCCGTCGGCGACGCGGGGGTGATGGCGGTGTTCGCGATCACTGGGGGTTGATTCGTCGTGGCGCCCGGGTGGGTCGCGCCTTGCACGCGCATCCGGAGGGAGTAGAGCGACCCGGCCTCCGTGGTGATGAACAGGGTCTTTCGATCGCTGCCGCCGAATTCCAGATTCGTTGGTCGCTCCGGCAGGGTGATGTGCTCGACCTGATTGCCGGCGGAGTCATAGACCAACACGGCGTTCTCGCAGCAATAGAGGTTGCCCTCGGCGTCCAGCGTCATGCCATCGCACTTGACCGGGGCGAACAGCGTCGGGTCGGTCAGGCTGCCGTCGTCGTTGATGCGGTACCGGAACACGTTCGCGGTGCCCCAATCAGCAAGATAGAGCGTCTTGCCATCCGGCGTGCCGACGAGGCCGTTGGGCCGCACCGTGTCCCCCACGACGCGCAGCACCGCGCTCCCATCCGGCTGGAGGTAATAGACGTATTCCCCGCCCTGCACGGCCGTGTGCCCGAAATAGACCGGGTCGGTGAAGTAGACGCCACCGGCCGGATCCACCCAGAGATCGTTGGGTTCGTTGAAGCGGAGGCCGCCGTAGGTGCTCGCCAGAACCGTGACGCTGCCTTGCGGTGTGATGGACGTGATGCGGCCGTTGTCCCCTTCACAGGCCAGCAGGTTGCCGGATGCGTCGAAGGAGAGGCCATTCGCACCGCCGGCGTTCGTCCGGAAGACGGAAAGCTGATTGGACACAGACCACTGGTAGATCGTGTCGGAGGGGATGTCCGAGAACAACACATTGCCTGCCGCGTCGGCTGCCGGGCCTTCGGTGAAATGCAAACCGGCAGCGAGCTGCGTGAGCGTGGCGCCCGGGGCCACTACGCTGGCTGCGCCACGCCGCATCACGCGGAAGCCCATGTGGAACCACGGGCCGTTCGGGTCGCCCGGACCGCGGTAGTAGGAGGGATTACGGTTGGCGACACGGCCGTGGCCATAGAACTCCTGGCCGTTGAACCAGTTGCCCCCGCGCAAACCACGATAGGCATGGCCGTCGGGCATGGGATCGCCCGCGGCCGGCCCCGGCGGGTTGGTGACCACGTTGTTGGCCACACAGGACTGATAGTAATCCTTGGCGTACCAATCGTTCACCCATTCCCAGACGTTGCCGGACATGTCGTAAAGCCCGAAGCCGTTCGCATTATTGCGGGTCTGGTAGGTGTCATTCGTGCCTGGCCAGCCGAACTCGGCTTGGGCACGGAGTTGGCCGTTGTAGAATCCGACCGGCGTGGTCCAAGGATAAGGACCGGTCGCGTAAGGATTCGATGTGCCAGCCCAGTTCGCCAGGGTCCCGTCGGCGTTCGTATCGCTGCCCCAGGGGAACGTGCCGTAAGGGCTGTAAAGGCCGCCGCGGGCGGCGTATTCCCATTCCGCTTCGGTCGGGAGGCGGTACCCGTTCCTGGACAGGTCGCAGTCGCCGTTGGCCAGGTTGTAGCAGGGCGCATAGCCATCGCGCGCGCTGGCCCAGTTGCAGTAGGCGATCGCCCCGAACCAACGCACGCCCGTGATCGGATGGAGGTCACGCTGGTCGCGGATGGTGAAGGCGCTTCCACTCCATTGCACGCGGCTGTTTGTGTCCGAACCGTAGGTGTCGCAGTAGATGTTCGCGCCGCCGGCGCCATAGACGTGGTTCGACCGGACCTCGATCAAGCTCTGCGCCAGTGCCGAGTTGAGGAACTGGACGTATTCTTGACAGGTCAGCAAGGTCGTCTCCATCTCGAACGCGGCCACGTAGACGCTATGAACCGGGACTTCATCGCTCGGATGCTGGGGATCGGTGAACCCGTCATGATCGCCCATCTCGAATTGCCCGGCGGGGATGTGGGCGAACTGCGGCGTGAACGAATGGGTCGGCGGAAGGTCGTTGGTGACACCGCCGCGCACGCAGCGCACCCAGAAGTTCGTGGCCTTGCTGTCGTAACCCACGATGCCAAGCTGGAAGTCCACATACCAGGCGCGGTGGGTGCCGTTGATTTCCGTCGTGGACGACCAGTAGCGGGCCGGCTTGGCGGCGGGGAAGAAATTCGTGTCCACGCTCGGGCTGGTGCAGGTTTCGTCGTTCAGCGACTGGAGTTCCTTGATGTTCGGCAGCCGCCAGTCCGCGCGGCCGGCCAGGGAGAGGCTTTCGGCATAGTCCAGGGCACTTTCCCAAGACGCTGCGCTCGCAACCTCGGTCTGCTGCCAGGTCAAGCCGGTGTCCCGGTCCGTCACGGTGCCGTCGCCGTTGCCGACGAAGTCGTGCATCGGCTGACGCGCCGGGGCCGGCGCCCCGCGCACGCAGCGGACGTGGAACCGTTTCGTCCCCCCGGCGCCGAGGGTCTCGGTCTTCGGATGCGGGCCAATGCCGCCGCCCGCATTGGCCGCCCAGACCCGATTGGAATCGGTGGGCTGGACGTCGGCGGTCCACCAGTACTGCGCCCCGGTTGCGGTGAAGGCGTTGGTGTCCAAGGCCGGGTTGACCGCGCCGTGATTGAGGATGCTGAACAGTTCGTGCGCGGTGGGCAGGCGCCAATCGCTTTGTCCTCCCAGCACGAGCGCGTCGGCGTAGGTCGCCGCGCTCTCCCACGTCATCTCGCCGCCGTCGGCCTGTTGCCAGATGAGGCCGGTCACGTTGTCGGTGACCGTTCCATCGCCGCTCTCCGTGAACGAGGGTGGGTGGAGCGTGTAGTCGGAATCCTCACCCAGCGCGGCGGTGTAGCTCTGCGTCTGGCCGGTGTCCGGGAGATTCAACATGCTCCAATCCCCAGAGGGCGGAACGTTCGTGCCCGTAACGATGACCGTGAACCATTGCGCCGTGAAGAGGCTCGGCACGCCGTTGTCGGAGACGCTGACCAGGAAGTCGTTGGTGGTGCCAGCGTCTGCCGCCGTTGCGGTCCAGGTGACGAGCCCGTTGGTCACGTTGATCGTGGCCGTCGCGGGTGCCAAAGGGAGTTCGAAGCTGAGCCATTGCGGTGGCGCCTCTGCGTCGCTGGCGGCAGCCGCAACCACCAGGGAGTCACCCGCGTTGAGGGTGCGGTCGGACAGCGGTGCCAACACCGGCGCGGTGTTGGCGATCACCCATGCCTTGAAGCTGTTCGTCGCGCGCATGGGCGGTGTGCCGCTGTCCGTCGCAATCACGGTGAGCGTCGGCGTCGAGCCGAACTGGGCGAGCGTCGGGCTGAAGGTGAGGATGCCGTTGCTCGGGTTGATGGATGCGTTGGCCGGCGGATTCAGGAGGCCGAACACGACGGACTGGGTGGGCACGTCGACATCGTGAGCGACGTTGGTCACCAGCAAGGTGTAGCCAGGCGCAACGGTGCGGTCGATCTGCGCTTCCAGGGTTGGCGGCGTGTTCCCCAGGGTGGTCTGGACGGTGTAGGAGTACGCCGCGGCCGGCGCGGCGCTGGGATCGCTGGCCGCGTTGCCGAAGTCGTCCTGCGCGGTCACGGAGTAGCCGACGGTTGTGCCCTCGGGGAAAGCCGGGATGGCGCCGCCATAGCGACCATCTCCCGCCGCGCCGTCCTGCTGCGCCCCATCGTCGAGCATCGTCACGGCGTTCGTGCTGCCCGCCGCGATGTAGGTCAGGGTCACTTGCGCCACGGCCCGGCTGTTGGTCACCGTGCTCGTGACCCAGACGCTGTTTGTGGCGTTCGGTGCGGCCGGCGAGTGCGTGGTGCCGCTGATCGTGGGCGCGGACACATACGAGGGCGTCCGGCCCGTGATGGTGTCCAGCGGAACCAACGTGCGCCCCGTCAGCGCCGGATCGTTCGTGCCGATGCGGAAAGCCCGGAAAACGGAGTTGACCATCGGCCAGTTGTCCCGCTTGTATTTGAGCATGCCGGCGGAGGTCACCGGGCTGACGTATTCCCACACGACTTCGCCGCTGGAGGTGACCTCGAAGATGTGGCCCTCGGTGTCCGCGCATATCAGCGTGTTGCCGTTCGGCAGCCGCTGCGCGCTGGAGCCGATGTGGCTGAAGCAAGCCTGGTTGGCTTTTGAGAAGTACATCCAGGTCACCTGCCGCGAGAGGTTCTTGGTCTGCTTGTGGGTGTCCTTGTTCGGTGACGCCCAACTGATGTAGCCGGCCGTCGGCGGATTCACATAGCTGCCGGTGTCGTTGGTGCCGGCGTTCAAGTAGCCGTTGATCTGGAACATGTACGATTGCGGCGTGCGCTCGAACAGATACTGGCCATTGTTGAACACCAGGAATTGTCCGGCCCCGGGCGAGCCGGCGGGAATCCAGCTCACGTGATGCGAGCCGCCAATCTGCTTGTGACCGGTCGTGGAGGACGTCCAGTCCTCCAACACCGACGGCGGGTCGCCCTGTTCGTAGCGGGCGGGATCGCCGAAGCGGTAGAGAAAGTCCCCGGCGGGCGAAGCGGCCAGCGCCAGGCCGGCGGTCGGATCGCCGGCGACAAAGGTGTTCCCGTGGTCAATCACGTAGAACTCGCCCTGCACCGAGTTGATGACGATCTGGTCGAGCGCCTGGTTGTAGTCGATCGAGTTGCAGTGCAGCCAGTCGCGCCGTAGCGGTCGACCCGGAAGGTTGAGATTGAGGCGGCCGGGCGCGTCGGAAATGGAGGTGACGTAGTTGGCCTTGGTGGGGTCGAAATCCTGAACGACATGGTCGAAGAAATTCCACTCCCAGATGACATTGCCGGCCATGTCCACCTCGACGACGGCATCCATTTGCGCGCCGGTGTAGGGGCCGTTGGCCGGGTCGCAACCCGCGGCGATGGCCTGTTCGTGGGTGATGGTCTTGTTGGCGATGTAGAGCGTGGTGAAGGCGTTGAGCTTCGGGTTGAAGATGCGGACGAAATCGTGGTGCGGGGCGTAGTTGGTGCGCGTCTCCGTGTATTGCCAGACGATGTTGCCACTCCAGTCCACTTCGGTGAAACCGCTGAAGCCGCTGGGATCGTCTTTTGAGGTGTCGAGCACGTTGCCGTTGGTGAGCAGGTGCGGGTTCGTGCCGAGGGGCCACGTGTGCACCACCCGCCCCTCCATGTCCAGCAAGTAGGTCGTGCCCCGCGCCCCAAACCATGTGTAGCCGGGATAGGCCCCGGCCTTGTCCCAGTAAAGCAATTCGGTTGGGCCTTGCAGGGATTCGTACGCGAAGAGAGACGACGCCGCGAAGACCGCGAGTAGTCCCGAATGGAAGCGGGCTGAGGTTGTTCTCATGGAATTCGCAAGCGGCTCGGGGTGCTATGGAAGTGTTGGGTGAAGGGAATCGCGGCAGCGTTCACTTGTTGTGCCTTACCGGGGCAGGCCGGAAAGCACGTCTCCGCGGCTTTCACCTTCTTGGCTGAACACGCCCTCGGACCGCGTGTAAACAACGTTCAACTCTGCCGTCGCCAGCGTCTTGTCCTTCACGGCCGCCAGCAGCACCTCGCGGGTGACTTGGGCTGGCGGCACGTCGAGCTTCAGGGGCGCGGACAACGCGTAGAGCGTGTAGATGTAGGTCTTCGCACCTGGCCCTTTCGAGTGCGGCGGGGCGTATTCCGTGCGGCCATTGACGCTGTTGTTGCCCAGCATGCCGACGCCGCTGACGTTCTTGGGCAGGCTGCGCGTGCTCGCCGGCAGATCGTAGAGCACCCAGTACCACTTGGTTTTGCCCTCGGGATCCACGTGGTGCATGACCACAGCGAATCTCTTCGTGTCCTCCGGCGAGCCGGTCCATTCCAACGGCAGCGTGGCACTTGCCCCGTCGCCGGTGAATTCCACGGGGAGCTGCCCGCCGTCAGCCACGGCGGGACTGCGCAGCGCCATGCCGGACTTGGCAGTGGCAGGCGCTACGGTGCTGGTGCCGGAGGCAGACTTGGCCGCGCCAGTTGCGGCGAAAAGGAAATCCGTGTTGGGCACCTCAGGCATCGGGATGGCGCGTGAGAAGAGATATGCGCTGGTGCAAGCGAACTTCGCGTCGAGGTTGCGGAGTTTGAGCAGCGTGGCTTTCTGCTCGGCCGTCAGCGTTTTCGCCACTTGCGCGAAGGCCGTGGCGTAGAGGTAGGAGATTTCGCCGTCCAGTTCGCCGTAGCGTTTCGAGAGGGCCATCACCTTGTCCTTGTCCACCGAGGCTTCGTTCATGAAACGCCGCAGTTCGGTCGCGATGGCGCGGCGCGTCTTGACGATTTCGTCGAGGTCCGCGCGTTGTTGGTCCACCAGGCTGGTGACGAGTTGGCGTTGCGAGTCGGTGAGCGCTGCCAGGAACGCCTCGCCGCTGTCGCCGGTCAACGAGGTGCTGATGGAATAGTTCGCGTTACCCATCGCCGGAATGTCCTTCATGTAGAACGACCCAAAATAGGTCGCGTGCCGCTCGGGGCAGAAATACACGTCCGCCTCCACGTTGCCGGCATACCAGCTGAACATCTCGCTGGCGTAGGTCATCACGGCCACGTGCGCGGTGTGCGACAGGCTGTGCTTGTCAATCTGGTCCGGCAATTCCGGCCAGGTGGACGAGTTGTTGAACACCATCTTGGCTAGATGCGCCTTCTGCTCGGTGGTGAGCGAACGGACGATGCCACCCAGCACTTCCGCGCGCCGGTAGCTCAGCAAGCCATCAATCTCGAACACCTGCGCCGTGCATTTCATCACCGCCTCGCGATTGAGACCGGCGCTGCCCGCGGGAATGTCGCCTTGGAGTTGCCGACAGAATGCTTTAACCAGCGGGAAGCGCTTGTGCGCGAAGTCGGTGAGCATCTGCTCCTGCTCCTTGGCCAGCGCGACAAGCTGCGCCTTCTGCGCATCGGTGAGGATGTGGAGGACGTTGTTCGCGGCGCGAGGCACGAACGACGTGTTGTGGCCCAGTTCGTTCTGGTCCAGGTCGCGCATGGATTGGAAGCCGCAGAAATCCGCGACCTTGCCCGGCGGCAGGAAGGTGTTGCAACCAAAGTCGCCCGTCAGGAACGCCAGTCCATCGAAGGCGATCGTGTTCAACTGCGCCCGATCCGAGATCGCCTGCTCGATTGAGTAGCCGCCTTGACCGCCCGGTTGCCGGCCTTGCGGCTCGCGCTGATCCGGTCCGCCCTGACGGACCTTTCGGTCTTCGCCTCCGCCTCTCGGTGGCCCGCCGTCACGGTCATGATCGCCCTCGCCGCGGCCCGGTGGCGGCGCAAGATCACGCAGTCTGTCCGGGTCGAACCCGGCGGCCTGGATCGTCTCCGCCATGGCCGGCCCGCCGCGCAAGCCCGCCTGGCGGAACGCCTCATGGATGGCCTTGGCGGTTTCCGCCGTGAGCGCGTTCGCGTCGAACTTCGAGAGGATGGCCTTCACCTGCGCCTGCTGTGCGTCAGTGAGGGTTTCGTTGTCGCGTGGCCGCTCGCCGCGGCGTTCGTTGCCCCGGCCGGCTATGCGCGGCGGGTTTCCATCTTGGGCCTTGAGGAGGCAAGTCGAGGCGCTGAGCGCCAACGCGAGGAGGATCACTTTCGTTCTCATTGTCAGTCTTAAATTCGTTGTCGTCGTTGCTGTCCGGTCACTGCGGCCCTTGTCGCCAGCGTTGCCGAACGTTTTTGGCATCTCCATGGCCAAGGGGATGAACGGAAACCAGCGGCGGCTTTCTACAGGGTGAGATCGAAAATTTTCAAAGTTGGAAATCCGCTTCCCCAGCGGTAGAAGATTGTCGGCTGGATGCGTTCTGAACCACATGGGCAATGAGCATGGCCGGCAATTCCAGCGTTGGGATGGGGCCGACCGGGCCAGCGCCGTCTCTTGAGCAGCGCCTGCGCAACGGTGACACCCTGGCTCTGGCCGAGTTGTTCACCCAGGAGCGCGAGCGGCTGTGGCGGGGAGTTCATTTCCGCATGGCCGAGGCGCTGCGGGGCCGGTTGGAGCCGGATGACGTGCTGCAGGAGGCGTTCCTGGCCGCGAGCCAGCGGCTCAGCCATTACGCGGAGAGTCCGGCCACGTCGCCGTTCATCTGGTTGCGCATGATTGTGAATCAGACACTCGTGGACTTGCATCGGCAGCACTTGGGTGCGCAGCGACGCGACGCTGCGCGCGAGGTCAGCCTCGATGGCGCGCCGTTCGCACAGGCGACGTCGGCGTCGGTGGCGATTCAGTTGGTCGGCTTGTTCACGTCGCCCAGCGGCGCGGCCCAGCGAGCGGACGTGCTGAGCCTGGTCCAATCGGCGATCGAACAGATGGACCCGATTGACCGCGAGGTGCTGGCGTTGCGGCATTTCGAGGAACTGAGCAACAGCGAGGTGGCCGAGACGCTGGGCATCGCGCAGAAGGCGGCGAGCATCCGCTACGTGCGGGCGCTGCGGCGTCTCAAGGAAATCCTCGCCCAGGTGCCAGGCACTTCCAGCGGAGGGCAATATGGCTGATCAGAATGTTGAACGCGAACCGCTGGAGGTGCTGGCGGCCGAATACATGGAGCGCCTGCGGCAAGGTGAGCAGCCGTCGGTCGAGGATTACGCCACCCAGCATCCCGCGCTCGCGGAAGAAATCCGCGAGCTTTTTCCCACGATTGTCGTCACGGAACGGCTCAAGGCACGGCAGGCAAGGTCCAGCGGTGGTCGTGCGACCCTTGGTCCCGCCCGACTCGAACGACTGGGCGACTTTCGGATCATCCGCGAAATCGGGCGCGGCGGCATGAGCGTGGTTTTTGAGGCCGAACAGGAGTCGTTGGGCCGCCGGGTGGCCGTCAAAGTTCTGCCCCGGCAAGTGCTGCTGGACGAGAAGCACCTCAAACGCTTCGAGCGCGAGGCCCGCATTGCGGCCAATCTGCACCACACCAACATCGTGGAAGTGTTCGGCGTCGGCGAGCAGGAGGGTTTCCACTATTACGTGATGCAGTATATCGAGGGCGTCGGGTTGGACGCTATCGTTCCGGCGTTGTTGAAAGCCGTCCGCAAACAAGACGGACAGCATGCACCATCGTCCCAGCCCCGCGTCGCTGGCTCTCCTGCAGACCACGCGAGCGTGGCGGCCATCACACAGCAACTGCTTGGTGAGGAGGACCTCCGGACCGGGCGACTGGGACCGACCTATTGGCGCAGCGTGGCTCGGATTGGTCTGCAGGCCGCCGAGGCGTTGACCTACGCGCACAGCCAGGGCGTTTTGCATCGCGACATCAAGCCCGCCAACCTGCTGCTGGGCGCTCAGGGCACCGTCTGGTTGACGGACTTCGGTCTGGCCAAGGCGGCTCAATCCGACGATGTCTCTCTTTCAAAGGACGTCGTTGGCACGCTGCGCTACATGGCGCCGGAACAATTCCAAGGCCAAACGAATCAGAAGAGCGACATCTACAGTCTGGGCCTGACGCTGTATGAACTGCTCGCTTTGAAGCCGGCATTCGAGGAAACCGACCAAAGCCGCTTGATGCAACGAATCGCGCAAGGCTCGCCGTCGCCGCCGGGAGCCACCACGCCTGGAATCCCGCGTGACCTCGAGACCATCATTCTCAAAGCCATCAGCCCGGAAGCTGGCAATCGCTACGCATCCGCTCGAGACCTGGCGGAGGATCTGCGGTGCTTCCTCGAAGACCGGCCCATTCACGCCCGGCGGGTAAGCCCCGTGGAGCGCTTGGGCCGATGGTGCCGACGCAATCCCGCGCTGGCCGGCCTGACAGGAACGACCCTGCTGCTGCTCGTGCTGGTGGCGGTGGCTTCGTCCGTGGGCTACGTGCGCACCAAGCGTGCTCTGAACGGTGAGGCAACACAGCGTGCGAAAGCCGAAGCCAACGCGAATCTCGCGATCGAAGCGCTCGACCGCACTTTCGAACGGCTCTATCCGACACGGATGTCGGCCCAACCACAGCCCACGATCGAAGGATTGCGAGGCGAAGTCATCGCGGCGCCCAACGCCCCGATCCTGTCGAAGGAAACCGCCGCGCTGCTGGAAGAGATGCTGCCTTTCTATGACCGGCTGGCTCAACAGATCGGCAACGGCAATGATCTGCGGTTCAGGACCGCCGAAGCCAACCGGCGCGTGGGGGCGATCCGGCAGCGCCTGGGCCAGTCTGAGGAAGCCGTTCAGGCGTATCAGCGCGCCATGTCTCTGTTCCGGGAACTGGGTTCCCGCTCCCCCACCAATTCAAATCTCACGCTAAAGATGGCGCAGATTCAGAATGAGCTGGGCCGATTGTTCACGGCACGGCGAGAGGCATCCGAAGCCCGGCAAGCGCACTTGGCGGCTTTGGCGCTGCTCGAAGCCGAAGCGGCGGGACCTTCCGCTCTGTCTGGAGTGCACTTCGAGTTGGCGCGCACTTACTTCTTCCTCGGCTTGCGCGAACGGCCACTGCCGGCGACGGCCCAGCCGGGCCGAATCCGTCCATCACCCATTCCCGACGAGCGACAAGACAGCCTGGCCAAAGCCGTCGTCTTGCTTAAACGCCTTTCGGACTCATCCCCAACCAACCCGGAATACCAGCATCTCCTTGCTCTGTGCTATCTGGAAGGAGCAGAGGTGGAGGATGGTCCCCGAGGTGAAGGCCGTGACCCAGACGAGCGCGCCATCGAAATTCTGCAAGGCTTGGTTAAGGCGTTTCCAGCTATTCCTGACTACGCCTATGACCTGAGCGAGGCCTATGTGCGGATACACCTCCCAGACCCGCCGATTCCACGCGACGTCGAGGACAGGATCGAGGAGCGGTTTGGAAGAGCGCTTGCGGTAATCGAACGGCTTGTGATCAAGCATCCGGATGTTCCGGATTACGCCTCCTCGGAAGCGCGCGTCCACCACAAGCTCGGCTCATTTCACCGAAAAATGGACCGTTGGGATAGCGCGGAGCAGAGCTTCCGCAAGGCCATCGAGATCCAAGCCCCTCTCGTGAAGCAGTTCCCGGACACGCCCCATTACGGTTTCTGGCTGGGCACCTTCCGCCTCGCTTTGGCCGATGCGTTGATTCGGCGCGACCAACCCGGTGCGGCGCGTACGGAGGTGGAAGGAACCATTGCTGTCGTGTCGCTACAACTTCAGCGGCGGCCAGAGATGGACTCCCTGCATGACTTGCTCGCGTTGGGTTATTCCCAGCTTGAGAAGGCTTTGCGTCAAATCGGAGAAAAGCGGCTTGCCGACGAAGCGGCACGCAAGGCTGAGCAAGAACGAATCGCTGTTCGACGCTTGCCCTAAAACCGGGCAAGTTGCCACACCGTCCAAGGAGTACCTTCTAAGAAAACAAGCATCCAGGAGGGGCCGAAAACTCGCTCCCTTCGCCTCGCAGCATCTGGTCGGCAGCGGCTCTGGGCTTTTGCATGAATTCGGCGCGGTTCATTCTCTGACTGCGCCCAGTCCGGCGTATTGATTCGACGGAGGCAATCTCCGAAGATGGCAGCAGTAAAACCGATGATATGAATGAGCCGAAGCCACCGCTGGAGGTCTTGGAGCGGGTCCAGGGCGCGCCAGGTTTGTAGCGTCTGAAACAGGGTTTGTTCCAGCCAGAACCCGGCGTCGGGACGGCTCGTGGCCTCCGTCGGAGCCCTGATGCCGGCCAGCGACGCCGCCAGGCCGCAATCGGTCCACAGCAGCTTGGGCGTCTTGACCAGGGCCACGTTGGGGTTGGTGGCCAAGGGCCGGATGCGCGTGACGAGGCAGCCGGCTTCCAGCAGGTTCAGATAGCGGTGAGCGGTGGGATGCGTGAGGGCGGCGTCGCGGGCGAGGTCGGCCTGGTTGAGCAGCCGTCCGGTGCGATGCGCCGCCAGCGCCATCATGCGCTGGAAGTCCGGCAAGCTGGATACGGCGCTCAGTTGGCGGAGGTCGCGCTCCAGGTAGGTCTGGACATAGGCCGAGAACCACAGGGCGCGGTCGCTGTCCGCCGCGATGGCCAGAGCGGGTGGAAAACCACCCCGCAGCAACCAGGCCGGCCAGTCACCCGGTTCAGCCGGCCATTCGCGGAAGTCGAAATCGGGGGCAAACAAGCGGTCCAGCGGCGACAGCGCGCCCCTGCCCTGCTGCCATTCCGCCGGGCAAAATGGAGGCAGTTCCAGGTAGATGGCTCGCCCCGCCAGCGTGTCGGCGACCCGGCCCATCAGCAGGAGATTGGCCGAGCCGGTGAGCAGGAAATCGCCGGCGCGCCGGCGCTCATCCACGGCCCGTTTGACGGCCAGGAGCATCGGCGGGGCGCGCTGCACTTCATCCAGCGTAACCGGACGGCTGCTCAGGAGCGCCTCGGGATGGCGCTCGGCCTGATCGAGGATGCCGACATCGTCCAACGTGAAGCAGGCGCGGGCGGAGCGGGCCACCCGCTCGGCGGCCAGGTGCTCTCTCGGCGGCCAGCGCGACCGCCGTTTGCCGCTCCGGCGGCCCTCTGACCGGCCCTCCTGGAGATCACGACGGCCTTTCGGGGCAGGTGGGCGGCCGCCCACCTGCCCCGAAAGGCCGTCCAGGCGCGTTGGCGGGGACACCTCCGCTGCGTTTCGCCTTGAATGGCCACAACTGGTCGGGCACACTCCATCCACGTCCAAAAGGCAAATGCCTGTCAATCATGCCCGCCTCGACTACGCTCGCCAACCTGCTGCGGATTCTGGTGGAGAACCAGGGATCCGATCTGCACCTCCAGTGTGGCGAGGTTCCCATGGGCCGGTTCCAGGGCCGCTTGGGGCGCTTTGAACTGCCAGCGCTCACCCGCGAGGAGGTGCTCCGACTGGCCCGCGAGGTCCTGGGCAGCGACGAGAAGCTCCAGGAGTTTCTGGCAAGGCGAGATTGCGACGCCGCCGTCGCCCTGCCGGAACTGGGCCGCTTTCGTGCCAATCTGTTCTTCCAGCGCGACCAGCCGGGTTTGGTGCTGCGGACCATCGGCACGAAGATCCTGGGCCTCGACGACTTGGAGCTGCCGCAGGTGCTCAAGGAGATCGCGGGAGCCAACGACGGTCTGGTCCTGGTCACCGGCGCGACCGGCAGCGGCAAGTCCACCACGCTGGCGGCGATGATTGACCACATCAACGCCACCGAGGCGGTCCACATCATGACGCTGGAGGACCCGATCGAGTTTGTTCACCCGAACAAGCAGGCGCTGATCAACCAGCGCGAGATGGCGCTGGACTCGGCGGATTTCGCCAGCGCGCTCAAGCACGTGCTCCGGCAGGACCCGGACGTGATCCTGATCGGCGAGTTGCGGGACATGGAATCGGCGGCGGTCGCGCTCACGGCGGCGGAAACCGGCCACCTCGTCTTCGGCACGCTGCACACGCAGGATGCGGCGGAATCGCTGGACCGCCTGATCAACATGTTCCCGACCGATCGCGGCCCGCAGATTCGCATGCAGCTCTCGCTGGGACTGCGGGCGATCATCTGCCAGAAACTCGTGGCGCGCGCCGGCGGCGGCCGGGTGGCGGCGCTGGAGATCTTGCTCAACTCCCCGCGCCTCAAGAAGCTCATCCTCGAGGGCGACACCACCAGGATTCCGGCCGCCATCCAGGCGTCGTACCACGACGGCATGCAGACGTTCAACCAGGCGCTGCTGGATCTGCTCAAGGCCGGCAAGATCGAGGATACCGAGGCGTTGCGCGTCTCGCCCAAGCCCGACGAACTCCGCATGAACATCAAAGGCGTCTTCTCCGGCACCAGCGGTCTCGTCTGACCCGCCCGGAGGCCGCTTCAATCTCCTCACCCTCCAAGGAAGTCATGGACCTTGCTGAACTCCTGAAGTACGCCGTCGAGTACGGCGCCTCCGACCTTCACATCACGGTCGGGCGACCCCCCATGGTCCGCATCGCGGGCCGGCTGATCCCCAGCGGGTACGAAATGGAACTGAGTCCGGAGGACACCAAGACGCTCATCTACAGCGTGCTGACCGACGACCAGAAGGCGAAGTTCGAGGAGGATCGCGAACTGGATTTCTCCATCGGCATCCCCGGCGTCTCGCGCTTTCGCGTGAACGTCTTCCTGCAACGGGGCTGCGTGGCCGGAGTCTTTCGCGCCATTGGCGAGAACATCCCCACGGTCGAGGACCTCGGCCTGGTGGAAACCATGTGCCAACTGGCGCTGCTGCCCCGTGGTCTGGTGGTGGTGACCGGCCCCACCGGGTCCGGCAAGTCCACCACGCTCGCGGCGATGATCAACCTCGTGAATCAGCAAAAGGAGGCGCATATCGTCACGATCGAGGACCCCATCGAGTTTGTGCATCCGCACATCCGCTGCACGGTCAACCAGCGCGAACTGGGCCACGACACGCACTCATTCCCGCGCGCGCTCAAGAGCGTGTTGCGCGAAGACCCGAACGTCATTCTCGTCGGCGAGATGCGCGACTTGGAGACCATTGCCGCCGCGCTGACGCTCGCCGAAACCGGCCACCTGGTGCTGTCCACTCTCCACACGCAGGACGCGGCGCAGACGGTGGACCGCATCATTGACGTCTTCCCGCCGTACCAGCAGGAGCAGATTCGCGTAATGCTCGCCTCCAGTCTCAAGGGCGTGATCTCGCAGATTCTGCTGCCGAAGGCGGACGGCACTGGCCGCGTTGCCGCCCGTGAAGTCATGGTGGTCACGCCCGCCATCGCCGCGATCATCCGCGAAGGCAAGACGCATCAGATTTACTCGGCCATCCAGACCGGTACGCGCGAAGGCATGTGTACCATGGAGAAGTCGCTCGCCGAGCTGTTCGCGGCCGGGTTGATCACAGAGGAAGACGCGCTGAGCAAGGCGAACCATCCGCTGGAATTCAGGGCGCTGGCCACGCCCCAAGAGGACTACCGTCCTCAGGGCGGAGGAGGACGGGGGCGCCAATGAACCTCGACACCCTCAAAGGCATCGCGCTCCTGAAGGCGATGGATGACGAGGCGCTTGGCCGCCTGGCCGCGGTGCTCGAACCGCGCTCATTCGCCGCCCGGCAGGCGGTTTTTCAAGAAGGCGACCCCGGCGACGGCATGTACTTCATCGTGTCGGGCGCGGTGCGGATCGAGAAATGCACCGGCACGGGCGCCGGCGCCGTCAAGACTCTCGCGGTTCTCGAGCCGGGCGATTACTTCGGCGAGATGGCCCTCTTTGACCAGCAACCGCGCTCCGCGTCGGCGGTGGCTGCCGGCGCCACCGAAACGCTGCGACTGTCCACGGCGTCGTTTGGCGAGTTGCATGGCAGTGCGGGACATGCCGGCCTCAGCGTGCTCTTTGCCATGATCCGGACCGCCGGCGACCGCATTCGCCGTCTGAACGCCCAGGTGGTCGTGTACGACGAAATCGGCAAGGCGATCGGCGAATCCAAGACGCTTGACCAACTGCTCGAGGTGGTGCTGCGTCAGCTCGGCCAGGCCACGCTGGCGGACTGGGGCCTGGTTGTGCTGCGCTCGCAGTTTTCGGAGCGCCTCGAACTGCGCGGCACCTTGAACCTCGCCCTCGCGCCGGCGCAGAAGGACGACGTCGCCCTCGGCAGGGGTTTCCTGGCGCCGGCGCTGCGCGAAAACGAGGGCCGGCTCCTGCGGGACTTCGAGGCCGATGAACCCTTCAAATCGTGCGCCCGGCTGGGTTTTGAGAGCGCGACGATGCTTCTCATGCCGGTCGCTGTCCAAGACCAGGTGCTTGGGTTGATTGTACTGGGCGCGCGGGAGGCGGACCAGTTCGACCTGAACGATCTGAATCTTGCCCGGGGCGTTGCCCGCCAGGCGGCACAGGCGATCGTGAACGCCCGCCATCGCGAGGAAGAGCAGGCCCGCGCGCTCCACGGCCGTCAGTTTGTGCGGTTTTAGGGTCTGTGCAAAAACTGCTTCCGCTTTTCGCCTTGACCGCTTCAATGGAGAAGCGGTTGGTCCCGCCCCCTGCGCTGAACGGCAGTTCGATCACGGCTTCCTGACCGCCCTTCACATTGAAGGTCGTGCAACGCTGGTCCCCGGCCCGGACGGCGTATTCCCCCGCGCGCAACCCGGACAGGTGCATGACGGAAGCGAATGACCACATCCCCAGACCGTCCGCCGGGTTGGATGTATTCCGTGCCGAACGAATCGCGGCCGGACTTCAGGCTGACGATGGCTCCGGAGCCGAACCGTTCATTCTTTCCAAGCCAGAATCTCCGTCACGCCGCTGCGCGCCTTGTCTTGGTGAGCAAACACCACTCGGAACTTCGTCGTGGTTACCTTGGGAAAACAAACTGCGTTCACCGCGCTGCCGGCCGGCTTCGCCGGAGACTTGGTTTGATCCCGCACGTCCTTCCATTCGAGGCCAGTCCAGGATTGCACGGTGTAGGAAGCCGGCGGTTGCACGCCGCCGTGATCATCGTAGAGACAAAGCTCGATGCGGCCGATTTCCTTGGGCTCGCCGAAGTCCACCTCCAGCCAGTCGGTCGCGTTGGTGGAGCCGTAGGAAGTCCAGCGGTTCACGGGATTGGGGCGATACACGGTGCGTCCGTCGTTCGCGAGGCGCGGCACGCCCCCAAAGACATCGTGAAACGACGCGCTCGCCTTGGGAAAGCCCTGGCCGCGCTGATTCAAAGCCAGGTTGCCCGCCGGCGGTGGAGCAACCTGAAACGCACCGGCCAGTTGGCCCCACGCCTCCAACTCGGTCAGCCCGGTGCGCCCGCCCTTGCCGTGGGTGAAGACCACGCGAAGCTGCTGCACGCCGAGGGTGGGAAAGCTCACGACATTGGCGCGGTGACCGGTCGGCTGCGCGGGCGCACGCCTCTGCCCGGGCACGGCGGCCCAAGCCTGGCCGTTCCAATGCTCCACCGCGTAGCTCTCCGGCGCGACGACGTTCTCGCCGTCGTCGAGGAAATAGAGCTTCACGTTGTCGAGCGGCCGAGCAACGCCCAAGTCCAATTCCAGCGAGTCGGTGGCGCGGGGCGAGCCTTCGGTGGTCCAGCGATTGGGCGGGTGGAGATGATACCAGTAATTGCCGTCGTTGAGCCGCGCCAACGGGGTCCGCTCGTTGGTAAAGGAAGCCTTGACCTGCGGAAAGTGGTCCCCGTCGTTGTTCACGAGGTAGTTCACCTCGGGTTTGCGCACCGGAGCCGGGGCGCCGACAGGCAGCTTGGCAGTCAGCACACCCAGCGTGGCCGAGGACGCCACGTGCTTGCCATCCACCAGCAGGCGAAGTCCCTTCCCCAGGCCGTAACGCGTGCCGTCCTTGTCCCACACCACGCTGACGCGGCGACCGTGGTAGGGAAGATCATCAAGCGCGAACCACGGCCAGTCCGTCGGCGCCAGCGGGTCCACTTCGAGAACATCATCCGCGCGCGGCTTCACGCCGATCAGGCCCGTGATGATGAGGTCGTTGAAGCCGCTGTGGAAATAGTGCTCGCTGTGATTGTAGCCGTCATGCCCTTCCCAGGAGCCGGTGTCCGGATGCGCGGCCTCGGCAATGTAGGGCTTGCCTTGTTTGCGGTGCGTCAGCGCATAGAGGCGCAGGAGCCGATAGTAGTCGGCGCGAGAGATCACGCCCTGGCGATAGTTCTGGAGCACGTTCGCCAGCGCCTTGAGCGTCTGCGTGGTGGCATAGGGCCACGACTGGCCGCTCCACCAGCAGCAGGATTTCATAAGCAGGAACATCGGATCGTGGCGGCCGACGAAGCTCGGGCCGAAGGGCGCGAGGAAGTAGTTCGTGTCCATGAGGAATTTCCACGCCGCCTCGTAGCCCGGATCGGGCAGGTTGAACTGCCACGGCACGTAGCCGATCAACTCGCGCCCCTCCGGGCTGCCGGCGAAGGGACCATCTTCGTAAATCAGCGTCCCAGCCTTGATCGGTTTGCCGGGGTAATCCTTCTCGTTCGACTCGTTGTTCTTGAACCGGATGAGGAAGAACTCGCGCTCGGGATCCCAGAGCATGGCCTGCAACGTCGCCTTCAAAGCGTCCGCCTTGGCGCGGTATTTCTCGGCGTTGGCCTTGTCGCCGGCGAGATCGGCGATGCGCGTGATGGCCTGGGCGTCGGCCCACATGTAAGCGTTGAAGGAGGGCCGGTAGCTGGGCGCGCCGCGGAGGATGTCGCGCGTCTGCCGGCTGGCGATGTTGAATTCCATGCCGTCGTCGTGGCCGATTTGCCAGAACATGCCCATCTCGGGAACGAACATCCGCTGCTCCCAGCCTTCGAAGTTCTTGATGAGATCAGCGAGCAGGTCCTTGGTGAACGCCTCGTCGGGATGGGCCAGATGGACGGCCCACACAGAATCCGCCAGCCAGGTGCTGTAGTTGCGCGGCTGCGCCCCGGGCGTGCGCAGCCAGTAACGGCTGTAGTCGCGGGCGTAGCGTGGATCGCGCAGCCAGCGCACCTCGTAAAGCTGATGCCCCGCCGGACAGCTGATCGCGCCGTACGCGCCGGACCAGAACGGTCGGTCGATGAACTCGGTGTACGAATAGCCGCTGGTCGGCGAGCCGTAAGTCAGATGCTTGGTCGTCAGTTCCCAGCGGTAGTAGTAGGTGGTGGTGATCTCCGTGTCCGGGCATTCGAAGAACGGAATGTTGGCCTTGTACCAATCCCAGTCCCGATTATCCCAGAAGGTCTGGACGTCAAGCTGGGCCTGCTTGTCGAGCAGGGCGGCGCTCGCAGGGGCGAGAGAGGCCGACAGGGCGAGAAGTGAGACAAGCAGGCGTTTCATTTTCGGGTAGTGAGTTTCAAGCCACTGAACGTGATGAAGCTGCTGTCGCCGCCGTAGCTGGCGTGGCAGAGGCCAACTTGCAGCGGGAGACCGGCCATGCCCTTGCGGTCGACCGGTGAGCCGGACATGTCCTGCCAATGCTCGCCGTCCGCGCTCGTGCGGAAGTCGAGCAATCCGTCTTGCGTCCGACGGCTGAGGTGGACCCATTCCTTGGACCGCGGAACGGGGAAAGTGAAACTGTTGCTTTCGCGTTCTGCTCGAGGTTGTTGTGGTGGTGGTTGATCTCCCTTCGCAGTTCCATTGCGAAGGCAAGTGTCCCGCTCAAGGCCGGCGCCGTCAAGCCAAGGGCAGGAGGTCCGGGGCAGGAGGGAGGCCGTGGCGCATTGAGGTTGCGCACGCAGGATATCCTGTGCCGGATTGGAGGCCTCGATGTCGGCGGGGAGCAGTGCTCCTCGATGATCCGGATCGGCGCGGCACACTGCGTGCCGTGGCCGGTGGCGGAGTTGGCAGAGCGTTTCGCGCAGAGGCTGGCCGATCATCCGGAGCGCCGGCGCCATCGGCGCTGCGACGCTCAAAAGCAATTTGTAAACTATTCAGATGCGACCCCAGTGCCTGCCCCATGGCCTTCCCTGCTGTCGGCGGACGACAGACGCCCGCCGTCGCGGGCAGCCGCTTCCCAAGCCTTCGACTCGGCGGCGCGCAACTGGCGCAGGTACTCCCGATTGGCCGGCGTTACCGGAATCCGCAGTGACGCCTGGGGCCGGAGGGGCCCTGGCGGTGGCTGGTTCCGTTCCCATACAACCCGGACGATGGACCGGCTCACATTCGACTTGGTGGACGGGACTGCCGTGTTCATAAACTCGCCTCGCTTTGTCTCGACACCGGCCGCACTGCAACCGGGCAGCAACGGATTTCGCATTGATCAGGTCGAGCATGCTGCATACGTGAATAGGACACTCGATGCCCGGATTTCTTAGTCGATGCGCACTCGTTACCCCTCAGCGCAGAAGTGAACGACAAGGTATCTTCCACGCAGAACGACCTGAACCGGCACGCCCTGACCGCCCTCTTGACCCCATCCCGTTCGCGCCCTTGGCCCCTCGACCCGATCCACTCTGCGTGCGGTGGCCGGTGGCGCAGTCGGCGGAGCGTTTCGCGCGGAGGCCGCCCGATCACCCGGCGCGCCGGCGCCACGTTGCGTTGCTCAAAAGCGACTGGTCAACGATTTCGATGCGACCCCATTGCCTTGCCATCTTGAAGGCCCCTAATGCCGCTGGGTCGTATTCGCCAGTGCTTCTCCGTAGTTCTTGATCGCCGCCGGCTCGCCAAACCGCTTCAAATAGTCCGCATCAATCCAGACCGCGAAGGTCGTCATGTGTCGGATCCCCATTTCAGTGTAGGTCTCGGCATCGTCTGCCAGAACGCGCTCGTCCCATGGCAATTCAACCGCCGGGCGCTTCCATTGAGAAAAGCGCGAGACGTCCAGCCAGTATTCCAGCACCTGCGCTGTGGCCCTCGGAAACACCGCCAGGTTCGCGCTCAAGGCAGACAGCGCGTCCTTTGCTTCCGGCCCCGTTTGCCGGGCGTAGGGCACGTCGTATCGGCGGTGAATCGGCGCAAACTCCAGGAACACCCCTGGCGCGGGCTTCACGTTCGAGGGCGGCGTGAGCGTGTTGGCGTAAGCCAGATGCGCCAGCGCTGCGCCCGGGTCGAGCTTCCGCAGTTCCCCGGCAATCCGATTCTCCAGCAGCAATGCCTGCTCGGAGTCGGAAAACCCACCACAACGGGGACAGCGGCACCATGGCAACCCATCATCGCCCCAAAAGAAGTAACGGTTTGTGGTCGGCCGTAGACGACGCGCCAGCCGCAGCGCATTCGCGGCCACGATCTCGAGCGCGAGCTCGGAGCTCACACAGAGGTTCGCGTCCGGCGTCCGCTTCCCCTGCTCGTCCATCCGAAACCACTCAGGGTGCCGGCCAAACAAATGACGCGGAAGCAAGTCTCGCATGGCGTGCAGCTCGTATTCCACATGCAGACCGAGCCGCGCGCACTCGTCCAAGAACTCCTGCCCGCGCGCCGACTCGATGAAGCTGGCCACAGTCTCCGTCGACGTGCCGTGATGCAGCGCAATGGTCGTCAGCCCAGCCCGGGCCGCACGCGCCGGCCAATCCGCATCCGGCACATCCTCCGGCACCAGCACAACACCGCGCGTCCGGAATGCCTCCGGGCCCGCCGGCTCCGCGTCCGGCAGAGGCCAATCGGCAAACGCCGAGGGAACGTGAAAATCCGGCGTGACCGTGTCCGGCTTCACTCGGCTCATCCAGTTCTCGTCGGCAGCGCCGAGCACGCCCTTGCGAAACGCGGCTCGAAACAGGCCCACGCGCACGCTTGCTCCCGGTGAAATCCGCCGGCCCAGCAGCTGGCTGAGGCTCTGCAGCGGAATGGCAGCCTCGACCGTATATCCGCGCGTACCGATTCTCCCGGCGGTGCGAAGCCCCGGACAATTCCAGCTACTGTCAAATTGCCGATAAGAGCTGGCAGCGTAGTCGTGCACCCGGCCAAGAGGATCGATCTCGACGCAGAAATAGCGGTCCAGAGCAGCGTCCCGAGCAAAGAAGATCTCCACCCGGTCTTCCTGGTCGACACTCGATTCTCCGGCAAATTCTTCCGCCAGCACGATATCCGCATCCTCCACCTCGAACGCAAACCAAAGCCGCTCGCTGTCGACAAGGGCCCGGAACTGAGTCGCCGGCGGCGTCCGTTTCGACCACGGGCACACGAACCCGGTCAGCTTCTCTGCCTTGCTCCACGCGGGCTCGAGCAACTGCCCGTCAACCTGGATCGGCAGCAGTGCGGGGGTGCGTGAGACCTCCGCCGGGCCGGGGGCTGGGGCAGAGGCAACCGCTGGCTGCCTCGCGCTGCCGGCCGCGGCGTCCAAGCCGAAATGCACCCCCCCGAGAACCAGCCAGACCCCCACACCCCAACCGAACCGGATGATCCTTCGTTTTGTTCGCATAGAGCCCAATAGAGTCCTCGACTTGTGGAATATGGGGTCAACAGGGCAAGTTTGGCCCCTGCGGTTCCAGGCCATCCCTCCTTCCGTCGAGGACTCTACATTAGCGAGGCGCGGAAGAGAGGGTCCGGAAAGGCAGGGAGGCTTCATGGGATCGCGGACTTCGTTAGGTCTGAGGCGGCGCCTCGCTAGGAGGTCTCACGGCGTGTCATATCGAATCGCATGTCCCGTCGTCAATCGGTAATCAAGACTGCCTCCAGGCCGGCCCGCACCTGGCCGTGCTCGTCGAACTGCCAGCGCGGACACCGGGCCGCTTGCAGCCGTGCCTTCCGCCATGCCGCCAACCGGCCGGAAGCCGGCTGTTTGTGTGCGTAGACTACGAATTCTCCGCTCCAGGCTTCTCAAGATGGCAGCCCTGGAATACCCTTCGCGCATGGACCGCTTTGAGAGAATTGCCACGCTCGATGACGAAGTCCAGGCAGAGGCCCTCGATGCCCTGCTCTCGGGCCAGAACATTCCCCATGTCATGGCTTGCTACCACGACACCGCGTTGGATGGGATCTTCCAGGGATCACGAGGCTGGGGGCATGTTGAAGCACCCGCGGCCTTCAAGGCCCAGATCCTGGCGATCTTGGCGGACCTCAAGAACACACCATCCCCTTCCCCGCCTGATGAGTGACCACCCGGGTTTCCTCACGCCGTCGACACGGCGTGAGTTCAACAGCAGGCTGTCGCCCTTGCCGCGATGTCCACAGACAGTCGGTTCTGCGGGTGCGCGGATTCCGGTTCAGCCGTCGCCTGGATCGGCAGGGGCGAAAGGTCGTGTCCTCCGCTCCCGCGGAGACGGCCCCTGCAACCAAGCCCAAGCAGGCCACGCGCCAGCCAGACAACGTCTACGTCCCCACCCCGCAGTTCATCGTCGACACAATGCTCGAGATGGCCGAAGTGAAGAGAGGCAACGTGGTTTAGGACTTGAGATGCGGCGACGGTCGGATCGTCGTCACCGCCGCCAAGAAGTGCGGCGTGAAGACAGTCGGCTTCGACATCAACCCCGAGCGAGTCAGCGAGTCGATCGCCAACGTCAAGTCCAACCGGGTCGAACACCTCGTCTCTGTGTCTCTGTGTTGAAGACCCTTCGATGACCGTCGCCGCCGAGCAATTCGTAATGCGCCTTGGCCATCGGCGAGGTCCTTCTCGAAGTCGCTCAGCCGCGTCGGGCACGAGCAGCCCCGACGTGACGCCGTGGCGCTCGGCGACGCCGCGCTCGGCCTGACCGGCGTCTATTACCCCGAGGGACGTTTCTCCACAGCCCGTATGCTGGCCGCGTGGAAGTTGACTACGACCCTGGCAGCACCCTGCGCGTCGCAACCGAGCGTGAGATCCGCGTGCGGACAGGAGTCAGCGGCCCCAGAACACCTCAGGTCAAGCGCCTGAATCCCGAGACCGACGGCCTATAGAAGGGAAAGTGAAGCCCGCAACCCACTAATCCGCGATCTATCATGCCATGAGGAATCTGAGCGCAACGGTGTTGGTCGCCGCGGCGATGCTCGCGGGCGGAGGCAGAGCATCGGACCTGAAGGAACCGCGCGTGCGCGATTCAGGCATCACCGTCGCGTGCTACTACTTCGGGCAATACCACCCGAACCATCCACGCAACCTCAAGGAGCGAGGAGGTCCGTGGAGCGAGTGGGAACTGATCAAGGCCGCCAAGCCGCGCTTCCCGGGACACGCGCAGCCGAAGGTCCCGCAGTGGGGCTACGAAGACGAGTCGGATCCGCGCGTCATGGCGAAGAAGATCGACGCAGCGGCGGACCACGGCATCGATGCGTTCATCTTCGACTGGTACCACTACGAGGACGGGCCGTTTCTCGAGCGCACGGTGAACGAGGGCTTCCTCAAGGCGAAGAACAACGGCCGCATCAAGTTCGCCTTCATGTGGGCCAACCGCGATTGGATCAAGAACCTGTTCCCCTACTCCAAGGGCGATCCACAGGTGGTCCTCTATCCGGGCAAGGTGAGCCCGGCGGGCTTTGAGCGCATCGCCGACCATCTGCTTAAGGGCTACTATCCGAACGTCTCGATCCTGATCAATCACAAGAGCGCGACGAATTACGGCATCAATTCACTCTGGCGGCGGCAAATCACCGTCAGCACACAGCCGTCCCGGTAAGCCAACGACCATGAAGCCCTCCCTGCTACTCTTCACCGCCCTCCTGCTGGCCGCGGAGCATGCCACAGGTGCTGAAGCCGTCACCACCGCCCCCCAATGGCAGGAGACCGAACTCACCTTCACCAGCACGCGCGACGCGGCCAATCCCCACACCGACACCGAAGCCTGGGCCGACTTCACCCACGACGACGGCACGAAGCTGCGGCGGCCGATGTTCTGGGATGGCGGACGCACGTTCCGCGTGCGGTTCGCTTCGACCAAGTCTTCAGGTACGTGGCGCTGGACCACGTCCGACCGCGATGGCGACCCCGGGTTGCGCGGACGCTCGGGTACTCTCGCGGCCGGCCCCGCCGCGTCGGAACCTCCTACGATCTTCATGCGCCATGGGTTCTGGAGCATTCCGCCGGGCGGCCGGAATCTGGTTCATGCCGAAGGCCTCGTGGTGGCGGAGGACAAACAGCCGACCCAGTTGCACGAAGGCCCGATGGCGGTGCTGGAGCGCATGGCCCTCGGAGACAAAGCCGGTCTGATGGGAGGCATCGCCCTGGCCCGCCGCGGTGGAATCCAACAAAGCTGACATATACCCAACCCGAGGCACTGCATGAAGCACACCTACGAACAACTGGCGAAGATGATCGATCACTCCCTCCTGCACCCAACGATGACGGATCAGGAGCTCGAGGACGGCTGCAAGCTCGCCGCGCAATACGGCGTCGCTTCCGTCTGCATCAAACCCTACGCCGTCCGACGCGCCGCCGAACTCCTCCGCGGGAGCGGGGTCAACGTCGGCGCCGTCATCGGCTTCCCGCATGGCAACTCCTGCACCGAATCCAAGCGCTACGAAACCGAACTGGCCTGCCGCGACGGCGCCGTCGAGATCGACATGGTCCTCAACATCGGCAAGGCGCTGAGCGGCGACTGGGACTACGTCGAACGCGACGTGAAGGCGGTTTGTGACGAGGCCCATCGGCGCGGCGCGAAGGTCAAGGTCATCTTCGAGAACGACTACCTGACCCAGGGCGGCGCCGGCCTGGGCAGTGACGACTTCAAGCGGAAGCTCTGCGAACTGTGCGAACGGGCCGGTGCCGATTGGGTGAAGACTTCCACCGGCTACGGTTTCGTCAAACAACCGGACGGCAACTACAATTACAAAGGCGCGACCGAGCACGATTTGGCCCTCATGCGGGCCAGCGTCTCCGCGAAGGTCCAGGTGAAGGCCGCCGGCGGCGTGCGCGATCTGGACGGCCTGATCAGGGTCCGCGACCTCGGGGCAACCCGCTGCGGCGCCACCGCCACCGCTGTCATGCTCGACGAATACCGCCGGCGCGAAGCGGCCGGGAAAGCGGGCGGTGCCGAGGATGGACGATCCGCCACCCTTGGCGCGGGAGGTTACTGAACCAGCTCAACTCCAAACGTGTTGATTCAACCGCTCGGCAAGGGCACCTACGACGTGGCGGGCCTGATGAAGCCGCTGCGGGAGCTGGGGTACCTGGCCCCGTTGGCTTTCAGGGCTACGGCATCAAGGGAGACTCGCGGGGAATCCTGAGCCAGACCATGAATGCTTGGCGCGCCATGAGGCCTTGAAAGCGGGAAAAGTCGGTCAAGTTTCTTGAAATCATGGATTTTCGCTCCATAGTTTCAAGAAATGCATGCGACAAAGATCCTCCGCCCCGCTCGCCTGGCGGAGTTGCGATCCGCCCTTGATCGTGCGCCGATTGTGGCCTTGCTGGGCGCCCGCCAATGCGGCAAGACCACGCTCGCCCGCGGATTGGTGGGCGACACGACGCAGTTCTACGATCTCGAAAGCTCGACCGACCGGCAAGCACTGGCGGCCGCGCCGGAACGTACGCTGGCGGCCATGCGCGGTTTGGTGATCCTGGATGAAGCGCAGACAATGCCGGAGCTTCTGCCTGTGCTCCGTGTGCTGGCCGATCGACCGGACCTGCCCGCCCGGTTCCTTCTCCTGGGCAGCGCTTCCCCGGACTTGATTCGCGGTGCGTCGGAGACGCTGGCGGGACGGGTAGCGTTTGTCTATCTGACCGGTTTCGATGTGGCTGAGGTGGGGGCGGAAGCGATGCAGGAACGATGGTACCGCGGCGGATTCCCGCGGTCATTCCTCGCGCGGGATGACACGGCCAGTTACGCCTGGCGGCAGGAGTTCATCGAGACGTTTCTGACGCGCGACGCGGCCAGGTTTGGCATTACGCTGGCGCCGGAGGGTCTGCGGCGGTTCTGGACCATGCTGGCGCATGTGCATGGAGGGATCCTGAACGCGGCAGAACTGGGGCGGGCCGTATCGCTGGACCAGAAGACGGCCAGCCGCTATGTGGACATTCTGGCGGGCGCGTTCCTGGTGCGCCGGCTGCCCGCGTGGTTCGAGAATGTCGGCAAGCGAGTCGTCAAGGCACCGAAGCTCTATCTGCGGGACACCGGTTTGCTCCACGCGTTGTTGGGGCTGCGCCAAGGAACCGAAGTGCTGTCGCATCCCCGCTTTGGGGCATCGTGGGAGGGCTTCGCCTTGGAGCAGACCATCCGTTTCCTGGAGGCGGAACGAGAGGCCTACTTCTGGGCCACGCACGGGGGCGCCGAACTGGACCTGCTGGTCGTCCGCGGGGGCCGACACTATGGCTTCGAGTTCAAGTACGCCGACGCTCCCAGCACCAGCAAGTCCATGCGCGTGGCGCTCGCCGATCTTCGTCTCGAGACTCTCTTCGTGATTTACCCCGGCCGACGACGGTTCGATCTGGATGATCAGATCACGGTGCTGCCGCTGGCGGACCTCGCTCAGCTCCGACTCTAAACCGGAGCCACCGCCGGTCGCACGGACTCCCGGGTCCTTTCAGTAAGGTTTTTCCTCACTTCAACGTCCTGACTTTCCAGCAATGGGCCATCCCGATCGAGTGGGATGAGGTCTATTGTGTAGACATGACCCTGAAGATCTCGAACACCCTGAACAACGGCGATGAGGTGGCGCACACTCTGGTCAAGGTGAGCGCCGGCAGCGGCCAGGCCGAGGCGACCTCCAACACCCAGACCGGCGAACTGATCTTCGAGGTCAGCGCCGGCGTGGGCGTCATTGGCATCGAGGCGCGCGGCCACTGGGCGATCACCCACGCGGCCGATGGGCCTTTCTTCGGCAAGGCGGCGACGCAGAGCGACGGGAAGGTCCTGGCCTGCTTCGACGCCAGCGGACTGCCGGTCGGCGAAGACCGCGTCGGGCTCAGCCTGCCCGTCGGGCCTATTTCGTCCAGAATGCGTCACTTCGTTGGATCTGGTCGATGACAACGCGGATCGTCGGGCGCCGGAGGCTCCTTCGAACGGAGCCGCTTGACGCATCGGCACAGCGGCCTGCCATGGTATCGAACGGCTTCTCCGGTGGCCGCGGCGACCGAATCGCGACCCTCGGCATTCAGAAATCAACTTCGATGCGGGTCTCGAACACGCTGAGGTGGCCTTCGGGAGAGCGACCGCTGACGTCGGCGAAGAGGCCGTGCCGCCAGGTCGCCCGCCCGTCCAAGACCGGTCGGCCGATTTGCAGCCCGGCATTCACCCCCGGAGCCAGGGCCTGCAGCGCCGCTGCCGGTTCCATGAATGGGATGTCGCGGCTGCTGGTAATCACGTCCAGACCCATCGGCGCCTGGTATTGGCCGGCGCGAAGTTCGCCAATCAGCGGGATGTCCCGAAACGACAGGTAACTCTCCTCAATATAGAACTGATTGGGAATGTAGCCGACCTCCAGTTGGTAAGAGACCGGCAAGACCAGCAGACAGTCACCCTTGGCATAGAGACGCGCGCGCCGCAACTCGACGCCCGCATCGAAGCCGCGAAACTCGTTGCCGGTGACAAACGCGGCCCCGTCGAGCGCGAACTTGGCGCCGACCTTCCCGCTCATTTTCAGTTCTTCGAGATGGAAGACGGGCGAGGCGTTGGTCCCGGCCACCCGCGCGCGAACCTCCGCCCACGGATCCGCAAGTTGCGTCTTGCGCGAGAGCCCGAGGTGCAGCCCGTCCCAGCCCGCCCACGAGGATCGCCATTCGAATGACGAGGTCTTGGGGATGGCAGCGCTGGCCGCGGCGAGTTCAGGCGCCACATGGGTGTGCACCGTGATGCACGCCTGCTGTGTGAGCGGCTGAGGGTTCTCCTGAGCCGGCGCCACGGCGCGGGCCGGTTCCGGTTCCGTGCCGACTTGGGGCTGGGCCGCCAGGAGGCATGGCTGCGACACCGCCTCGCCGCAGAAAACGAGAAAGAGGGCCAGCGAGGCGCGCCTCAGACGAATCCCACTCGTCAGCCTCATGAATCGGTTCAATGTCTCGCCTCGGTTTCCTCCCGCCCCCCCGGCCTGCGTGCCAACCTCTGGGGGGATTCCCGTGTTGCGATCCTCCAGGACCGTGAGCCCGAGAGGCTCGAGCGAATCTCAGGTCGCTTCAGAAATGTGAACCGTGACTGGTGCCGACCGGTTCTTGACTTGAACCGTCCTGGCTCGCCAGCCGTGACCAGGGTTTCGCAACCGGGCAAAAGTCGCCTCGGAAATCCCCACGCACATCGGGTCCGTGACCGATTCGATGCGAGCGGCGGTGTTGACCACGTCGCCGATCACGGTGACGTCCTTGCGGCTCGAGGTCCCGATCTCCCCCTGGATCACGGAACCGGAGTTGATCCCGATGCGGATGCGGACGCCTTCCAGCCCACGCGCCGCGCGCGGCTCGTTGAGACGCCCTAACGCCCCCAGCACCTTCCGGCCCGCGGCGACCGCATCGTTGCCATCAATGAACACCGCCATGATCGCGTCGCCAATGAACTTGTCGATGTCCCCGTGACATTCGTGCGTGATCACTTCGCAGACGCCGAACAGCTCGTTGACCATCGTGGCCACGGTTGCTGGCGAGTTGCGCTCGGAAAACGCCGTGAAACCCACCACATCCAGGTAGAGCACCGTCAGATCCCGAACCCGCGCCTGGCCCTCGACAGCGCCCTGGAGATGGTCCATCACCTCCTCCATCGTGGCAGCCGAGACGTATCGCCTGATCAGCACATTGAACTTCTCCTGCAGCAACCGGAAGTCCTCCTCCTGGGTGATGTCGCGGAACACCTCGATTCCCGCGATGATGGCGCCGGTTTCATCCCGGATGGCGCCGATGTGCGTGTAAACCGGGAAACGCCGGCCCTCCTTATGCATCGGGTAGACCTTGGCGCGGATACTCTCGCCGGTCTGAATCGAGCGGGCCAACGGGCAGGCGGAGAAGCAGAGCATGGTCCCATGTTCATCGATGTGGTTCAGCATGCTGTCATGGCAGCAGCGCCCCATGACATCCTGCTTCCGATGTCCGGTGATCTCCTCCGCCGCGCAGTTCCAGAAGAGGATCCGACGGTCCAGATCCACGATGTAGACACCGTCAAAGATGCTGTCGAGCACGGTGGACAGCACGCTGCGGCCATCTTGCAGTTCTCGGTAGATCGCTCTCTTGAAC
>Ga0209096_1000238_pt1 | contig 79685 bp, 108 predicted proteins | sample AD_UKC034_MetaG_FD_184407 | JGI IMG/M metagenome (GOLD analysis project Ga0209096, IMG submission 184407) | Active sludge microbial communities of municipal wastewater-treating anaerobic digesters from USA - AD_UKC034_MetaG (SPAdes) (version 2) | ecosystem: Engineered > Bioreactor > Anaerobic >... | reverse complement strand
CAGGTGCTTGGTCTCCAGGCCCTTCCATCCGTGGACGGTGTCCACGGTGACGGCCGGCTCCTTGGACTCGTCGTCCGAGTGGTCGATCTTCTGGGCCGCCCGCTGGAGCTTGTTGATGAACGCGAGGGCCCCTCCCACGTCCTCGTGGACCCCGAGCAGGGACAGGAGCGGCTGCACGGGAGCGATCGCCAGCGCCCTCACGTCGTCATCGGTGGGGGGCTGACCGAGCTCGGAGGTTAGCTCGGCCATTGCCTCCGCGTCGCTGCGGATGTCTTCCATGAGGGCCCCGATGAGGCTCCTACCGCCCCCACGCCCCACGCCCTGCATGTCGAGGACGTGGTTGACGAGGTCAGCCGGCGAGAAGTTCCCCTCTCGCAGGGTCTCGATCGCATCGACGTAGGCGCGGACGTTCTTGTCGTTGCGCCACTGCTGCGACGCCTCGTAGACCCTGTTCCACGAGGTCTGGAGGACCCGGAGGTAGGACGACTCGCGCTGCTGGCGTGCCAGCGCCTGGATACGCCGGCCGAACTCCGCGTCCAGCATGAAGCCCGGAACCTCGTGCGCACGCAGTACCGCGTCGTTCTGCTCCTCCCCGCCCGTGCTGGGCTGGGCCAGGTGCATCCAGCGGATCAGGGCCTGCGCGGTGCGGTCGCGTAGGGGGTTTACGCGCGAGCGGAACGGGATACCCCTCCGCATGAGCTCCATCACGTAGGCATACGCCTCGGCGTTGGTGCGCGTCGCGACCCCGAAGTCCCCGTAGTTCTTGGTCGACCCCTCCCCGTGCACGAGGCTCTGGATCTCCTCCGCCGCGTGCTCCGCCCCCGCCTGGTGGTCAGCGACGTCGACCCGGTAGATCGACCCGTTGCCCCGCCGCGCGGGGTCGGCAACGCACACCATCGGCACCTGCCGAGAGTTGTGGGAGATGAGCTTGCCCGCGGCCTCCACGATGTTCGACCCGCTCCGGTAGTTCGTCTGGAGCATGTGGGTCTTGAACCGCCCCGTCTTGCCGTTGGTCTCGACGAGGTCGGACGACCGTATGAACTCGTCCGGGTTCGCGCCGCGGAAGCTGTAGATCGCCTGCTTGTCGTCCCCGATCTTGCAGTAGGTTCGCGCGGTCATCTGGCCGTCCGCGCGCTCCTCCAGCGTGTCGGGGTCGTGCGTGCCGGTGATGAGCCCGAACAGGACGTTCTGAGCCCGGTTCTGGTCCTGGGCCTCGTCGACGAGGACCGTCTTGAAGCGGTGCTGTACCGCCTCACGAGCCCCCTTGTTGCGCGACAACAGCCGGACACCCTCGGTGAGGATGTCATCCTTGTCCTGCTTGCCCGCCCACGGGGTGTCGTTCCGCTTGAGCCACTCGTAGGCCGCGTAGACGGCGGCGAGCGGGGACTCGCCTGAGTCCCTCCACGCCTCCGACGGGGACACGAGGTTGCCCTTCCACTTGGAGATCGCGGTGGCCACCTGCCTCACGCCCGAGGCGTTGCCCTTCTCGTCGACGATCTTCTTGACTCCGAGGTTCCACCACTGGTTGGCGGGCTCCTTCCAGAAGCGCGAGGACCCTCGGTCCGCACCGCGCGGGCCCACTCCCGTCACCGGGCTGAGCTCGTCGAAGAACCGTCTCGTCGTGCTGGGCGGGGACGAGAACCCGCTCGTCGGGTTCATCTGGACCTGCTTGATGGCGATCTCGACGGTCGATCGCTGGAGCCCGTCGGACGCGATGTCGGGGCGGTTACGAGGTCCGTAGTCCCGCTGCATCGCCATCGAGACCGAGTGGGTCGTCCCCACGTAGCCCTCAGCCCCATCGAGCACGTCCGCGCCCCCGTACGCCTGGATGCGTTCCTTGAGCTCGCGCGCGCTCTTGCGGGTGAAGGACGTCGCGATGAGCGACCGTGCCGGCTCCTGGAGCTCGCGCAGGTGGTAGACCACCTTGCCCGCCAGGACGCGGGTCTTCCCAGATCCCGCCCCGGCGGCGATGAGCACGGGTCCCTTGTCGACCATCGCGTGCTCCTGCTCGGGGGACAGGCCGAGCTTGCGCCCCGTCTCGGTCGCGTGACCGCTCGACTGCACCTCGGCCTTCGCGACCGTCGCGCGCGCCACGCCAGGGTCGGCGGCGTGCTCCGGGCTCGACACCTCCAGCGCGGAGGTCTCCGCGGAGACCCGCTGCTCGGCCGCCTCGGCCCCGCGGGGGGTCAGCGGGTCGGTGGCCGACTCCGCCAGGCGCGCCTGGCGGATGCTGGTCACGGCCTTGCGCGCCTCCTCCGCCGACACGGCCGCCTTCTCCTCCGCGGTGAGGTCCTCGGAGGTGACCACCTGGGCGACTCGACGAACCGTCGAGGAGATCCACATGAGGGAGGGGTCCGCCCCGGGGATGCGGGCGATCGCCCGCAGGACCGTGTGCGGGTCAGACGACTTGACCGCCTGCGCGAGGCGTCGGTAGGCCGGAGCCTCGTCCGCGGCGAGCGCCTCCAGCACCCCGCCGTGAGACTGTAGGAGCGCCAGGACGCGCGGCGTCACGCGCCCGATCCCGTCCAGGTGGGTGACCGAGTCGCTCCCCTGCACGCGCTGCGCGTTCCGGATCGCAGCCACCAGGCCCATCCCGCCCGGGGCCTGCTGGAGCTCCCGCACCACGTGGACGAGCACCGCGCGCGACAGCGGCCACGCGGACTTGCTGCGCAGGTAGCTGCGCGTCTTCTGCTGCTTGTCCGCGTCGAGGTGCGCGAACCCGAAGTGGACGGCGACGGAGAGCTTGAGGACGTCTAGCACGACGCCAGGTGTCATCTGGATCATGGGCTTACCTATCACTCCCCTACAGGCGGGGAACCAATCGACGAGACCCGGAGGAGCGGAGCTGACCCCTCCACAGCTCCGAGCCACGGTGGGACCTCGGGATCACCGCATGGCAGAACACATCCCGCAGGACCCACGCAACCATACGCTCGCCATGCCCGTGCTGGAGGCCCTGGTCATGTGCTCGCTGAAGGGGAGCAAGGGATCGGAGCAGGCCCCATGAGCAAGCCCAAAGACCCGCCCGCCCTTCCGACTCCGGAGGGCTACCACCCGGCCCACACCATGGCGACCACCAAGATGCCCGCGACCCAGCTCGTGGGGACCAAGGAGGTCCAGGGCGAGATCACCTGGGTGTCGGACAGCGGCCTGGAGGCCGTGTTCCGCGGCTTCGGGGCCTCGGCCGGCGTGCGCGTCTCCCTCCGGCGAGACGGGTACTACCGACCCTGCAAGCAGCCCCTCGGCAAGGAGGAGAACCGCGTGCTCCTCGGGAGTGCTGCGAACCCCGCGACGTAGCGCTCCCGTCGAGTACCCCGCCGCGAACTCAGGTCTACCACCGACGCAACAGATCCATGGGAGCGCGCGCATCTTGGGATGGAGGAGAATGGTTGAAGGATGTATCCTCTGTGCGCCAGATGGCGGCGCTTCACCATCGACAACAGGACGACCATGCCGAAGAAAACCGCTCCCACTCCACCCACTCCCACTCCACTTCCCTTCGGGGACACGCCCTCCTGGGCGGAGGCGATCCTCGCGGAGGTGCGCTCGGGGACGGAGCGCCTCAAGACGACGTTCGAGACCCTGCTGACTCGCCACGGGGACTCGGCGGTTCTGACGGAGATCCTCCAGCGACTGGAGGCGGTCGCGTCGGCGTCCCGCGTGGTGGCCACCGCGTCCGAGATCGCTGCGCTGCGCGGCGACGTGCGGACGCTGTCGGGCGAGCTCCACACGCTCGTCACCGACCTCCGGCGCGTCGCCGACCAGACCCTGACCTTCGCCCAGTCGGCGGACAAGTACGCGGCCGAGGTGGAGCGTCGAACCCGGCCGGTCGAGGCCCCCGAGGCCACGGAGGTCGCCACGCCCGCACCCCGCCTGGGGATCATCGGGTTCCTCCGCGCGCTGGGGCGTCCCGAGGTCCAGGTGGGGATGGGGCGGCTCATCCAGGCCGCGGAGCGCCTGGGGCAGAACGCTCCAGCCCTGCCGGCCGCACACGCTCCCCTGAGCCTCCCCGAGCGCGCGGACTAGATCGCCTGCACGACGTACAGGCCCCTCTCAATGTGCCCGTCACGGCAGAGGGCGTTCAGGATCGACCGCAGGCTGTGCTCCTTCGGGATCCTGGCGTGCATGAGGGCGTGGACCTTCTCCTCGTCGTACTCGTGGACCTCGCCGTCCACGGTGAACTCGTGCGACTCGTCGTCACCCCATAGCTCGCAGGCGCATATCGGGTAGCTGCGCCCCGTGACCTGCTTGATGAACCGCTCCAGGGCGCTGGTGTCCGTGTGGAAGGCCGTGACCTGCTTGAAGGGCGACGGAGGACGCTTCTTGGGCGCCGGGATGAGGGTCGGCATACGGGCTCCTTACCAGAGCACTTCGATCAGGTACTTGCCCTTCGCGAGCAGGCCGTCACGAGCGAGGCCGTCCATGATGGCGAAGAGGGCGTAGTTCGTACGGCGGCCGGCGAGGAAGTCCTCGTAGTCGTCGGCGTCATCGGCGTTCCGGTCGATGGTGACCTCGTGGTCCTCCCCGTTGCTCCACTCCATCTCGGCGGGAACGCTTATGGTGCGGCCCGTCGCCTCCTGGATGAAGCGCTCCAGGTCGTGGTAGGAGACCTTGAACAGGGTGACGACGTGGGCGTTGAGCTTGGGAGAGGGCTTGGAGGGGTCGACCGTGAGGGGCATGCCCCGTAGTCGACGAGACACGGGGCACGGGAGCTGAGTCAGGGGGTGTCGGGGTACATGCGGCGGATCATGCTGCGCGGGTAGTTCCCGTACTTGGTGAGGTCGACGAACAGGAGCGCGTCGTCGGGGGGCTTGCCGATGTGGACGGCCAGCTCGTAGCACACGCGGGCCTGCTTGAAGTGCCCGTCGAGGAAGAAGAGGTCGCCCAGGTAGCAGTGGAGCTCCGCGTACCGCGGGTCCACCGCGAGGGCCGAGCAGATGACCTCCTTGGCCTTGGCGCGCTCCCCGATCTTCTCGTGGCAGTCGGCGAGGTAGTAGCGCGCGAACAACCCCTCCTCGGGGAAGCCAGGACCCCTGCGCAGGTACTCGTTGAAGGCGTCGATGCCCGCCCCGTGGTAGCCGCTCGACCAGAGGGACCGGGCGAGGTAGAACCAGTCGCGCACCGTGCGCTCTCGCGGAGGGATCGCCTGGAGGATGCGGAGCACGCGGGGGTCGGACCCCTCCTTGCCCCGCTTGTCGGGCAGGTGCTCGACGTGCCACGCCTCCCACCGACGGGAGGGGTAGGAGGGCTTGGGGTACTCGTGGACGCGCCCCACGTACTGCACGACGCCGGCCCGCATGAACCGGATCTGCTGGAACCTGTAGTGGCCCCCGTCGTGGATCGTCATGTAGGCCGCCACCACCCCCTCGGCGTGGGCGGAGGTGAGCCACGCGGCGACGTCGGCGCTCGGGTCGTCGACCTTCAGCACGTCGTCCGCGTCGACCATCATGAGCCACGGGTTCGTGGCCATCGCGAGCGAGCGGTTCCGCGCGGCAGCGAAGTCAGCGAGGTACCCCGTCTTGTCGTTCCCCTCGTCCCAGCGCTCGACGCGCGCCCCGAGGTCCCGCGCGACCTCGCTCGTGCGGTCGGTCGACCCCGTGTCGAGCACGCAGACCTCGGTGATGGCAGGAGCCGCCGCCAGGCTGGCGAGCACGCGAGGAAGCACCGCCTCCTCGTTACGAGCGATCATGCAGGCTGAGATCATGTGAGTCCTCCCGAGGATCGGGAGACGATAAACCCCCTAGTAGAGGGCTCCCGTCAGACCGGAGTTGGTGTAGTTGGACCCCGCGGCAGCCGCCCCCATCAGGAGCAGGTCCCCCGAGTTGAGCGCGACGGCCGCGAAGCTCGCGGAGTTGGCGCGCGAGCCAGCTGGGATCGTGACCGAAGCCAGCGCGAGGTAGGTCACGCCGTTGTCGGTCGACCGGTAGAAGGTGAAGGTCACCGTCTGCCCCACCGCGAGCGTCGTGGCGACCGCTGCCCGGATGTTCGAGACCGACCGTGCGACCCCAACGATGTAGGGCGGCAGGTTACCGGGCAGCACGTTGCTGAACGCGTCGAGCAGCCCAACGAACCTCTCGGTGCCCGCGTTGACCGATCCCTGCCCCGCCAGGTTGATCTCGCTGCCCGAAGCCCCCGTGGCCCCCGTCGCTCCGGTTGGTCCCGTGGCCCCCGTGGCCCCCGTGGCCCCCGTGGCCCCCGTGGCCCCCGTGGCCCCTGTGGCTCCGATGTCCCCGGTCGCCCCGGTCGCCCCGGTGGCTCCGGTTGGTCCGGTGGCTCCCGTGGCTCCGATGTCCCCGGTCGCCCCCGTCGGGCCGGTCGCCCCCGTCGGGCCGGTGGCTCCGGTCGCTCCGGTAGCCCCGGTCGCTCCGGTGGCCCCGGTCGCTCCGGTGGCCCCGGTCGCTCCGGTGGCCCCGGTCGCTCCGGTGGGGCCGGTGGGGCCGGTGGGGCCGGTGGGAGCGAGCCAGTACTGTGTTCCGTCCGAGGTCAGCGACACGGACGCCCCCACGCCCGATAGCGTCCCCGAGGCGACGGTCCCCACGTTCTGACCGGTCACGGCCGACCGGTACGTCAGGGTGGTGAGCCCCGCGTCCCTGCGGACCAGCACGAAGGTCTGCCCCGGCACGCTCCGCGCGTCTGGCAGGTACGCCGTGAAGTTGGCCGCGCTCGCGTTGATCGTCACCTGGTAGTCGGTGGGCTGCACGAGGTCGAAGGTCGTGGACACCGTTCCCACGACGGCGCGCGTCATGATGGGCATCTTGCGCGTGGGGACGATGTTGGCCGGCGTGCCGATCGTGTAGGCCAGCAGCTGGCCTCCGTTCCGGTTGGCCACGTAGAGGACGGACGCCGAGGGGTGCACGTACCCCAGCCACCCCTGGTTGCTGATCCCGGTCTGGACCCTGAGCTCCTGCTCGATGTAGGGGCAGAAGCTGTCCGCGACGTTGATCACGTACAGCACGCCTGGGTCGGAGGTGGACCCCGCGATGGTCCCCCAGTAGATGCGAGACCCATCCGCCGTGATGAACGGCGTGTTGTCGTCTCCCTGGCCCCCGACGTTGACCTCGCTGATGATCGACGGGGCAACCGGGTTGCTCACGTCGACGAGACGCACGCGGTTGATCGTCCGACACGACACGTAGGCGACCGAACCGCGCACCCGCACGCGCCGCAGGCCCGCCCCAGACATCAGGAGGCTGCCCACGAGCACCGGCGTGATGGGGGTGCTCACGTCCCAGACCTCGAGCCTGTCGCTCGTGTAGTTGGTCGCGTAGACGTAGTTGCCGACCCAGTGCGCCGAGGCGTAGCTCGCGCCAGGCGTGCCAAAGGTCGACACCAGCACCATGGCGGCGGGCACCGTGATGTCCACGATGTGACAGCCTGTGGTGGTGTTCGCGTCCGGGGTCACGGCGAGGGTGTTCGCTCCGTTGAGCGATAGGTCGAAGGGCTGCGTCCCCGCACCGAGACTGAGGAAGCCGAGGTAGACCGGCAGCGCCGGGTTAGACAGGTCCCAGGCCGACACGCGCCCCGTCGAGAACGGCTGCGTGTCGGCCGTGTACCCAACGGTCCCAACGACCTCGAAGCCCTCCTGCTGGAAGCCCTGCGTGAAGATCGCGATGGGCGTGTTGCTGACCAGGGTCGGCGCAGTAGGGGTGGTGATGTCCCACGCCTTGAGTCCCGGAGTCCCCGAGCCGAAGTTGAACTGCCACAGGGTGTTCCCGATGACCTGGATGTAGGCGGGCTTCTGCAAGTCCGTCGCGCCAGTGAAGGCCAGCGTCAGAGGAGGGACTGTGTCGCTGTGCGTGCACACACGCGCAGTGCCGGTGGCCCCGGTCGCTCCCCCGGCCCCGGTCGCTCCGGTCGCTCCGGTCGCCCCCGTGACAAAGGCCCCAGTCGGACCCGTGGCTCCTGTGCTGCCCGTCGGTCCGATGTCCCCGGTCGGTCCGGTGGGGCCCGTATCCCCAGTCGCCCCGGTCGGTCCGGGATCCCCGGTAGGTCCAGTGGGTCCAGTGGGTCCGGTGGACCCCGTTGGTCCGATGTCCCCAGTAGCTCCGGTCGCCCCCGTCGGTCCGGTCGGTCCGGTCGGTCCGGTCGGTCCGATGTCCCCTGTGGCTCCGGTCGCTCCGGTAGGTCCGATGTCCCCTGTGGCTCCGGTCGCTCCGATGTCCCCCGTCGCTCCGGTCGCCCCCACATCGCCCGTTGCCCCGACGGAACCAGTCGCCCCGGTCGGTCCGGTCGCCCCAGCAGCCCCGGTCGGTCCCGGATCTCCGGTGGGTCCTGTCGGCCCGGTCACCCCCGTCTGTCCGGGATCACCGGTCGGCCCAGTCGCCCCAGTCGCCCCCACATCGCCAGTGGGACCCACAGCCCCAGTGGACCCCGTCGGCCCAACACCGCCGGTCGCGCCGGTCGCGCCGGTGATGCTCGGGCCGGTGGCTCCCGTCGCCCCCACGTCTCCGGTGGCCCCCGTGGGGCCCGTCGGCCCTGTGGGTCCTCCGGGGGGTCCCGTGGGTCCGGTCGGTCCCGAATCGCCAGCAGGCCCCGTCGGGCCCGTGACGCTAGCTCCCGTCGGGCCCGTCGGCCCAGGAGAACCCGCTGGTCCGCGAGGACCAGGACGAATCGGTGTGCAGCTCATGAGGGAAGTAAATCAAGGAAGGGACCCCGCCACGTGGCGGGGTCCCTTCTGGGATCGGTGCGGTACGGGATTAGGAGGCGACGATCGAGGTGCGACCGATGTAAGTTCCGCCGACCATTTCGACCGAGTAGAGGATCGCGGCGTTCGCCGGGATGGCGATTGCCGGGAAGTTGTCGATGTCGAAGTGTCCACCGGGCGGGATGGTGGCGGTCGCGATGTTCACGTAGTTGAGCCCGTTGTCCGTGCTCAAGTAGAGCTTGAACACCATGGCGGTCGCGGGGTCCTCCGACATGGGATTGCTCGCGACATAAAGCTGCGTGATGGTCCGCGCCGTCTGTCCCACGAGGTACGGAGGGACGTCCTGGATGGACGTCGACTCCGACCCATCCACCCCGACGAACACTTCGAGGCCCGACACGTCGGTGTTGGACAGGAACGCACCGAACGCGATCTCCTCAAGGGAGCCGGGTCCGGTCGCGCCGGTCGCGCCCGTGGCCCCGGTCGCGCCGGCGCCGGTCGCGCCGGTGGCTCCCGTAGGGCCAGTCGCCCCCGTCGCCCCCGTCGGTCCGGTGGGGCCGGGAGGGCCGGGCAGGGTGCTGGCGTCCCCGGTCGCGCCGGTTGGCCCGGTGGCTCCCGTTGGCCCGGTCGCGCCCGTAGGTCCCGTGGGTCCAGGCAGGGTGCTGGCGTCCCCGGTGGCTCCCGTCGGCCCGGTCGCGCCCGTAGGTCCCGTGGGTCCCGGGGGGCCAGGCAGCGTGCTGGCGGCCCCGGTGGCCCCGGTCGCGCCGGTGTCTCCCGTCGCCCCCGTGGGGCCGGTTGGCCCCGGAGGGCCAGGCAGGGTGCTCGCCGCGCCAGTCGCGCCCGTGGGCCCCACGTCTCCGGTGGGTCCGGTGGGTCCGACCTGCCCGTCTGGACCGGTGGGTCCCGTGGGGCCGGTCGCCCCCATCGGCCCGTCCTGCCCGATGGGTCCGGTCGGCCCCGTGGGGCCGGGGACGTTGCTGTCCGCGCCGGTCGGCCCCGTGGCCCCGGTCGGCCCGTCCTGCCCGATCGGACCCGTCGGCCCCGCGTCTCCGGTGGGGCCGGTCGCCCCCTGCGGGCCCGTCTGTCCCGTCTCGCCGCCGGTGCCCGCGGGACCGGTGGGTCCCGTCGGACCAGTGGGGCCTGTCGGCCCGGGATCGCCGACGGGTCCGGCAGGGCCAGTCGGGCCAGGATCGCCGGCCGGTCCCGAAGGACCAGTCGGGCCAGTGGGACCCCCGGAGGGGCCAGTTGCGCCAGTGGGACCGGCAGCACCGGTCGCACCACGCGGACCAGGACGAATAGGTGCGCAGCAGCTCATGGGAAGAGTTAAGCGCGAGCCGCCCCGCACCCGCGACCCAGGGGTCGCGGTCGGGATCGGAGGCAGATCCGGGTATCCTGAGGCGATGATGCCCCCCACCGGCGTACAGACACCCTACGGGGATGCGTTTCGGCTGGCCGTCCTCGCGGTACAGGTCCCCCTTCCCACAACCCCGAGCAAGAGGCGATCCCCGCAGGATCGCCCGGTCGGGGAGACGCTCTGCACGGCGATCACCGCCGCATCACCTCCCGACGTCGACGAGGTGGACCGCAGGCGGTGGGCGGAGGTGTCCCGCGCCGTGATCGCGCCGGCCGTGGAGCGCGCGCACGCGCGCTACCAGGCGCGCGCCCAGGAGCTCCACGGGATGGCCCGCACCTGCGGGTCCGCCTCGGTGTTCACCCTCATCCTGGGGTGCCTCATCCCCCTGCACTCGGCGGCCCTGGTCGCCACGATCCTCGGGGTCGCGGCCCTGGTGCTGGCGCGAGCGCCCGCCGAGCTCCTCCGCATCGACCTGCGGCAGGTCGAGCGCGCCGCCGACCACCTCGGCACCGAGCTCCTCGTGGAGGGGGAGCGCCGCGCTCTCCCTCCGGCCTCCGACCGGTCGTAGCGGTCAGGCGTCTCCCAGCGCGCTGGGGTCCAGGCGCATCGATCGCCACGGCTCCAGGCGGGCGCAGTTCTGCTGCACCTCGGCGAAGGCCGCCCGGAGGGAGGACGGGGACAGCGCGAGGTAGGTCGGCGCGTACCGACGACGATCCGTCATCAGGTCCACGCCGAGGTCCCCCAGCCCACCCTGGTCCCACGGGACCGCCGGACCGGGCAAGAAGAGCGCACGACCCGTCGCCGCGCAGGTGACGGCCTCGATGAGCACGTAGTCGGTGACGTCGACCGGAACCTCCCCCACGGCGGCGCGGACCATCATGCGGTTCTGTAGGTAGCGCGCCAGCACGCTCAGCTCGTACAGGTGCGAGACGGCCGCGCGGAGCAGGCTGCGTTCCGGCTCGCTCGCCCACTCGAACGCGTGGGTGGGGTGGTCGGGGACCTGGACAGGACGACACAGGCGGAGCCGCTCCCGCCAGAGCATCGGCCCCGGCATGAAGTCCCCGCAGCGCAGTCGCCGCGCGGCCTCCCGCTCCCCCACCCGGCCGTGGGCGGGCAGGCGCACGCGCGCGAGGAACGCGTCGGACCGCTCCTGCGGGTCCCTGGTGAGGCTCCTCAACAGGTCCGCGGAGAAGGTCATGCACCTGTCCTCCTGGCCCCCGCCTCTGGACTGTAGCGTCACCGAGAGGCGAGGGACCCCGGACAGGTCGGGGACGTGCTGGAGCGTCCAGCCGTACAGCGCCCCGGCGCTCAGCAGGTTCGGGGTGGACCCGCACAGCAGGCAGCGCGTCCCGAACGTGTACGCGTGCTCGCGCCCGCCCTCGTCAGACGAGCTCACGTAGACGAACATCGGCCGGGTCGTGAACCCGAGGTCGTCGGTCGGCAGGTAGACGCCACCCATCTAGTGACCCCTCAGGTCCACGTACCCCGCAGCCCCTGGGGGCACGGGGACGGGGAGGTAGCCGAGCTCGTCGAGCAAGAAGAGGGGCTCCTCGACCCTTATGATCGGGACAGGCACGCTAGGCCCCGTGCCCGCGCGACGAGGTGGAGCTGTCCGCCCTATGGGGCCGCGTCTTGTATGGGGACCCCCTACTGGAACACGCCCGCGGGTGGCCCGGCAGGCCCGCTCAACGCCTTCGCGCTCCCCGCTCCCGACCCGCGGGTGACCCGCATCCTGTGGGACGACCCGGGGGTCCAGGCGGTCAACAGCGCGTTCTACGTGGTGGGGGTCCACCTGTACAGGTCGGACGCCTCCGACCGCGGCCCCTACTACCGCGTCACCCCGTTCCCCATCGGGGGGACCTACTACGAGGACGGGCCGCGCCTGCACCGCGTGGAGCACGAGCGGATCCCCTGGGAGGGAGGGTGGTCGCTGCGCGGCCAGTCGGGGAGCGGGGAGCGCTGGGTGCTCCGGACCCGCGAGGTCATCGTGGTGCCGGGAGAGTCCGCGCCCGGCCAGGCCCCCGTCTACTCCTCCAACCCCCACGACGTCGCGGTGCGGGTCGACGGGGTCGAGGTGCCCATCGACCGCGTGTTCGGCCGCGGCCACGAGATCGAGCTCGGGCTCGCGGACGACCTGGAGCCCGTGGCCTCCAGGACCGTCACCTACCCGCGCCCCAGCCCCACCTCCGTCGTGGAGGCGAGCTACTACACCACCAGGGGCTTCACCCCGAGCCCCTCGACCGAGACGTGGACCTGGTACCGCCTCTCGACGGTCGCCATCGACCCCAACAACCCGGTCGCCTACATCGAGTCGAACCTCGACCACAGCAAGCCGTTCTCGAAGCTCCTCGTCGAGGAGACCGACTACGTGTGGCGCGAGGCGGTGCGGCGCAACGGCTGGATCCTCCAGCAGGGCGGCGAGCGGGTGAAGATCTTCAACCGCCGCATCAACGGGCTCCCCTGCACCTGCACGCGGGACGCCCGCACGCTGGAGTACGCGCGGCAGCCCGAGGCGATGTGCCTGCGGTGCTTCGGGACCGGCCTGGTGGGGGGCTACGAGGGGCCGTACGACACCGTCATCGCGCCGGACGACGCCCCGCGGCGCATCGCGCGTACCCCGTGGGGTCGGCACAAGGAGCACACCTACGACATCTTCTTCGGCCCCGTCCCGCTCGTGCGCCAGGGGGACCTCGTCGTCAAGCAGTCGGGGGAGCGCTACCTCGTCGGCCCGACCCACCGGCCCACCAACCGCGGGGCGCTGCTCCAGCAGCACACCACGCTCAGCTTCATCGACGAGGGGGACGTGCGGTACCGCGTCCCCACCTACGGGGTCCTGCTCCCCAACCCCGAGACCAGGGACGTCGACATCGTCGAGCCGCGCCTGCCCGTCACGGGAGAGATCTCCTACGACGAGGAGGAGGGCTGGGCCGGTCCCCCCTTCCCCGTGGGGCCTCGACACTTCGTCCCCATGGTGACCGACGACCCCGCCAAGCCCGAGGGCGAGCAGTTCCGCGGCCGATCTAGACCTTGGAACAATATAATGCGGTAGTATGCTACCCTGGCAGAATGAACTATTTAGGCGACTGCCGGGTCTGCGGGCAGCCCATGCCCACCTACCGCGCCCTCACACAGCACCTCCGCAAGCGCCTCGACGACGATCACCGGAAGCTCCTACACGAGTGGCTAGCCTGGCGCGCAGAGTACCGGCTCACGACGAGGTGCAGGAAGTGCGGGAGCCTCTTTGAGGTGCGCGACAAGGCGCTCAAGGGGCGTAAGCGCTGCCCCACCTGCGACGACCTGCGGAGGAAGCTCGGGAAGCGCCAGTACGAGGCCCTGACCTTCGACACCAAGCCGACTGATCACCTCAGCCCAAAGGGCAAGGTGCCCATGGTGCGGCGAGACGGGCTGACTGCGAGGACGCTTCGCTGGGAGCCAGGGGACCCCACCTATCAGAGGGTCGTTCACGCCATCCAGGCCGGCGACCGCATCAACGACATCCGACAGCAAGCGGGGGTCACCTACCCGGTGCTGCGGGCCATCGGTGAGCATGCGTTCGGGAAGGAGATCCTCGACCGCATGATGCACACGCGGAAGGTCCGAACCATCCATCAGACTCTGACCCTCCTTACGCTCCACAGCGGCCTGGAAGACGAGCTAGTGAGCCAGATGGAGGCGGAAGGCATCGTCATCCACGCTCGCAATCGCTGGCGCACGATCCAAGTCCGAGGGGAGACGACCTGCCGAGAGGCCGACATCGAGGTGCGCCTGGAGGATGGACGGACGATCCTCATCTTCTGCGACGGTGAAGCCTTCCATGGCCCCAGCTGCCGCTTCCGCGATCCGTCGGCGTGCATCGACTACGACACCGAGACCGCCCAGGCGTTCTACGCCCTCGGCTACTCGGCGCTCCGGTACTCGGAGACGGAGATCCGGTCGGGCGAGGCCGCCTCTCACCTGCTCGGGGTGCTCGACCGGCTCAAGACGTCAGCTCTGAGGGTATGCCGCACCTGGTACCCCGCAGTCGAACACCTCGAACCCCAGGCAGGACGCACCCCATGAGCACCCCACCTCGCATCGCCGCCATCCCCACCACCTACAAGGGCGTCAAGTTCCGCTCCAAGCTGGAAGCCGCCTGGGCCGAGTGGTTCGACTCCAAGGGGATCGAGTGGACCTACGAGCAGGAGGGCTACCAGCTACCGAGCGGGACGTGGTACCTGCCCGACTTCTGGCTACCTGGTGCCCGCGTTTTTGTAGAGGTTAAGGGGATATTAGACGAGTCAATTCAAAAACCTATTGAACTGGCTCGATCAGTACCTCCTGACATAAGAGTCGTACTGGCAGAAGCCCCCGCGGGATCAAAATATTCTGTGATACAGAGAGATGGTAACAGTCTGTTGGACGAGTATGTGCTGTTCCGTGCTATTACATGCGACTACGTAAGTGTCAGGAACACTTCTCTTGATAAACACAACGGGGCATGTCACGCATCCACCACTTACAGTGTAAAGTGCAGGGACTGGGAAGGTAAGGTGTGTAAGTCACACTTGTTTGATTGTTTGAGGTCTATAATACATAGAATCGCGTTGTCCGCGATTGACAATCGTATATCTATAAACAATAGGTCATGGAAAGAAGTGACTACCAAGAAGCAAAGAATCTTAATTATGTGGAGCGTCGTCGATAGTCTCGTACCCATTTTTGAGGTCGACTATCCCAAGAATTGGAGCAATGAAGACCCACGAAAAACGGCTAAAGAACTATCAGCAGCTCGCTTTAAGCACATGAATTTGGAGAGCCTGGGGTTAGAATCCTTGCCCCTACCTATAATAACATACATCAATAACGCACCCTACACAGGGTGGGTTGACATAATCAATCAAACTGTTCCGCTTCACGTTACTGTGAATAAAACGCAACTAATCATTGCAGCTCTCCAACCGTGGCCTGGTTACTTATGGTGTGTGGCACCACATACCTCAGTTAAAGTTCACGAGGACAAATGGGTCGATTTAAGCGAATATAGCTACGGCGTGTTCTATTCTGAATTAAAGAGCTAGCTAGATGGCTTGATAGCCATATAGGCTATCAGTCGGTAAGCCGATCGACGCGCCGCCACGAGTGGCGCCCGTCCACCAGCCCCTGCACGTAGGTCCCCGGCGCGAACGACCCGGCCGCCAGCACCACCTGGAGGGCGTCGCCGAGTTCCCGGAAGAGCTTCAGCATCAGACGCTCGAACCGCTCCCGGTCGGTCTTCCCGAGCTCCGACGGGTCCCCCATCCCGAGGATGCGGGCCATGTCTCCGGTGATGTCGCCGTTGCCGAAGGGGCGCTTCGGGTCGATCGTGGGGGCTCCCCACTCGGCCAGGTTCGTGTCGACGGAGGCGGCGCGGAGCAGCTTCACGTGCTCCTCCCGCAGGATGAAGGTCTGCATGACCAAGGGTCGGAACCTTCCGGCGGGATGGAGCTGACGTCTCGTAGCCCAGCGGGTGGGTTGACGAAACTCCTTCAGCTCCGGTCGGTCGGCATCGCTCTACCCATCAGGGATGAGCGACGTTCCCAGGCAGATCCGAGAGTTCCGCGGCAACCTACTCGACCGACGGCGGCAGGAGATCGAGGCGCTGCGTCCCCGACCCACCTGCTGCGGACGCGCCGAGTCGCACATTCGGTTCCGCGTCCACAACGGAGGGATGCTGGCCTCCCACCTATGGACGGGCTCCTGGTGCATGGGGGAGGTGGCGGGCCTGGTGGCCTGCCCGTTCTGCCGCGCGTCGCTGCCCCTCATGCGCCGAAAGGTCCAGCCCTCAAGCTACCTGTGCCTGGTCACGGACGGAGGCGACCGCTGCGCGACGTGCAGCGAGAGGCTGCACTCGTGTCTCTGCGACCCGCTGGAGTCGGCGTTCGAGCCCCTGCCGCCCGACGCGTCTCCCCACACGCTCCACGAGGACAGCTACACGACGGCCGACGTCGAGGTGTACTTCGACCCCAGCGGGTTCCACTCGGGCCGGTCGGGCTGCTGGCGCGCACGCCTTCGCCACCGCCGAGGCATCCACGACGCGGGACCCACCGAGAACCACGCGTTCCGCGCGCTCGTCAGCGCCGCGACGTCCTTCGGCCTTCGGCACGTGGAGGACTGATGGACTTCACGCGCCTGCGGGCTAACCTCAAGCGACGCCAGGTGGGGTCGCGGGTCCTCGTCGAGGTCTACCAGAAGGACCTGTCACCCCCACGCCGCATCGAGCAGACAGCCACGTTTCAGGGCTTCCTCCGCGAGGACTCCCACCACCATCTCGTCGGGGGGCAGCACGTCGCCGTGCTGGTGGAGGGAGAGCGCGAGCTCCGCGTCGTCCACTTCAGCTTCGTCCGGGGATCGGCCCCCAGGGCTCGCCGGTGAGCTACTACACGGCCTCGAACCGCAGGTGCGAACCGGGACCCCCGCGGGGCCTCCTCGTCTGGGAGCGCGCGCCCTTCTCGGTCTACGAGTGGCAGGGACGCTACACCCTGCTTCTCGGAGTCACCGAGCTCGGTGAGATCGTGGACGGGGCCGCCGGCCTCGCCCGCCAGCACGGGGGCGACTTCGAGCGCTGGATCTCGCGGGTGCGTCGCAAGGACGCCAACAAGGTCCGCAAGCTGCGCGCCCTGGCGGCCCAGGTAGGGCGGGACGCGATCGCGGCCTTGTGGGACTCAGCTCCGAAGTAGCTAACCTCATCGACTAACGGTCATGTCGACCCCGAACCACCACAGCGAGAAGTTCCACCTCACCAAGGTGCTCCGCGACCTGCTCCAGACCGTGGGGATCAAGTGCCGCAAACGTGACGGCTTCCTGTCGATGCAGGCCGAGTATCGCATCCCCCAGACCAGCCTGTGCTGGAGCGAGGGGTCTCGAACTGAGATGACCGTCGTGTCGTGCGAGGGGGGAACGATCAAGGTCGTCGACGCGAGCACCGTGCGGCAGGTCGCCGGCTCCCCGTTCAACCCAACCTACGTGGAGTTCGTGTCGAACCTCCCTCCGCACCTGCTCGTCATCGAGACGGGGCACTCCTGTGGCAAGGAGTCGTGCCCACACTTCTACGTGGGGCACGACTCCGAGTGGCTGCGCAGCTTTCCCGCGGGGCTCGTGCTGAGTGCGCGGTCAGGCCCCTCTCTCACGCTACCGGCGGCGCAGCCGGCGTAGCGCGCGCAGCGCGGGAACCAGCGTCCCGACCGCCACGGCAGCCCCGACCGCCCAGCGCCCCAGGTGCGGGCGCAGCAGGAGGCCGAGCAGGCCCGCCGTCCCCGCGGTCGTCCCGTACAGGATGATCTCGCGCAGGGACGCCACGGGGGACGCCCCTTGCCCGAACGTCGAGACCAGGTACACGACGGCCGGGTCGAACAGGAGAGGCACCGCGGGCAACCCCTGCACGTCCTGTCCGGCCACCAGCACGTACACATAGTGGTTCGTGCCGTCGTCTCCAAAGATCCTGATGGCTGGGCTCTTGGGAAGCTGCTCGACCGCGAGGTTAGCCCGGACGGCCGCGGGCACCAGGTAGTGCGTGCGGAAGTCCAGGGCCGCGTTGCTGCTCGGCAGCACGACCGCCACGTCGGTGCGTCCCTGCACGGCAGCCCGTGCGATCTGGGTGGTCGACCCAGTCCGACGCGCGTCTCGTACGATGTCCCGTGCCCACGTCTTGATGTCCTTCATCACTGTCCTCCTCGCTCAGCTCTCTTGAGGGTTCATCAGGCCACTATGCAAGACATGTACCCAACATCCTTCGACCGGGACGAAGCGGTCGCCCGGATACAGCACCTCATCGAGAGCAAGTTCGCTCGGGACGGGCGCATTGCGCCGTTTGGCTTCGTGATGTGGCGAGACCTCTTGGGACAGGTCCACGCGGAGGTCCCCTCAGACCTGTCCCGCATCCCTCGGCTGGAGGACCAGCGAGAGGCCCTCCGGGCGCTGTGCCACCAACTCGAGGGGGCCTTCGCGGTGTTCCACGCGGCCGAGTGCTGGATGCCCAAGGTCCCGGACGACCCCGCCGAGGAGCGTCGTATCGAGCTCCTCTACCTGGATGGCCGACTCGACGAGGTGCCTGGATGTCAGGACGGGGTGCTGCTGCTCAGCGAGGCCCGCGGGGATGGCGTCTCCGTATGGAGCGGCCTCATCGAGCGTGGAGAGTCCTGCACCCCGCGCATCACACGCTGGCAGCCCACCAGGGTCGAGGGAGCCTTCCGCTCCATGCTTCCTCAGGAGGGAAGGCTGCTTAACTGAGCGGACGCGACGAACTGCGCCAGCCCATCTCGCAGCATGGTGGCGTCCGCAAGGTCGAGCGCCAGGTCAGCGACGCGGTCGCCAAGACCCACGCACTCGTGGCCTTGCGGCTCGTCCACGACGAGCCCGAAGCTATCGACCAGGTCGGCGCGGTAGGTCGCGAGCGACTTGCAGGTGTAGACCCGCCCGCTCGGCAACGTGACGAACTTCCCAAGCGTCACGTTGCCGTTCGAGTGTATGAGGGGGTACTCACCACGGCTCGGATGTAGCTCGTACCTGTTACGCAACCCCCCGCACATCAGGTAGATGTCCAAGGCCGCGCCCAGGGCCTCGGCCTCGGGCCGGGTTAGGGACAGATCGCAGATCAGGGCTGCCTGTCCGATGTGGAGATCGGTTCTGTGGACGCGCAGGAAGCTCCGCTCTCCCGTGAAGGAGAGGCGGTACTTGTAGGCGTAGGTGTTGCTGCTGAAGTCGGTGAGGAGGACCTCACCGGGATGGATGGAGGGTTCCCGCATGGGAGGGAACCCGGAGAGTGAGCCCGAACCGGAGCTGAGAGCTAGTAGCGTGAGCGACGGTTGCCGTCATCGTCGTCGCGGCGACGGCGATTGCCGCTATCGCGACCACCATAGCCGCCCCCGCCACCGTAGCCACCGCCTCCGCCGCCGCCACGGTCCTCACGAGGCTTGGCCTCGTTGACCGTCAAGGTGCGCCCACCAAGCTGCGTGCCGTGCAGCTTGTCGATGGCGGCCTGCGCCTCCGCGGCGGTCTCCATCTCGACGAACCCGAACCCCTTGGACTGGTCGGTCGTGCGGTCACGGATGACCTGGGCGCTCTTGACCGCACCGTGCCTGCTGAAGGTCTGGGCGAGTTCGGCGTCGTCGACGCCGTAGGGGAGGTTCCCCACGTATAGCTTCTTACTCATGATCTAAGGTCCTTTTGTTCATCTGGGCACACATCGCGCCCCGTACGTTGGGAGGATACCCAGGTGGAGCGGGAGCTGTCTATCGTATGTGTGCCAGGTTTACTTCCGTGAAGTGCAGCATGTGGTTCACACGCTCCTTGACGCGCGCGCTGGGTCGTCCCTCCGCGAACGCGGCCCAGCGCGCGCGGTCGTCCCACGCCATCGAGTCGCACGACCTGACGCGAGGGTTGTTCTTGAGGTGGGGAAGCGCATCCCCCTTGACCCCGTAGAGGTGGAACTGGGTGTTCTTAGGTAGGATCTGGTCGAGGGCGTCCACGATCGCCAGGATGCCGTCCGGCCCGTTGACGTGGCGCGTACACATCGAGCCTATCCCGACGAAGTTGGGCAGCTTGCCCCCCATCACCTTGGTCGCGAGCTCCGCGCTGTAGGCGTAGTCGTCGGGCCTACGGCCCTGAAGGACAGGCACCGGGTCCTGCATCCACGGGTACCGACCGCTATCTCCCCGCTGCCGCCGAGCCTCCAGGAGGCACAACTCGAGCAGGCGGGCCGTCTCCTCGACCCGCGCGCGCACGGCCGCCTGGTTGGGCGCGAGGGCCTTCTCGCATGGCAGGTCCATCTGGCTCCACCAGTCCCAGCCATAAGCGCAGGCGAGCGTCACGAACTGCTCGACGGTCCAGGGGAACCCGCCGCGGGTCGCCGCGACGTACCCGCCAGAGTCGAGCGCGAGCTCCATGCGCAGCGCCAGCAGGCCCGGCGAGGCGAACTGCTCCCGGTCGGGCCGCCACAGGGCTCCTGCGGACACCATGCCGGGCTGACGCAGGCGGTGCAGGGTGCGCGCGATCTGGCCTGACAGCTTGGGGATTCCGACACGAAACAGCATGAGGTTCATCCTACGTGAGTTGGGTTTTGCGCCTACTGATCTGGAGGAGCATGGACTTGACGCGTCGACCATACGGCATGCGACTGGCGGGGGAAAACAGGACTTCCCCGGCGAGCCACCTCTCTAGCGGCTCGTCAGGTGGAAGATGGGCGACCTCGGCGAGCGCACGACGCAGGAGCAGCGGGCGAACGTCCAGGCCGCGCTCCCCAAAAGCGATCGTCGCGCCCCCGATGACGCTGCGGGAAAGCATGCGGACCTCCCCGTAGTAGTGGTGGCTCCCCCTAGGCTGGGCACACTCCTCAGCGCTCGTCGAGTTCTCCCCGCGGCACGCGGCCGGACGGGCCGCGTACGCGACGCATCGGTTCGCCACGAGGAGTGGACATGCGACCCGCCCCTCCGCGTCAGCGGAGGCGGAGGCGCGGACCCTCTCCTCGTAGCCCGGCAAAAGGCACGAGGCGCGGTGAAGGATCGTGACCTCCACGGGAGACACCTCCACCGGGATGTGGCAGCAGTGCGCGCAGCCAGGCCCACACGCGGTGAGGGGCCAGTGGGACGCAGTGGCCTCCTGCTCCATCTCGACGACCGTCTCCGCCCACGCGAGGATCTCCTCGCCCGTCGCGGCAGCGCGGGCGACCCGATACGACTCGCGGGCGGCCCGCTGCATGACGGGCTGCTCCGCGAGGGTGGCCTCGGCGGGGTTCACGAGTGCAGGCCGGGAACGAACCTTAGGGCCGTCGGGAAGCGGGGGAGGCCGTCGTCGGTGCGCTCGAAGTACTGGTACTCCAGGTTCTCCCCGATCCCGGTCTGCTGCTCCCACGCGGCCTTGCGTGGGCCGAACTCGCCCGTCGCCGTGACGAGGATGGTGCGTCCCTCGGGTGTCTCGCACTCGTACACGGCGACATGGCCCAAGAGCTTGCCCGTTCCCTCGATGAGCTTCTTGACGCGGGCGACCGCGTCAAGGAACCCCTTCATCTTGAGGAGGAACCAAGTGCGCTTGCCCCGCTTGTAGCCCTCACCGAGCAGGCGCATCATGAGCCCCTCGTAGCCGAGGGACACGAAGTGCGCGAAGGCTTCCGCGGCCTCGGCCTCGTTGTTCACGAAGATCGACTCGACGCGGACGACCTTGGTCTTGTCCCCGTGCTCCTCGATGAACGACAGTCGTGCGTACCGCTTCCGGTAGCACTCGTCGGTGATGATGTCGTAGATGTGGTACTGGACCTTCTCGCTCTCGCCGGGCCGATACTTCTTGATGAACTTCGTGAGCAACTGGAACCCCATCCCGTGGATGTAGAGTTCCCCGTCGAGGAAGCAGTCCTTGATGCCCGCGAGTGCGCAGACGCGTTCAAGCTCGTTCTGGATGTGAGGCATCGTCTCGATAGGGCGACGCTCGCGCGACCACAGCGTCACCTTGCCTGCCTTGTCCACCTGCGCGATGCAGCGGTGCCCGTCGTACTTCTTCTGGATGACGGCGGGGTAGACGACCTTGTGCGCGTGGTCTCGAAAGACCTCCGCCAGCATGGGCCACTCACCGCCCTGCACGAGCGCGTCCACCTCGCCGGCCTCGGCGGAGTCGATCGACTCGACGTAGCCCGACTTCTTCTTCTTGGTGTGCTTGGCCTCCGCCTCCAGCATCGCCTGCTGCTCGGGGGTCGTGGCGTTCGACTTGCCGAGGTTCTTGCCCTCCGTGATGGGGTCGCTCGTCTTCTGGAGGGCGCCTCCCTTGAGGCCCCACTCGGTGGTGATGACGTTGCCATCCACCGAGATGGTCCACTGCTTGATCGCGCCCGTGCTGCTCTTCTCGTACAGGGTGGGGAAGGTGTGTTTGCTCATGGGGGGTAGTAAACACGAGCCGTCTGACGGGAGCTGAAGTTCCCGACGAGGAGGGCGATCTAGCGTGATTCCTTCAACGCCTTCTCGTAGGCTGCGTTTCCCTGCTCCTCAAGGAGCTTGAGGTCGGGACGGGGGTTCATCTGACTGGCGGCGTACTCCGCTCCGATCTTGGAGAGGTCAACCCCGTCATCACCGACCCACAGGGTCCATACGGGCCGCTTGACCTGGTACAGACCCCCCACCTTGCGGCCCTGGGAGTGCGCGAACTTGAGTCGCGCAGCACTCCCGGAAGCCAGCATCTCGTCGATCATCTCGCGCAGGCTCTGGACCTTTCCTTCAAAAGTGCGAACCAATGAGTCCAGGTGCTTGTTCCGTCGGATATCAGCGATGTCGCTCATGAGTTCACCTTGTCGATCTCTGCGATCAGGCTTCGAGCCAGCAGGATCTCACCGTCCGCGCAACCTAAGTCGTAGGCTGCTTCCGGATCTCCCTCGCTGGCCTCCGGGACTCGAAACTCTTTTCCCTGCTCCTCGGCCTGGTCAAGCCCCGTCTTGTCGCTCGCTAGCTCACGCAGGCGGGTCAACAACGCGTCGCTAATGGTGATCTGGTGTGCCATCTCGTTCCTCCCTAACAGGTAGAGAGGAACGCAAAGATCGGAGCTGACTTATTTCGTCAACCCTCTCGCTGGAGCCCGATATCATGAGGGCATGAAGGGCTTACGAGTCGCGCGCCGCACCTACCTCAAGCCGTGGTCGAAGATCAAGCGGGAGCCCCTGACACCCCGTGAGGTCCAGGCGATCGGGAAGCTACTCGTCAAGGTCTTCGCGGAGGAGGCCCGCAAGGACTTCGCCCGCCGCAACTGGAGCCTCAAGGCCCCCGGCTCCCACGGGGGGAGCAGCGCGTCCGCCCAGATCGGGGGGGTCGATGCGCCCAAGCGGGTCCACCACGCGCAGGAGGGGCAGCCGCAGGGCGGGCCTCCCATCGACAAGTCCTTCTCCTTCCGGGTCGTGGGCAACCAGGTGGAGGTCACCTCCACCTACTACGGGCTCGACGAGCTGCTGTCCAAGGGTGTCCCGCGCCACCCGATGCCCTGGCTCACTCAGGAGATGGCGCGTCGGCACGACCCGAGCCGCAAGGGTCCTCTCGTCGTCCCCATGCGAGGACCCTTCGGGACGACGCTGTTTCGCGTCGCCCCCGAACGCATCGCGGACGCCTGGGTCCACCCGGGCATCCGCCGCCTGACGTTCGGAGACCGTGCCGTGCGCCGCGCGCGACAGGAGATGGCCGAGCTCCTGCTGGAGGTCGCCGCGAGCCGCCTCGCTAAGGGTGACCCGTTCCGCTAGCGAGTCGGATCGCGCCCCGCAGCGCCTCGGGCACCCCCAGGCGGGCCTCCGCCTCCACCGCGTCGGCCGCCACCCGCAGCAGGGTGGGGTCCTCCCCGTCGTCGAGCCGGGCCCGCAGCGACCTGTACACCTTGGACACTCGGTCGGCGATCGCCCAGACCTCCTCGTACTTGCCCTCGCTGATCCGCCCGCTCGCCACCAGGCTGCGGAGGCCGATGAGGCCCAGGAGCAGTGGGGCGACCACCACCACCAGCGTCTGATGCCCCCACAGGTGGACGACGAGTCCGCCCGCGGCGGCAACGACGGGGGGCGCGCCCGCCCCGATCCACTTCCACCGGCGCTCCCACTCCAGGCGTCGGTGCCACTTGCGCTCGCGCCTCGCCCACTCGGCCGCGTTCTCCAGGATGTAGCTGCGTGTCGCGTTGTCCGCCATGCGATCCGCTGGGGGAGAGGCGACCTACCGACAGATCCTGGCGTGTGGGGTATTCAGAGGAGGCAATCAGAGAGGAACCCATGCCCACCACCCGCGAGATCGAGCTAGAGAAGGAGCTTCGCGCCCAGAAGGACCGATCGGACCTCCTGGCCGCGTGGCTCGCCCGCTACGTCGTTGACTACAGCGTCGAGCACCTCAAGGACTGCCCCGAGGACGACACCTGCAAGTGCCCGCACGTCCGGTACATCAACGCGATCCTTGAAGGATCAGAGACCGTCGATGACAAGGATGATCCCTCCTACCTGCGCGGTCAACTAGCGCTCGCTGAGCGCGACCGTAACGAGGCGATTCGCGTTCGTCGCCAGTCCGAGCAGCGCCGACTCCTGCTGGAGGGCACCATTCGCAGGCACCTGGACGATGACAACCTCATCGAGGACGAGGTCGACATCGTCACGCGCATCGGCCGTGAGGCAGCCGCCCATAAGGCAGAGATCCGCCGACTCACCGAGGAGGTAGCTCGCCTCCAAAGCGAGCTCACCCACGCCGAGAAGACCATGCGGGCCATGAACGACGACGCCCGCGGGGTCCTCGACTCCCTTCGCGCGCGGCTCGGGTCAGCTCTGAAGTCGTAGGGATCGTTGACAAGTGGGTATGAGCCCACCTTCGACCCCCTCCCGCCCCATGGACGTCGTTCGTCCGTTCTTCGACGCGATCCGCGACCTTGCGTGCCGCCTCGCTGACCGCTGGCGCGACGAGTCCGAGTACGAGGACATCGAGGAGTACCGGAAGGTCCTGCAAGAAGCCTGCACGCCCTTCAACGTGCAGGTCACGCGCATGCTGCGTCGACCGTTCGGCTTCGTCTTCACGACCCCCGCACTCCCTCAGCCGTGGGCGATGAAGATCCTGGCCCGGCGCATTCGTTGCGAGCCAATCCCCACGGCTAGGCGCTCACGGATGAGCGCCTAGACCTTCCTGGGGGACCTAACCGCTCAACGATGATCGGTTACCAGTCGCCGCGCTCGTAGTCGCGGTAGGTCCACCGCCGGCCCCAGGATGTTTTTGTGCTGGGTTTATGGCCAGCGTAGAAGTATGAACAAGAAGACAGCCTGGCAAACCGCCAGGCGTAAGTCCCTCCAAGAGGCCGGACTCTGTGTCAGGTGTGGGACGAACCCGCCGCGTCTTGGTAAACAGACATGTGGTTGCGCTATTGAGTATGACCGGCGGAGGAAGGCCGCGCTAGTCGCGTCAGGAAGATGCGCGGATTGTCGAGGTCCGCTGGACTCCCCGGGGAAGCTCTGCACCGCATGTCGGGAGAAGTACCAAGAGAAGGGAAAGACGAGACGCGAAGCCCACCAAGTCGACCCTACTTTATGCCCTCGATGTGGGGCGCCAAAATGTGAGGGAGAGGGACCTCGTTGGTGTGATCGGTGCAAGCTCCGACTTCGGAAGCGCGAACAGACCCTGAAGGTTGAGGTACTGACGGCCTATGGGGGACGTTGCGAATGTTGCAGAGAGGACCGAATCGGGTTCCTAACCATCGACCACGTGATGGGTGGAGGCAAGAAGCATCGTATCGACCTCCACGGGAAACTATATAGGTGGTTGAAGAGGCAGAAGTATCCAGACGGGTACCGAGTGCTATGTTTCAACTGCAACTGCGGACGCGCGGTCAACGGAGGGGTATGCCCGCATGCTGCCGCCTAGCGGCCTACCATCCTCCTCGCTCATACTCGCGGTAGCTCCAGCGTTTGTTCAGTCGGTGGTCGACAACCTCGTCGCGCTGAACGGCGACCGTACGGATCTTATCTCCGCGACACCCTCTTCCAACTTGATCACGTCGCAGCTTGGCTCGGCCTGCTTGCGCACCCTCTTGGCTCTGGGTTCTCAGCTTGAACAGGAGGAGGGACATCGCGGTGCGTCGGTTGCTGTGTTGGCTGCGTTCCGATTCGCAGCGGACCACGATTCCCGTCGGTATATGACGCAAGATGACGGCTGAGCTCGTTTTATTGCGATGCTGGCCTCCTGCTCCGCTGCCTCGGGTGGCTTGCCATTCAAAGTCGGAACTTCGTACATCTACCTCAGCGTCTGTCGCTACAGGAAGGATGGCGACCGTCAGCGAAGAAGTATGGACGCGCCCCCGCTTCTCGGTCTCGGGGACCCGCTGCCACCGGTGCCCGCCGGGCTCGTCCGCAAAGGCTGCCTCCGCGCCGGCGCCGGACACCTCAAGGATCGCGATCCCCGGTCGCTCCTCAACGAGAGCCGCGCTAAAGACCCCTCCGCTCGCAGCGTCGCACATAGATGCGTACCTGCTGGCGCACGAGGTTCTTCGCGTCGTCGCCGCCCTCGGCGGCCCTCACTTCTACCAGGATGCTGTTCATGACGTTCCTCCTGGGCCTGGCTGGGCCCTTCTCCGAAAAAACATTGCAGGTCGGACCTCGTACCCGAAAAAAGATTACGAGAATGGCCTCTAATCCGAAAAAACATTGCAGGTCGGACCTCGTACCCGAAAAAAGATTGCAGAGGGTCAAAAGGAAGGGCCGTGTCAGGTCACCCCAACACGGCCCTTCGGAGTTAGGGTGCAAGCATCACACCTCAACCCGTTGCGTTACCTGTGTACTCCTCCAGCTTGCGGAACCAAGCAACGCAGAAGCCTGTTCCGGCAGCCCTCCTTAACGCCGAGGTCGGCGAGGCCCTGGCGATCCCGTCGGACCCGTGACCAACTGGTAAGTTATCTGTCGGCAACCTTGGCTGTCAAGGTTTGCTCTCGTCGCCGGGCGAGCCACACCTCCGTGTCGTCCCAGGTGGCGCACCAGGGTCGAAACTCCAGCTTGTCCCAGTCGGGGAACGCAGTCACGGGCCGGATGTTCGTGCACGGTTCGTGGTGCAGCTTGTAGAACAGCACCCCGTCGACGACGTAGAAGTCGTAGATGACACCCGCCTCAAACCCCTCAGCATACGCTTGCCAACTCGCATGGAGGAGCACGAGGTCCTTCGGGGGGAGCCCTGGTCGGTACGGGGTGAGCGCCTGGTCGATGCGCTCCCTCTTGGTCGTCAGGACTAGGCTGAGCACCTCGGAAGACGCGTTCCCCTTGTAGGGAGCCAAGAAGGCCGCAACGCGCGCGTCCTCGCGCGCCCTCACGATCTCGTAGCTCGGTAGGGTGGCCATGCGGGTTAATCGCCGGGGCGATCCGCCGCGGAGCTGACCCGCGTGAGGACGGACCGAACCACCTGGCCCGCGCGACGAACGGCCGCTAGGCCCCCAGCGGCACCTGACGCGAGGGTGCCCAGCGAGGTCCAGGTGGCGACCGCGTCCTGCCACGTCCCGAGGACCCGCTGACCCGCGCTCGTGCCCGCCGCGAGCGTCACGCCAAGGCCGGCGGCCGTAACCGCTGACCAGAAGACCACCCGCCTGCTGCCCTTGGACATCAGATCTTCCCTTCCTTTCGAGCTCGCCGAAGCGCCCGCTGGAGGGCGGGCAGGCCCTTACGACAGTATGCCGCAGCCTGCGGGTTTGGCATGCTCGCGACCGGGACCGCGTTCCAGTCCGTGTGGTCCGAGACGCGCACCGACTCGGAGTAGTCCGCCGTCGCGTGGGTCTTGCTGAACCAGTCAACCGCCTCCGATTCGCTCCCGATGTCGACGTCTTTGCGTAGCGCTCGTGCCTGGCCGGGAGTGATGGTATTGTCGCGACGGAGATCTCGCACGAGGTTGCGGGCCATTCTCTCGGACGTCTCTCGGTCAAACACGTTGCCGGGGTTCACCTTGGACAGCAGGTAGCTGCCGTCGATCCCGCAGAACCACCCGACGAAGTCGTCCCCGAAGCCGTTCCACGAGTAGGCGTAGTTTCCCCACGCGGAGGTGACCGAGAACATCCCGTTCGTCATCAGGGTCGCCTGCTGCCACTCGGGCTTGCGGAGGAAGACCACGACGGTCTGATCGCAGGGACGCTGGAAGGGCTCGCCTATGACGACGAGGGGGATCTTGGTGGCCGCGGGGATAGCACGGCGCGAGGGTTCGTTTGGACTCATGTCTTGAGCTTATCCGGGGATGTGGACCGGGCCTCCTCGGCCATGAAGACGGAGAGGGGCACGACCCGCAGGGGTTGGGCGGCGGGGTTGAAGAGGGAAGTCCCGCAGCGGGGACACTTCCCGTAGGGAAAGGTCGCCTCCGCCGTCCACTTACCGCGACAGGGCCCCGTGCACTCGTACATGGGTGCGCTCATGGGAGTGAGCCGAGGGGTAGCGGGCCCTAAGAGCTGAGCACGTCCCCTATCACGCGGCCCCTGTCAAGATGTTCCTACGAATGACCGAGCTTCTCGGCCGCCGCCTGGTCGAGGAGCTTCAGCGCTACTGGGCCGACCACGCGGCGTTCCCCGACCTCCAGGTGCAAGGTAAGCACGGATTACGCGAGCGGCCCCAGCGGGGGATCGTGGTGAAGATCGGAGGGGCAAACCCCGTCATCACGAGCGCCGACCACTACCGGGGCTTGGTTCACTCGCGCGTCCGTCTCACCTACTTCGCGGGCAAGCGGGGGGCATTCGTCGAGTGGGTCCGCGAGGACCCAAGCGCCATCCGGCCAGGTCAGCCCTTCCCCTCCCCGCCAGGCATCTACTGGCTCTGCCTCGCGTACGACCTGCACCACAAGCAGCTCGTCGTCCTGGTGGACGCCTTCCTCGACGTGCGGAAGGAGACCCTCAAACCGAAGGGCCCGCTCGACCTGCTGGCAAGCCGCCCCTTCGTCCCGCGGTCCATGCGGATCCGCGTGCAGCCGTACGACTACGTCCTGGAGGAGTCGGAGTTCACCACCGACCCCGCGCGCGGGGTCGTGACCCTCAAGAAGCCCCTCACCCGCAAGGAGTCGGCCGTCGCCGACTACCGCTACGACGCTGGGGAGCGAGGACCGTTCCCCGTGTCGGGGAACACGCCCCTCACCACAGCGGTACCGGGTGTCGTGGTCGCGATAGGCCGTAACCTCCGCGAGGGGGACGTGGTGGGGGTCGTGGTGGAACCGTTCCGTCGGCCCACCGCGATGGAGTACGGAGGACAGTGGGAGCTCTCGGCGGACATCGACGTGTTCGCGCGCGACGTCCACGACCAGCGCGAGATCGCCGACAAGACCGCCAGCTACCTCTGGGGGGTCGCGAGGTCCCGCCTGTCCAGCGAGGGGATCGAGATATCCCAGGTAAGTATTGGAGCCGACTCGGAGGAGAGCTACGACGACAACGCCGACGAGCCCTACTTCACCACGACCCTGAACCTTGCCTGCACGACCGAGTGGTCAGAGCACTACCCGCTCGACATGCCCGTCCGCGACATCCAGGTGCTCGCCACGACGGGGGAGGTACCTCCCGGCCCACCTCCAGGCACCGACACCGAGCGGTTCGGCTAGCAGGACACGAAGCGACGGCCTCGACGTCGCGGGGTCACGATGCGCCCCTTGATGACGAGGGACTTGTTCGCCGCCGCGCCCTCGAACGACCCCTTGTACTGGTCGGGGACTCCACCGTGGCATCCGGGCTTGTGGTACAGGAACTCGGCGAGGTCAGCTTCGTCGATCTCTCGGATCTTGATGCCGTCCTCGTCGCTCGTGATGAGGAAGTAGGAGTCTTTGGGGGCGATGCACATGGGTCATAGTCGTCGACTATGACCCATGTGCAGCTGCGGGACCGCTAGGCGGCCTTGACCCGCTTCGGGCGCTTCTGGCGCTTCTGGCGGCTGGAGGCGGTCGCGTCGGCGATGAACTCCTGCTGGAGGGCGTAGCAGTCGAGCAGGTGCTGGACCGACAGCGCGACTCCCTCCTCCTTGGCGGAGATGGAGGCGATGCGGATGAGGTTCTTCACCTCGCGTCCGTTGATCTCCAGGTGGGAGAGCTTGGAGGCTTCGATGTGCCCGAAGCCAGAGGCTTTAAGCAGGCGCGTCCACACGGCCTCACGGGTCTCGCGGCCCATCTTGGGGTACTTGATGGCGAGCGAGATCCGGCTGTGGAAGGCCGCGTCGAACTCGTTGACGCGGTTGGTCGTCAGCATGAGGACGCCGTTGTGGTACTCCAGCAGCCGGAGGAACACACCGACCATCGCGTTGCGCTCGATGTCCGAGGCGCGCTTCTCCAGGAAGATGTCGGCCTCGTCGAGCAGCAGCACCGCCCGCCACATGGCGGCGAGCTCCAGGATGGTGGTGAGCTTGCTCTCCAGCGACTCAGGGTCGGTGCCGAGCTCGCCGATCGACACCGAGTACAGCGGCTGGTGCAGGGCCTCAGCGACCGCCTCGGCGGTCAGCGTCTTGCCCGTTCCCGGCGTGCCGTGCAGCAGGAAGATCGTCCCCCCGCCCTTGCCCTCGATGACGTCCCGGAACCGCAGCTTGTCGTCGTTGTGCTTGACGAGAGCGATGATGAGCTTCTTCTTCCGGTCGTCGAGCACGAGCGCGTCGATGGCATCGTCGCGGAAGTTGATCTCGGAGACGTTGGCGATGAGGAACTTACCCCACCGCTTGGCGGTCAGCGAGTAGCCCGCCACCATCGGAGAGGTCATCCACAGCATGTCTGGGGTCAGCGCGCAGCGCGCAGCACCGGCATCCTCGTTGTCCGAGTCGGCGACCTCCCACCAGCGATTGCTGTACTGGTTCTGAGACGCTCCGTACTGGGTCTTGTCGAAGCGCGCGAACCCGGTCGGGTCGATCATGCAGCGGCCATCCGCCCGAACCGTCATCTCGCCCCAGCCGTAGTTCAGCACCAGGCTGCCGTGGTACTGCGCGTAGTGCGCTCCGTCGCGGGTGAGTAGAGACAGGAAGGTCTCCCCCCGACGAGACAGGCGCTCCCGGTTCTGGTCGTCCAGGGGCCGGAGGTTGAGCTCCCCGAACGGGAGGTAGCCATCATGGGCGCGGACGCGGATCCGCTTCTGCGCGTAGACCGCGTTGCCCTTGATCCCTTCAATGAACTTCACCTCAAAGATGAGGCGATGCCACCAGGCGTCAAAGGAGATCCCGACGACCTCGGCCCCGAGGTCCCGGTTGCAGTCGCTCGGATCGCGCACCAGGACGGAGGATCCGACGGGCAGCAGCAGCGGGAGGTCCTCGAAGCGGGCCTTGCCTGAGGCGATGAGCGCCTCGCGCGCGTTGGGGAACTTCGCGTACCACTTCCGAGACAGGTAGGTGGCCGCCTCCTGGAGGTGGCCGTTGTCGGAGAGCTCCGCGATAAGGATGTGGGTGTACTCATGGAGTAGGTCGTTCAGGTCGATGACCCCGTCCTTGCCATTCTGCTTCTCAAGGTCCTTCCGGAGGTTGTTCTTCTTGTGCATCCCCTCGACGGTGGCGCCCCCGATGTAGGGGCGCATCTTGTCGAGCAGGTTCCAGTAACCGACGTGCAGCATCGTCCGACCGTCCGTGTAGACGCGCTCGACAAACCCCGTCATCGACGTCTCGGTGTAGTTCTTCGCGTCCGGCGTAGGCTGAGCGGTCTTCTGGTCCTTCTCTTTGCCCTTCTTCTCTTTGTTTTTCTTAGCCACAGGGGACTCCTAGTTTGAGGTGACCTACAGCGGACCCCCCGCTTGAGCTAGGGAGCTGAGGAATCGACAGGAGAAGCACCCGCGTCCTCCAGGAGCTTGTCGCGCGGGTATGGACGGCCTGGACATGGGGCGAGGAGGAGAGGGCCAGGAGGAGCCAGCAAGTAGCCTCCGGCCTCACAAACTGTGCAGGTGCGGACGATCCCCCCATAGAGGACGCGGATCATGTGGGTGGGATGGACGGGCTGGGTGACAGGCAGGTCCTCGCGCGCGGGGACCCGCCCCCTGTAGGTGGGTGCGGAGAAGACTGCGTACTCGATAACCACCTTCGGCCCCGCGTCCGCGAGCTTCTGGTGTAGGCGCACAGCGACCTCCCGCGTGCGGTCCGACAGGCTGCACTTGCCCGCGACGGCGTCGCGAAGGAGCCGGCGCACGAGGATCACCTCCTCCTGCGTGAGGCGCGCGTGGGGCGCGTGGAGCTCCGCCAGCATGCGGGCCAGGATCTCGCCCTGCTCATCCGCGTCGCCGGCCGCCTCGTGCGTGTGGGGCGGGAGGCCCTCCGTCCAGCGGAGGGGGAAGTTCTTCTTGGTCGACTGCCGGTAGGGGAGCCGGAGCAGCGCCATCGCGAGCGTCTTGATGTCCAGGCCCGAGAAGGAGAAGGGCGGCATCTCCTCGACGAACACCCAGTAGTACCAGTAGACGAAGAGGAAGTCGTACGTCGCGGGGTAGCCCGCGAACACGACCTTGCCCGGAAGCCCGCGCAGCCAGGTGGCGAAGCGCGTCATCGCCTCACCAGGAGGCACGGGGTCCTTGCGGGCCGCCGCGAGGGCCTCCGGGTTCCGCGCCCAGAAGGCCATCGTCTCGGGGTCTGGCTCGGCGTTCGGGAGGTCCTCCAAGTTCACGGAGAAGCGGCCGAGCACGACCCCCTTGGGGTCGCGGGCCACTGCTCCCAGGCTCCACATCGAGTGCGGGCCGGGAACGGGTCCGTTCGCCTCGATGTCGGTACTCACGTACGTCTCGGTCTTGTCCATGCGAAGGTCTACCCGCCTCAGCTCCAGACCAGGGACTCAAGGAGACAGGAGACCTGAAAGGAACCCCCTCATGTACATCCAAAGTTTTAGCGACCTTGTTGAGTTCCTGTGGGAGAAGACGAAGCTCATCGCGAGCCTTCTGTACCTCATGGTGCAGACGGTTGTCGCCGTGACCGTGTTCGTCGCCTCGTTCTACCTATGGTGGGACTCGCGGCAGACGGCCCAGGAACGCGACGCGATCTCCTTGGAGATGTACCAGCGCATGTCGCGCCCCCGGTACTTCTTCGACCCCGAGAAGCACCTGTGCTTCGCCTACTTCTACCAGGAGCGCCGTCGATGGTACCAGTTCCCCACGGGGGGACCCACCTTCACCCACGTCCCCTGCACGCAGGCCGTCCTGGATGGCCTGGAGAACCGGAGCTCGGTCCCCGAGGGGTTCGTGCCGGAGACCACATCCTCCCTCCCGCAGCCGGCGCAGCCATGACCGCGTTCAACCCCGACTACTCCACACCCCCCGGAATGACCATCCTGGAGACCTGTCAGGCCAAGGGGTTCACCACCGCCGAGCTAGCCCGTCGGATGGGGATCCCGAACAGCTACATGCAGATGATCGTCCATGGGACCTGCCCGCTCACGGGCGACGTCGCCGAGAAGCTGGGTGAACACCTCGAAGTGCCCCGAGAGTTCTGGGAGGCCCTGGAGAAGCAGCACCAGAAGCGCAAGGTGAAAATCTCCGCGAGAACGCAACAGGGCGTCGTCCGCGACGCCCTGTTGCATGGAGCCGTCCTCGGGTTCTCCGCGGGAGCGATCCTCGTGAACATCATCTGGTTCTGGTTCAGGTTCACGCGGCAGTGAGCGGGCGTATCATGCCCGCATGCCCCTGTACGCCTACCAGTGCTCGTGCGGCCTCCGCTTCGAGCGTCGTCGCCCCCTAAGCGAAGCCTCCTCCCCTCATCCCTGCCCCTCCTGCCAGACGGACGCACCTCGCCTGCCCGGAGAGGTGCGTCTCGCCTACGGGACTAGCGGCGCGAAGCCTGGCCCCCCACGACCAGGCAACACCGGTCTCACGGGGATCGACGACGTGCCGGACCGCGCTATCGGCGCGTCCGCCCGCGCGGGGTGGGAGGTCGCCCGCCAACGACGACGCGACAAGCTCGCCGTGCTCGCGCAGAACCCCGGCACCGACCCCGCGCACCTGCGCAACCTGGGTGACCACTACGCGGTCATGCCAGGTCACGAGGCGGCGTTCCGGGAGCGAGCCGACCGCATGGTCAACCCGGCCCGCGACGCCCTCACCGAGGCCGCCAAGGCCGCCCGCCCATGAGCTACACGAACTGAAAGAGGGGGACCTTCGGCACCTGCGGGACATCGATGTCCCGCAGGTACGCGGGCGCGCGCTCTACCTCCCCATCCCCACTGATGCGAAAGGTCCCCGAGGGGCGCGCGTGCGTCTTGCTGACCATGCGGAACACGGTACCCGTGATGGCCCCGTCCGGGTGCTCGGTGCGCGACACCTCGTAGAAGTAGGTTTGCCCTCCGCTCTGGAAGGTGTTGCTGTCCCCCGTCTGGGCCGTACAGGCCCGCGACCAAGCTCGCTCCACGTTGCTTGCCTTAACCGAACAGGACCAACCCATCGTCATATCCTCCTGAGAAGGAGTCGATGCGGGTCAATGGTTCGGAGCTGAGCTAGGCAGGCCGCACAGATCCCAACCAGATACTGATCCCCCCGCGCGGGTCGTCTTGCCCCTACTTTCAAGGGTGTGTGGATGTCCCGAACGCCGTCGCGCTCGATCGACCCCTCCGTCTCCACCTCAGACGGATGGGTGCTGCACCTTCCTGTCCACCGCACGCGGACCTGTGGTGCGGGGGCAGGCGGTCTACTTCCCCCTGGGGGACGCGGACCGAGTGCGCGCGCTCGACGGATCAGCGAACGCCGTCTCCCTGATGGCAGGGTTCGCGGAGAACTCTGCTTCGGACGGATCTCCCGTCGTGGTGCGCCACACCGGCCTGACGTCGCTCTTCGCGGGGCTCACGCCAGGCGTCCAGTACTTCGTCTACAACGCGGGGCCTCCGGTCCCGCTTGCTTTGGTCCCCACGGGCGCGATGACGCGCAGCGTGGGGGGTGCCACGAACTCCACGACGGTCCTCGTAGATAAGGGGATCGTCCTCCAGAAAGGATCGGCCATGCCCTCGACTCCTGCTGCAATCGAAAACGCCTCCGGTGCGATCGTCGTCGACACGAACGCCAACTCGTTCCGTACGGCGATCGCCGGTGCCATCATCAACCCCTTCACGGCGATCTACTCAGACGGTGCGCTGGTGTACCCGCTCGACGGGACGCTCGCCAACGCCCAGAAGTACATCGGCGTGTCCGACGGTGGAACCTACGCCATCGGCGCGACCGTCACCTACGCCCCTCCGGGCGTCGCGCTCTCCGGCCTCGTCGGGCTCACGCCGGGCGACTACTTCGCCAAGGAGGACGGGTCGCTCGTGCCGTTCACTGGCGTCGGGTCGACCAAGTACACCCGGCTCGTCCTCGACGCGCAGTCCGCGACCGAGGGTGTCGTGGTCGACGGCCCCATCATCCAGCGTCCGTAAGCGGTCACTCGTACGTCACGAGGAACCCAAAGCCTACCTCCGGCTCGCTCGCGTACGCGCGGGCGAGCTTCTCGATCTCGTCTCGATACGCTTCCCGAAACTTGGTTAGGGTGTCCGCGACCCCTTCGGGGGGTCACGGGCACCAGCGTGCCCGACGGCAGGTCCGTGCTCGGCTGCTCCGCGAGCCCCCGAGAGGCGTTCGGCTGCCAGTAGTGGTAGCCGCTCCGCTTCATCTCGGGGCAGAACGACAGCGCGCACTCAATGTCTTCCATGACCTGCCCAGGGTCCTCGACCGAGCAGACCTTAGGGGGTGAGGCAGGCGACGTTCGGCATGCTACTTGGTCGATCCCTTGGGAGGTCTCGGAGCTGTGGCGTCCTCACACAGGCGAAGCGAGCGGTAGAGGCTCTCGCATACCTCCCGGCACAGCTTGTAGTGGGCGGCCTGGAGTGCCCCCGCGCGCGTCTCGTACTGCACGATGGACGTGCTGTGGGCGATGTCTCGCTTCTCCCTGGACGTCCCGTCCGGGAGCCTGACCAGGAAGACCTCGCACCAGGAGACGGGGCCCGCGATGGTCGGGAAAACGCGCGGTGTGTTCCCGAGTCCGCCCATGTGGAACGACCACGCGCGCCGCTCTCCCTCCCGGACCGGGGGCAGCGGCTGAGGCTCGTCGAACGCCGGCCACACGACCTGCGCGGCCTTCTCGGCCGCCTGACGGGCTTCCAGCCCGTACGTCTCGGCCCACTTGGGCGTTCCGCTCGGCATCGGGGGAAAGCGCTCGGCCTGCTGCTCTGGGCTCGGGGCGCGGTGCAGGCTGAGCGACACGGCGATCGCGGACTCCCGCCACCGCCGCACCACCTCACCCACGTGCCCCCGCAGGGCCGCCAGCTTGCCGGGGAGCTCGGCTCGGCGCTTCTCGTCGGCCTCTCGCTTCTTGATGTCCGCCTGAGTCATGGTGCTTCCTTCCTGGGGAGGTCGTTGCCCTGGTAGTCGATACCCCACTTCTCCTCCAGGCCGTGCGCGAGGCCGGGAAAGTAGACGCGGGGGTTTAGCGCCCGTCGCCAGCACGCCTTGAAGAAGTCCCGCATCCCCCAGCCAGGCTGGTAGTGCAGGATCTCGACATCGAACTCCGAGGAGACCAGCACCATCACGCGGTACACATCGCGACCCCCATCATCGACCCGCTCGACGCCGGCCCGCACGTTGCGGGTCGCCTGGATCTCCTCGACCTCTATCTCGGCGTACCCGCGCGCGTACCCCTCCCCGTCGCCGGACGACCGATAGGTGCTCCCGTGGTGGGTCGAGTAGGGGAACGCCACGAAGGCCGCCCGCTGCACCACGAGGCGTGGTGCGAGCTCGTAGAGGGCCTTCTTGGCCGCCTGACGCCTCGTGTCTACTTCCTTGAAGAGGCGGTCCTGTATCTCGCCGAACGCCGCACGGAGGGGCTCGGAGTCCTCCTTCGTCAGGACCCGGTCGATCTGCGCCCACGTCCACGGGCCGCGATGTCGGGGTCGCTTCTTCTGGGCAACCTCCGCGCACATGGCCAGCCAGGTCTCCTTGAGGTCCACGTTCGGCTCGCGCGACTGGTCCAGGAGCACCTGGAACTCGTCTCGCAGGACGTGCTGCGGCTTGTCCTGGCTCATTTCGTCAACCCTCCCGCTGGGGACGGGAGCGCGTCGTCCTCCTGCGCGAGCTTGAAGCACTCCCGCGCGACGTACTCCATCCCGACCTCCGACAGCGTGATGCCGCGAGCGTAGAGCACGTTGACCGCCTCCGCGGTCCCCGCGAGCCCCTTGGCGAGCCGCACCGCAACGTCCGCCGGGATGTGCCAGCGGGTCACGAGCTCCCGCGCGATGCGCCTCGCGTGCGCCTCGATGCGCGCGCCGTCGAAGGTAGCCTCGCCGGGCTCGGGCTCATAGGGGACGAGCGCGTCGCGGGACACGAGCATCTCCTTGTCCGCATCGACCCGACACACGGTGACGAACTTCTCGCTCGGGGCGGGATTGCCCACGAGGGTCACCAGGTTGCCTGACTTGGTGAAGGTGTAGACCTGATCGTTGTCGCTCACGACTTGTCTCCGAGCACGACGTTGAGGCGGTCCCGCAGGACGCGCAGGTAGTGGAGGGCGGCCTCTCCCTCCGAGACGAAGTCCTTCTTGACGCTCCGTAGGCGGGAGGGACCCTGCTCCGTCCCCTCACCCCCGACCTGGAGCGCGACCTCACGACCGATCTCGAACGACAGGTCGTAGTGGGGTCGAGAGACCGCAAACGTCTCCTCCCACGCGTAGTACTTGGTCGGCTCAAGCGGGCAGGAGCACTCGTCGTCGTCCCCATGCGGGCAGACCTCGCGCTGGTCGTAGTCGGCCTCGACATCCAGACCAAGCGTCATGGCCAGGTGGGCCGCCATCCGCCCCCGGCACGCCTCGCAGTCGACCTGGCGAGGATCCTCGGTGAGGGGCCCAGCCTGTCCGCAGATGGCGCGCGGGTTAGGGGCGAAGTCGCTGGAGGTGGGGTCTGCGTAGTGGCTCATGTCGACGAGTCGACATGAGCCTGCGGATCGGAGCTGAGCCGCGTGAGTTCCTCCTCCGGGAGGTCAGGACCCTTCTGGTCCCGCGCCTTCAGCCGCCCGAGAACTCCGAGGATCGAGGCCCGCACAAGACCCCGACCAAGGTCGTAGTTCGAGTCCACACAGACCACCTCGAACGTGTCGGGGTGCCGCCAGAACATGGAGGACTCGTCGTAGGTCCATCCGGTCCGTCGCAGGTACGCGACGAGCTGCTTGTACGTGAAGCTGTAGGGCATGCCGGGTCGTCGCGACCCAGCGTGAATCTGGAGCTGAAAAGAAAAGCGGCCCGACGGTCTTGTCGGGGGGGGAGACCGTCGGGCCGCTACCGGCCTTGCGGCCGATGGGGATCTCCTCCCGAGTGTGTCGACCCTTGGTGGTACGCTTAGCAGGAATTGAACCTGCCGAGGTCTGTTCCGTAGACAGATGCCCAACCACTGGGCGATAAGCATGTTGGATCGACCCGAGGGGGAGAAGAAGCTGGTATTCGGTTGTCAGAGGACAGACCCCGCGAGAGGCGGGACCGTCTTTGGTGACCTCACATGGTCGTTGCTTGGGTATGAGCCAAGTATCCCCGTTTTGGTGGAGATTAGGTGCCGCCTTGCGACGGCGCGCATGTAAGGTCCCGCCGAGGGCGGAGTCTTAGGGGGACGGGCCAGCGTCCAGCTGGCATCGCTGCGGTGGAAGCCGCAGCCGCTTGGTTAGCGTACCGACCCTGTTTGGCCAGGTCATGAACCTGGCCTACGAAGGTGAAACTGCTCCCCGAGTGTGGGGCCCGTTTGGATCAAGGACTGGAGTTGAACCAGCTACCCTCGGTGAGTTAGACCGATGCTCTACCTGATGAGCTACGCTTGTATGAGCCTTCCGAGGGGGGAGCAATCTGTTTAGTGGCGCATGGGGCACCTCAGGGTTTGTCAGGAAGCTGTCTTGTGGGGGGTGCCCACTTCACCCTCCTTGCGGAAGGGCCGGATCGACAGCAAACCCGAATGGTCTTGAGGTTTGGTGGCCCCTTTGTCCCATCCACTTCCCTCCCGAAGGAGTTTGGTGTTTGGGCTTCGGCGTGCAGCCATCGCCGTTTATGAAGTCTTATCGTATACCCTGAACGGGGCCGAGCTGAGAAAAGTATCGATCCCGCGATCTTTTTTCTTCCTGAGTCGGGGTGAGAGGATTTGAACCTCCGGCTCCTTGCCTCCAAAGCAAGTACGCTACCAGGCTGCGTCACACCCCGAGAAATTCAAACTTCCAGAAGTTTACCCCATCGTTCGGCAGCCTCCTGGGAGGCTGCCGCAACATAGCCCAGGTGCATCACCTCCCGGGCCAGGTACACGTAGGCCGTATCAGAAAACAGGTCATACCCAACAATGACATCAAACTCACCCTCCACGTAGCGTCTCAGCTTGCCTCGACCGTTCGCACAACGAAGACTGATCGATCCCTTGCGAACCGTCTTCACCTGAACCTGAATGATCCGACCTGTCGTCGGAACTTTGACGAGCCAATCAATCTTAGTCCCTTCAAATACAGGAGTAGCTACAGCGTAGCCATGTAGAGCTAATCGAAATAGAATAGCAGACTCAGATATGGCCATCTTATGTGAATTAGATAATTCACAGTCCTTCACTACCGCATAGTGCTTAGATGGACCTGCTACATCTTTTATTTTCTGCGGACCCCGAGGTCTTCTAGCCCCGCCCTCCATCTTCTCCTTCCACCTGCTTTGTTTCTCTTCAGGGGCCAGCGGATGATCCTTTAGCCAAAAACTCATGGTTCCCGCCGACACCTTCAACTTCGTGCATATCTCCTTATTGGAACGCCGCTCCTCGACTCGGAGACGAACAGCTTCTTCTCGTAGACCGATCGGTAATGTCATGGGTTCATGTATACCATGACTGGCGCCTCGTAGGGGACTTGAACCCCTCTCATCCGATAGACAGTCGGACTGCGACACCCGTCGCATCACGAGGCATAATTATGTACCCTGTGAGGGAGTTGAACCCTCCTTTCCGGAGCGAAAAGCCGGCGTCCTGCCGCTGGACGAACAGGGTGTGGTGATCCCAGGGGGACTTGAACCCGCCATTTCCGACTTGAGAGGCCGGCGGCTTGACCATTGGCCGATGGGACCGCATAAACGAGAAAGGCCGGGACTCCTCTCGAAGTCCCGGCCTCTCGGTGGCGGTGCGTATGTAGCGTACCGTCTACCGGGAGGCCATCACCTCGGGGTCCTGATCGAGCGAGTCCACGCGATCGGTCGCGGGGACCGTCGTAGGTTCTGGCTGTTCGATGTGGATGAAGGAGTTCATGGCGTTCTCGCTACGTGTGAATGAAGTAACCACTTGTTCGGCATACTGTCAAATAGTTTTCTGAAAAAAGAGCTGAAAAAACACACAATCCGAAGCCGAGTAGTGCGTCAGCTCTGAACCGCGACCTCATCGCGACAGGGAGGCATGCTAGTCGTAAAGCCCTACAGCGGGGGGATCACCTGCTGGGCGGACTCGTACCGCGTGATGCCCGGCAGTGGCTACCACCCTGTGGTGGCGATGCTGTCATTGTTTGGGGACTCCGTGAGCGTGCGGGCCGTCTGGGCCAAGGTGCACGACGGCAACCGGAAGGTTGACGGCCTCCTCGACATCGGTGGACACACCGTAATGGTGCAGCCGGGGATGATGCGGATAGCCACTACGACGGGGGTCGACCTGCTTCACCTCGTGATGGTCCACCCCGCCATGACCCACCAGTGGTCGCCGTTCTCGTCCTGGTTCATGGTCGCGGGAGAGGAGTCGGAGGCGAAGACGCTGTTCTTCAACCGCTTGAATCGCATGTGCCCGATACCGTTCCGCCCCGAGTGGCAAGAGACGCTGTGGAGGATCGGTCGTGAGGGCCACACCATCGAGGCACTTGGAGGGTACGGGCTGCCCGTCTACCGCATCAACGCGTCCTCCGACGTTTGGGGACCCATCGTGAAGAAGGCGATCCAGGACGGGTCGCTGTCGTGAGGACAACATGGCTCGCTTAGCCGCTATCGCCAAGGCGCTCTACTACCCCACGTCCGACGACGTGACCGCGCGGATCGTGCGTACCATCACCGTGCGCGCACCCGCGGGCCAGGTGGGCCGTATCCTCGACGTGTGCGCGGGGGAAGGACGTGCGGTCTCGGCGCTCGCCGCCGCCTGGGGATTCGAGGCGTACGGAGTAGAGCTCGACGCCGAGCGTGCGGAAGTCGCGCGTCCCCGCATGCGACAGTGCCTGCGAGGCAGCTACACGCAGCTACACGCGAGCGAGGGGAGCTTCCACGTGCTGTTCTGCAACCCTCCGTACGACGCGGGCCAGGACGGAGAGGGAAACTCGGTGCGCCTGGAGGTGCTGTTCCTCCAGGCGGCGACCGTTCACCTCGCGCCGAACGGCCTCCTCGTGCTCATCGTGCCCCGCGCCATCCTGCGAAACACGAAGTTCAAGGAGTTCATGCAGGGGCGCTACTACGGCGCGCGCGTGTTCGACTACCCCCTCCCCGAGAGGGAGAAGTTCGACCAGGTCGTCGTGCTGGCACGTCGCTCCTCCGGCTACAGCTACGCCAACCCGATCAACACGGAGCACATCCCCGTCATCGGGGACGAACCCTACACGAAGCACGGGGAGGTTATCGACGTCAGCGCCACCTCCCTAGACTTCTTCGCACTCCACGGGATAAACCCGTTCGACCTGGCTCCCGCGTGGGGCCCCGCCCCCACCGGGGCCTACGCGACCCCCACGTGGGACGCACTCGTCGGACACGCGGGCAACAAGATCGAGCGGCCCCTCATGCCCCCCAGGCCGGGCCACCAGGCGATGCTCCTCGCCGCTGGGGCGCTCAACGGGGCCGAGATTCGCGGGTGCTACCTCATCAAGGGGTCGAGCGAGAAGGTCACCGACACGATCGTCGAGGAGGACAAGGCGGGAGGAGGAGACGATACGGTCGTCGACCGCGAGCGCGTCGCCTCCCGACTGGCCGTGCTCGACCTCCGCACGGGTGACTTCGATGCCTGGCGCGTGAGCGACGCTCCGGAGAAGACGGCCGCGTGGTTCCAGGAGTACGGCGCCGACCTCGCGCAGGCCACCCGCAAGCTCCACACGCCGGAGTTCGACGGGAACCTCGCACCCTATGCGAACCGCCTCGTCCAGCTTCACGCCCCCGGCCTTCTGCCCGGCCACGCGCAGCCCGAGATCCTCCAGGTCCAGAAGGAGGCCGCCGCCGCCGTCTGCTTCCAGTGGCGCGGGAGCCCGACCCGCAAGCCCCACAAGACCGCCATCCTGTCGGGAGAGATGGGGACGGGGAAGGCCCAACCGCTCACCGCCAAGGTGCTCACTCCGACGGGATGGCGAACCATGGGGGCCTTGCGCGTCGGAGATTCGGTCATCGATCCCGACGGGGGAACGGCGACGATCGAGGGCGTATTCCCGCAGGGCGTCAAGCCCGTCTACCGAGTCACGTTCTGCGACGGTTCCTCGACGGAGTGCTGCGACGACCACCTGTGGCTCGTCAACACGCCCCTGCGCAAGTGGCGCGACCAAGCCCCTCGCGTGCTACCGCTCAGGGAGATCCGCGAACGCCTGCACCACGCGAACGGCAACCGACAACACTTCATCCCGTTGGTGGCTCCCGTAGAGTTCGAGGAGGTTCCAGTCCTCCTCGACCCATACCTGCTCGGCGTACTCCTTGGAGACGGAGGGCTTACGAGCAGTGTTCGCCTCTCTACGGGAGACCAGCAGATCCTGCGACTCATCGAACCCTTACTGCCTCCGAACGTATCGATCGCGCCCGTAAAAAACTCACCCTACGACTACTCTCTCGTCGTGGAGAGGGGGCAACGCAACCCCGTCACGCGGGCGCTGCGTCGGTTGGATCTGTTCGGGAAGCGCAGCGAGCACAAGTTCGTGCCTCCCCTGTACCTGTACAACAGCGTCGAGGTACGTGTCGCGCTCCTCCAGGGACTACTCGACACCGACGGAGGTATCGCGAACGAGAGAGGGACAGGCGTCGAGTACACGTCCGTCTCGATCCAGCTCGCCCGTCACGTCCGCGAGCTCGCCCAATCCCTCGGGGGAGTCGTGACCATGGCTCCCAAGGAGACGACCTACGTCTACAACGGGGAGAGACGGCAGGGTCAGACGGCGTACCGTCTCTACATCACGCTTCCCCCGGACATCCAGCCCTTCCGCCTCGCGCGAAAACTGGCTACCTACTCACCTGGAACAAAGTACGGGCCCTCCCGCTCGATCGAGAACGTCGATTACGTGAGGGACGAGGAGTGTCAGTGCATCAGGGTATCGAGCCGTAACTCCCTGTACGTCACCGACGACTACATCGTGACCCACAACACCTCGATGGCGGCCGTCGCCGTCGAGCTGTACGGGGCACGCCGCACCGTCGTGGTCTGTCCCGCGCACCTGGTACGCAAGTGGATCCGAGAGTTCGAGGCGGTCACCGGCCAGCGTGGCGTTGCGGTGGCGGGCAAGAAGCTCTCCGACGTGGACGCATTCTTTCGGTCAACCGAGGCGAAGCCGGCTCGCTACCTCGTGATCTCCAAGGAGATCGCCAAGCTCGGAACACGATGGGAGCCTGCCTTCGTGCTGCGCACCAGGACGTGGATGCGTGAGGTCCCGGACCACGAGGCGATGGACGCGCTTCCCTTCTACGCGCGCAGGACGATCACCAAGCAGGTGCGCCAGATCGTGAGCCTCGTTTCCTGCCCGCAGTGCGGACGAACGACGGGCTACACGGCCGCAGCGTTCGACCGCGACAACCACCAGTACTGCGCCGGCTGCCGGTCCCCCCTCTGGACCGTGACGACCCTGAACGACAAGGGATCGACCCGCTGGCCGCTGGCCGAGTACATCAGTCAGCGATACGCGCGCCGGTACGTGCTCGTCGTGGACGAGTGTTTCCCTGGGGCCAGCCTAGTAAGTACGTCGAGAGGACGCATCCCGATCAAGGACATACGGGTCGGTGACCTCGTGTGGTCGAGAACACGAGACGGACAGGTCGTGCTGCGTCGAGTCGTGCGTGCCCTTTGCAAGCCGAGGGTCAAACCCATGGTGCGCGTCTCACATGAGACGGGATCCATCGTCTGTACCGACGACCACAAGATCTGGACGGAGGACCAGCTTGACTACAGGAAGGCACGGTGTCTCACTAATACAAACGTATTGATAGAGATCAACGATGCCGACCAAGGCTTGCCCTATTTGCAAGTCCGAGTTCCCGTTCGTGCGACGGGCGAGGCGCGAGCAGAAGACGTGCAGCCCGATCTGCGGCGCGCAGCTTCGTCGCCGGACGAGACCTACACCCAAGCGTCCGACGCGTCGGTTCCCTGTGACGTGCGGGTGGTGTCAGAAGACGGAACAGGTTCCCGCACGCAAGAGGGGTCGGCGCTATTGCAGTCGGTCGTGTACCCAGCTTGCGGCCTGGGCGCGCAATCCCGCTCGTCGCACCCAGACACGGGAACGCATGCGGACAACGCAGCGCCTGCCCGAGGCGAGGAAGCGGTCGTCGGAGTGGATGACGAAGCTCAACAGAAGTCCCGAGGTCCGAGCGAAGACGAGCGAAGCCCGAAAGGGTCTTCCGTTCTCCGGTCGCAGGGGCGGGAACGGATACCTCACACCAGAGCAGAAGCTACTGCACGCCCGTCTGGGCTGGGAGATGGAGGGCTGCATCCCGACGATGGATCCATCCTGGCGAATGGCGCGAGTGGACCTCATTCATCCGACCCTGAAGATCGCGGTGGAATGCGACGGAGCCTCCCACCACACGAGCAAGCAGCGCAACCGGGACCGACGGAAGAGTCGCATGCTCCAAGCGCTCGGGTGGACCGTGCTGCGGTTCTGGAACTCGGAGGTCACGACGAACATCGACCTCGTCCTGATGCGTATCCGGGATGCCGAGGCGTCCGCGTCACCTCGGTAGAACCCGTCAATCTCGACGAGGAGTGGGTCTACGACCTGGAGGTCGAGGACACGCACTGCTACTTCGTCGAGGGGATCCTCGTGTCCAACTGCCACAAGTTCGCTGGTGCCGAGTCCGACCAGTCGCGGGCCGTACAGGACCTCGCGGCCGGCGCGCACAAGATCCTCGCGATGACCGGCACCCTGTACGGCGGGCGCGCGAGCTCCCTGTTCTACCTGCTCTACAAGGTGGAGCCCTCGTTCCGTAAGCGCTACGGGTTCAAGGACTGCGCGCGCTTCTCGCAGCACTTCGGGCTCTTCGAGACACGCTATGACCTCAAGTCTTCGACCTCCCGCTACGGGACCCGTCGAGGAGGGAAGCGATCGGGCGGACGGACCAGGGAGATCCCGGGGATGAACCCCGCGATGGTCCCCCTGCTGTTGCCCTACACGATATTCGTCAAGCTCAAGGACCTTCGTCAGGACCTCCCCCCGTATGACGAGGAGGTGAGGATCGTCGACCACGACCCAGCGATCCTCCGGGCGATCGCTGAGCTCACCAAGGAGGTCCGGAAGGTCATGCGCAAGTACCCCAAGGTGCTCGGCCAGTACCTCCAGACGTGCCTTGGCTACCCCGACTGCCCCGAGCAGGCCGAGGAGATCTGGGGGACCGACGAGGAGTCGGGCCGCCGGGAGTTCCTGGCGAGCGCCCCCGCCTTCCCGCGCACCCCGCAACCCAAGGACGCGGAGGTCGTGCGCATCGTACGGGAGGAGAAGCAGGCGGGACGACAGGTCCTCGTGTTCTTCGCTCAGACCCACAAGAGGGACGCGCGAGGGCGTGTCCGCGAGGCCCTAGAGGCTGAGGGATTCCGCGTCGAAGTGCTCGACGCGAGCGTGTCCCCCGAGAAGCGTGAGGAGTGGCTGGAGAAGGCGTGCAAGCGCGGGTTCGACGTCCTGCTCACCAACGGCCGTCTCGTCGAGACGGGCCTCGACCTGCTCTTCGCCAAGACGATCATCCAGTACGGGACCGAGTACTCGGTCCCCATCCTTCGACAGTCCGTGCGCCGCTCCTGGCGGCTTGGTCAGGTGGCTCCGATCCGAGTGGTCTTCCTCGCCTATCGCGCCACCATGCAGGAGGTCGCGATGCGCCTCATCGCCCGCAAGATGCGGGCGGCCGAGATGGTCGATGGGGACGAGACGGGAGGGCTCGCGGATTTCGACTCCACAGGGGCCAACTTCTTCGTCGAGCTCGCGCAGGAGGCCGTGGCGCAGGCGCTAGCTGCGAACCCGTCAGCTCCATAATCCCTAGTTTTATCGACAGGCTCACATGACCTCTCTACTACGCCTGGTGGGACGCGAAGCTCCCGCAACTCCACAGCATCCCACGCAGCATCCCACGCAGGTGCTTACCCAGGCGCTCGAAACCATGCAGAAGTGCGCGACCGAGCAACAGGGGCTCTCGCTCCTGCGCCGGATGATCGCGAGCCGCTCCTACAGCGACCTCGCGCAAGCTCGCCTGCTCAACCTGGCCGGAATCCTGGACGACTCCCCGGGCAAGGAAGATCGCTTTCGTGCCGCCATGACCGCCGACCCTACCTGGGCGGTGCCCTACTACAACCTGGCGGTCCTGCTGCGAAAACCCGAGGCCAAGTGGCAGGAGGTAGTCGACCTCCTGAAGAAGGCCATCGACCTCAAGACGCTATCCGCGGAGTGCTTGCGCCTGGCCAAGCACAACTTGGCCCTTGCCTACGTGGCCCTCAACAACGTGACGGAAGCTAAACGGCTGTGGACGGAGACGGGCTTGCTTAGCCAGCGAAGGGACAAGGGGGTGGCACTCATGGACGTCCCCCTGTCAGGAAACCGGTACACCCGCGAGAAAGTGTGGGTGCAGTGGATGGACCCCGTGCGGGCTCGCGTCCTGTCGGTGGTTCGCTACGACGGCCCCTGCCAGTTCGGCGACGTAGTCCTGTGCGACGAGGTTTACAACAACAAGTTCTTCACCGGTATGCCCTGGACGTCAGACGAAGATCCTCCCGCAGTTTTTCGCTACCTCCAGTGCCTAGAGCCCGCCAACTACACCATGTACAAAGTGTATGGGGGTGCGGTGTCCGCTGGTGTCGCCATGCAGGTCACGGAGGAGTTTCGCGAGGCGGGTCTGCACATCGAGGTGTGGTCGGTCACGATGCGTGTCCCCGAGGAGCCCGCGCTCAACCCTGACGAGACCCTTTCTCTACAGGGGGGCCTCGTCATCCACTCCCCCACAGTGGAAAGCGCCGCGCACGCTGCGGCGGTACTGACGAGCATCGCAGCTAAGATCGGTGTCCCCCTGTGGTCCCCCGACCTGCTGGCCTCGACGGGAGACGAGTTGGGTGCCGCGCGCCACCGCAAGGCCCTGCGCCAGATGGGGATCGGCTAGCCGGGCCTCTTGCTGGACGGCGGGAGCAGCGTGGGGACTTGTGGGGCCGATATGGACTCCCCATCAAGGTCTATGTAGCGGGCCTCCACGGCGACGACCCCGTGGAAGTTCTCTGGGATACCCTTTCCGACCAGCAGGTCGCGAGCATCCTGGAGGAAGGCTGAGAAGTCGTAGGCACCCTGGTAGTTCTTGCGGAAGATCTGCCGACCCTCAGCAGTGGCGTCGACAAGCGCCGCGTCGAGCTTGATGACGACCTTGCGCAGGAGGACCGTCTCGAGGTCCGCGAGCGAGACATCTCCGTCACGCCCGATCCACACGTCATCCTCCCGCTCTGGGCCGGCGTTGAAGTGGAGTTTCGCAGGGGGAAAGTGGGGTCCCTCGGCGAGGGACACAGACCAGACACCGTGTAGGGCGACCTCGATCCCCAGACGAGAGGCCGTGTTGCATATCGACCACACCTGCTCGCGGTACGGCAGCGCGTTAGCAGGCATCTTCTGGATCTGCGCGCCGATCTCGGCGGACAGCACGATTCGCTTGGGGAGGTTCATGCCTGCTCCTTGAGGAGGAAGTCGTTGTTGATGACCTTGAACGAGAGGCGAGAGCCGCCGAGAGCCTCCGACCGAACGACGTCGATGGTCTGGACGACGATCCCCTCCTTGCGGTGCGTCGTACCCTCGTAGAAGCCCCGCGCCGCGGCGAGCCACCCCTCCAAGGTGTGGAGATACTCGACGGCCTCCCGTCCCTCCACGACGCGCTCGACGGGCACCATGCGGAGGCCCCGGTCGCGACAGAACGCGACGAGCTCGTAGTAGTTGAAGAAGCGGTCCCTGCGCACGTCGTAGACGCGGAAGACGAAGAACTCCATCTCCTTGAGCCCAAGGTGGTTCTTCTTGCCCGGTACGCCAGGGCCGGCGATCTCCCCCTGCACGGCCAGGCCGGGCGGGATCATGACGCGGAGGTCGTAGCGGTCCACGACCCGCCAGATGGGATGGTCCCCAGGAGCGGCCGACCAGTTGCGCTGGCACGCGACGAGTGGAGACCCGTCAAACGGCTGGAAGAAGGTCCCCGACACGCCGTCGATCTTGGTCGTCACGTAGAAGGCGTGTCCCCGGAGGTCGTCGAGCACCGCGGGGTACGACTGGAGGCGCAGCTCCCCGGTCTTGGGGACGAGCGGCGGGAAGGGACCCGAGATGCGTGGGTCGTCCGGCACCTCCTTCTCGTAGTGCGTGACCCCAAGCTGCTCCGACACGTCGGTACCCACGGCGGGCACAGGGCCCTCCCCAAGGATCGAGACGGGCAGCGCGAGCCCCTGGGCGAGCACTCCGCGCAGCCGCACGGTACGCACCACGAAGCCGTGCTTGCGCATGAACTCCGACCACGCGGGACCGTCTGGAAGCTGGGCGTCGATCTCGAAGAACACGCAGAGGTTGTCGGAGGCGCGGAACGCCTCGACCTCGTCACGGCGAACCACCTGGGTCCAGCCGAGCACGCGGGTGCGCAGGATGGCGTCGGCGTTCGGGATAGGGTCGAAGCCCTCGATCACCTGGATCGAGGCGAGCTTGCGGGTGGGTGTGAGCATAGTCACCATGTACCCGGACCCGCACGTCCGGAGCTGAGACTAGGCGTCTCCCGGCTGCTGAAGTAGCGGGGCCGTCGTGCCGTCGACGACCACGAGGTCCATCCCGTGGTGCCGAAGGGCATTCACGACCCGCGCGAGGGCCTGGTCCCAAGACTTTCCGGGGAACGTCCAGGTCGATATGTACAGACTCCCCTGGACGTGGAAGGTCGACTCCAGGGGGTAGTTTGCCCTGGTGATTTCCTTGCACATCGTCTGGAGAAACTCGGAGGGGTTTGCGGCCACGTGGATGACGTCCAGGTGGTCGACGAAGACGCGGATCTCAAAACGCATACCCTCCTTACGAACCTCCACCCACAATCAGAGCTGAGGTAGTATGCGCGGGATGACGCGACGCGGGATGCTGCTGGTCCTATCGTCTCCGTCGGGGGGCGGGAAGACCACACTCGCGCGCCGGCTGCTTGGTGCGCACGAGGACCTCCTGTTCTCCGTATCGCACACGACGCGCCGGCCACGGCGCGGAGAGCGTGACGGAGTCGACTACCACTTCGTCAGTGAGGACGACTTTGACGTGATGGTCGCGCAGGACGCCTTCGCGGAGTGGTGCGTCGTGCACGGGCACCGCTACGGGACCGCCGTTCAGCCCCTGGCAGCGGCCGTCAAGGCGGGGCGCGACGTCGTCCTGGAGGTCGACAACCAGGGCGCAGGAAAGCTGCGAGACCGGTTTCCAAACGAGACGCTCCTCGTCTACGTGCTGCCCCCCTCGATGCAGGTCCTGGAGCAGCGCCTCCGGTCACGAGGCACCGACTCCGACCTGGTCATCGCGCGTCGTCTCGCTAAGGCCCCCGAGGAGCTCCGACACCACACGAGCTACCGCTACCGCGTGGTGAACGACGACCTCGATCGGGCCTTCACCGACCTCGACGCCGTCTACAGGTACGAGCGGGAACCTGGATCGACCTCCCTGGCCGAGACGGCCGCGCGCTGCGCGGGAACGCAGGCGTGCGCGCCCGTGCTCGCTACCCTGGGTCTAGCTCTTCCTCGGCTCAGCGAGCACCCCGAGGGGGTCGAGCCCGACGCGCTTGCGCCGCTCCTTGTAGGCCGTGCGCGAGAGGGCGACCATGACGCGCAGGTCGAGCTTGAGCCAGGGATTACTGAGCACCCAGTCCTCAGGGTCGAGACGGTCCAGGATGCTGTTGCCGTAGTAGGGGGCTCCCTTGTACCAGTGCTGAAGCCCCCAGGGGAGGTCGCGGACCTCCACCCCACAGAGGGCGGCGAGCGCCTCCGGGCAGGTAGGCGAGAGAGTCCCAAAGACGCTCGCCACGACCTGTCGATCCGCGCACAGGTACCGGCCACCGTCTGACCGTGACCACACGGACAGCTTCCCCTCGCCCATAAACCCGTAGCTACCAGGGAAGGCATCCCCGTAGGTCCTGCCCGTCCCGACTTTTACCGTGTTCCGGTTGGCGGCCTGCGGGTCGTCTGAGCAGCCCTCGAAGCGAACGGAAGGGAGCACGAGGGCCCCTTCCGCGACCGCCTGCACAAGGCGATCTCGATTCTTCACGAGGGCCCGCCGGTACCAGTCCAGGGTCACCTCCTTGTCCTGCTGGAACTCCCGCACGGCGAGCCGCTGGATGACGCGACACTGGTTCACACGCGCGCACCACCTGCGGTCGCGGTCGAGGGACGCGGCGGTCCCAAAGTCGTTCGCCCCGAGGGTTCGGAGGGGGTTCGGGGCGACCTTCCCCCAAGGGTCGGTCGTGCGCTGTAGCAGACCCTGCTCCTCCATGGCTGGCAGGAGTTGATCCGCCTCTCCCACGCTCACCACGTTGAACACCACGTCGGGCACCTCGGCCCCGTAGCGGTCCACCATCCAGCGGTTGAACCCCGTCGACGGGCGCTCCCACTGAGGGGCGAGCGCCTCGGGCGCGAGGTCGGCCTTAGTGAGCGGGGCGAGCGCAAGCGGCTCGTAGGCCCCCGGCACCATGAGGGCGGCCGACCGCTCGGCGAGCTCCAGCGGGGCGCGGATCATGTTGGCCGTGTAGGAGATACTTTCCGTCCGCTCGCCCGCGAGGCACTTGTCCACGATGTGACGAAAGACGTGGATGAGCCACAGGAACTGCTCCGGCTGGAGGTCGCGCACCTCACGGATCGGCACCCCGACCGTGTTGACGCGCGCGACCTGGGTCTGCGGGCCCTCGAACAACCGGGCGGCTCCCGACACACTGCCTGGGTCCTCGCGCTTGACGAGTCCGAGCAGGTCGTAGGGGAACCAGTGCTGCTCGGCACGCCGCTCAAGGTCGCGGTCCGGCCGGCGCGTCATGCTGGCGAAGTCCGGGTGCGGGTGGTTCGGTCGGTCGGTGAAGAGCGTGATGGTCCCCCCGTGGCGAACCGCGAGCGCGAAGTAGCTGCGGAACGTGCCCTCGGGGTCGCGGAACATCACGAGCGTCACGCCCGACACCCGCTGCTCGGCGAGCGCGCACACGACTGAGGCGATGTTCCAGAACTCGTAGACCTGGCGATTGTAGCCGGGCCGCTCCGCGGAGGGCTCCGCCTGCGCGAAGTCGTGGCGGGACAGACGACGCATCGACCGACTCGCGTGGTAGGAGAGCAGCCCGAGCGCGTAGTCGTCGAACGCGAGGACCTTCTCGCGCTGGCCAGGGGTGAGCTCGTAGTGGTCGCACGCCGCCGCCACCTCCGCTCGCGCCGCCGCCACCTCCGCCGCCGCGACCGGATGGTCGATGAGCGCGAGGAGCTTGCGCCCCCGCTCGATGACCGGCGACATCGCGTCGTAGTTCTTTACTAGGTCCCAGACCGACAACTTGCTCCACTGGAGGTAGTGGGACACCAGCCCCCGCAGGAGCAGCAACGTGGTGCGCCCTGACGGGTCATCCAAGCGACTCTCCGACAGGTCCTTGGCGTGCTTCTCCGCCTCCCAGGAGCTCACCGTGTAGTGCTTGACGGGCCCATCCTGCTGGATGAGCCCCGCCACGTCCCCCCACAGGGGCAGGGCCTCGTTGAGGAGGTCGTCCAAGGTTGTTGTGCTCATGGCGGAGCCTTCGAGGGTTCTCGGTGATTCAGAGCTGACGTCAGCTCTGAAATGATGTCCACCTTCGACTGATAACCACAAGGAGAACCCCATGGCCCGCCCCCGCCCCCTCACTCAGACGTCCAAGGCCCTGTTCGACACCCTCATCCAGGGGCTCGTGCTGCGCCGCAAGGTCGACAACGCGGCCGGCACCTACATGGCGGTCCACGTGGCGCAACTTGGTGACCGGCTCTACTCGGTATCGCACCAGTACGAGCAGAACGGTGACGTGATGATGGACCCCGAGGTCCACTTCTACGTTGCACCAAGCGGGGAGGTATTTCCCTGCATGTACCGACTGGACGGGACGGGCTGCCGCGTCGAGTCGCTGTGGGTGGAGAACGGAAAGGTCGTCTTCAAACCCCGCGCGCAGCGCGACGTGGCGAGCTTCGTGAACTCCACCTGGTTCCCGAACATCCGAAGGCAGCAGGGCCTCAAGGTACGACGGGATTCGACGTCGTAACCCACAGGCCCGCTAGGGGTCAGTTGACGGAGCGCGCCTGCACGACGAGCGCGGTGATGTTGTCGGGGGCCTCGCCCTCCATGGCGAGCGCCACGAGCTTCTGCGCCATCCACAGCGGTTCCTCGTCACCGGAGAGGACCGCGGCGATGTCACCAGCCTCCACCTCGTCCGAGAGCCCGTCCGTGCAGAGTAGCAGTCGGTCGCCTTCCTGTAGATCCAGCGGGATGACGTCCGGGTCGCAGTCCATGTACCCCACGCAGTGCGTGAGGATGTGCCACACCCGGTGGTTTCGCACCTCATCGAAGGTGTATCGACCACTGTCGATGAGGTCCTGGGCGACGGTGTGGTCGCGAGTCAACTGGGTCAGCTGGCCCGCGCGCAGCAGGTAGACCCGCGAGTCCCCCACGTGCAAGATGCGGTCCCCGATGAGCGCCACGCAGGTCGTCCCCGCGTCGGGGAGGTTGAGCGCCGAGGCGCTGTCTCGCACCGCCTGCTGCGCGGCGCGGAAGGCCGCAACAGGGTCACGAGGACCCGTCAGGATGGCGTCCACGCAGGCCCGCGAGGCAACCTCGCCACCCTCGTGCCCCCCCATCCCGTCGCAGACGACGAACACGTCGCCCTGTGCCCCGGCCCAGTCCTCCTGGTTCGCCCGGACCTTTCCCTTGTGGCTGAAGTGCGCTCCGATCACTTGGATGGTCATCAGAGGATCCTTACCCGCTCGACGATCTTGCCAGACTCGTCGACGACGCAGAGGTTCTGCTTCTTCTCCCGCACCTCGACGTAGAGCAGCAACAGGTTGATCGCCCTGCGTAGGACCGCGGCCCATGTGGGGCCGAACTCCGCGCCCAGGAGGTCGAGCTTAGACGCCTCGGCGTCAGAGAGGTTTATGGTGAACTTCTTCATCCTGGATGGGATGAAGTTCGCACCGTCCTCGAGCTGACTAGGTGGAGAGCAGGTTCGCCAGGTTGGCGACCGCTGCCTGAGGGAGCCAGACGCGCGCGCGACGCGGGCTTGATACCAGCAGCGAGAGGGGGCCCCGCGCGCCGCGCGCGATCGTCAGCGGGCCGGCGGGAGTCGAGCCGACCTGGGCGAGCGACCGGAACAGGGCCGCGGTGAGGGTGGTCTTCTCGACCTGCACCTGGACCCCACCCACTAGCAAGGTGACAGAGGTGCTCTCGATCGCGACGCTGACCGACGCGCCTTCGGGGCGCACGGGTCCCGGGCGCGTACCCCGATAAGTGGCGTAGCGGATACCGTTCGGCTTCGAGACGGCTCCTCCGGTGAGGCTGGCGTTGAGGCCGGCGTTGATGCGGTTGAGGATAGCGAGGGCGGCGAGGTTGGCCATGCACCAGGAGTAGCGCGATCAAGGCCGGACGGTTTCCGCGGGATCTCGTCCGGTCCGATCTAGGACTCCACAGGGATGGCGGACTTCAGACGACGGTGCTGGGTGATCAGGAAGACGAACGCCAAGAGTGAGGCCCCCACCAGCATGAGGAAGAAGTCGGAGTGGAGCCACCGCTTCCAGAACCAGGCCCCCGTCTTTCCCGCGAGCCAGCTACCGATAGCGGTCGACAGGAGCCACACCCCCATGAGCATGGCGGTCATGCGACGCGGAGCGAGCTTGGTCACCATCGACAGTCCCATGGGGGACAGGAAGATCTCGGCGATCGTGATGACGAGGTAGTTGGCCAGGAGCCACCACAGCGACACCCTGCCCGTGTTGCCCCCCCACAACGCCGCGAGGGCCATGATGACGTACGAGACCGCTGTGAGGAACATCCCGAGGCCGATCTTGGTCGGAGTCGACACGACCACGCCGACCCGACGAAGCCAGCGCAGCACGAGCACGATCGGAGGGGTGAGCAGGACGATGAACGTCGGGTTGGCCGCGTTGAACACCCCGGGCGGAATCTCCCACGGCCTGAGCCGGAACTGGTGGTGGACCCAGAGCTCCCGGAAGTCCAGCATGGGGATCACGCGGTCGGTGTTGTCTCGCGCCCACAGGGGCATGGTCCCGTCGTTCTGCTGGAACGACAGCCAGAAGATCAGGACGATCCCGCACATGATGAGCAGCGCGATGATGCGCTTGCGCTCCTCCTCGGGAGGGTCGGGCTTGTCCTCGTAGTCTGGTCCGAGCGGTACGTCGAGCACCGCAGCGACGCTAGAGCGCTCTTCCGTGACCCGGATGTGCGCGCCGTACACGCGCAGGATGATGTGCGAGCACACCATCGCGACGCCTGAGGCCATGAAGGCGGCCGTCCACCCGAGGGTATTGCGGAGCGCCTCCCCGACCAGGGGGGACACCCCCGCTCCGATGTTGATACCCATGTAGAAGATGCTGAACGCGTCGTCGCGGCGCGGGTCGTCGCGAGGGTAGAGGTTCCCGACCATCGTCGAGATGTTGGGCTTGAACAGCCCGTTCCCGACGACGAGCAGGGCCATCGCGACGAACAGCATGTGGGGAAGGCTCACGAGGAAGTAGCCCGCCCCCAGCAGCGCCGTCCCCAGGAGGACCGCGCGCCGGTACCCGATCTTCCTGTCGGCCAGGATCCCGCCGAAGATCGGGGTGAAGTAGGCGAAGAACTTGTACCAGCCGTTGGCGGACAGCGCGTACGACTCGGACCAGCCGAGCTTCTCGTTCATGTAGAGGACGAACAGGGCGGCCATCAGGTAGAAGCCGAACCTCTCGCACATCTCAGCGGCGGATAGGACGTAGAGCCCTCGGGGGTGTCGCGCGTTTTGATAGCTCACGACGGCCTCCGTGTCGCTGGAGCTTCCGTGTCCACCTTGACGACGTCGCGCAGCCTGGCCGAGGACTCACGGACCCTGGCGGTCTCGGTAGGACCGAAGAAGGTCACCACCTCGCCCACGCGGGCCCGCAGGTCCGCGCACGCCTTCACGATGCCCTGCTGCTTGGTGCGCAGGTCCGCCTCGCGCTGACGGGCCGCCTGCACCTGCTTGTCCAGGTCGTCAAGGACCTGGCGAACCCGGGAGGTCGCGGCGGCCGTCTCCTCCGCCGCGAGCTGCACGTGACGGTCGAGTGCGGCCTCGTGCAGGAGCGCGGCCTCGATGATCCGGTCGACCGGTGTCCCGAAGGTGCTGAGCGCCGCGCTGACGATCGAGCGCCGCACCTCTACCGGAGTATCGGCGGGCAGCTTGTGCAGGAGCGCGAGCGTCTTATCGACGGCAGCCTGGTCCTCCTCGTTCACACCCTGCCGTCGCAGGACGCTCGGAAAGTCGAGCTCCGCGGGCTGGATGGGCTCCTTGAGGTCGACCGTAGGGGTCTCCACCGGAGGTGTGGCCTCCGCGAGCACGGTCGGTGTCTCGGCCGCAGGGGAAGTCTTGGTCGCAGGGGAAGTCTCTACCGCAGGCCGCTGCACGAACAAGCCCATCAGGCTCTGGCCCAGACTTTGACGCTTCTCCGCCATCTGTATCCTCCAGCTACTACGCACCGTCTGTGCAGTGGTTCTGGAGCTGTAGTAGTAACTACAGGATACCGCAGAGGTTTCTTAGGGGGTGGTGACTTCCTCTGGGTCGCCGAACAGGAAGGCGAGACCCGCACAGTACGCGTCGACGAAGGGGTCTAAGGCTAGGAGGCAGGACACCAGGACCGGGGGGAGCTCGATGACCTCCAGGTCGTCGTCCTGCGTGACCTCTGGAGAGTCGACCTCAACGACCCTTCGGTTCAGCATGACGGCCACCTGGAACACACCACGGGCGACGGCCAGCGCCACGACGGTCAGGGCGACGGCTCGCAAGGTGGGGGTGGGGTGGATTTGGTCGCTCGCTAGGACCGCGGCAGTCATCAGGGCAAACCGCGGGACGAGAACCCAACCGGGCTCCCGAAAACCTAGGTCGTGCGTCACACGCACGTCGAGGCTGGTCAGTCCCAGCACGAGAACCAGGAAGAGCAGGACCATCAGGGTGGACGTACTCGTCGCGCCCGGATCTGGACGGACCACGTAGGTGGTCGAGAGGACGAACACCATGTTCATGGTCATGTAGGTGAGGAGGGCGGCGACGCGCGTGGCGCGTCTCACGATACGGATCATGGGGTCGTACCTCACCCCACGTCGTGAGGTGGAGCTGAGCTAGTCTCGAATCCACCCCATCTCGACGAGTTTCTGGTCGGCGTCCTCGTAGAATCGCTTGCGCCGCGCCCCAATACGCGTGAGCTCTGGGTCCTTGGACGCCAGAGCAAACGGAATGACCCAGCGACGCTCGATGATCGCCCGAACCCCCATCATCAAGGAGGCCACACGCAGGATGATGCACGAGACCGCCAGCAGGGTCAGGCCCAACCGTGGGGTGACGGACGACCCCCAGACCCCGAACAGGAAGTCCAGGGTGAGAATGGTCACGAGGTACCACGTGGGGGGACTCACGCGACTAATGCGCATCAGCATGATGTTCTCGACACCAACGATCGCCATGTAGGCGAACAGGAAGAGCATCGCCCCGTCCTGATCGACCCCAAAGGTCACGCGGGCGAGGTAGGAGATCGAGAAGTAGGGAAACGACAGGAGGGCCAGCGAAACTCCCCGCTGCACATACCCGCTACGCGGCGGCACGTGAACCCTCCAGCGACCGACGGTACCGCTTCTGCGGAGTGTTGGCGATCCGACCCGTAGCGACGAGCCGCACCTTCCAGCTAGAGGTCGTCTGAATGGCGAGACCCAAGGCCGCGGACACCTCCGACGGAGCCTTCCCCGCCATGAGCATCTTCTCGCCCTCAGGCCGCAGGCGACGCGCACGCTGCTTGGGGGACTCGACGCCCGCGTCCTTGACCCACTGGGCCACAAGTCCGTCGCTCACACCAACTCGGTTGGCGGCCTCAGCGATCGAGATGCCCGCGACGGCAGGGGTGTTCGCCGTCTTGGGGCGTCCCCGGACGAGCGCGATCGCCTCGACGCGCTGCCTGGTCCAGTCGGGGGTGAAGGACAGGCCGCGCTCCCGCGACCACCGACACACGGTCCCGGTCGGGATGCCGATCGCCGCCGCCACCTCTGCGGGGGTCTTCCCCTCGTCGAACAGGCGCTCGGCCTGCGGTCGCAGGGCCTCGTGCTTGGGGTTGCCAGGGTGCGGGACCTTGAGGCCCGCCTCGCGCGCCCACTCTCGCACCTCGGCGACGGTCGCGCCCACCGTGTTGGCGGCCTGGTAGATCGAGTCGGTCTGCCGGAACGCCTCGATCGCTCGTTGCTGGATGCTCGTGTCTGGGGTCTGGTTTGTCTGGATCATGCCGAGGAGTCGGCATCGCTCGGGGGATCGGAGCTGAAGTTCAGGCCGTCAGCTCCGCGCGGGTCGCCCCCTCGCGCTCTCCCTCATGGGAGACCCGCACCGCAAGGACCGCTACGGCGAGACGTGGCCGCAGCACCGCCTCGACGCCTACCTCCAAGACCTCACCAGGCTCCGCGACCTGGTCATCGTGTCAGGCGGGTGGGCATGGCACCTCATGTCGCCGGCCGGGCACGTCGAGCTCAAGCACGCGCACGACCACAAGGACCTCGACCTGTTCGTGGCGGGGCGCAACGTCGCCGCCCTCTACGCGCGGCTCGCGGAGCTCGGCCACGTCCGCGTCCCCACCCGATACGACAAGCGCCTCAGGACCCCGTACGAGTTCCACCGCTACGAGCGGGTCGCCGAGCCGGACGGGCACGAGCCGTTCCGCGTCACCATCGACCTGTTCGTCGGCGAGCCCCCCGTGCGGGAGATCGAAGGAGGGTGGCGCGTCGTCCACCCTCGGCACCTGGTCACCCTGTACCAGACCGTCCACGGGAGCGACAAGTGCTTCGCCGTCCAGGCCGCGATCCGCCTGCTCATCATGGGGATCGACCCGGTCGGCCGACCCGAGCTCATGCAGCCCCTGGGGCGATAAGCTAGCCCGCCTCGTGCCCCACGAGGAGCTCCGCCGTCGAGACCTCCTGGTCGATCATCGCCTGCGTCCAGCCGGAGATGGGCTCCACGTCCGTGATCTCCCCCACCGGAGCCTGACAGCCCGCCACCCCACAGCCCACCACGTGGGTGGCCTCGTCGCGCCCGCAGAACACCACGCGGTCCGCGTGGGTCTTGCCTAGCAGCCGGGAGACGAGCGGCGAGAGCTCGACCTGAACGGTCCGAGTGTAGGCAGTCGCGCGGTACTGACGGCCCTTCCATGTGAAGCAGTCGGTGATGTTCGGGGTCTGGCTCATGGGATGGAGTCGAAGTGCGATGACACACCGGAGCTGTAGATCGATTAGCCCCCGTAGCCCGACTCCTTGAACCGCACCCAGCCATCCTTCGTCATCGTGAGCCCCTCCGCTTCGAGCCACTCCTTGTCCTCCGGCCGCGCGCGCTCCCAGGTCTGTCGGATCCGCTCCCTCCTCATCCTCTCGGCCACCTCGGGGGGCCATCCGTCCACCGGGTGGGGCCAGACGTTGAAGCTGTGCTGGTCGGTACCGGGGTTGGGCAGGTCGAGGTCCCGACACACCACGTCCACGACGTGGTCGAAGGGGTGTGGCACCTGCTCGACCGGCTTGCGGGTGCTCGACTTGGGCTCCAGCTTGCGGGCCTGGTGCTGGCGTCGGGCTTCCATGAAGAACCCCTCGAGCAGGGTCTGGAGCCGCTTCAGCTTGTCCTCTGGAGTCATCCGACCCGTCGGAGGACGAACGCACGGCACCCCGAGCTGACGGGATCCGTGCGTTTCGTCAACCTCCCCGCTGGGGACGGGCTAGTGGGCGTATCCCTGGTGCCGCTTGCACCACGCGCAGGGCGTGCGGTCGGTCCGGGTCGCCCGGTTGACGTCGAGGTTCCAGTCCCCCAGGTAGCGCTCAGCGAGCGCCGCCTGGACGGCCTTCTTGGCCTCCTCCTCCATCCCGCCGTACGAGACGGCGGGGCGCCCCACCTCGGTCTGCCACGCGCGCCAGTTGGGTAGGGACATCACCGCGGCGGCGCAGTCGGGCGAGACGTCGATCCACACGCGGAGGCTGGAGGCGAGCGTCTTCTGGGCGTGCAGGTAGGTCTCCGTGACCCAGTGCGGGCGCTGGTGTACGTCGCTGGGTCGGAACCCCTCCCAGCCCGCGTGGGCCAGCCAGGCGGTGGCGTGGAGGTTCTGCTCGTTGATCGACAGGGACCGCCACCAGGTCCGGGCCGCGTCTCGCTGCTCTTGCGTCGTGTCGTACATGACTGCATGTCGATGAGAGTCCTGGGATCGGAGCTGACGATCAGCTCCGATCCCAGGAGGCCCCGGTACGATGCCCCATGCGAATCCTCTGGTTCCCCCTGAGCCTCCTGCTCCACCTGCTCCGAGTCCGGCCCGCCTGCGGGTGCGGGATGGCCCACCTGTGCCTGGCCTGTCCCTCGTGGAAGCTCCGCCTCCAGGCGAAGTTCCACGACGTGGGAGCAGCGGGGCATGCCGTGCCCCCGTGGCTCGTCGCGTGGCACCACATCCACCACCGAGACGCGATCGAGCTCATGCTGTCCCACCAGCCCGACGGGGAGACGGCCTACTTCAACCGGCTGGCCCTGACCCTCCTCCGCATCAAGCGGCAGCAGGCTCCGCTCGTCCTTTTGGCGGGCGGGATCGCGGGCCTGGCGCTCGGAATCGGGTCGGGAACGATCGGCCTGCTGGCCGCCCTCCTGGCGGCCTTCGCGTACCGCTACGAGGCGTCAGGCTGGGTCGTCAGGACGGGCCTGCTCCTCGACCGCGCGTGGCGTGACGTCGGGAAGGTATCGACCTACCGCGACCTCGCCCCACTGCCCAAGCTGCCCGGCTAGGTGCGCCGCGCGAGCAGCACCTCCCGCACGACCTCCGCGTGGCAGGGGAGCGGGACGCACCAGCAGAGCAGCGTGAGGGAGCCGGCCGCCTGGTAGAGGCGGAGGAGTCGCTCGACCTCCCTCGACTGCGGGGAGCTCGGGTCGGCGAGGCGATCGTCGAGCCAGGCGCGGTAGCGGGCGATCGCCTCGGATCGGCTCGCCACCATCGTGACGGCGAGCCGGCTCGGGCGGTGCGAGAAGGGGTTGCCGAGCGGGGAGGGCCGGCACACCTCCTCGCCGACCGCGCCCGGTCGGATCTTGTCGACGCGGATCACGCGGACGCCCCGAAGAACCCGAGCTGCTCGCGGCCCTGGGTTTGTGGTCGGGGCGCGCGCCCGGCCCGGCGGGCGTAGTAGCCGCGAACCTCCGCGACGCGGTCGGGCAGGAGCTTGGCGTACTTGGGGTTGAGCTCGCAGCCGACCCAGCGCAGGCCCAGGTGATCGGCGACCCCCGCGACGGTCCCCGCTCCGAGGAACGGGTCGAGCACCGTGCCCGGTACCGCGCCGGCGCCGCACCCGCAGGTGGCCCTGAAGCCCTGGGCGTCCGCGAGGATCGTGCCGCGGTTCACGACCCGCGCCCACGGGGTCCCGCAGGCCGCGCAGACGTGGGTGGGGCAGCTCGACTTGAGGCACTTCTCGACGAGCAGCGGGGGCATCATGGCGAAGTGGTGCAGCTTGCTCGGCTGGCTCGCGAGGAACCACACGTCCCGCAGGTTGCGCCCGGCCGGGAGGTCCAGGGGAACCTTCTGCCCACGCTGCGGGGGGTCCGGCTTGTTCGCCTCGCGCACCGGGTCCCCGTCCCCGAAGTACCCAGTCGAGCACCCGAGCTGGAAGACGTACTCGTGGGACCTGGTGGGCCGCCAGCTCCCGCGACGGAGCACCAGCCCCCCGTTCCCCCTGCACCGGTCGCACCCTGGGCATGCGGCCCACTCGGTGCCCTGCTGGAACTGGAGGTCCCCGTGCCGCTTGTCCCGGTGCCCCGCACCCGCGGCGTACTTCTGGTCGCGGGCGCGTCGGCTTCCCTGCTTCCTCCGGCAGGGCTCCCAGCGCCACCCGGCCACGCTCTCGGGGAGCATGTTGCGCTTGGCCCAGATGACGTCCGACCGCAGCACCCACCCGTCCGCCTGGAGGGCGACGGCGACGAGCCACGGGATGCCCACCAGGCTGCGCTCCCGGATCCCGAGGTCCTCCGCCCCCGTCGAGGCCCACAGGTTGACGTGCCGCTGCGCGTGCTCGTCCCCCTTGCCGTGCCCCGCCTTGACGTACCCCGACCCCTTGCGCTGCGCGTAGGAGTCGCCGAGGTTGAGCCACACGGTGCCGTCCTCGCGAAGGACCCGGCGCACCTCGCGGAACACGCGGACGAGCTTCTCCACGTACGCGCTCGGCGTCGCCTCGAGCCCGACCTGGCCGTCCATCCCGTAGTCCCGGAGGCCCCAGTACGGGGGGCTCGTCACGCAGCAGTGGACGCTGCGCGCAGGGAGCGCACGCATCGTCTCCAGGCAGTCGCCGACGATGAGCCGGCCCGCATCGGTCATGCGGGAAACCTACCCCGCTAGCGGGAGAAGCCGAGCGCGATGAGCAGGATGACGCCGAAGTAGAACCACAGCATCATGCCGTCACCAGATGAGTCGTCGTGTGGCATGTGGGGAGGTCGATGGAGGTTGGGTCCGTCGAGCTGTACCTAGTACATGCGGGGACGGCCGTGCATAGACAGCAGCACGAACGCCCAGACGAGGCCGTAGGCCCCCAGCGCGACGAGAGCAAGCCAGAAGGCTACGCGAAGGAACTTCCTGTAGTTGGACACGTCGACGTCGTATAACCCCTCCCCCACCTGCGAGCTGACTCACCGGTAGAGCTCCAGGCGCTTTATGCCCGAGAGGTTCCCCACGACGCCGACGTGCCAGCCTCGGCCCTCGGTGAACTCCAGGGTCATCATGACGGAGTCCTTCCCCCCGAGGTAGAAGCCGTGCTCCTCGTCGTGGTGGACCGTGAGCAGGTCGTCCGTGTAGGCGGTGACCTCCATGCCGGCCCGCAGGCCCTCACGGGCCAGGATGGGCTGCCCGTCCTTGTCCCGCAGCGTGGCGCCGAGCTCCTCGTAGACCGCGAACTTGATGCGTCCCGCCTCGTCGACCGGGACGAGCACGGGGGCGGGGTCCACGCAGAAGTACAGGCCCCGCAGTCCGCCCTGCGCATGGGTCTCGTGGATCGAGGTCCACAGCGCGTCGACCTCGGCCCAGTCGACCAGGCGGGTGAACTTCTGGTCGCACAGGAACTGGCGCTCCCGCTGGGCCACCAGGAAGTCGTACGCCTCGACCCGGTACCAGCGCTGGTCCTCCGTCGCGGCCTCTCCCACGGCCAGCGCGGCCTTCGCGGAGTCGACCCGGTGCGCCGGCAGCAGGCAGTAGCGAGGGTAGCCCTCCCGGTGGAGCTCCTGCGCCCCCAGACCCAGGACGTAGGCCGCGCGCTCCCCGTGGGCGACGACCGGGACGGGGACCCACCGCTCCAGGATCGCCTGGTGCCCGTCCCGGGTCCCCACGTACGACACGCAGACCCAGCAGCGCACGCGCAGCGTCGCGCTCAAGAGACGCCCTCCGTGCTCGGAGGCTGAAGGCCCAGGCGCGCGTAGTCCTCGGGGGTCATCGGCCGGAACCCCAGCTCGTGGATGGCCTTGTCGACCGCCGCCTCACAGTACAGGGACCAGGCGCGCTGGAGTGCCTGGTCGATGAACGCGACGCGGCTCGTACCCGCGATGTCCAGGTGTGGGTCGTCGTGCTGCTTGGCCATCCCGAGGTCCACCAGGACCTTGCCGATGGTCCACTTGTCGAGGCCGCGCCGCCGGGTCTCCTCGACCGCCGCGTCGGGGAAGATGACCCCGTCGCTCACCTCCTGCACCCTCAGGCCGTTTTGGTGCTCGATGACCACGACCGCGCGGTCCACGTAGGCCGACTCCTCGTCGAACACCCCGTTCTCGACGGCCACGTAGAGGTCGGCGTCGGGCACGGCCGTCCGAGCGGCGCGCACCCGGTTATCCGCCCCCTGGAAGGTCTCCAGGTCCATGGGCTGCTCGTTGACCCCGGAGGGCACCTTCACCGTGACGATCTCGAAGTCGGGACCGAAGGCCCGACGGCACGCGTCGAGCTTCACGGCGCTCGTGGAGGCAAGGACGATCTTCTTCATGCGGAGGGGACGCGGGGTGCGTCCCTGGCCGGAGCTGAGCGCTACCCGCGCTCGATCCTCATGAGCATGAGGGTGGGGTTCCCCACGTGGACCCCCTTGTCCGCCAGGATCCTCGCCAGGTGAAGCCAGCGGGCGCGCGCCCGGTCCGCCTCGACCGTGAAGGTCTTGTCCAGGGCGTGCAGGGGCACGCTCTTGGTGAGCTCCCCCTCCCCGTTACGCGCGCAGCGGTCGACCGCCACGACGAAGCCGTACGCGTCGTAGTCTACGCTCACCACCGGGCGGTCCGGGTTGTGGTAGTCGAGGACGTCGTCCCAGAGGAAGACCTCGTCCTCCGGGTTCACCTGGTTGAGGTTCTCGGACCCCCAGAGGCCGAGCACGAGGGCGGTTACGTTCTGTCCCATGCGGGAGAGTCGCGGGCGAGGTGTGATTCGGAGCTGAGCGCTACCGGTGCGCGACCGTGGTGAGCAGGAGGGAAGGAGGTCCGAGCGCGACCCCCTTGCGGGCCAGCACCCTCACGAGGTGATCCCACTGGGATCGCGCCCGCGCGATCTCGGCGGTGAACAGGCGCTCGACGGCCGCGACGTCCCCGAACGGGATCGTGTGGGCGGAGAGGTCTCCCTCCTCGTCGTAGCGCCCCCGGTCGACCGCCACGCAGTAACCAAGCGCGTCGCGAGACTCGCTCAGGAAGGGGTTGCCGGAGTGGTAGGAGTCGATCTCCGGCTCCCACAGATACCTGTAGCCCTCCTCGACGTAGAACCGGTCGAGGAGGTTCTCGACCCGCAGGCCGAGCAGGAGCGCGGTTACTTCCTGTCCCATCAGGAGCAGAGCCCCATGAGGCCGCAGCCGACCGCGAGCGCCCACCCGAGGAGGTAGACGGACAGCGCGGCGGCGAGCAGCCCGAAGGCGATTCGTACGATGGTCTTGCGCTTCAGCATGTTTTTGTCCTACCCGCCGAACTGACTCGCGCTACCGCCTCGCAGAACTCGACGAGCTCCCGGTCGGAATACGCCTGCTTGGCGTAGTTCGCGATCACGGCGACGAAGCGCACGTTCCCCTGCACATACCCAAGCGACGAGTCGATCCGGTCCAGGCTCGCACGCTTGTGTCGGTCGGTCTCGTCCCTCCAGCCCATCGTGCTGTGCGGGAGGGCGAGAGCCCAGCCGGTTAGGGGGCACTGACCGCCCTGTAAAGCCCAGAGCTCCCTGAGGTACTCGGGTGTGATGTCCGTGAGTCCGTACTGCTTGCGGTACCGCGCTCGTGCGATGAACCAACGGAATGGCGTCAGTGCGTGACGGTTCGACCCTGGAGGCGGCGGTTTTGAGTGTCGTTTCGGACTTTTGTTTCCCGCAACCATGGTGCAGGAGAGGTTACAAAAGAAGCGCGTAGCCCCGTCTCGAATCCGGCGATCGTACTCGCCCTTGTACTTCTTGAAGGGTTTGGTGCAGGTCGCGCAGATGAGGTCGATGTAGTCCATTACCTTGTTGGAGGTGATGGACTTTGTATTGAAGGTGGAGGTGGCGAGAGTCGAACTCGCATCCTGAAACGTCTCGCGGAGATCCCTACGTGCGTAGCTGGCAGTCGTTTCACCCTGCGAGGCGCCTACCAGCGGGCTCCCCATCGGGCTATTCCACCTTTGCTTCGCCCCCTGCCCCGATGGACCCTGGCAGGCGCTAGCCCGGCTATTTTTATGCCCCTTCCCCGGTCACGGACCCTACCTGGGAGGGACAGCCTCTGCCCGCTTACTAGGCGGCGAGGCGAACGCTGTTGTCGTTCGCGTTTATGGTTTTCCCGCTTGATTCACGAGGGGGCAGGGCCCTCGGCACGCGATCGTCTACTGCTCGTCTCAGTCGAAACCGGTACACCCCCGAAGGGTCGTTATGAAGCCTAGTCTACCCGATCCGGGCCGGAGGAGCTGAGTTCTCCACGTACTCGTCGACCTGTCGCCCCAGTGGCGGTCGCAGAGCGGAGCGATGGGGAAGCAGTCTTCCTCGGTCTGGATCTCGTCGCGGTACTCGACGCGCCCCTGGCACGCGCCCTGGCCACGCCGCTCGCAGAGGAGCTCCCGCGTGTCAAGGTCGCCGTGGAAGCCCGTGCGCAGGTTCACCGCGTGCTTCTCGCACAGGCGCGCGCAGGGGACCGGAGGCTTGTCGGGGACGTGGATCGCGTCGCGCGGAGCCACTGGCCCGCGACAGGCTCCGTAGGTGTTCGCGTAGGGGGCGTACTCGCAGGGTTCCATCGCGGGTAGGTACCCGCATGAAGCCCACGTGGATCAACATCAACGATGGGGGCCTGCTGCGGGCCGACGCCATCATCCTCATCTACTTGGCCGAGAAGGATGTCCCGGCCATCCTCACTGCGACGCACCACAACCTACACGTCAGCGCCCAGAAGATCGACGAGCTCGTCAAGCATGTGGAGGCGTACGGGGTCCCGCTCCTCAAGTGCCGGCGACCTCTGGTTCATGGTTTTCCTGACCACTGGCATGACGTGTGGCTCAACCTCGACCGTGTCCTGTGCGTGCTCCCCACGACTCGCGGCCACACCGAGGTGTTCGTCGACTGGACGCGCGGTCTCACGCTGACGATGGAGGAGCCTACGCCTGCGGAGATGATGGCCACGCTGCGCCGCCTATCAGAGCGCCCCTCGTAGGATGCGAGACGCCAGAGCCGTAAGACGCCTCATCGCGACGACCCACACCTCAGCGCTGGATCCCTACAAGATGACCCAGAAGCTGAAGGAGTTGTCCAGCCACATCCCCTGGAGCATCAACCACAAGAAGCAGCAGGTCGAGACGCTGAAAGCCGCGATCAAGCGGCTAGAGAAGTCCCGCGTGAACGCCTTCCTGGGTCAGGCGTACGCGATGACGTCGAACGCGTACACAACTGGGTACGACAAAGACAAGCTCCTCAAAATCCTGGAGAAGGCCGTGCAGGAGGCGAAAGCCCTCGGTGAGGACGGGGAGGGACTCGCCTCCTGGATCTCCCAGCTCGCTCGGGAGATCCAGAGGTAGGATGCGGGACGCGAAGGTAGTACGCCGCCTCGTCGCGGCCTACACGCCGAACCGCGACCTAGAGAACGCGTGGAAGCGCGCCTTCGGGGTCGTGCAGCACTTGGACTCCACGATCTCCGACATGGAGAAGCGACTCGTGGACCTCCAGCGTAACCGCGACGGGATCGCCACACCGCTCAACGCGATGCGAGAGACGCTCACGCGCGTGATGAGGGGGGTAGAGGAGCCCGACAAGAAGGCCCTCGTTGGCCTGGTCAGGCAGGCTCAAAAGGTCGTCGATCGCGTCGTCGACTTCGACGAGCGCAACCGCATGCAGGATGACCTGGACGAGATCATCCTCAAGCTGTCGAAGCTGCCCTAGCGGGTGGGCGTCTGAGGGGCCGGCGGGCCAGACCGGAGCCGGTTCGCCTCCATGATGGGGACGTTGGCCTCGGTCGGGATGTAGATGGTCTCGCGCTCCGACCCCTTGAGCGAGGTGACCCACAGGTAGCGGAGGTACCGCTCGCCCTGCTCGCCGCGCAGCGAGTCCCCGAGGATCTTGTTGGCCTCCGCGAGGCCCCTGGCGCGAGCGACCTCTGCCTCAGCCTCCAGGGTTGCCGACTCCTTCTTCTGCCGGGCCTCCAGCACGCGGATCTGGCGGTTCTGCTCCGCCTTGGCGAGCTCCGCCTGTCCCTCCAGGCCCTGCTGCCAGACGTTGTAGTGGGGGCATCCGTACATCCCTGTGGCGATCAGAGAGAGGATGCCAAGGATGTAGTTGCGGACGATCTTGTGGGTTGGGTTCTGTGGACCGTACATGCCCGCTACTCACCGTCTAAGGCTCAGCGGGAGCTGAGCGAATCGCCCTCCACTTGCGGAACAGCGGAGCGAGCGGGGTCGTCGGGAGGATCGGGCTCGCCGCAACGATCGCGTGAACCTCATCGACGGAGAGAAGGTTTGGAACCTCCTCCGGCTCAGATCCCTGGAACACCAGGGTTCCTTCGGTGAACAGGACGGGGTCCTCATCCCTGAGGTCTTCCAGGCGCGGGGGGTCGAAGTCGTCCTCGGTGACGAACCACTCTGACCCAAACCCAGAGAGGAACTGGTGAAGCTCCAAGCGAGAGGAGATGAAGGTGACCCTCGCGTGCTCCTCACACAGGCGCTTCGCCTCCTCGATCGAGGGGAGGCCATCCCCGAGCAGCTTGTCGTGCGGACTGCCCGGAAGTCCCCTGAAGTGGAACCAGGCCCGGAACGTCCCGTCTGGGCACGTTGGAACCCAGTAGCGGTAGTTCTTCGAGGAGGGGAACCCGAGAGGTCCCGTCGGCTGCCACTCGATGATTGGGGTCATGCTGATGGAGCCTCCAGGCAGGCGAACACGTCCTGCTCGTTGAACGACTTGCCCGTCGTGTTGAGCCGGCGGAATGACTCCCGCGCGAACGCCAGGTCAGCGTCCCACGCGATCACGACCTCCCCGATGCGAGCGTCACGGAACTTCCCCATCACATCGTCCATGTGGTGGACGATGTCCCCGTCGATCTCCGCCTTCATGTGGGTCTGGAGCCAGCGCATGAAGGACGTGACCCGCAGGAACCGACTGACCGATATGCGGTCCTTGCTCTCCTCCCCCGAGGGGTCGTGGCGGAAGGTCCTCGTCGGGATGTCATAGTAGTAGCTAGACCCCTCGTCGGTAGCGACGAGGAGAGCCTGGATGCGCTGCTGGCCGTCCAGCACGAGCGCAGCGTCCGGCCGCGTCTCCTTGACGCCCCGGAAGCTCCTCACCTGGCGGACGTGCTTGCTCCACCGCTGCCAGGTGAGGATCGACCCGATCGGGTATCCGACGAGGATGCTGTCGAGGAGCTTGAGGACGTCCTCGACCCCCCACACGAAGTCCCGCTGGAAGAGCGGGAGCGCGTACTCACCCTCGCGGACCGAGCGGGTGAGGTCGTAGATGAACCGACTGCTGTGGGTGATGAAGGCCATGACCTAGCTCCGTAAAGGTGAAGTCGACGGGGTCGACCGCGCCCGGTCGATGTACGCCTGGAGGGCGGGCGAGTAGAAGGACTGCGAGTAGAGGGCCGACGGGTGGCGGGCCATCGGGACGCCGGGGAAGTCGGCGGGCCGGCGCACCGGGTCGCGGCCGTCCGCGCAGACGGGGCAATCGTTCATGTACCCCCGCCCCCAGCAGACGTCGCACTCGGCGTTCCACCACCCGATGCGGCCTTGGCCGTCGCAGGTACGGCAGCGGGTGTCATGGCACCCGGAGTAGACGCCGGGCTCAAGCTCGATGCCGGGGCACCCGCGGGTGCTCGGCTGACTCATGGGGTAACGCGGCATGGTGGCCTCCTAGTCGACCCGCAGGCCGAAGCGGCGCTCGAAGCGCTCCTCGTCGTTGTAGGTGTAGTGCTCGGCCCGGCACTCAGCGATCGCGTCGAGCACGCGCTCGAACCCGTCCGCCTGACCGTGGTACTTCTCCAGGAGCGGCAGGACGACCCGCTCCAGGAGGAGGCGCGGGACGACGGGCATCCCGAAGAACTCCCGCACCTGGTCGACCTCCCCGGTGAACCAGATGGTAGGCCGGGTCCACTTGCCGTCGAAGTAAAGCTCGGCGACTGCCTGCTTGACCTCCTCGTTGCTCCGGTGGAACACGAAGCACGCGAGCGGGGCATGCTGGAGGACCTCGTCGAGCTTGTTGGCCTGGAGGCGCTCGTAGTGCGCGAAGTGGGGCAGGGTCTGGACGCGCGGCTCGAACTGCTTGCGGTAGTCCACGACGATCGTACCGCCCTGGGCGCGGCGCAGCGCGAGGAGCTCGTCCATGACGGGCCGGCGCTCCTCGGTGAGGAGGTCGAGGGAGTTCCCGATCTCGAAGCCCGCGGTCGCGCGGACTTCGTTGAAGTGGTCGAGGAGGCCCTGCTCGTCCGTCCGGAGGTCGGTCAGGCGATCAAGGAGCGCCTTCTCGCGCTGGGTGGGGTTCGTGTCCATGAGACTCTGTCGATGCGTCCGCGAGGATCGGAGCTGACGGAGGAGCGCACGGACCTTCCCCGTCTAGGGCGGCGCAGCGCGCGACGGGCGGGAACCCCACGCACTGCACGCAGGGGAGCGGGTAGCCGTCCTTGTCAACGGGCCAGTCGGGGGAGGGGCGCATGCGCGCCTTGTGCTCCTCCTCCGAGAGGGGCTCGTCCTCGACGAACCTATCCCTCGGCACGCACGGCCTCCATGCTGTCGTTTATGACCTCAGCGACGATACCGTCGTTGGGGTCGGACTTGCTGTGGTTGGTCTTGCCGAGCGACTCCTGCCACCTGCGCAGCGACTTCGCGTACGCCTCGCGCAGCCGGCCTGCAACCTTCCCTGTCCCCTCCTTGTAGGTGGTGCGCATACCGCGCCCGAACCCCCAGAGGGTCCCGTAGCACACGAAGAGCGGCAGGCCGAGGACGATCGCCACGGGCACGACCGTGACCGAGGCGACGTCGAGGAAGAAGGCGACGAACCCGGTGCGCCCACCCCACAGCCGACTGTAGACCTTGTGGACGAGGCGCGGGAGCTCCCGAATGTAGACCCAGCCGTGCGCGGCACCGAGCGCCGGGCCACTCACGACCCCCATCACTCCTGACCACACACCAAGCAGCGGCTTGATGTCGTAGACCGTCGCCCCCTCTGGGAGGGGTCCAGGTGCGGGCTCATTCCACACGAAGCGCACGATCTCCCCGAGCCCCTGGAACCCACGGTAGGAATCGGCGAGCGCCTCAGCCGGCCCGTGGAACGGGCCCTGCCAGAATCCGCGCGCCGCTCCGATCAGGACGCTGGCCGAGGAGATCAGGGCAGCCCCGACGGGCATCACGAAGGGCGTCACGATGCACATCGCGGCCTTCAGGTTCGGACCGATCCGGCGCTCCCGGCAGATGGTCCGCCAGGCAGTCCCGATGGCCTGAGGAACACGGGTCCCCGTGGCGATCACTGCCGTCAGGCCCGCCAGGGCACCAATCGGCAGGCCAACCAGCCCACGTACCGCCCACCACAGGCCGTAGCGCTCCTTCTTGCCTGGTTTCCACGTGTCACCCCATTGGTCAAGACGGGACTCTGCGGCGCTCTTATCACTCATGGTTCCTCCGTGTGGTCTGGAACGACTAGGTCGAGTTGACGGGAGCTGTGGACGCCCGCGCGAACGAGATGAGGGTCGCGTCGGCGAGCGCAGCGTTCTGTCGCGCGACGAACCTACAGGCGTCGGTCAGGGTACCGCGCCGTGGTCGTTCGACCCGCGTGCCCTGCCATCCGGTTCCCCCCTGGGCGAGGAGGATGTGAACCTCCACGACCGCGTAGTTACCGAACTTCTCATACGTTGCTATCGCCGTGTGTCTGGGCATGGGGGTCCTTACGAGAGGTAACCAACAACCTCGAAGCGCGCATCCAGGCGCGTCCACTGGAGGGACAGCACGGAGTTCTTGATCTCCGTGGGAGAGAAGGCGTCGGCGGGGTTGCTCATCGCGATCCGCACCGTGCAGCGCCCCTGGTCGGTCTCCAGTAGGCTCACCGTCTCGGCGATCTCAACGCCGTGACGGCGCATCACCTCAACCGCCGCGGAGAACGCCGCACCTACCTTCTCGAACCGGCCGTTGCCGTCCAGGCCGGCGCGAGCGATGCTATCGTTGATGAGGGTGCGGCGAGCCGGCTTGAGGGTCGTCATGGCGTGCATGACAACGAGTCGGAACGAACCCCAGAAGTGGAGCTGAGTTCCGGCCAGAGGAACTCCTCCATGAAGAGGTCAGAACCCCATCGACGGTTCGCCTCCTTGCAGGCTCCGGTGACCGCGCGGCACTCCGCCGAGGTGAAGCTCATGCGCCCCATGCGGAACGCGAGGTCCCGCGCGGCAGAGATGTCCCCTGTAAGGATGGTGCGAGCGATCCGGATGGGGTCGCTCGCGCAGGGGACAGGGTAGCGCTTCTGGGACACAGGACACCTCTCTTTGGGTTGGAGCTAGTCGGCCTTGAGTTGATCCCCTAGGATCGCCTCGATCTGCTCGATCTTGTCGTCTGGGACGTTGCCCCAGAACATGCGGTGGAGCTTCGCGCGAACCTCCTTGCAGTGGCGCATGCGCTCGGCCTCCCGCTTGGTCTCCTCGTTGACGGGCAGGATGTAGCCGTCCGTCGAGTACTGTCCCGCCTTGCCGATCCCCGTCTTCGGGGTGAACTGCCGGCGAGGCCCGCGCGGGATGAGCGGAGAGTCTACCGTGAGGACCCCACCGCCCAGCGAAGACACCTTGACCACCAGCGGGCCGTCCGAGCGTATCCAGAGGACCTCATGCCCTACCTGGAGAGAGGCCAGCCAGGTGCGACGTGCCGCGTCGCACCTGGGAAACTGATTGATGTTCGGGATCGTCATGCAGGGAGGTCGAATCCACTGCATGGATCGGAGCTGAGGATTCGCGGGTAGGCTACGACATGCGCGACAAGACTCCTCCCGAACATGTCAACGTACCCCTCGACAGCCTCGACTCCATCGTGCTCCTCACGATGGGAGTAAGGATCGCCCGCGACGAGACCGAGAAGGAGGGCCGCTGCTGGGACTACACGCTCCCGCTCGGGTGCGTCACCTGCACGAGGGACGTCCTCACCACGCACGTCGTGGAGGGCTACGGCGGGCTCTGCGCCGGCTGCGCGCCGGCCGAGCCGAGGGCGAAGCCCCTTCCCTGGGCGGGACCCTTCAGCGTGCTGCACCGGAGGGGGTTCGTGCTGCCCGAGCGCTAGCGTACGGAGTGGTCAGCTCCGATCCTCATCTCGACCTCGCCTTGCTTGCATGTCCCAGTCTCCTGCCCTGAATCCCCGCTGGGTGCTGTGCGCCCAGGCGCTCGGCCTCGACCCCACCCCGCGTAAGCCCGACGAGGATGTCGACGAGCGGCCGGGCTTCCTGAACGCCGTCACCTTCATGCTGTGGCTCAGCCCCCGCTGGGAGGAGTTCCGCAAGGATCGCAACATGCGACGAGATGACGAGAAGATGGCCAACTCCAGCCTACACGCGGAGTTCGACGCCTGGCTCCGCCAGGGAGTCGAGGCGGGCCAGTGGAAGAACAACCCGATGGACAACCCGATGGACGACAGGATCGCCGCATGACCCGGTTCAACATGAACGCTGTAGACCGCGACGAAGCTCGCCAGTACCTCATGGCCCGTGCCCATCAGGTGCTCGCGGACGGGTTCGTCCTCATGTCGAAGGACGTCGAGCCCCTCGTAGAGAACGGCGTCGAGTGGGGCTGTCGTGTGCTGCTTCGCGGCGTCGGGACGACCTACCAGACTGTCTACACCTACGCTCCACACCGGAGGCAGGGCTACACGTCGGACTTCTTACGAGGAAGCGAGCATCCCGTTCTCACGGTGCCCGACTGCAACATCGAGGGATACCTCAACCACATCAGGGTAGCCTTCCACATGGCAGCCCGCCACGTCGAGTGGCCCGAGTACCGCCTCATCTCCAAGTACTACGATGACAAGGCCGCCGAGCGGTCCCAGGTCCCCTACATGAACCACATCGACGAGGGGCTCGCGGTGCTGCGCGGGATCAAGGCGAGCCAGGACGCGCAGCGCGCCTACTGCCTCCACCCGATGTTCCAGTCGGACGACGACCTGCACAAGAACTTCTGCGAGATCGACGCGATGGTCCGCGACGACCGGATCTCACCGTCGGTGATCGCACTTACGCTGGAGTACCGCAACATCGCCAACGCCACCCTGTCGCGCCGGGAGATCCGCGGGGCCGACGACATTCACCTGTCGCCGATCGAGGAGGTCAACGACATGCTCCGCGCCGACAAGGTGCAGAACCGCAAGGACTTCCTCCTGCACCACGCGCGAACGCACGAGCGTAGAGCGGCGCTCGACCGCTACTTCCGCCTCTGGCTGGAGCGCCTGAGTGTCCCCGAGACCGAGTTCGCCTTCTACTTCGACCGTCTCCAGGTCGGAGGGCGGTACGTCTCCCTGGAGGACGCGGGGCTAGCGTTGGGCGCGTAGCCGCGCCTGAACTCGCGCATGAAGCAGCGCCTGCGGGAGCAGCCGCAGGACCTCCATCATCGCTGCGATCTCGTCCCCGCACAGGTGGATCCCGCAGGTCGCGCACACGACAAGGGCACCGAGCACGACCCCAAGGGGGAGGTGGGTGTTGGTGTGGGGATGGTGCGAGTGCTTACAGTGGCTCATGACAGCAAGTCGATGACCATACCTGTTCTGGAGCTGACCTAGTCGAGAGTGCGCGCCAACCCCATGCCAGGGAAGAGCGCGGCCCCGCTGGTCATGAAGTTGTACAGGACGATCACGTTGGGTTGAAGGGTCCAGGAACCGAGGTAGATCGACAGGCCAGGGCCACCTCCAAGCAGGAGCTCCGCGTGATCCCAGTCGGAGTCCGTCTGGTTGTGCATGAGCATCGCGATGAGGTCGATCCCCACGCGCGCATGGACGGGGAAGTCCGCGGTGAGCGTGGGGATGAAGCCCCATTGGCGGGTCTCCGGGGCCACCTCAACCGCAAGCTGCGGGGTGATGGTGACCTTTCTTATGTCGAAGGCCGCCCACAGGCCGCCCGAAGCATAGACGCCCGCATGGACCGGAGGCCCAGGCAGGTTCATGTACTCCCCCACCCCGATGGCCGCCCCCAGCACGGGCTTGGCCGCGGAGGTTGCGGGCAACAGGAGGATCCCAAGGGTCAGAGCGAGGTGCTTCAGCATGCCCTTGCCTGCCAGAACAGAGGCGAGACGGAGCTGAACAGCTCTGGTGGGCCCGCAACATGGTACTAGAGGGCATGACCTGGTGCTGGCCTCTCGCCGATCGTTACCCCATCCTACCAAACGGCCAAGGTGCGTTCGGGGCCGTTCGGACGCACGACGTTCACACCGGAGTAGACCTCTACGCCCCTGTGGACCAGCTAGTAGTGGCTGTGGAGGACGGTGTGGTCGTCGCCATCGACCTATGCTTCACCGGAGGGGCTGAGTCTCCCTGGTGGAACCAGACCGCTGCCGTGTTGGTGGAAGGGGCGAGCGGTGTGGTGCTCTACGGCGAGGTCGAGGCGGCCGTCAAGGTGGGAGACCACCTGCTGGCCGGAGACCCTGTCGGCGTAGTCCGTCAGGTGCTGCGGGAGCGGCCGGGCAAGTCGTACCCCAACCCAGCCTCCATGCTCCACCTGGAGCTCTACGCCACGGGCACGCGAGCGGCGGTCTGGTGGCGACCCGGCGAGGCGCAGCCCGCTGCGCTCCGCGACCCCACCGACCTCCTGCGCGGCGCGCTCTGTCCCGACGGCATCGTGCCGGCCGGCGTCGTAGTGCTGCGAGACGACGAGGGGAAGGTCCTGCTGCTCCGACGCTACCTGCACGACCGCAACATGCCCGGCCTCTCGCTGCCGGGCGGGCAGGTCGAAGAGGGGGAGTCCCTACCGGACGCGCTGCGTCGCGAGGTGCGCGAGGAGACAGGGCTGGAGGTGCGGTTCCGCTCCTACGCGGGGGCCTACCGTACGGGTTGGTTCGACGTCCACGCGGTCCACGGAGTCATCGAGGGAGGGGAGCTTCGCGCCTTCCCCTCCCCAGAGCACGAGGCCGCCATGTGGGTCGCGCCGACCGACGCCCTCTCGATGGACCTGGCGGGGTCGATGACCCGCGCCATCCTTCAGGCCCTAGTGGCCGTGGATCCCACCCTCGCTTCTCGGTGAAGCTCGCGAAACTGCGTGATCTCCTCCTCGCTGAGGTCGTCCCACCCGTCGCGGCAGCCCACCTCACGCATCCCGTAGAGGCGGCCATGTGTGTGCGACGGCGTGTACTCCTCCATACGGAGGACGTTGAGGTACAACCCCCCTCGGAAGTGTAGGTACAGAAGGGGGCCCACACGACGCAGCTCGCCCCAAGGAGCCTACGGCGAGTCCTGCGGCCCCGTTTAGGCCGTGTGACAGCTCGATGTCCCCCGCAGGCTTCGAGATCGTCTCATGCGCCCGTTCGAGAGAGAGAAGAGACTGCTCCCCGAGTTCCCGTCGACCCCTCACCTGCCGTTCCAGCCGAACACCGGTCGGGGCGACTGCGTGGCGTCCGAGCAGGACGCGCAGGTGATCTTCTCTTCTCCTCGACTCACCATTGAGGAGAAGATGGACGGCGCGTTCCTCGGGATGACCCTCGACGAGGACCAGGTGATCATTCGGAACCGCGACCACATCCTGCGCAAGGGATACGTCGCGCGCACGGAGGCCAAGCGGCAGTTCGCCCCCGCGTGGAACTACGCCTACCAGCAGGCGGACAAGCTGCGTCGCCTCCAGGAGCTCGCCGGCGCCCCGGTCGCGGTCTGCGGGGAGTGGCTCGTCATGACCCACGGGACGCGCTACGAGGCCGCCCGCGTGAAGCGCTGCCCGTTCGTCGCCTTCGACCTCTACGACCCCGAAGCGGGCCGCTACCTCGACCCGCTTGAAGCCCGCTGGCTCCTCGCGCAGGTGGGGTTCACGATGCCCGAGCTCATCGAGCGACGCGCGCTCACGTACGAGCACCTGGCCCAACTCGCGTGTCGACCGTCAAGCTGGTCGAAGATCGACCCCCAAGAGGGTCTATACCTCAAGGTGGGCGACGGCAAGTACCTCACGCACCGCTTCAAGATGGTGCGGCCGGGCTTCGAGCCCGGAAAGTACCTCAAGCAGAGGTAGCGGCCTTGGCCTCCTGCGCCCGCAGGAGGGCGATCCGCTCCCGCATGGCGTCCCTCGACGCGTCCACCGCCGCCGAGAAGGCCGTCGAGAGGGCCTCCCGGTCCGCGAATGGTGCGTGGTCAATGAGGTCGAAGGCGTCATCCAGGCAGGTCTTCCACCCACCCTGGTTGAGAGCCTCCGCGCTCAACCCGCGCTCGCGGGACAGCCCGATCGCGCGCTGGATGAGGCGGCTCATCACTTCGTTTGCTACCGAGTGGTCTGGTGTGTTGCTCATGGGGATGAGTCGATAAGTCAGAAGACATCGGAGCTGAAAAGAGAGGTTCCACCGGTAGACACACCACCGAAATAGAGGCCCTGCGTCGGGTCGTTTTCTCGTGAGCTTCGGGGCTTTTGCCCAAGCCGATGACGCACTCGACTTGAACGGTCACCCCGCGCGCCTGTGTCACTTGCGCTGAAGCTGTGGAACCTAACCCTCTATCGAGGTGACCGGCCCGATGGGAGCTGAGAATTTGCAGTCACGCCCCGCTTGGCCAGCAGGTCGGCACGCTCGTTCTCCATCACCCCACTGTGGGCGGGCACCTTGACGAAGTAGACCTCCGCGAACTCCTCGATCTTCTGCCGGATGCGGTCCACCAGGTCCGTGTTGGCCTTGGCGGTCCACCCCCGTGCCAGGACCCCGATCACGTAGGTGGAGTCGCTGTACACGACCACAGGACGTCCCCGGTGCTGCGGGTGGATGGCCTCCAGTCCCCGCAACACCGCGGTGAGCTCCGCGACGTTGTTGGTGCCGCGTCCGATCCCCTCCGAGAGCTCACGCCGTGGCGGGTTGGCGCGCGGGAGGCGGTCGAGCAGCACCACCCCGATCCCCATCGGGCCTGGGTTGCCTTGACAGGCCCCGTCCGTGTAGACGTGCAGGACGTCGTCACGGTTGGGAGGCCGGCTGAGCACCTTGACGGGGTTGTGGGGCTCGGGGTTGAGCCCCGGATCTGGGCCTGGGACGTCGAAGTCAAGCCCCCTCGGGGCGGCCGGAGCTGGAGTCGGCACCGAGGCCGGCACCGCGGCCACCAGGGCTTCGGCGACGCCTTCCCGAAGCAGGCGGTTCGCCTCCTGGTCCGCGGGACTCGCGTTCGGGGGCAGCGCGAGGCTCTCGCGCACGAGGATCCTCCGGGCCTCCACCGCGTTGAAGCGAGCTTCCGCTACCTCAAGGAGCCAGGGGTATAGCTCGACGAGGTGCAAAAGGACGGTGAGCTCCGGGGGAGATATCTCAGGTTTCTGTCGGTGGACGCGAAGCGTTCCAGGCTGGAGCTCCAGCACGCGTTCGATGTAGGTGTCGTTCGGCAGAGAGGACATACACGAGGAAGCCGCCGCTCAGCTCGAATCCGAGCTGAGCGGCAGAGTAGGAACCCACAATGATCCATTTCAACATCACCGACCATGCGATCCAGCGCTACCAGCAGCGCATCGCACCCCCCAACACCTCCTACGCGGACGCCCGCGCCTTGTTGGAGGACGGTCTCCAGACGGCCACCAAGCTCAAGCGTCGCGCCCAAAACGGCGAGGATCTCTGGCACATCACCGCGCTCGGCTGCGTGGCGATCTGTGCCCCTGACCGCTACGGGAAGGCTGAGCGTATCGTGCGCACGGTCATCACCGAGGCCCAGGCCCAGGTCGACTCGGAGGGCTACTCGGACCCCCTCGACGCGCTCGTCGACTCGGAGAGTATCGAGTCTGCGTCGAGCACCCTATCGGCGCTGGAGTCGGCCAAGAAGCACCCGAAACCCGAGGAGAACCTCCCCGCCGAGGTGCAGCACCTTGAGGTCAACAACAAGAGCACGTGGTCGAACCTAAACCGCCTCATCGCCATCGCGCAGGTGGACCTTGCCGCGACGAAGCGTCGGGCCACCCAGTGCGTGGAGAACAACGACACCAAGACCCTGCTGCGACGCAGCCTGTGCGCCGCGCTCATGGACCCCCGGTCTCCGGCCGGGTCGCGCATCCTCTCGGCTGCACGGTCCGAGGACCGGTTCGAGGTCTACCTCGAACCGGTCTTCCTGCGCGCGGACCCCATGTACGCGGAGGTGCGCGCGCAGGTCACGGCACCTGCACCGACGACCACCCCACGACCTGACGCGAGCCTCCACATCGTCATGGAGGCCGTACGGGCCCGCGTTGAAGTGTTGGAGGTCCAGGCGAAAACCTACGACGAGACCGCGACGAGCTTCCCTCCGGGACAGGTCGAGGCGCTGTGTACCTACCGGCTGCTACTGGAGCAGCTTGAGCGACTCGTGCGAGGGGAGACGTTCCTGGTGGACAGGCTACGCTAGTTGAAGCAGGTCACGGACTGGAGGGGGCTTTGCATCAAAAACGCTGCTTGCATCAAAAATCCCCCGGTTGCATCAAAATAGGAATGGCTTCTACCTGACCAGCTTGAGGGCATCGCCCGCAAAACGCGGAGCATCCTCAACGATAGTGGACTCATCGGTGAAGTCGGACACGCAGACGGGCATGTAGCCTGGTTTATGTCCACACTTGGGACATGCACCGGGCCGGTACCGCCCCGTTAGAAGATCCTCCATCGGCACATCGAGCAACCGCGCGACTCGGAGCGCCATGCTCGCAGATACGGAGCGACTCCCATTCGCGATCTTGACGATGCTTTTGTGATCGGCTTGGAGGGCTTTGGCGACGGGCCTCAAGCCACCTACCAGGATGCGCACGAAGTTCATCGCCGCGCGGACGTGGTTCTGTTCTCTCTGATCTAGATCGCTCACGACGCGACCTCCGATTCAGACCAGGATGTAACCAACCTGAGCACGGGCGGGGCCGACGGCGCTGGCTTGGCGAAGTCCACCTCAATCCCGAACTCCGTGATCGCGTGGACGATGCACGCGAGGTTGTGACAGAGCACCTTGCAGAGAACTTCGTTAATCTGTGCTGTAGGAGTCTTCGATCGCACGGCACCACCGAACTTCGACTTGATCATCCACATGGTGGACTCGGCGTTGCTTCGGCGATGGTAGTGCGCGAGGAAGTCCTCGCTCCTGAGCGAGAAGTGCGCCCACATGCGACGCCAGTGAGGGGACTTGCTCGACATGCCGACGCTGTTGATTTTGAACGGGATGAACGGCACGGCCCCGACGGCTTCGATCTCCTCCAGGTTCTTCTTCGACAGGTACGCCTTGTCGCCACTGACCTCCCGCACTTGGAAGCGCTGGGCCGTCTTCTTGAGTAGTTCAGGCAGGAGCGGGCAGTCGGCCTCTGGCGTGACCTTCACGCCGGTCACCACGTGCGTCGCGGTGCCACACATCAGGTGCAGCTTCACCCAGGGGTGCCGCGCCATGAGCTTCGCGTGCTTCTGATCGAACCAGCGATCGTAGGTCACTGTCGAGAAGCCTGTGCTGTCTTGCGCGAACTGGCCGGCGAGATTCTCGATCTCGGCGAGGGGGGCTGCGCTCTCCTCGATGAGCCGGATGAGGATCTCTGTCGTTGCTGCGCTCTGTAGGCAACGGAACACGCTGCTGAAGTGGACCGCGGTGGCGATGTGACCGCGCTCCGCGGAGGCCCGGATGTCCGTCGAGGCGCGGCGCCCAGAGAACGTCGAGTAGACCTTCCATACCACGACGAACAAGCTATCCCGCAGCGCGATTCGCGGGCGCCCAGGGCCGGGCTTGCGCTCGGGCTCCTCGATCCCCTCGCACAGCGACTTCAGCAGCATCTCAATGCGCGCCTTCTCCGTCGTCTGAGCCGCATTGTAGGCGGGCCAGTTCTGGCGGTAGGTCTTGCGCTTCACGGGCGGCTCCACCGTGCCGATGTCACTCACGGTGCCCTCCCACGCGATCCAGAAGAGGACCGCCTCTTGATGCTTGCAGCGTGCGCGACGCAGCTCGTAGTCCGGGCAGGTACAGACTTCGTCGACGAGATCGACGATGTAGGTCGGCACAGCAGCGCCTGGGGACTGCGACGGGACCGCGTACCGCGAGCCAACCTGACGGATGCCGCCCCGCCGGGCGATCTCTCGCCCGCGCTCCTCGCGTGTCGTCGGGAGCGGGCTGTGCTCGACGGGAGAACTCGCAGCGGCGTTCGTTTGCATGTGCTTAATATGCGCATGCAAACCTTAGGTGTCAAGATTGACAAGGCGTTTTTTATTGACATATTAAGTGTGTGACTAGACCCAAGGAACAACCTCGGATCGGCCGCCCGCCGATCGCGGAGGAATCGCGCCGGACGACCCACATCAAAGTGCTGACAACCGAGACGGAGCGCGCTGAGCTTGAGCAAGCAGCAGAGGCAG